>Ga0126369_10000290_pt1 | contig 32242 bp, 30 predicted proteins | sample PanSoiMetaPlot_1_FD_109646 | JGI IMG/M metagenome (GOLD analysis project Ga0126369, IMG submission 109646) | Tropical forest soil microbial communities from Panama - MetaG Plot_1 | ecosystem: Environmental > Terrestrial > Soil > Tropical forest > Bulk soil | place: Panama | collected 2016-02-17
AACGACCAAGGCGACCATGGCATTGAGCGTGAAAAGCTGCCGCCGGGTGCCTCTCTCGAATCCCAGCGGTAGCACCTGTCCGACTTTAGAAACACAGTGAACTAGATACCTAGCCTGAGAACCGATCGGAATGGGCGGGGTTACGCGGGTGGCGTAGACTCCTTCCGCAAGGGTGCGACGGATGTTGGATGCCTTGAGGTAGCCGGACGGCTTGTCCCCGGAGCGGATGCGGACCTGGAAGCCGTAGTGCGAGTCGAGGGCGCCGTCGGGGAAGGAGCGGCCACTGTCCATGCCCAGGGTGTCGTTGACGGTGATGCAGGAGTCGGGAGTAGAGGGCTCTACGGTGTCGTAGACCGGCCATGGCTGCAGCGGGTCGAGGGTAGGGTTCGTACCCAGTCCCAGCTGCACGATCAGCCAGCGAACGACGTCGGCCGGGGAGTGGTGAAAGTCCAGAGTCATGGTGTCGGCACTGAGAGTCTACCTCGGCACATCCGCCTCAGCCCTTCCTCCCACCACCCCCCGGGCCACTTGAGCGACCCCCTGTGGCTTGGGCCGCCTGGGCGGCGGTAGGTCCCGTCCCGCCGCCACCGCCCGAGGCCGGCACGCCCGTGCTCGGCACGGCCCCCCCAGCCGAACCCGTGGCCCCGCCGGTATTCAAGCGCGTGAAGGCCGAGTTCTTCAGGGCACCGGTGTCGACGGGGACCAACTTCATGGACTCCCGTTGCAGTCTCAGGCCGGCGAGGAGCAAGCCTTGGGACATCGTCTTCCTCGCCTGCAGGGCGGCGGCGATGATCTTGTGCAGTTCCCCGCTGGAGGTTAGCTGCCTCGCCGGCTGTTCGAGGAACTTGGCCTGGCCTACGGGGTGCACGGCTTGTAGATTTTCATGCACGTAGATGGCGTAGGACTGGGTGTAGCCAACGGACACGGAGACACCGTCGTCGTCCTTGGTCCTGGCGGCCTTGGCCTTCAGCTTCTCTACCAGCTGCGTCAGGCCCTTGATCTCCATGGCCGCTCCCTCACTCACTTCACCCTGCTCGGCACGCCGCCCTTGCGGATCAGGCCGACCGAGAACTTGATGTAGCGGTTCTTGAGGTCCGGGGAGCCGTTGGAGGTCTTGACCTCCATGACGTTGTCGCCCTCGCCGGCCGAGCCGAGAGAGTACCAGTCGGCGAGGCGGCCCAGCCACATGTCGGAGCCGACGTCAACGCGGGCCGAGCACTGCACCGTGGCGTCGATGCTGATGGTGTTACCCTGGGGGTCGAGGGCCTCGGACTGGTCGTCGTTCCACCGCACGGCGATCTCGACCGGCGGACCTTGGGTCGGGACGCCGTAGGGATCGTAGCCGACGAACGGCCAGAAGACCGCCACCTGATACATCAGGTCGGTTTCGGGAGCCGGCATTAGTAGTGCTCCTCCCCAGGGCCGGCATGCTAGTAGTGCTTCCTCTCCAGCTGCGGGCACAGCCGGCGGTCCTCGTCGGTCAGGGCCTCGAACTTCTCCGGCAGGTTGTTGTAGGACGGGTCGGCGGTGACGCCCCCGCAGATGACGCACTTCCAGCGGCCGTCGGGCAGCGGGCGGAAGACGTGCAGACCCCGGTCGAAGCGCCGCCACTTGTTGGGGGCGTTGAGGTTCTGGAAGGTCTGCGTCACGGTGCCCTCCACGGCAGTACCCACGTCCACGGCAGTCATGAGTCACCTCCGAAGGCGGACGCGTCCGGCCGCCAGTAGACACGGCCAGCCGGGACGGGATTACGGTTGTGGTTCCTGCCGCGCTCGATCGCCTGCTGGAGGGACTCCCCGGGCTCCGGCAGCGGTGTCTCGAAGTGATGGAGGCGCTCCTTCAGCCACTCCAGCTGCCGTCTCAGCTCCTCCGCCTCAAGGCGGTGCGGGCAGTTCGGGTTGTTGCACGTCGGTCCCATGGCATCTCTCCCTTGGGCGCTCTCCTTTCGCGGGCGCCGTCAGTCGCGTTCCCAGTACGGTATCTGCGCCGAGACCGGCTTGCCGAGCCAGGCACCGCCGGCCGTCTGCCGGTTGAGCAGGGCAGCGAGGGCGCCGGACGGGTCCAGCATGATGGCCGCGTCCTTGTACGGCTCCGGTACCTTCGGGTCACGCACGAAGCTACCGGAGGCGCCGGACGTGGACTTGGACGAGTAGGTCGGGTCCATCTTCGTGTAGAAGTGGGCCGACAGCCAGCGTTCGATGAGCTCCAGCTGGGCGCTCGTGTGCGTGTACGGGGGGAACTTGATGGAAGCGTCTGTCACCAGCTGGTCCACCAAGGTCGTGGCGGAGTCGATGTAGGTCTGGAGGTTAGGAAGGGAGCCGTTGGGGTTGGGTCCGTAGTTGGCTCCAAGCAGGTCCTGCACGGCAGCGATGGTGGTGCGAGGCATACTATTTCCTCCAGGAGCCTGCCGGGGCAAGGCCCCTGGCAGGGGCGAGCGGGACCAGTCACTCCGTCGGTACGGGACGAGGACGAAGGCAAGGAAGCCAGCGACCCGCAGCAGCAGGTGGACAACCGTGTCGTTCACCCTACCCCTCCGTCGGGTGGAGGGCGTCCGTGTCAGTATCAGCGCCCCGCCTGTCGTGCCTCCTTCCTGCCCTTCGTCTCCGCCGGGGCGTCGGGGCCGGGCGGCAGGTCCGATGCCGGTGCCGACGGCGGTGACGTTGTCTCCGTCAGCGCACCCACCACCGTGACCGGCCGCTCCGGTACCGCTGCCGGCGCAGCGTAGGGACCGGCGGCCGCCTCCAGGTCGTGGGCCCGCTGGAACTTCGTGAACTGGGCACCACGGGCGTTGAAGATGGCGGCAAGATCGTCGTTGGTCTCGATGACCGGCTTGTCGCCCGGGTCGTCGCCGATGGCACGGCGGGCCTGGAAGGTACGGTCGACGAACGCCAAGGTGCCGTCGCGATTACGACGCTGAACGCCGTTCTCGTCGAGGTCGGGGATGCTATCGGTGTGGCCCCCGACCATGAGGCGGAAGCGGTACTTGAAGCGATTTGCCATGCGTGTTCTCCTTGTAAGGGCGGCGCCTCATCGGAGACGGGGGAGCCGGCGCAGGGGGTCCGACGCTGACGTCCCCCGCGGGCCGGGTAGACCTAACAGGCCGGGGGAGGGAGCCGGGGGATTATACCCCCGACCCCACCCCGCCCTCTTCACTCCACGGGGAGTTCCGGACCGTGGAGCTGCAGAGGGTCGCGCGCTCCTTAGCGCAGGCGGCTGCGCAGGTTCAGATCGAAGTCAAGCTGGCGACGATCGCGCCGCTGCGGCAGGGCGAAGAACTGCGGCTGGGCGAACTGCGGGACCTGCGGCATGAAGTACATCTGCGGCATCGCCCACTGCGTGCCACCGTTGCAACCGAAAGTAGGGCTGCCGAAGGCGGGACTACCTCCGAAAGCAGGAAGGGCACCCGAAGGAGGAGCCGCGAACGGAGACGCGGGCGGAGCGCCGAAACTGACTTGCTCCCCAACCGCGGGATACCCGCCTCCCCCAAAAGGGCTAGAGAACTGCCCTCCCTGGAACTGCCCGCCGTTGAAGCCGCCGTAAGGCAGCGTCTGGAAGCCTTGGTAGCCTCCCCCGAGACCTTGCTGGCCAGCCCAGGGCGGGATCGCCGCGAAGCCGCCGGGGCAGGACGGGCAGGGGACGATCTGCCAGCCCTGAGCGTGCGCGGTGGGGACGCAGGGCAGCAGGAGGAACAGGGCGAGCAGGAGCGGGAGAATACGTTTCATGGCGCCTCCTTGGGTGAGGGTTAATGATACCAGTAGGTCAACCAGGAGATCAGTGGTACCAGTAGGTCGTTGTGCCGCAACGGTGCGTGTGATAGCGGCCAGGGCCGCGACAGTAGACGACTAGCTGCAGGCGGCCACAGCGCGGGCAGTTGTGGGTCGGGTGGTAGCCGGCCCCTCGGGCAGCACGGGGGCCCAGGCCAACGAGGGCAGCCAGGGCCACGAGCGCCTCCCGGAACCAGTTACGACGGCATTGGTTCACGGTGCCTCCCGTGGCAGGGCGACGGACACGGCGTCGGGCAACGCCGGGTAGACGAGCGAGCACTTGCCGGCGGGAATGTCGGCCTTGGCCTGACTCTGCCACCACTGCCCGCGCTTGCGGCCGCCCATCGCCGTGAAGTCGACGTCGTATAGCTTCTGGAATTCTACGTCGGGCAGCGGCGGTGGGCCGTCCGGGGGCGGGTAGTCGGGGATGCCACCGGACTTGAAGACCTGTAGGGCCTGCTTCAGTTGAGCCGCATTGAACCCGCTCGGGGCCATCTCGTCGGGGCCGTACCACAGGGGGGAGAGGAGGTAGTAGTACTCTCGCACCCACCTCGAGGAGGTGAAGGCCGGCCAGGTCATCCGGTAGATGCGGCCCCACGAGGAGACGTAGACGCCGGTCTCGTCGAAGTCCAGGGCCGAAACGTCATGGCCTCCGACAATTTTGCTACTCGTCACGTCCCAGACATCGGAGGACTGCCAGGCCGCGGGGAAGTTTATCCCTATCGTGGCGGCCCCGCCGATGGCTTGCAACGTCTTGATGAGCAGCTCGTTGGTGTGGTCAACAGCCGCGTAGCCATCGAGCTTGTAGCGCTGGCCGCCGGCCTGCATGCCGGTGCGGACCATCCAGCCGAGCACGTCCGTGATGACACAGCCGCGGTCGCCGGGGCCGCAGACGGAGCCGTACTGGGACTCGATCTCCTGGTCGGTACACTCGACAGTGCCCCCGCTGTCCGGGTCGTTGGCGCTCCACACCCCGAGGTTGTGCGCCTTGCCACTCATGACGCAGCACCCGAGGCGGTCGTTGCAGTACATGCGAGCGAGCGGGACGGCTGCGGCCTCCCGCCAGTTCGTCGAGGCGGGCGGCGCCGGGGCACGGGACGGCTCGAAGTGGTCATCGAGCCAGACGAGGTACTTGGACATCAAGGGCCGCGGCGGCAGGCAGCCGAGGCGGACGGTGGGGGAGAGGGCGCGGACGAGGGCAGCGTGATTCTCGGCAATGACAATGCCGGTCGCGCCCGCACCGCTCAGGGTGATGGTAGGAACGTCACTCACCGCAGGGTGCCCCCGCCGACGGCGCCGAACACGACAAGGCCCAGGATCAGCACGGCCATCCAGGGGATGAGACAGTTGAGACCGAACTCGGCAGCCGAGCCGGTCTTGACGGAGTAGTGCCACATACCGTAGCCGAACAACCAGAACATCATCAGCACGACCCAGATGGTGACCCAGACGGTCATGGCGAGTACCTCCCACGGAGTGAAGGTCACGACGACGAGAGGCTACCATCTCCGAAAGCGGCGGCCGGTGCGAATATCAATCTCGAACTGCGAGCCGAAGGGAGAGAAGCCGGGGCCGAAGCCCGGGGACCACCACGGCGGGAACTGTTGAAACTGCCAGGGGTTGAAGCCCCCCGACCATCCCCAGGGCGGGAAGGTCGGGAACTGCGGACCGACGAAGCCCGGTGACCAGCCCCGGCCCCAGCCCCACGGTGATCCCCAACCGGGGAAGCCCCAGGGGTTACCGAAGCGGATGTCGATCTGTGGGCCGCGACCACGAAAGCCGCCGCGGAACTGGGCCGAGGCAGGGGGGGCCAGGGCCAGGAGCAGTACCACGCAGACGGTGTGGACGTAGGTGCGGGTGAACGTGAACATGGTGTTGTCCCCTTGGAACTCTTGAGGGGTAATCACTCTTTCCTGCCCCGGCCGTGCCCCCGGGGGAGCGGCGGCGCCTCGGGGTGGACCTCCCTCTCCTCTTCCTTGTCCTTGGTCTTCTCCTTCTCCCTGTCCTCCCTGGCCTTCTCCTTCTCCCTGACCTGGGCCTTGGCCTGGGTCTCCTCGTGGACCCGCTCCAGCCGGTCGGCCGTCTGTCGGAGTACCTGCACGAGCAGGGCGGCCTCCGTTGGCGAAGGACCCTCCGACGTGGCGTAGTAGCGGTCGTGGGCGCCGACGAAGGCCCGTCCGGCCTCGAGGGCCTGCATGCGGGCGTGGACCTCGGCGTCCAGGGCGGAGTGGAGAGCGCCCAGCGCCTCCTTCAAGTCCGCGAAGGTTGTTGCCGCCATGAGGTAGTCTCCCGGTGTAGCGCCGTACCTGTCACAGGGTAGCCTGGCAGTCCAGTATGCCACAGTTGCCGTAGAAGTCGGCGCGCAGTTGGGGGACCTGAATCGCCATCACCTTGAAGTTCAACTGCATGCCGCCCATCGTCTCCCACTGCACCGTCGTGATGTCCATGCCGTTAACGGCCCGGCAGACGTCGGCGGTCATCTGCACCATGATGAGGCGGAACGGGAACGCCGTCAGGATGTTGGCGGGGTCGCCGGTTGCCGACGCGCGCGAGGAGAGGAAGTCGAGGCGTCTTACGTCGGTGACGCCCTCGATGGCCCGGAGGCGTTCGCGCAGCGTCTGCGTCGCGACGTTGCCGCCGGTCAGGATGTAGTCGTTGTCCATGTACTGGTCCCAGTCGTTGCTGTGGTAGAGTATGAAGGGACCGTAGAACTTGCCGAGGTAGAGCTGGTCGCGCATCGCCAGCACGTCCTTGAGCGTGTCGGCTGCGACCCAGCCGGTGCCGCTGCGGCCGGTGCCGGTGGGACGGTAGGCGTTGGTTTTCGTGAGGCGGGCCGGGAAGTTCGTGTAGCCGTAGACGGCGGAGGTGCGGCCGTAGCCACCGACCTGGGTCGAGTTGCCGCCGTAGGTGACACCGGTGTCGACGCCGATGAGGGTGCGCTCGATAGTCTCGGCGACACGGCGGCCGGCCGCCTCCGCCATGGTCGTGTCCAGCGGGGTACCGGAGTTGCGGGAGGCGGCCAGCTGGCGGGAGGCGAAGGAGAAGTCGGAGTGCGTGATGGGCAGCGGCAGACCCTCGAGTTGGAACTTCGGCGCGTCCCGGCGGCCCTCGGAGAGGCCGTCCATATCGACGATCGCCTCGCCGGGGTCGGACATGGTCTCGTATTCGAGGATCATCTTCGCCATGGCGTTGAAGCCACCGAAGGAGTTGGTCGAGGCAAGGTCGGCCCAGGCCCGCATGCGGAAGCGGGCCGCCCGCAGGACGACGCGGTCCAGCTCGATCCACTCCTCCTTGCGCAGGGAGGTGGCGTTGAAGACGGGGGCGTTGATGCCGTTGGCCTGCAGGTCGCTGATGCGTCGCTTCTCGAGGACCGGGACGGCGCGCCGGGTCTTCGGGTCCACACGGACCTGGCCGGTGTTGACGGTCACACAGGGGATGCCGCGGTCGTCGACGTAGGGCCGCATCAGGCCGGGGTCGTAGCGGACGCCACTCATCCGCTCCGCCACCTCGCCGCTCGCCATCCCGTTGATGATGTAGTCCTGAACGAACATCTGTGAGGGTCTCCTTAGCAGGAGTGCAGTTCTAGAGGGAAATGGCCCCCCGCCCCTTAGTAGGGAAGCGGGGGGCCACAGCCCGGAGGGCCGTACCTCCGGACCTGGGACGGCGTCACGCCTGGTTGCCGAGGTACTTCACCCAGTGCAGGGTGTCGGCCTTGATCGGCTCCGACGGGTGCTCCAGCAGCTGGAACGGTGCCGAGGCGAGGGCACCGGCCGCCATCAGTTCGCCGGTGCCGGCCTCGATCGCCAGCAGGTCGCCGATGTTGACGATGCCGGCGGTGCCGGTGCCCACCGTCTCCCGGATGACCATGTTGAACTCCTCGCCGGCCTGGGGCCAGTAGATGAATCCCTGCGTGCCAGAGACGTAGGCGTCCAGCTCGGTCTTGCCCTGGAGCCGGTCCTTCTCGGCGATGACCACCGGACCCTTGCTACCGTTGGCCCTCGTCACCAGGCGGTAGGTGAAGCGGCCGTTGATCGGAAGCGTTGCCGGCACGATCTCCAGGCAGGTTCCGGGCTTGGGGGTGCCGGAGATGACGCACTCCTCCCTCACCCCGCGCGGGTAGGCGCTGACAATGATCTCAGTCCCCTTCATGTTGTCTCCTTGATTGTCCCCGTCCCAGGCGGGGGTTGGGTTCGAGGGACGGGCATCGACCAACCACACCATGCACTCGAAGGCAGGCCGAGCCCGTCCCAATGCGCACGCGGCGGGTACTAGCAACGCCCGCCTCAGCCGGAGGCAGCGTCAGCCTCCTTGCCGTACTCCATCCGTGGCAGGTCGAGGAAGTCGGCGCGGTCCTCCGGCGTCTGTCGGTTGAAGATGGCACCACCGGAGCCGCCGAAGTAGAGCGGGTCCCGTGCCCCGACGCCGCTGAAGAGGGGCCGCGGCGGGCGACCCGCGCTCGCCTCCGACGGCAGGGTGCGGGCGAATAGCTCAAGCTCGTCTGTGGACTTGGCGGCGTAGTTCTGCACCATGGCCCGTCGCAGGCGCGGGTCTTCGATACGGGAGGTGAGACGCTGGATGAGGGCCTGCCGCTTCTCCGCCACCAGGCGGCCGGCGTACTCGATGTTGGCAACGGCGGCCTGGTCCTCCGGGTGGTCGGAGCGGCGCAGCATGTCCACCAGGGACAGGTTCCCGGTCGGCGTGGCGCTGGCCGGGTTCCGCTTGGCGGGCACGCCGCGCTGCGCTTTCTCCGGAAAGTCGTCATCGTCGTCCTGGTAGTCGCTCGAGGACTCGGAGGGGTCGTAGTTCTCCCCCTCGACACCGCCGGCGCGGAGGTCGCCGGGACCACCGTCGACCGTGTCGGCGTTGCTGCCCTCGGCCTTGGCGTTCCGGGCCATACCGGCCAGGAACCGTAGTTGTCCGTTGCTCATCGCCTCCAACTGATCCCGCGAGTTCTCCCAGCAGGAGCAGTTGGTGACGAGGAACTCGATCGTGGTGTCGCGGTTGAACCGGGACATTCTCACTGCTCCTCTGTTGGTGACACGCCCACGGTTGCCCGTAGGCTTCGATTTCTTGCCGCCACCCAGTTGCTTGGCCCTATCGAAGTAGCGCTTGGCCTCGCCCTGATGAAAAGCTTTCTCCGTCTTGTCGTCCGTGGACTTCATCGCCGCCCAGTGCGCCTTGCCGGCGGCATGCTGAGTATCGGCATCGACCGCATGGTGAGGAGAGTCAGCCTTCACGCCGGCCCAGAACGCATCGTGACCCTGCGGCGTGTCTGCGTGCCCACTGTCCTTGACCAGGTCGATGCCCTCGCCGCCGTGGTCGCCGGCGCCATGATCGCCGTGATCTCCAAGATCGAAGTCGACACCCCCGTGCGCTTCGGCCGCCCTGGCGTGTTCGCTCTGCCGGTCCCGGTGGGCCGCCGCCAGCTTGTCGTGTGCCGCCGCCACCTTCTCGTTGCCGGCCTCCCGGGCGGCCTTGGCGTGGGCCTCGTGGGTCTGGGCCGCGGTCGAGTGGGCCTGGACCGCGTCCGCATGAGAGTTGTAGTCGTTGGCCTTACCGGAGGCAGCCGCGGCGGCACGGCTGACGGCACCTCCTTTACAGGGGCCAGGCACCTTCGATCCGGGGCCGCCGCAATTGGCAGTGATGAGACGGGACAGAGCGGGAGGTGGCATCCGTGACCACCACTCCGCCTCGAAGTCCGTCATGCTTGATCGACGTGCGATAGTCACGAGTTGCCTCCTCCACTGCCGGAAATCGGCGTTGGTCACCTCCTCGCCCTCCCCCTCACCGTCCTCCTCGCCGTCCTCCTCGTCCTGGTTCGCGATCCTGGCGTTCCCCGTGGCAGCCTCGGCGGCCTTCGGTTTCTTGCCCTTGCCCTTCTTCTTTTGCGCCTTCCTCTCGGCCGCCGCCAGGGGGCCGGCGACGTCCTTACCCGTTGTCGCCGGCATGGTGTGGCGAGCCCCTCCCCCGGTGTGCTGGCCGTGGGCCCAGGCGTGAGCGATCTCCGGCTCGTGCACCCACAGGTAGCGGCGCTGCTGTTCGGAGACGAAGGGGTTGACAACGTAGCAGTGGTTACCCTCCTCGTTGGCGACGGCCGCACCGGCCGGGGAGCGGAGGACGAAGACGTTGTGGATCGGGGTCCAGTCCCAGTAGCAGTTGTGCGCCGGGCCTTTGCCCGTCGGCAGGCCCAGCTGCGACTTCAGCTCGTCGGCCGACATGCCACGTTTCGCGGCCTCCTCCTCGATGGCCTCGTCCGGGCTGGATATCGACCCCACATCCTCCGGCTGCCCGGAGGTGCCTCCCTGTGGCTGGCCTGCGGCGTGGCCGGCGGCAGCGGCAGCGCCGGTCTGCCGGGGGGAGGAGCCCTTGGTAGGAAGGAACTGGCCCGTCTCTACATGCCGGGACTGGAACGGCGCCGCGTTTTCGACTGCCTCGCCGCAGTGCGGGCACTTCGTAGCCGAGGGGGACACGACCATGTTGCAGCCAGGACAGTGGCGGGCGTTCCCCACCCCCTCCTCGCACTCCTCGCACTCCTCGCTGTAGAGGTCGTCCTCGCACTCCTCATCGCAGTCCTGGTTCGAGGTGGGGCAGTCGCTCCCCTTGCCACCCCTGCCCTTGCGGCCGCCCTTACCGCCACCGCCACGGCCGTTCCTGCCGCTACCGTCGCCATTACCATCGTTGTAGCCACAGTCCTGGCAGGTGCCGTTCCTCATACTGCCACCACACTCGGGGCAGGCGGCAGCGGCATCGGCACGGCTAGAGGTGGCGTTGGCCGTGTGGCCCCCCAGTCCGAGCAGGCCGCCGAGGGAGTGGAAGAAGCGGCTGAAGACGTTGCCTGTAGGCCCCCGCGGGGCAGCTCCTGGAGGAAATCTAGTGCCACCGGCCTGCAGTGGTTCGGCGACGCCACCGGTGACCTCCATGTCGTTGCGGCCGAAGGGCCGGACGGGGGCGCCGGGCGGCTGCGCGGAGGGCACCGACAGCGGTGTCTTGACGTTGGCGCCACAGTTGGGGCAGCGACCGTCCTCGATATGAGCTTCGGCGAGCTGAGCCCCGCAAGCGGGACATTGCATCGGTGGTACTCCTTGTCCCGGGGGATGAGTGGTGCGGCGGGCACGGTTCATCGACGGCGCACGGCCGCCCTTGGGGCGTCCCTTGGGTCAGGTCGGGCATTGCGGGTCGTCGGCGTTGCGCACGCCCACCCGAGAGCGGTGTGAGGCGGCTGCCGCCAGGTGCTGTCGCATCGCCTCCAGGTGGTCGCTCTGGGCGTCCGGGTTGCCCGTCTCCCCGGCAGCGACGCTGGCTTCCCGGTGAGAGGCAACGGCGTTCTGATGAGAGAGCATCGCCCGTCCGTGACCGCCGGCGGCAGCGAACGACGCCATGGACGCTTTCTCGGCGCGGGCGGAGGAAGTGCGGGCGGCGTCGGCAACGGATTGGGAGTCCGGGTTGCTCTTGGAGGAGGCGGAGGCAGCGTAAGCAGATGCCTTGGAGGCGGAGGCGAGGGCAGGGTCACCACCGGCGAAGCGGCCGCGCTCGTCCCGGTCAGCGGCGTTGGCGGCCTGGCACTTCCCGCAGGTGCCGCCGCAGGCGCAGTTGGTCGTGGAAGAGTTCTCCGTGGCTCCTTTCAGACGGGCAGCTTTCTTGTGCTCTTTAGCCGCCGTCCTGTGCGTCCCTGCCTGACCCTCGTGGTCGCGTACCCGGGCCAGTTCCTCGACGCTGAGCCTGCCCGTATTCTTGTGGATAATAGCGTTGGCGGCCGCGTCATTCGCCCTGGCTGCCGCCTTGTGCAAGGCCGCGGCCTCAAGATGATCGTCCCCGCTCATCCGGGCGAGTTTCTTCTTGTCGGCCTCGGACCGGAACGGGTTGAAGCCCGGTGTAGGGTGCTTGTTCGCCTTGGCGGAGGCTTGCCTGGCCCTCTTGGCGGCCTCCCGGGCGGCATCAGACCAGACGTTAGCGGTAGGGCCGCCCTTGTTCACCAGCACGCCACAGCCGTCGCGTATCGAGCAGGCACCGACCTGGTCGGGAAGGATTGCCAGGTGGTCCGGCCGGTAGTTCCTGGCGATATGCGTGTAACCACGGCCATTGAAGTGAGCGTTCATCGGGGCTTCCTCGTTGTCGGTGAAGAGGCCGGTGCTCAGCTCGATAGGGCGACCTTTGAGGAGGCGGGGAAGGATGCGGGCGATGGAGGGGAGGGCATTGTCGACGGCGCTGAGCTTGGCCTCGTCGAACCACAACTCGTGGCCGAGGCGGCCGCCGTTGAGGATGCGTGACTGACGAAGGTAGCCGACCCCCTGCTGGTCGTAGATGCCAGGGTCGGAGGCGGAGACGTGCAGGCCATCCTGCATCGGGTGGTAGACGACGATGGGCGTGCCGTCCCAGGCGGTGACGTTCCGGGCGATCTCGTCGGGCGGGTAGTAGAGCGCCCCCTTCGAGCCGCTGAGAACGCCAGGGACGATGCTGACGGCCGGTGCGACGAGAAAGGTCTTGCCGTCGTGGGATTCACGACGAACGCGCCCGACCAGGTTAGCGACCAGCTCGAGGTAAGACATCGGGAACGCCGTGCCCTTGGCTGAGGCTGTAACGTCCACATACCATACCGGAAAGCGGGGTGCCTGGTCTAGAGCCGGCCGGACGAGGGTTAGACCATCAACTCAGCACCGGGTCTGGCGATGGCAATGGCGGTGACGCCGTGCATCACCCATAATCGTGCACCAGCCGCGCCCGCCTTCATTCGCCGCGGTTGATCAGGCGCTCCATCTGATAGTAGCAGGTCCCGTTCCTGCGGATGGAGATCACGTCGAGACCCTGGCGGCGTATCCTCGTCCTGGTGCGGCTGATTAGCATGTGCAGTGCGGCGTCGTTGCTCAGCTCGTCCCAGAGGCATCCCCGCAGCTCCCCCAGGGTGTGCGGCAGCCAGTCCGACAGCTTGTCGTAGAGCCTCTGCTGGGACGGAGTCAGTCCGTCTATCACAGGCATGGTTAGGCCCCCCGATCTGAGAATTCCCCCCGCCATCTCCCCTGACTTCCCCCCGGCTGCTCCGTGCCTCTCCCGGCTATTCCTTACCCTTCGCCGGCGTCCCCTCCTCGTAATCCGAGCCGTGGGCGGTCGCCAGGTAGACCTCCTCGCCACGGTTGAACGCCGCCAGCCTCTCGGCATTTATCTCGCTCTCCCTCAGCGAGGCCGGCTCGCCGTGCATGCCGAGGACAACCTTCGCGAGCTCCTCGGCAGTGGTGACACCACGTATCCGGGACGGGGGAACCCCGTACGCCGTGGCCGTAGCCTGGATGCCGCGGGAGGCAACGTCGCGGATAACGTCGGCCTCGGTGATCTCACTGCGGTCCACCGTCGCTGGCTCCGGCGCCTCCGGCTCCCAGGTGTCCGGGTCCGGGAACCCGCCCCGCGGCCGGGGGATGTCCTCGACCACCAGGCCCGGCACGGCGGCCGGTCCGCCCCAGGCAGCGTCGATCTCTGCATCAGTCAGGCGCTTGCCGGTGGCCGGGTTGAGTTCATGGCCGCTGTCGTCGTAGTACCGGTCGATGTCGGTCGGCTTCTGATCGTTGCGAAGCGCCCACTCCTTCGCCCGCGCCGCCAGCTGGCGGACGTTCGGCGGCAGGCGCCGGAAGGCACGGCTCCTTAAGAGGGTGAGGCTGAGGGGCCGGTCGCCGGTCTGCCTCCGGTCCGGCGGGAGGTTCTCCTGGAAGTAGGGCGTGTGGCTATAGGTGTTCAGGCCGAACTTACTGTAGTAGATGGTCATCGGTGTACCTCGCAGTTAGCTAAGCCACTCTCACGGGATGGTGTACCCCCGCGCCGGTGCCTTGTTCTGGACGGTGCAGATGCTGCGGTTCAGGATGACGTAGAACCCCTTGCCGTAGGAGCCGTGGATCATCGACTTGCCGTCCTGGTAGATGGCATCGTACCCCGCCAGGGCCGCCTGCACGCCGCGCCACTGCTCCTCGCGGGTACCGCTACCCTGTACGTTCGGCTTGAAGTCGGGCGGGCACCTCGGCACCATTCTCTCCAGGTCCGACACGTTGATGACCTTGGCCGTCTTGGGGAGGGCTATGCGTATCACCTCGCCGCCGCCCGCGCTCCCGTACTGGCCCGCGTAGCTAGACGCCACGTTGGCGGTACGCATAGGGTCCCTCGCTACATCGGCCTTGGTGGTACTGTCGGTGTAGGTCCCCGCGCCGAAGATCCCCCAGCCGCTGTAGTGCTCGCCGGTCCTGAACTCGTCGGCCAGCTGAGCGGCGGTCCGGGCACCACGTCCCCAGCCAACGTCCTTCACCCCCCGCAGCACCTCGGTATGAGTGCCCTGCGCCATGAGTGCGTCGAAGGCGGCCTTCGTCACGACCTTCGGCTGGTCGTTGAAGCCACGGAGATTCTGCACGGCCTGGAGCGTGGAGCACCCCGGCGTCGTGCCGGCGGCTGCGTGCCTGGCGTTGTGGGCGGCCTCGGCCGGCCCCATCGCTTCCAGGAACTTCTTGAGGGGCTCACTGCCGGTACCGGTGGCCGGCGTGTCGAGCTTGGGCGGGTGCACGGTCATCAGCTGGGCCAGGTCGTCGGTGCGGTGCAGGAGCTTCGCCGCCTCCTCGGGGGTAACGAGATTGACCCTGTCCGACTCCGCCGCCGGCTTGCCCGTCGCCTGGCTGATGATATGCGGCTCGACCTTGGCGCCCCACGGCGCACCACCGATACGGCGGCCGACGTAGAGGCGGCCGTTAACGCCGTTGTTAGAGTCCCTGAAGTCCCCGACGTGGCCGGTGATCTCGACCTGGAGACCGGTCTCCTCCCACACCTCCTTCAGGGCATTCTGCTGGTTCGTGAGGCCCGGCTCGACGGTGCCACCGGGCATGGTGTACCTGCGGTTGCCGTAGGCGTTGGTGGGCTGGGCGATCCAGACACGCCCGTCGTCCTCCTGGATAAGGACACCGACCCGGCCGATAGGCTTGACAGGGGGCGGCTCGCCGACGTCGACGTCCTTGGTATGCTCCCAGAACTTTTTCGGTGCGGTACCGAAGTCCACGCCGTTGAGGGTGCCGGGCTGGGCCTTGCCGGTCTCCCACTCCGTGTTGGCCTGCATGGGAACGACAGGCAGCTTGGAGGCGGCGGGTCCCGGTGCCCCGGGGGCAGCGGTACCAGCGCCCGCAGCGGTACCAGCGCCCGCAGCGGTACCAGCGCCCGCAGCGGCAGCGGCGCCCGCAGCGGCAGCGGCAGCGGCCGCACTGCCCTTCGCCACCGGCAGGACGTGACCCGGCGGCGGCGTGTCTGGTACCGACTTGCCCTTGAAGGTGATTGCGGGGGCGTAGGTCACGGAGCGGCCCTGGGCGCCGGACACGGCCTTGGCCACGATTTGGGTGCCAGGAGGCAAAATGGCCGCCATCTTGGCTAGCTTCGGCGGCGCCGTCGGATGGGGCGTGAACGGTACCAGCAGCCTGCCGCCCTGCAGGCCGTTCGGATTCAGGAAGGCGATTTTCTGCAGGTCCAGGAGCGTCATCTTGGACCCGTACATGTGCCCCTCGATGTACGCCATCAGGCCGTCGAGGGTGCCGAGGTCGTGGATGGGGGCACCGGAGGCGGTGACGGCGGGTGCCGCCTTAAGCGGTTTCCTGCCTGCGCCCGCAGCGGCCCCGGCCCCGGCCTGCGGCGGACAGGTGTTGACCCGTCCCCCGCCCGGTCCGGTGGGGCAGAAGGCGTTGGTGGTAGAGTCGACAAGGCTCGGGTCGCTGATCGCCATCCACAGTTCGGCGGCGGAGACGGGAGGGGCGTCGGTAGTGAAGCCCGGGTCGTCGGTGAAGCGCTCGGAGGTCGGGTAGGTCGTCTCAGGCATGAGGACCTCGCAAGTAAGTAGGAGGCAGCTGGTCTAGCTCGATGTGGTAGGTGTCGCCTTCCTTGCGGATCGACCGGGGGCGGAAGGTCGCCTCGTGGTGCAGAAGCGCCTCCTTTTCAAAGGGCGTGCGTGAGGCAGGTATCGTGTCGAGCAGGTGAGTAGCGTTGACCGTTAGGTGCACGTTGAACATTGACATTTGAGAGGGCTTTGGTCCGGGCACGGTAGACAGCCACCCGCCCATCTTGAGGGGCTCACCGGCCTTGCCGGCACTGACGACCGACTGCAAGAAGCCGTGGAGCTTGTCGCCGGACAGGTTCAACCCCCGGTGCACGGTGATAGGAGAGTGCACAGGGACCTTGGAGAAGGCCGAATCGAGGGCGTCGTGGACAGCGGCCAGGCGCGGCGGCGGCGAGCCGGTCGAGCGCAAGGTGGAGTTCAGCTCCTTGTATTCGGTGGAGGTGTAAACGGCGACGGCGCCCTTTTCGGCGGGGGTCAGAGTAGCAGGCCAGGTCGAGGCGGGCAGATCCGGGTTGCCAGGTCGGTCCTCCGACCTGGCGTAGACCGTGGGGTTCACCTGCCCCGGCTTGGCAGTGGGCGTCGGCGTCGGCGCTGCCGCTGCCCCCTTCCCCCCAGGAGACTTACCGGCCAAGGTATCGCGGATCTCCGCTGCCCGGGCGGTACTGATAACGTGGAGGCTCCCCGTTATCATGCCCTGGGCCTTGGCCGCCTTGACCTCCTCCGGGCGCAGCAGGGAGATGGCAGGGCCGTTGGGGCCGGGCTTGACCGAGGGGACCGGGGGCCTGGCAGCCCGTTTTGTACCTCTTGTCCCTTGCCTAGCTGGCTGCCTGCTCTCGGTCCCCCCGGGCGTTGCAGTAGCGGCACCTCCTTTCGGGCAGTCCGGCTTGACGCCACCGCCAGGGCCGGTGGGGCAGAAGGCGTTGGTGGCAGGTTCGTCATCCGCCGGCGCGTCCGGGTCACGGATGAGGTCGGCATGCCGACCGTCCTTGCCGACCAGCTTGCGGTGGAAGATGTCCGGTAGCAGTCCCATGGTAGCGCCTACGTTCGTGGTAGCCTTGGGCCCCCTGGTCCTCTTACGGGCGGGAGCGCTAACTCCGGGGCGGCCGGCCGTGCCGCCTTTACCACCGGCCGTGCCGAAGTCCCCACCGGTGGCGGCAGCCCTGGCGGCAGGACCGCGGAACTGGCTGCCGGAGGTGGTGCCGATTAGATTCCGCTTCTCCCAGTAGGCCCAGCACTTGGGGAATACAATGCGGACGGTGTCGTGGTCGCCGGTCATGAGGAAGCGGTGGAACTCGGCGAACCCCTCGGAAGGGTCCGTACGGGCGTAGTTGGAAAGGGCGCCGCTACCGTCGGGGGCGGTGGTGTCTATCTCAGACTTCCAGGCCGCCCTCCATGCCTTGCTGTCCGAGTGCACGGAGTCCTTACCGTCGATGGCGTGTCCCAGCTCGTGGGCAAACACCCCTTCCAGGGTCTCGCCGTGTTTCTCCGTGGCACCGTCCAGGTGCATGTGCCCGTCGTTGGGGTCGTAGAAGCCCGCAACCAGATAGCCCTTCGGTGCCCTCGCGCCGTTGACGTTCTCCCAGGCCCCCGTCACGGCCTTGGGGTCCTGGTAGAAGTTGACCTTCGGCATCTCGGCGCGGACGGCCCTACGGGCGGCCGGCGGCAGTCGGTCAAGGATGCCGTGGACGGCACGAAGTCGCTTTGCGGCAGAGGCCGGGCTGCCGCCGTGGACCTTGACCCTGACACCCTTGAAGCCCGGCGGGGGAGCGGGGAGCGTGCCAGGTCCGCCGGCACCGGCACCGGCCCACCGACCCCAGCTGTCGCGCGGCTGGTCCGGGTTGTAGTTCGCCAGGACCGCGGCGGTGCCGAGGCGACGCGTGATAGGCCACGGGTAGGCACGGGCCGGGTAGAGGGCATTAAGGATAGACTTGGGGCGTTTTGGGGAGACGCCCACGTCGCCCGGGTCCAGGTCGGCGTCCTTGAGGGCAGCGTCGATGCCGGTCTTGGTAGAGACCTGGTCCTCGTCGTCCTCCCCGACGTTGGCCGGCAGCCATGCACATCGGCAGTTCGGATGCCGCGGCAGCAGCCCCTTGGCCTCGTCTAGCTTGAGGACCACGCCCTCAAGGGAAGCGCACAGCTCGCAGACCTTGCCGTCGCCCGCCGTGCTCCACTCCACGGCCACGCCGACTTCCTCGACGCCGAGATTCTCCAGCGCCTGCAGCTGGCCCTCCGAGTGGGCACGGATGATCTCCGTGCGGGCCACGGTCTCAGCCCTGGCCTGAGAGAAGTCCAGGTTCCCCTCCAGGTCGTCGGCGATGTCATGGGGGGAGGCACCACGGACAAGGCCGTCCACGAGGGTGCGGCTCATGCGGTTGGACATGTCGTCGGTGACGTTCTCCATCTCGTCGAAGGAGCGGGCCGCCAGGAGCTTGACCTTCTCCTTAGCAACGGGCTGGGCGAAGGAGTCACGCAGGAACTGCTCGCGGGTGCCGTCGTAGAAGTCCAGCTTATCGGCGAGGGCGGCCTGGAATGCCTTCGACTTGCTAACATCGTCGAAGGCCCGGCCGGCGCCCTTCGCGAAGCCGGACCGGATGTAGGCATCCCAGGCCTCCTCCTCGTCATCGGAGGTGAGCAGTTCGCTCATCTGCCCGGCCAGCCACTTCTGGAACGCCTCCAGCTTCTCGTGGTCGTACAGGTCCGTCCACTCCGCGGCATTGGCGGCCGGGGCCTGCAGGTGTCCCGCCAGCCAGTCGTAGGTTGGAGGGGTGCCCAGCTCCGGCACGGCCTTATGCAGGGCACGGAAGTAGGCGTCGGCCAGTTCGACCAACTGGTCGCTTGTAAGGGCAGCGTTGGTCGTGCCACGCATCTTGCGAACGGCGGCGCGGGCACCGCGGAAGGCCAGGGCCAGAACGTGGGAGCCGATGAAGGTCAGCTGGCCGGCACTGAGGGGGATGCCGAACTGAGCGAGGGGCTGGGCCTGCGACTTGCCGCCGGCGTAGTAGATCCGCTGCGTATCCTCGATGGTGTCCAGGATATCAGGGGCCAGGGCCGCCACGTGCAATCGCACGCCGGTACGGTGGAGGGCGTCCCGAACGGCACCGACGGCGGAGGCGATCTTGCCGAATAGGGAGCGCGGGACGCCGGCCCCAGACAGCTCGGCATCAGAGTGACGCTCCTCCGTGTCCTCCCCCCCGGCCGGCTCCCTGGAGGAAATAGATGATGGTGCCGTGGAACCGCCGCCTCCACTACCGAAGCGACCGTGTTCGTCCCGTGGCTGGTCCGGGTCCCAGTTGAGGATACTGGGGGAGGTCGGGTCGAAGGTGCCCTTGTTGCCGGAGGCGGACTTGACCTGCTGCGGCCGGAAGGCGATGTAAGCTGTTTGCGAAGTCTTGCCCTTCTCCATCGGGGCCGTGTCGGTGTAGACGATACCGTCGTAGCCCTGGGACTGGAGGATCTCCTTGTAGCGGTCGACTAAATGCTGCTTCTCGTGCGGCTTGAGCATCATACCGGCGCTGTCGTAGTTGCGCATGAAGCCGGCGACCGGGTGCTCGCCGGGGACCGCGTACTTGGAGTGAACGTCGTGTGCCGCCAGGCCGTTGTACTCGTGACCGCCGATCGACTCACCCCTGCCGAGGCGGTCGAAGATCTCGCCTGCCTGCCCGGCGGTCAGCATGCGGGAGCGCTGAGCCCAGGCGGTGAAGAGTTCCTTGTCATGCGGCATCACCGTGTTCATGATGTCACGGTTGATGGCCGTGGCATCGTGCTCTAGCTCGCCGGTGGCGGGGACGATGCGCTGCGGGGCAACACGCGGATTCTGCAGGGACAGGTAGACCGGCAGGAGGCGGCCACCCTCGGCGACGCCCGGGTCACGGTCCCAACCGCCGCGCTCCTGCACGAAGGACTCGGCAAGGGTCGGGTCCTCGGCGAAGTGAGCCCCCAGCATCTCGTCCAGGTTGCTGTGCGGGTCGACCTCGTGGCCGAACTTGAAGGTGTCGAAGTCGGCGGTCGTGCCGTGGTAGACGACGCGCGGGCTGCCGTCCTCGTGGGTGACGGTGCTGTCCTTGAACCAGGCCCTGAAGGCCGGCGTCGAGGTCTGCGCTACGGCAGTAGGGGCGGTGTCGCCGCTGCCGCTGCCGAAGCGACCTCGGCGGTCACGCGGCTGGTCGGGGTGGTAGTTCACCGTCAGCTGGCGGCGGCGGGTCTCCTCCCCCAGGGCATTGAGGCGGTCGGCGTCCTCCCGCCACCACGCCAGCTCCGGGTCGTCCGGGTCGGGTGGCCTGCCTGCTGCGGCGCTGAGGGCGGCAGCGGCCAGGGCGGCGGCAGGGATGTGGGACGTCCGGGCGTTCGTCGTCCCCGTGTCCGCGTTCGCCGTCCAGATGCGGGCACCCTGCGTGGCACCGGCCTTGACGTGCGGCGGGCAGGCCATACACATGGCGGCGACCGATGCCGCGTAGTCGCGCAGCTCGTGCCGGTCGATGCCGGGGTCGGGGATGTGGTCGATCTGCCGTGGCGTGCCGCGGTTCTCCAGGAAGACGAAGGAGGCGTTGGGGTTGTCCTTATGCTGGTCGTGGAAGGTCCGCATGTTGCTAGCACCGATCACGTAGCTGTCGGCGAACACGGAGGCGTCGACCATGCGGCCGTCATTCGGGTCCTGCGCCCTCTTGAGGACACCGCGGTCCGGGTGACCCCACTGCGTCACCGGGTCGGCGTCCACGTAGACGTAGTTGACGCGCAGGCCGCGGGCTTCGGCCTCCCGCTGGATCCAGGGATTCTCCGTCGCGTTCTGGTCACCGGCGCTGTCCCAGACGGCATGGGAGCGGGACTTGAGGGCCAGGGCCTCCGGGACGTTCTTGAGTGCGAAGCCCTTGCCGGCCCCGCAGCCACCGACGGTCACCAGGATCTCCTGGCCCGGCTCCATGGTATCCAGGTGCTGGAGGAAGGCCCGCTTCGCGATGGCGTTGGCGGTCTGATGGAGGGCGTTGTTGAGCGTGGCCCGGTTGACGCTGCGCTCGGCTGGGTCCGGGTGGGACCACTCCTCGGTCAGGACCTTGCTATCGTCGGTGGCGAAGGTCGGCGGCGGCTTCTGGGAGGTTACAAGGGAGCGGTAGTTGGCCGCCACCTTATCCGGGTCTGCCTCGTAGGCGCGGATGAAGGACTGCTCCACCTCCCGCTCCCTAGGGGAGAGGTTAGGCAGGGCCGGGATTGGCGGCGGCGGTGGCACGGCGTTGCCGGGCACGCCCACGCGGGCCGTGTCAGTGATGCCGTCGCCGTCGCTGTCCTTCTCGACGTTCGGGGCCTGGCGGGCACGGGGGATGGCCGGCACGGGTGGGGGCGAGGGCGGAAGCGGGGCCAGGGCGGCGCCGCTGCCCTTCGTCCAGCGGCCGCCGTGACCACGAGGCTGGGACGGGTCGTAATTTCCCATGGGCTCGGGCGCGGAGACGACGGCGCCCCAGTGGTCGAGAATGCTACCGTCGGCGTCGGTGTCGTGCCAGAGGCTGTCGAAGCGGTCCTCCTCGATCATCTTTCTTCCAGGGGCCTGGATGCCGCCGGCAGGCGGGTGCACGGCGGGGTCCTGCACGAACACGTAGCCGTGGTCGACGCCGATGACGACCAGGTAGTGGCCGTTGGAGACGGAGGAGGGCGTCGGGACGCTAGGGCCCCAGTCCTGCACGGCAACGATGACCGGGAGACCGGCGCTCGTGTGCCGCTTCAGATCGTCCAGGGTCATGCCGGTGCCGGCCCGGACGCCGAGGCCCAGGGAGCGCAGGTAGGCGACGAGCGGGACGACGTCGGTGCCGTCCCTCTTGTCCGTGTCCAGCAGGGACTTCCACTCGGTGATCGACTCCGGGCCGACACCGAAGTAACGGCCGACGCTCATGGCGGCAGCGGCCCCGCAGCTGTAGGAGTCGTGCTGACGGACGTCCGGTACCTCGACCAGGGCGTTGACGGCGAGGTAGGCAAGGCGGCCGTCGTGGAGGAAGGAGCGGTAGACGGCGGTACCAGCGCGGGCTCCCTGACCTGCGTTCGTGGCATAGTCCGCAAGAGGGAAGGAGCGGAGTAGGCTGACGGCGTCGCGCACGGGGAGGCCGACACGTAGGACGGGGAGTGGGGTGGTGGGGTCCGATTGCCAGGCCCGCACCCACCGGTGCGTGCCGTCAAGGACGTAGTTGTCCTGGCTGACGATGATAGGGTCATCGAGGACCCCGTCCCCCATGGCATCGACCTTCGACTGCTTGAAGCGGGACTGCGTCGGGGCGAGGGAGTCGGCCGCTGCGGTAGCGTGGGCGGCAGGGACGCCCCGCCCCCGCAGCCACGTCTCCAGGCGCGGCAGGTCGGAGGCGGCGATCTGTGGCATCTGCTCGCGCGGGATCTCGATACCGATGCCGGGGCCGTAGAGACCGGTCTCGTCGCGGATCTGCCCGGGGTTGTTCGTCGTCGGGGTCGTGAGAACGGTGGGCTCCGGTCGGGGCTGGTCCTTTAGCCCCAGTGCGTCGCCTTCGCCGATGTGCTTGACGATGCGGCCCTTTAGCAGGGCGAAGCGTTTACGCAGGCGGGCGACGAAGGCACGCCGGAGCGTCGAGGTGCGGGTCGGGTCGTACTTGTTCGGGGAGATGCCACGGCGCGGGCCACGGTTGGCGGTGAGACGACGCTTGTTAGCGGCGATCCGACGACGGCGACCACGACCACCGCCCTTACCCCCTTTGCGGGAGGGGAGGGAGCGCCCCTTCGTGTGGCGCTCCCACTCGGCGCAGTCCCAGTTCGGGTCGTGGGCCGCGTAGCAGGCGCGGCGCTGGGCCTCACTCACGAAGGGGTTGACGGTGATGGTCAGCGGGTCGGTCAGGTCGTCCATGGCTGGGTCTCGTCCTTAGAGCGGCGCCGGCTTCGGGCCGGGCGTGCCGGGCTGCAGTTGGATGACGGTCGCCTGGCCGCCAACCACCTGCACATCCAGGAGGCCGATGATGTTGGTGACACCGGCCCCCAGGTCGGCGTCGGCCGTGACCCGGACCTGGCTGGTGCCGACCGGCCCCTTGGCGGCGATAACGGCGGACAGGCCGTCCGGGGACGGGTTGAGGGTGACCTTCGTCACGTCGGTCGCCTCCCAGGTAGGGGTGCCATCGACGGGGGCGGGGTTGCCGTGCGCGTCGGTGATGACCAGCGACACGTCAACCTGCTGGTCAGCGGTGAGTGTGAACGCCATGTGTAGGGTCTCCTGCGGGTGGTGCCTCGAACGGGGCTGGCCGATGGACAGCCGGATCATTGATTTCCCTCGGTCTCGGTAACAGTGCGGGCCTCCCCGGCGACAGCGCGGGCCAGAGTGGCACGCTGGTCGGCCTCGGCGTGCTCGGCATCGACGAGCGCCTCGACGGCGGCCGCCAGCCGGCCCAGGCCGCGCTCGAGGGCGTCGACCAGTGGCGTCAGGTCGAGCGTGGCCGCGTTGACGACGAGCTCGGCGCGGAGCTGGTTTCTCAGGGCATCCACCTGCTCCCTCAGCACGCGGCCGGCCGCCCGCATGACGGCACGCTGCTGGTCAGTGGTCATCGGTGCTTCGTGTCGGGTCACCTCATGGCCCTCCTCATCTCGTTCGCCAGCAAGTCCTCGGTGGTGGTGGAGGGGCGCTCGTTGGTGGCGGGCTCCTCCTCCGGCTCCATGCCGGGCGGCGCCGGCTTGCCGAAGTTCGGTGCCCGCCCCCACGGAGCGGCGCCGCCCTTGGGGGTCGTGGCGGTGGCGGCCCCTCCCTCTCCCGCGCCGCCGCCACCGCCCTCGCCGCCGCCGCCACCGCCGCCGAATGCCGCCAGGCCTTTATCCAGCGACTTCTCCTTCAAGCCGGCGGTGCGATCGAAGCGACGGGCACCCTCCGCCTGCTGCGCTTGCGCCTGCGCGTCCCTGCGGGCGCGGTCCTCGAAGGCCTGGGTACCCTCCTGCGGGGCGGCCGGCCGGCCACCGATCTGGGCGGGCATCGTCATGGTCTCCTCCTCCTCGTGCGCCGCCGTGATGTTGTCGATAATGGAGCGGGCCTCCTCCTCATCCATCCGCAGGATGCGTGTGTAGAAGTCCATCGGTGTCATCATCGACTCGACGTTGCCGGACACGTAGGCGCCGATGGCCTGGGTGGCCTGCAAGGCAACGGCAGCCTTGTCCTTCTCCCCGAGGGAATCCAGGCTCGGCCACTCGATACTGTAGCCGCCCTTGGTCTGGACGCCGACGGGCTTGCCGGCCGCGTTGAGGATGAGAACGCGGCCGAAGGAGGTGACGGTACGGTAGCGACCGCGGCCGTCGGGGCCGTAGACGTTGGGGGCGACGGTGTGCCGGGCCTGTGCTCGGCGGTTGCCGGCGGGCGTGGAGGCGCCCTCCGTAGCACCAATACCGACGCCCTCCGCCCCCAGCGGGCCGCCTCCGGGGCCGCCCTCACTGCCCTTACCACCACCGGGGCCGCCTCCGGGTCCGCCTTCGGCACCGGGAGCGCCCTCGGCGCCGGCCGCTGCCTGCGCTTTCGGTAGCCACTTCCGCTCCTTCGTCGGCGCTGCCTTGCCCTTGCCCGGCTCCGGGAGGACGCCGAGGGAGATGAGGCGGTCGATGAAGGGGACGACGATCTTGGGCGTGGTGTAGCCGAGGTTGCGTTCCCGCAGTCGGTCGTTCCAAGCTGAGTCGTCCTGCGAGGACGCCAGTTCGCCGCGCTCGGAGCCCTTAAAGACCCGCACGGGGCAGCCGATCTTGATGCAGATGGCCTCCAGCTGGACCTGGATCTGCCCACCGGGGTCCACGATCTGCGGGGCCAGCTGCGAGGCAGACATGCCCATGAGGGCGATCCACCTCTGCAGACCGTTCTCCGCCTGCTCCATCATGTCGCGGATCGAGCCAAGGTCGATACGGACGTCGCCACCGAGTTGAGGGACCGTGCTGAAGACGGTCATCGGCATGCAGCCGCTACGCCAGTAGCCCTCGGCCGAACCGGAGTAGAGCTTTCGGAGGTCGAGCAGGCGGTTGAGGACGGGCCGCATGCGGGGGGCGGCGAACACGACACTGCTGCCGGCCGTGTGGTGGTTGTCGGCAAGGTGGATGATACGCGACCAGTGCACCCGAATCGTCGCCATCGGCAGGCCGACGCCGCTATGCAGCTCGCGCGGGTCGTTAAGCGTGACCCGGTACATGATCGGCTGCCCGTAACGTGGGTTGAGCGGGTTCGCCTCGTACTGGACGATCTGCACGAGGGCCTCGTCGAAGGCACGTACGAACAGCAGCTTGCGAAGCGTGCCGGCCGGCAGGGGCTTCGGGGCAACCGGCGGCGACAGCTGCGGGCTCAGGTACTGGGCGTCGGTGCCAAGGGCGGCACCCTGGCCGATGGCGGCTCCGTAGGCCGGGACCGGTGACTGCCAGAAGCCGCCAGGTGCATCGCCGTAGGGGTTCGGTGGCGTATAGGCATCGCCAGGGGCGTTGGCCGTTGGCCCGGCCCCGGTCGGCTCCCTGGGAGAAATAGGTGTGCCTGTGTTGGCGGTGGTGCCGTTGCCGTGTGGTCCTTGATCGCCGTGGGAACCTCCCTGGCCGTGGGGTAGTCCCCGACTGCCGTGGTCGTCCGGTCCGTGGTCGCCTGCGTCGTCGGGCAGGGGCGTGGTGCGGACGAAGCCGGGGTGCAGATCGGCCGGGCCGTGCCCCATCGGCACCACGCTAGCATGGGCGTTGTCGATGGCCGAGGCCGTGTACTCATCCATCACGTCCCCGACGGGCATGCCGTTCGCCACGGCCTCGGCTTGCAGGGAGTTGAGGGAGAGGTCAGTGGCGTAGGGTTCCCAGCGCTCCAAGCGCGGCAGGCCGGTCTTCGGGTCCAGGTGGTAGACGGGCCGGCTCGTGCGCTCCTTGCCCGGCACGCTCCAGGTGTTCGAGGTCAGGTCGAAGTAGGCGGCGCCGGGCGGAGGGGCGGGCAGGGTAGCGTTGCCCACGGGGGAAGTAAGGGAGCGGTCCTCGTCGTGGAAGGCACCGTGGTCGTGATCGTGGTAGGCGTTGGCGGCGGCAGCGCTGCCGGGGGAGTGGCCGGTCCGTTCGGCCGGGTACTTGGCCGGTCCGTAGAGGTCCATGCTGCCGTAGGGGCTGGAGGCGGTGTCGGGCTGGTAAGGGTACGGCTGCCTGCCGTCGCCGGTGCCGGCGGCCGCTGGGGTGTCCACGCCAGCACCGAGCGGACCACCGCCGAACGGCTTCCGGGTCGAGACGCCGGCAGCTGGCTGGTCGAGGGGCAGGCCGTCATCGAGGCCGAGGAGGATGATGCCGAAGTGGCCGATGCCGCTAAGGATGTCGGCGCGGCGCAGCACCTCCCAGACCGGCGAGCCCTCCTCGTCCTGGTACCAGCACTGCTCGCCGCGCAGCTGCTGCCCCAGCACGTCCCAGGCCTCCTCGAAGGCCGTGACGTTATCCGGGTCCTCGTCCTCGTAGACCATGGGCGTCATCTGCCAGCACTCCCGCGGCATGACCTCGACGACACGGGTCGCGATGGCCTCCCGGTCGTAAAGGTTGCGGTAGAAGTCCGGGTCGATGGCGGTCGCGCCCCAGGCCGTCTGCTCCGTTTGCGGGTAGCCGCACTCGTCGTCGATGTTGCGGCGCGGGTCGAACAGCTTCTGGAAGAGGTTCGACCGAACGGACGTGATGTTCGCCACCATGTCGAAGTAGCGGGAGGCGGTGGCGGGGTCGACGGCGTTATCGACAGGAGAGCCGTTCGGGGTCGGGGTCGGGGTCTCGGTCTTGGAGGCCCCGGCATTAGAGGTCCTGGCCATGATGGCTCCCCTCCTTCTTGCAGGAGACGCAGCGACGCAGCGCGGCGGCGCTCTTTATCAGGCAGCTGCTGCAGCGGACCAAGTTGTCTGCCGCAGCTCACGCAGAGGCCGGCGGACTTGCGGACGTTGTAGCGGCGGCGGCGGTCCCGTTTCGTGTCGATCCGGCAGCGCTTACAGAGGCGAGAGTCAGGGACGGGCTGGCTCCCGCAGCGGGTACATCTCCCGGTTAGCAGGCGCTGCCGCGCAGGGCGATGGCAACTGGCGTCATGGACGACATCATCGCACACCCTCCGTGGATCGTGGCCTCCGCCGGCGCCGTCCCCGTGTCCCCGTCCGTCCGCCCTAGATCAGCCCGTCCAGGGTCAGGCGGCCGCTGCCCGGTGGCGGGGCCGGCAGCGGCGGTTGCGGCACTGCGCTGGTGCCGCACTTTCGCAGTAGCACCTGCTTCACGGCATCCTGAGTCCGCTGCAGGTGCCCCGCGATCTCCTTGACGGTCCGGCCGGTCTCGTGGAGGCGGATGGCGTCGTAGTGCCAGGTGTGTCCCGCCAGGCAGCGACCGCGCCGGCCCCTGGGAGGAATGCCATGAGCCCGCCGCCAGAGACTGATGACACCGCGCGTCACCTCCAGCTCGGACGCCACGTCGCTGTCGGTGGCCCCCTCCTTGATCAGGATGGCGATCACGCTACCGTAGCGACTCACGATCGAGTCGCTGGGCTCCAGCGGGTAGAGGCGGCGGATGTCCTTGTGCCGCCAGCAGGTGTAGCACAGGCCGCGGCAGCGGATGCGGATGTGCCGATTGCAGTGCCGGCACGTGCCCCAGGCGCCGATCATGGGTTGTCCTCCGTGGCGTGGCGTACTGCCCCTCCCTCCCGGAGAGGGTGCTGCCTATCCTAGCTGCAGCCGCCCGAACCGCACGGACGACCACTCACAATCCTAGCTTTAAGGGCGGCTGCCTATTAGGAGCAGCCACCCGAAGCGCCGCAGTCCTCACATACTTTACAGGCGCCGGCCCATCGCATCCGCAGGGAGCCGCACTGGTCGCACTCGTCGCCCGTGTACTCAGGCAGCTGGGACGGTGCCCGGGCTGCCGGGACGTCGGCGCCGGCGTGCCCGTTCGTATTAGCCAGGGGCACCATCTCCGAGTGGTGGGCGCGGTAGCGGCCGCTGGCCGTGGCGGAGGTAGACACGTGGGCGCCCCAGGGGGTTGTCTCCTCCACCACGGCAAGGGTGCCTTCGAGAACGGGCGAGCCGGTGTTGACGAGACGAACCGTGGTTCCCTTCCTCATTCCCGCCCCTCCCCCTGTAGAGGGACGTTGCCGCCGTTCAGGTAGTGGACCCGAGCGGCGGCCTCCTGCCGGGTCCGATGCCAGCTGTCCTCATGCCATTCACCCTCCGGGTCGTAGAAGCCAACCTCCCAGCGGCCGCCCGCCTCACGGTACACCCACATGAGTCGCTCCTCCTTGTCGCCCCCTTGGGGACGATCACCGTCCCTGAACCAATCGGCCGGGGCGAACGACCGCGCCAGCATCGCGTACCAGTCCCGCGCGTCTTTTCCGAGCATGTGATTATACCCCGTGCTGGGCCCCCACAGGGGGGCCTCCGTAATCCGTACGGGTACCCCCACGTACGGGGGAGGCCGGTGTTGGCAGCCATTGTAGATCGTGTGCCGTCTTATCTCCCGCTGGCGCCCTGATAGCTCCTTGGGGGCGGTCCCGCCCGCTCCTAGTGGGCAGCGCCGGCGGTTGCCTGCCGTGGCGTGTGCGTCAGCCCATGCACCGCCAGCACCAGGGCGTCGGCCTCGTCCGGGCTGTGACCGAGGAGGGAGGTCATGGTGACGCGCGTCTCCCGCTGCGTCCCCATCCCCACGATCTCGCCGGGGCGGGCGCTGCCGGCCGGCGGGTTCTTGGGCGGTAGGTACAGCTGCCCCTCCTTGTCGTAGAGCAGCGGGATCTTCGCCAGCTGCCGCCGCAGCTCCGCGTAGACGGGGCCGGCCGTCGGGGGCGGCATGGCGAAGGCACCGGGGCTCCGCTCCGGCAGCAGGCCGCCGGCCGTGGGGTCGGAGAGGCGGGCCGGGTCCAGCAGCAGGCGCAGGGTGCCGTACATCTCGGAGCGCCGTGTCTTGTAGGTGTAGCGATCCTCGCGTTCGTCCATGCGTTCCTCGATGCGCTTAAGGCCACGCTTGAGATCCGCGAGGACGGACTCGCCGAAGCCGACGGTCTGCACGGGGTAGCGCTTACCGTCCCGGCCCACGCCGGCACGCATCTGGTCGGCGATCTGCTTGCCGCCACCACCGCGGTCGAACACCCAACGGGACGGATCGACGCCGTGGCGGGTACCGATGCCGATAACCAGGCCCACGATGTCGGAGGTGTCGGGTGTCCGCTGCGAGAGCATCTCGATGATGCCGTAGTTATCGACCACGCACAGGGACGTGTTGGCGACGCCCTCGCCGGTGTCAATGCCAAGGGCCAGGCCCCTGCGGGTGGTACCGTGGACCTTCGTCCAGTAGGCGTGGGCCCGGTCCAGCCACTGGGGCGGGTAGAGGAGGACCGTCGCGCCCTTGTAGAACTGGGCCTCGATGCCGATGCAGATCATCACCTCGTCCCACAGGGCCAGGCGGGCTAGGTACTCGTCCCACGGCAGGACGCCCGGGATGATGGTACGACCCGTGGGGGTACGGCCGGCGGCACGCTCCGCGAGAGCGTAGCGTACATTCGGGCTGTCCGTGGCACGGATACGAACAACCTTGCGGAAGTAGGTGGGTACGGGCGCGGTGGTCATGCATCACCCCCGGCTACGGAACTGCGCTCCTGTAGTCCTGTAGTCCTGTGGTCCTGTGGTCCTGTAGTCTGTAGTCCTGTAGTCCTGTGGACGGCCTTCAGGGACGGGCCAGCTGCGACGGCACGTGCCCACTAGGCCACGCGGTCCTCCAGCCGGCCGATGCGCTCCGACAGCTCCCGTGCCTCCATCTCCACGGACGTGACCCGGGACGTCAGCTGATTGACAGATGCCTCCAGCCGGACCACCCGCTGCTGAAGGTGCTGGGCGAGGTTGTTGGCGTTCGTCACGTTCGTCGTGAGACGAGCGACGAGGGCTTGTGTCTGTGCGTCCATCAGGAGTTTAACCTCCCACCCAGCTTGCGGCCAAGCAGGACGATGGCGAAGGCAAGCAACGTCCACAGCACGGCCTGCCAGCACTCGGTCCACCAGTTAACCACCGGGCACCTCCCCTGTCGTCGTCGTTGCTTCCCCTGCCTCCTCCGTCCCGTCTCCCCCACTGCCCTCCAGGACGCCCTCGTACTCCAGCGGCTTCCGCTCCAGGTCCCCTCCCTCCACGGCGCTGAAGAAGAAGTTGGTGCATGGGAACGGGTTGCCGATGATCAGGCGTCGCTTCGACCAGGTGCAGGCCCTCTTGTAGGAAACGTCGTCGACGCCGGAGGCCTCGTCCGCCACGAACATCGTGCGTGGGATACCGTCGCCGGTGTCGGCGATGTGGTGCCCCAACATGCCCTCGCCCTTCGCAGCGACGCGACCAATCACGTAGCTCAGGGGGTCCACACGGCCATCACGGATCTTGCGTAGGTGCAGGTGGTTGACGAGCACGGGTCCCCCTCGCTGCGAGTCAAGGGGGAACCGTGCCGACTGGAGGAAGCGACGGATCTCCCCCCACAGCACCGCCTCCAGCTGGTAGCCGTCCGCGGAGGTGGTCACCACACGCACAGGGTGCCTTGTAAGGAAGAAGTGCACCACGGCAAGGCCGGCCACGAAGTCCTTCCCCAGCATGTTGCCTGCCACGCACACAGTCTCGAGGTTGTCACGTAGGGACTCCAGGATGATACGCTGCTCCCGGTACAAGGCCACGTCCGGCCAGAAGGCCTTGATGAAGCGGACCGGGTTGTCACGGGAGTCCGCCGACTCCACCCAGCGGGTGCTAACCATCCTCCGCCTCCGGTGCCTTGGGTGCAGGTACGTCGCTGCCTGTACCACCAGTACCCACCCCACCGATCTCCTCCTCCACCGTGTCGGGCACCTGCTCGGGTATCTCCCCCATGACCTCCTCCCAGTTGAAGGACCCCACGGCACCGACCTGGCCCACCACCTTCCGTGGTGCATCCAGCCCGAACAGGTCGCAGATGCGATCGTAGCACTCCTTCGCCAGTGCCAGGTAGCTACGATCCCCCACCTGCCGCCTGGTGGTCCTGCCGGTCTTGGAGTAGCCACCACCCCTGCCACCCTCACACTCCTCCTCCGTCTCGACGACGCCAGGCTCCCTCGACCGGTACCAGGCATCCCACATCTCCTCCACGATGTCACGGTACTGCTCTACCTTCTCCGCCACCAGTGCCGAGCGCTGGTCGAAGGTACGACCCTTGTAGTCCTCCCTCACCTCCCGCAGCAGGGCACTGATGGTAGTCTGGTGCACTCGTATGCTCAGCTCCTCCACTACCTTCTCCACGATCCTCACCTGGCTGTAACCACGTCGGTCCCACCTCGCTGCACACTCCTTGACCTGCTCCCTCTCCACCTGTGACAGATGTCCAGGGGTCCCCTGTGACCTCGTCTGGTCCGGTGGTGGGGACTCCCTCCGTCGGTTCGACTTGCGGGTCCCCTTCTTGCGTCCCTTAGCCATAATAACATCGGTAAGTGAAGGCGATTAAGGTAGCTGGAACCACGGGGTCAAGGCAGCAGGAGGCAGGGGCAGGGTAGCACGAAGTGCTGGTCCGGTCCATTCATCGGCGCGTCCTGCGGGTGGTGGAGATGGTAACCAGATTCCAGCCTTCGCATCATAATGCAGATCTTTCGCAGCGTTCCCGGCCTGGCACTGGTAGGACACGGCGGCAACGGTCGCTTTCCAGGGCCCGCTCCGGCAGCGGGTCCGGGCGCGTACGGCCAGCTGGTGGCAGGCAGCTGGTACCGGTTCCGCACCTTCGGGACACGATAGCAGCGGTCGCACAAGCCCCGCGGACGCAGTCGCTCCGTCCCCCGATCGCAGTGCCTGCAGGCACCACCGGAGGACACCACCACAGGCATGTGAGTGTTCACGCCCCACCCCCTCTCCCTTTGCCTCTCCCTTTGCCTCTCCCTTTGCCCTGTCTCTTTCCCTCTCCCTCCAGGCACGGGTCATAGACGAGCGGAATTACGACCCGGGCACGGATGCCCAACGGCCATGAGAGGCTGCGGTCCGTGTATCCACAGGAGACGCGCAGCCCAGCCCGCTCCCTCCGCCCCGCACGATATCCTATCCTACCCGCACGATATCCTATCCTACCCGCACGATATCCTATCCTACCCGCACCGGCACCGACCGCCACGACTCCCTCCCTTATTTCTCTCAGGAACCCGAGCGGCCCCTGCCCCTACCGGCCGAACGGCCCCCCAGTGCCACCCTGCAGTCCGGTGCCTCGATGACCCGTGCCGGCAACAGTGCGACCGTGCCCAGGTCACCACGCAGCACCTCCTCGAGGCGCGGCACGGCGTGATCGCGCAGGTAGGCCTCGCTCAGGTCAATACCAATGCAGCGGCGGCCGCTCCGCACGCACACCTCCGCCGTGGTCCCGGACCCGACGAAGGGATCGAGCACCGTGCAGGGGACGAAGGCAGCGTTGCAGCGGCAGGTGGGCTCCCACCCGACCGTGCGCGTAGCAACACCGGCCACGTCGTTCGGGCAGTAGCTGCCAGTGCCTTCGACGCCGCTACGCTTCGTCAGGGAGTTGGGGCGCGGCCGTCGCAGCCCGACCGTCTCCACTATGCGCTGGCGGGGGCTGCCACAGGCGCCGCAGCAGCCCTGGCCACAGCAGGGTCCGGCCAATCCGTTCGACGAGGCGGCGCTGCCCGCCTGGCTGACCCAGGCGGCGGGCGAGAGCTACGCGCAGCCGC
>Ga0126369_10000293_pt1 | contig 32146 bp, 25 predicted proteins | sample PanSoiMetaPlot_1_FD_109646 | JGI IMG/M metagenome (GOLD analysis project Ga0126369, IMG submission 109646) | Tropical forest soil microbial communities from Panama - MetaG Plot_1 | ecosystem: Environmental > Terrestrial > Soil > Tropical forest > Bulk soil | place: Panama | collected 2016-02-17
CAAGGCGCAAAGATAGACCGCGATGGCCAGCAGCCCAGTCTTCACGCCCTCGATGGCGGCGAGCCACAGCGGCAGCGCCACGCCGGGCCGATCGGCTGGATAGTGGCTTCGCTCGACCAGTTCCGCGATTTCGTCGGCGAAGAAGCTTGCCACCAGGGCGGTCACCGCAGGCATCAGCAGGATCGCGCCGGCGAACAGCCCCAGCCCCAGCGCAAAAGCGACGATCCAACCCAGCACCGCAAGGGGACCGTGGGCCGCCGGCCCGATCGTCACCTCGAGCCATCCCAAGCCGGTGCCTGAAAGCCACTCCAGCAAGCGAAACAGTGCAATAACGACGATGATCAGGAATGCAATGGCCAGTCCCACGGACTTGAACAGCACGGTACGGAACGGCTGTGAAAACATCTGGCCGAGCACCTTGAACACCGCCTCAAGCATCCGACCTCCAGGTCCGGCCAGATTTCCACTGGGCCAGCAGCGCATTTGCGTCGGAAATAGTCTGGGAAATCGCCACGTTTCCGGTCGCCCGGGACGCCCCCGACGTGATCTCACATGCCGGGTCGAGACGGAAGCCTCTTGCCCACCTTGCCGGGGATCGGTAGATGTTACGCGCCCGCCTAACAAAAATGGATTCCGAGCAATGCTCGAACTGATCCGGTACATCAACCTCCTGCTCGACCTTTACATTTTTATTCTGTTTGCAGCCGCCATCCTGAGCTGGCTCGTGGTGTTCAACGTCGTCAATACCCGCAATCCGGCGGTGCGGATGATCGCTGACTTCCTTTATCAGGTCACGGAGCCGGCGCTGCGCCCCATCCGCAACCGGCTGCCGAATTTTGGCGGCATCGACATCTCGTTCATCGTTCTCATCCTCATCATTTATTTTATCCAGATCGTCGTCCTCCCCAACTTGGCGAAGGCCTTTTATTAGCGATGGATGCAGGTGACAGTCCATGGGCGGTCTGCGCTGACGGGCTTGTCGTAACCGTGCGACTCACTCCTAAAGCTGGTCGTGATTCGATTGATGGCATCGGGCACTTGTCCGACGGACGCAGCGTTTTGAAGGCGCGGGTCAGTGCAGCGCCAAGCGATGGCGAGGCCAACGCCGCGCTCACGCGGTTGCTGGCGCAAACGCTCCGCATTGCGCCACGCGAGATCGCGCTGGTTGGCGGCGCGTCTTCGCGCATCAAGCGAATGCTGATCAAAGGAGATACCCGCACCGTCGTGGCGGCGCTGGAGCAAATCAGGGCAGCGTCGGCACAATGACAGCGAGGCTGATCGACGGAAAAGCCGCGGCGGCCGAACTGCGCGCCAAGGTCGCCGCAGAGGTGCGGCGCTTTGCGGCCGCTCATGGCCGGAGCCCCGGATTGGCGGTGGTGCTAGTGGGCGACAATCCGGCCAGCGAATCCTATGTCGCCAGCAAAACGAAAATGTCTGCGCAGGCCGGCATGCAGTCGTTCGATCATCGGCTGCCTGGTACCGCTGGCGAAGCCGAACTGCTTGCCCTGATCGCACGGCTCAATGACGATCCGTCCGTACACGGCATTCTCGTGCAATTGCCCCTGCCGCCTCAGATTGATCCTTATCACGTGATTGCGGCGGTCGATCCGAGCAAGGACGTCGATGGATTTCACCCGACGAACGCAGGTCGGCTGGCGCTGGGGCTGCCGTCGCTGGTGCCGTGCACGCCGCTTGGCTGCGTCATGCTGGCCAAGACCGTGCATGCCTCGCTCAGCGGCCTGGAAGCGGTCATCGTCGGTCGTTCAAATATCGTCGGCAAGCCGCTCGCACAGTTGCTCATCGGACAAAGCGCGACCGTGACGGTGGCGCATTCGAAGACGCGAGATCTGCCCGCAGTATGCCGGCGGGCGGATCTCGTCATCGCCGCAGCTGGCCGCCCCGAGTTGGTGGGGCGTGACTGGATCAGGCCCGGCGCGACGGTGATCGATGTGGGCATTAACAGGGTCGCGGGCGAAGACGGCCGCTACCGCATCGTAGGCGATGTGGCTTTCGCGGAAGTATGCGAGGTGGCGGGCGCCATTACGCCCGTGCCGGGCGGCGTCGGCCCCATGACGATCGCCTGCCTGCTCGGCAACACAGTGAAAGCCGCGTGTCTATCGACCGGACTTCCCGCACCGAAATTATGATGACTCCACTGGTCTACGACTCAGGCCTGCCAAGCATAAGCAATTTTGTCGAGCGTCTTGTTACCGAATTTCTCGGATGACCGTGCGACCGCCTGACCGCCAAGAGCGCGGTAGAACGCAACCGCCGGGGTATTATCCGATAATGCCCAAACCACCAGACTCTTGATTCCGCTCTGTGCCAGATCGCGCCGCGCAGACGTGAACAGGCGGCGTCCGAAACCCAGACCTTGGAATTCCGGTCGCAGGTACAGCTCGTAGATTTCTCCTTCATAAGTCAGGCTGCGTGCCCGGTTTCGACCATAATTAGCATAGCCCGCAATGGTGTCTCCGAACGCCAAGATCGAAATTCGGCTGCCCTTGCGGACCGCGCCTTCCCACCACTCCGCTCCCCGCCGGTTGATCAGCTTGTCCAACTCCGGGCCCGGGATGATACCCTGGTACGCGTTGCGCCACGCCAAGTCGTGGGTGGCAGCAAGTCCCACGGCATCGGACGTCTTGGCGCGGCGAATTTCGATAACAACGGTGTGCATGGTGCAATTGAGCCGACGTGGCCGCCCCCGTTCAAGTCCAACGGTAACATTCGGTTAACACGTCGATTATCGTGGGAAGTTTGCCAAAATCAACACCCGCCGTGGGGCTTTGCGCCACGCGGGCGTCAAACGTGGCCGATTCGCAACACTTGCGCTGCAGGTGCGAAGGAGCGGTTCCTTCACACCTGTTCGGCTTCCTTGCGCCGTTCGTCCCGCTTGCGTTCGTGGGGATCGAGCAGGCGCTTGCGCAGACGGATCGACTTGGGGGTCACCTCGACCAATTCGTCATCTTCTATATAGGCGAGCGCCTTCTCGATGGTCATTCGGATCGGCGGAGTGAGGCGCACCGCCTCGTCCTTCGCGGTTGTGCGGATATTGGTGAGCTTCTTTCCTTTCAGCACGTTGACTTCGAGATCGTTGCCGCGGGTATGCTCGCCTACGATCATGCCGCGATAGACCTTCCAGCCCGGCTCGATCATCATCGGTCCGCGGTCCTCCAGATTCCACAGCGCATATGCGACCGCCTCGCCCGCGTCGGTTGAAATCAGCACTCCGTTGCGGCGTCCCTGTATCGCGCCCTTATAGGGCGCATAATCGTGAAACAGCCGATTCATGACCGCGGTGCCGCGCGTATCGGTCAAAAGTTCGCCCTGATATCCGATCAAGCCGCGCGTTGGCGCGTAGAAGACAAGTCGGAGCCTTCCGCCACCCGAGGGCCGCATCTCGATCAGCTCAGCCTTCCGTTCGGACATTTTCTGCACCACCACGCCTGCATGCTGGTCATCGAGATCGATCACGACTTCCTCGATGGGCTCGGTCATTTCACCGGTATTGGCATCGAACCGCATCAGAACCTTGGGGCGGGAGACGCTGAGCTCATAACCTTCGCGTCGCATCGTCTCGATGAGGATGCCAAGCTGCAACTCGCCGCGGCCCGCCACCTCCATGGCGTCCTTTTCGTCGGATTCGGTGACCCGCAGGGCCACATTGCCCTCGGCCTCGCGCAACAGCCGGTCCCTGATCATGCGGCCGGTGACCTTGTCGCCCTCGGTGCCGGCCAGTGGGGAATCATTGACCCGGAACATCATCGACAAAGTGGGTGGGTCAATCGGCTGAGCCGGCAGCGGCTCCGTCACCTCCGGCGCGCACAGCGTGTGCGCGACATTCGCCTCAGGCAGCCCGGCAATAGAGACGATGTCGCCCGCGCGGCCCTCTTCGATCGGCCGGCGTTCCAGGCCGCGAAACGACAACACCTTCGACACCCGACCCTGCTCGACCAATGTGCCGTTGCGGTCGATCACCTTGATGGATTGATTGGGTTTAACGGAGCCGGCCGTGATGCGCCCGGTCACGATACGGCCCAGATACGGATTGGCCTCCAGGATGGTCCCGAGCATGCGGAACGGGCCATCCTCCACATGCGGAGGCGCTACGTGAGTGAGAATAAGATCGAACAGCGGCGCCATCGATGTTTTCGGGCCGCCGATATGCGACGCCATCCAGCCCTCCTTGGCGGAACCGTAGAGAACGGGAAAATCGAGCTGTTCCTCAGTGGCGTCGAGTGCCGCAAACAGGTCGAACACCTCACCGGCCACGACACTCGGGCGCGCATCGCTGCGGTCGACCTTGTTGATGGCGACGATCGGCCTAAGCCCGACCTTCAGGGCCTTGGAAACCACGAACTTGGTCTGCGGCAACGGCCCTTCGGCTGCATCGACCAGTACGATCGCGCCGTCCACCATGTTGAGAATGCGCTCGACCTCGCCGCCGAAGTCCGCATGCCCTGGCGTGTCGACAATGTTGATCCGCGTGTTTTTCCACACGATCGACGTTGCCTTGGCGAGAATCGTGATGCCCCGCTCGCGCTCCAGGTCATTGCTGTCCAGTGCCCGCTCCGCAATCCGCTGGTTCTCGCGGAACGAACCTGATTGCTGCAGCAGCCGGTCGACCAACGTGGTCTTGCCATGGTCGACGTGAGCGATGATCGCGACGTTACGCAGTTGCATTAGGAGCAGCTCAAGATTGCGGGATAGAAATTTACGTCTCCGAAATCACCGGGTTCGCCGGCTTCGATCTCCGGACGCAGGGCTCTCATGGCTTAAAGCTTCCTGCCCGTGTTCAGCTTGCAATGCGAGCCACGACGAAAGCCTTTTCATAAGAGAGCCAACTCACACGGAATATAGTCGGCCAGCCGCGTTGTGCAATGCCGCAAGCTGCGCGTGCGGGCGCGGTTTTTTGATTGACCCAGCAGCCTTATGACGGATGATCCGCCTCCTACGGATTTTGCCGAAAGTTGTCCGGTGCGCGCGCGTTTCTGCCAATCAAGGGGGTCATGATGCATTATTTTCGAGGACTGTTGCAGCTTGCGGCGGTCGTGTTTGGGCTGGTCGCCTATACGCCAGCGGACGCAGCGGGCGCGGATGCGGATGCTTGCCGCAGTCTCGTGCCGACCGCCATGGGCGGCCCAATGCTGCGCGACAACGGCAAAATCCTGCTGCGCTGGCTTTCGACCTCGAACTATGAACTCGTCTACCGCGGCCAGGTGTTTCTGCTCGACGCGTATTTCGACCGCGGTCCACGCAATCGACCGACCGGCGTCGTGCCAAGCGAGGTCAAGCAGGCCGACGCGATTTTCATTGGCCACGCGCATTTCGATCACATGTCGGATGCGGCGCCGATCGCAGAGAGAACCAAGGCCAAGGTGATTGGTGCGCCCATCACCATCGAAACCGCCTACAAGCTTGGCGTTCCGCAAGGACAAGGCACCGCCGTGGCGGGCGGCGAGACGCTGAAGTTCAAGGGGGTCACGGTGGATGCGGCGCTGGCGCAGCACTCCACCCTGTCGCGCGAGGTGCTCGACACCCTCGGCAAGCTTTACGACCTCGACGCCGGCCCGGCAACACCCGAACAGGCCGAGGCCGAGAAAGCAATTCTGGCGAAGGGGACCTTCGCGCCCGATGTCATCACCAAGGGCACCATTGCGTACGGATTCACGTTTGACAGCGGGTTCAAGCTTGTGTGGATCGACAGCGCCGGGCCGGTCACGGATGGCGTCCGCGCGCTCGCCCAAAAGCTCGCGGCGGTCGACATCGCCATCGTGGCCTACCAGGGGCATCCGGTCGCGCAGGTCCAGGTCCCGGTGACGCTTGATCTCGTCAAGCTGTTTCGACCGCGCATCTTCATGCCGGCTCACCACGACCAGATTTTCGGGACCTTCGTCGATCTCGGCGTTGAGCCGCTGTTCGAAACAATTCAGGAGGCGCTGCCGGGGACGCAAACCATTGCGCCCCTGCACCAGCGGCCGAATTGTTTCGACATTTCGAAGAACCGCAAGGGTCGGTAGAGTGATTCCGGTGCTTCGCCGTCGTGGCCGGGCTTGCCCCGGCCACCCCGATTAATCCGCTCAGTGCCCTGAAGTTCGGGGTCGCCGGAACAAGCCCGGCCACGACGCCAGTGCGGAATTTCGAGCGATCGAGGTCCGCTCGACCGTGTGCCGCCTCGCAAGATAGCGTCGCTTTGCTCAAACCCCCGCCGCCCGGCTCCAGGGCCCGAGGCGGGCGCCCTCGGGCAGGGCCTGCCGCACCATCAGCATTGCTCCGACGGCTTCGGACGTCACCAGACCGATCAGGCGGCCAGTGAAATCGACAACGCCCACTGCCGGGACGGACTTTTCCTGTAGCAGCCGAAAGGCCTCCTCAAGCCGGTGACTTCGCTCGATGGTCGGGACGTCCTTCACCATGACGTCGGAGACTGGCGCGTTGGGGCCGAGTTCCCGCAGGGCCCGGATGATTTCGGCGCGGCCGACGACACCAAGCAGGCGGTGATTGTCGTCGACGACCGGGAACTCGGTCTGACTCGTCCGCATCAGCGTTTCCACTGCGGCATCGATCTGCTCGTTCGGCGTAAGCGTGGCGAACTGCGTCATCATCGCGGCCGTAACCGGCACGTCGCGGGACATCGCGCGCAGCGACACCATCTGCGCCTCCGAAGCTGCCGCCAGATACACAAAGATGGCGATGAAGATCAGTATCGGATTATAGGACAATAGTCCGACAAAGCCGAGCCCGAACGCGGTCCACTGTCCGATCATGGCGGCGATCTCGGTCGCTCGCAGATGGCCGAGCCGGATCGCCAGCAGTGCCCGCAATACGCGCCCGCCGTCCATCGGGAAAGCCGGGATCATGTTGAACAATGCGAGGAAGAGATTCACCTCCGCCAGGCGGTCGATCATCGATACCTTGGGGCTTTCCATGGCGGCGAGATGAACGGCGCTCAAATGGGTCGGCGCCACGGCGATCAGCACGATCGCGATCGCCACGTTGACCAGGGGGCCCGCGATGGCGACCAGGAATTCCTCGCTTGGCTTTTCCGGGATGCGTTCGAGCCGCGCCACCCCGCCGATCGGCAACAGGGTGACGTCGGGCGTCGCCACCCCGAAGGCGCGGGCCGTGAAGATATGGCCAAATTCATGCAACAGCACGCAGCCGAACAGCAGAATCATGAAGAGCAGGCTGTTCAGTGCGTCATTGACACTGCCCGAGGCCAAGCCCGCCAGGAAAATCCAGATCAGGAACAACAGGAACGTGATGTGAATGCGGATCGCGGTGCCCGCAACCGAGCCGATGTTCACCGACCACGACATGAGCCGACCCTCCAAGTGTCCGATGTCTGGAGAGATGGGGTCGCGCTGGCGCAATCGCTAGGGCCGTGCCGGCCGGTTATACCAACCTGCGGTGTTGTGGATTCGGTCATTTGGCAGCGCGGGTGAGCCCAGGAATGGCTGCCTGGATGCGCCATGGTCAGAGCGGATTCTCCGACAAGAGAGAATCACCACGCCGGTCGGCAAGCTGCTCCTCACCCCGTTTGCGGGAGAGGCTAGTCGCTCGTTTTAGCGAGTCTGATGGGATTGAGCATCGATCAAGTCATAACGTTGGAGCGGTCGCAAAAGCGGCGTCGTGCCACATCACCGGCTGTAGGGGCGACCCTTGTGGTCGCCCCATTCGTCGTATCCGGCGCCAGGGCGACCACAAGGGTCGCCCCTACATTCAAATTCCCTTCAGATATTCGATCAGATCCTTCTTCTGATCGCTGTTGAGGTTCAATTTCAGGTGCGTGTCGTAGTGATCGACCACGTCCGACAATGTGGCGAAGCGGCCGTCGTGGTAGAAGCCGCCCTTCTGGTGCGTCCACAGCCCGGCCAGGGGCGCCGTGCGGTACTTGTGGGTCGGCGAACGGTCGGCCTGGAACGAGTCGACGCCGACTTCGTCGGGCGTGTGCAGGTTCTCGCCCGGCTCAGTAAAGAGGGGTGGGATGTGGCAGGTCGCGCACTTTGCCGGGCCGTTGAAGATCGCCTCGCCCCTTTGGAATGCGGCTTTATCATACGAGCCGGCCGGCGCCTTCGGGGCCGGAATCGAAAGCTGGTAGAGGTGAAGCGCGGCGAGCTTCGAAGTTATTCGGTCCGGATTGCCGCGCGTATTTCCCGCGCCGCTCTTTGCGGCGACCGGATACTGCTCTGCATTGTTTAAACGGGCGTCAAAGAAGTCGCCTGCCCCGTGCATCTCGGTCGCCCCAACATAAGCGTTCCAGTAGGGCACCGATCCGAACCCTGTCCAGGTGTGCAGGTTCACGCCAGCCAAGCCAAAGGCAGGCGGGATGAGGGTGCCGGCCTGTTTTCCATCAGGACGAAGGGCTTTGCCATCCTTGTCCAGCTCCGCGTCGAAGCGACCGGGGCCCCAGCTCGCCAGCACCTTTTTCACGGTGTCGACATCGACACCCAGAAGATCGGTGAATGGCTTGAGATTCGGTGCCAGAGACACGATCGCACCCACGTTCAGATCGCGGTTTGCCCAGCCGTCGAGTCGTTTGCCGATGCCGGGCGCAAACGAGTCATCAACCGTCGAATGACAAAACGAGCACTGGATGCCCATCCCTTTGACACTGCCATCGGGGTTGGCGAACGCGGTGACGCCCACGACAGCGTTCAACTTGAGGAGCGCGATGGTGGTCGCGGGATCGTCGAGATTAACTTTCCCTGCCGCGAGCTGCCTCTTCAAACTGGCGGGCAGTGCATCCGCGTCGACCTTGAGGCCGACGGACAGCGCGGTTTTCGGCGAAACGCCGGGACCGACGCCGCCGTTCTTTTCGCCGGCGATGGCTTTGTGCAGCTGGAGCGCATCGCCCCAGAACGCTTCGCTGCCGAATGTATCGTAGCGAAAGGTTTTTTTGCCCTCCTCGATCTGAGCCTGCGCGTGGCGCAGATTCTCAGCATCGACGCTCTGGCGCGAATTTTCTGTGACGCCGCGCCGCGAGTTCTCGGCTGCGGCGCCCTGGCGCGACGTAGGGGCGGCGAAAGCGATGACCGATCCGGACGCGGCGATCCCGCCGATGCCGGCAATAATCATGGTTCGAAGCTTCATTGGATCCTCCCTCATTTGGAGTTCGTGCAGGTCGCACGGTCAACTCCTCACCCACCGGCGGTATCAAGCGCATTTGCGGCCGGATTTCAATCTGAGGATGTATAGTTGGATGGAGTTCCGATCAAAAAGTTCCCGCGTGATGTAAAAAGATTTCACCGGGCGCATCACACGGCCAAGCCGAGCTGCTCCAGCACTTTATTCGTCGTCCGTTCGCACCGCCAGCCATCGAACGGAAAGGCGTTCGTCAGAACGGGACCGGCCTGCTTTTCCAGCGCGTCGCGCAGCATCCGCCGCGCGCGATGCAATCGGGTCTTGACGGTCTCGGGGCGCAGGCCGAACAGATCGGCGGTCTCCTCGACGCTCATTCCTTCGACGACGCGCGCAACCAGCACAGTTCGAAAGTCGTCCGGAAGGTCGTCGATGGCGCGTTCCAGGAGGATTTGAATCTGCCGTTGAGCCATGGTGCGTTCCGGGTCCGGTTGTGTCGACGCAAGCGGGAATGGAATAACCGTGCTTTGCGCTGGCTGACGGTTCTCGATCGACGTGACGTCAATCGTTGGACGGCGGCGCCGCAGCCGCCCCAGCGCTTCGTTCAAGACGATGCGCGAAAGCCAGGTCGAAAGGCTTGAGTCGCCGCGAAAATCCGCAAGGCTGGTAAACGCGCGGACGTAGGCTTCCTGGACGACGTCCTCGGCTTCGCTGTCGTCATGCACGACGGCGCGAGCGATCCGATAGAGGCGCCGGTTGCTTCGCTGCATGATGACGCGGAAGGCCGCGCCATCCCTCTGGCGCGCCATCCGCACCAGCTCGACGTCGTCGAGGCCGGTAAGGTCGACACTCCGGACGTTGGACGGCTCCATCGCGATCTCCTTTCGCTATCTTCTCCTCGCCTCATCCGCTGTGACCGTGCCGGCGAACTCCTCCCCTCCCCTTGTGGGACCCTCGTGGGGGAGGGTGGGGTGGGGGTCGTGAGAGGCGACACAACATTGCCACGCCTCCCCGACCCCCTTACCCCCCACCCCGCCCCACAAGAGGGGAGTCGGCGTTCATGACCGCGCCGATCCCCGCAGATCGATCGCCGAGAGGAATTCGTGCCGCGTTGCTGGTTGATCACGAAAGGCGCCCAGCATATGGCTCGTCACCATTGTGGCGTCGCGCTGGGATACGCCGCGGCTTGTCATGCAGCCGTGGATGCCCTCGATCACGACCGCGACACCTTGGGGTTGGAGAACCCGTTCCAAGGTGGTGGCGATCTCCGCCGTGATGCGCTCCTGAATCTGCAGCCGCTTGGTGTAGACCTCGACAAGTCGGGCCAGCTTGGAAATCCCGACCACGCGGTTGTTCGGAAGATAGCCGATATGAGCGCGTCCGATGATCGGCGCCATATGATGCTCGCAGTGGGATACGAAACGGATGCCGCGCAGCAGCACCATCTCGTTATATCCGGCGACTTCCTCGAAGGTCCGCTGCAGAAATTCCTCCGGCTCCTCGCCATAGCCGGCAAACCATTCCTCGTAGGCGCGCACGACCCGGGCCGGCGTCTCGTCGAGACCTTCGCGATCGGGATCGTCGCCGGTCCAGCGAATGAGCGTGCGCACGGCTTGTTCTGCCTCGGCGCGGGAGGGACGCCTTTGCGGCAGTTTGGCCGCTGGAGCATGGACGGACGTTGCACTATGTATCTTCTCAACTTTGTTCATACCGGCTTCTCCAAATCCCTGATCCATCACGAGGCCCATCATTGGATGCCGCTGACGCCAAAAGGTTCCCACCGGATTGCGGCTGACATCCGGCCAATATCGGGAACATTATTGCAGATTCTGCATCTAGTGTTCTGACTCTAACACCTGTTCGATCATTCCGGGTCCAAAGCGAGGTGGCCCGGATCCTATGGTCGATCGCTTGGAATCACATACCAGCGTCGTCGCCGGGCTCGTCCCGGTCACCACGAACTTTGGGGGGGAAGGATCAGTATAGCCGGGACAAACCCGGCCACGACCCCGGGAGGGATAACAGGTACTTCAATGTGACCGGAGTTCATTCTAATCACTAGATCACCCGAACTAACGGCTTGTCGTCCGGCAGCAGATGGAGAAACCAATGGGCGCACAGCAATCGAATCCGGCTGGTCCCGATCTCGCAGCGGGAATCCCTATCGGCGATCTGCCGGACGGGCACATGGTCGCCGGGCATGTGGGCGAAGACGCCGTTCTGGTCGCGCGTCGAGGCAACGAATTTTTCGCGATCGGCGCGACCTGTTCGCACTACGGCGGCCCGCTGCCCGAAGGGCTCATGGTCGAAGACACGGTGCGGTGCCCCTGGCACCATGCGTGCTTCAGCCTGCGCACCGGGGAAGCGTTGCACGCCCCTGCGCTGAGCCCGGTCGGGTGCTGGGCGGTCGAGCATCGCGACGGCAAGCTGTTCGTGACGGGCAAGAAAGAGACGCCGGCGCCTGTGCATCGGGCGGGCACGGCGCCGGCCGCCGCCCTGCCCGAGCGGATCGTCATCGTCGGCGGCGGAGCAGCCGGTTTTGCGGCGGCCGAGAAATTGCGGCGCGAGCAGTACCAGGGGAGCATCGTCATGCTCAGCAACGACGATGCAGCGCCCGTCGACCGGCCGAATTTGTCCAAGGACTATCTGGCCGGCAACGCGCCCGAGGAGTGGGTGCCGCTGCGGCCGGATGACTTCTATCGCGATACCGGCATCGACCTGCAGCTGAACGCGAACGTCACCGGCATCGACGCCCGCTCACGGGAAGTGGCGCTCGCCGACGGAAGCAGGGTCCGCTACGACCGGCTGCTGCTCGCGACCGGCGCCGAGCCGGTCCGGCTGTCGATCCGCGGTGCCGATCCGCACCAGGTCATGCTACTGCGGTCGCTGGCAGACTGCCGCGCCATCATCGCGCGCGCCAAGACGGCCCGCCGCGCCCTTGTGCTGGGCGCGAGCTTCATCGGGCTCGAGGTCGCCGCCTCGCTGCGCGCCCGCGAGATCGAGGTCCATGTGGTGGCGCCGGAAAAGCGGCCAATGGAACGCATTCTCGGGCCGCAGATCGCTGATTTCGTGCGCGCCCTGCATGAGGAGCATGGCGTGGTCTTCCACCTTGAAGACACGGCCGCCGCCGTCGACGGCAAACGCGTGACGCTGAAAAGCGGCGGCACGCTCGACGCCGACCTCGTGGTCGCCGGCGTCGGCGTGCGCCCGCGCACCGCGCTTGCGGAGCAGGCCGGCCTCAAGCTCGACCGCGGCGTCAGCGTTGACCCGTACCTCGAAACGAGCGCGCCCGGCGTGTTCGCGGCGGGCGACATCGCGCGCTGGCCCGATCCGCACAGCGGCGAGAACATCCGTGTCGAGCACTGGGTGGTTGCCGAGCGCCAGGGCCAGACCGCCGCGCTCAACATGCTCGGACACCGCGAGAAGTTCACCGCCGTGCCGTTTTTCTGGAGCCAGCACTACGACGTTCCCATCAATTACGTCGGCCACGCCGAAAAATGGGACGACATCGCCGTCGACGGCGACGTCATTGCAAAGGACTGCCTGCTGCGCTACCGGCACAACGGCCGCACGCTCGCAGTCGCGTCGATCTATCGGGACGTCGAGAGCCTTAGGGCGGAGGTAGAGATCGAGCGGGAGGTGGCGTAGGGGTGAGGGGCTAGTGGAGCGCGTCAACTGAAAATTGAAGGTCTGCAAGACGTTCGCCTTCGTAGGGGCGGCTCTCGTGGCCGCCCGGCAGGCCACAGTCTGCGGCAGCGCGGCGGGCGGGCACAAGGCCCGCCCGCTACGTAATGCCTTCCCCTTCAATTTTTGGTTTCGGTCCGTCCGCGGCAAATTTGCAAATTTACGGATCTCCACTGTTCCGTGGGCGTTGAGTACCGGATTGCGACCCGGGGGATTCGCCTGATCGAGGCTATCAGAATTCGCCCGGATGAACCCGGTCAGGTGCGCTGTCCATTAGGCCGTGGATTTTCGCGTCCGCTGATCGAAAGTGCCAGTGCATGCCGCATCGTGAAGGTATTATTATACCGCATCGGACTGTCAAATAAAGTTCCATGGCCGTGGAACCCGGCTGCCCTATGTTGGGTTAGTAACGCGCGGTAGGCGGGACTCTGTCGTCCGCCCCATAATATTGTGGCTGCGGCGAGTGGGTTGGCGTCATCCGGCCTTCTCGAACCAGCTGCCCATTAGGCGCAGTTCATTTAGAACTATCGATTTTTGCCTGCGGGGAGCCCGATGCTGACGGTCGTTACTTACCTTGAAGCTTTGGTCATATCCGGGTCTATCGTGTATGCCACCTATGTTCTGACGCGTCTCGCCGCTCATTTTGTTCTGTGGGTGGTCCGTTCGATACGACGGTTCGACGACGCTGTCCGTAATGTCCGGGCAACTCGCGCGGACGGCGTCGCTTCAATTTTCCCCGATCCTTACGATCCCAAGGACCACTCGGACATGGGCGTATTCGCGGCAGAGCTGCCTCAGCCCTCATCTGCAGATGTCGCGATCTATGTAAGGCAAGCGAGTGAGGCTCTGTTTATACACGGGCGACACGCGCGTGGTGCGCTGTCTGGAATGAGAGAGACCGCTGCGCGGGGGCGCGAGACGATTGCCCAAACACGGGCGCTGAGCGTTCAGGCTGATGCGATAGCCGAAGGAATGTGTTTGTGGAGGCGGGTTCCCGTGATTGGCGCAGGCGTGCCGGAGAAATCCGCACACTTGCGGACAACATGCGTGATGTCGAAGCCAAAGAGATAATGCTCAAGATAACCGCCGATTACGACCGGCTCGCCTGATCCACTCGATATTCAGCAGATCAGTGCCCAGCCCTTTTAGGTGATTGGCATCTCGAAGCTTCGCAGCCGTAGGCTCTAACCGCGACAGCATTGTCATTCGGGAGCCCGCGTGTACGGCGCGGGCGGTGCGGAGAACCCATTCTCGTTTGTTCCGATTAGGTCCTTCCTTGGCACCATCTCACTTCGAGGGTCGCTTGCCCTGGTTCGTGCGGATGCGTACCAACATCTGGTGCCCTCGTGGCCGGGCGCTCTCAAGGTCCAGGACGGCCATCCTCCCCGGTGCTGCTGCAGCACAGCCGAAGCTGACGGAAAGCAGGAAGCATCGTGCCCCTTCGCCGCAGAGAGCTGCTTTCCTTTTTCTGATAATGTCTCCGGCGACCTCGCCTCGGTGGGCTTTATGTCCAAGCGCACCATCGGCTGCAACGACGTCCCGTCGGTTCGGCTCTCGACCGTGATGCCACTGGGATTAGCGGAGGGGACCTGAGCGACACCGGCGGCGGGCTGATCGGTGGTGCGCATTGTCTGCTCGCGACCGATCGCAATACTGGTGGCGATTTGGTCGGTGGTGCGCGCTAGCTGCTCTTGACCAGCGGCGATCCGGTCGACGCTTTGCTGCATCGCGTGGAGGTCGCGCAGCATCGCATCGAGCTGCTGGTAATCGCGGTAGGGGGCGGGTGATGCAGCCGGCGCGATCATGTCGGGAGCCTTCTGCACGGTTAATGCGCGCTGCGGGATCAACCAGCCAAACTGAGGGTGCGAGTTTGCGATCATCTGTCTTGCTGCGTCGCCATACGACTGCCAAGCCAATGTAGCAGCCACGCCGATGCAAAACGTCATCATGAAACGGGCGAGGGCGCGCGAAGCTCGCTTGCGGGGTGGCGGCTGGAGCGGGTCGTTTTCGAGAGTCGTCGGGCGAACAGGAGGTGGGTCGTCTGACAGCGCAACGGGCAACAAGCCCGCGTAGTGTGCGGAGCCCCTTGTCGTACTCATCTTAATCTTCCCCCCTGCAGACCAACGTGGCTTGACGTATGGATCGCCAAAGATATTCGAGCGGCGCCGACCTGACTATAGGGGCTAAAACGGGAGGTTGGAACCGCGTCGATCACGCGGGCCCGCAACGGTCAGATACCGGTTTTTGGTGACGCTGGGATATCGGCCCACGAATGCCGCCCCGCCCGCAACTGCAAATGGCAAGCGGCTTATGCCGGTTGTCCCTAATGTCAGCCCCCAGCATCGCGAACCACTCAGGTCCTAGCGGCGGCAATCAGCATAAAAATCGATTTCATTTTCATTGTGGCTTGTCCTTCAGCTTTTTTTGGCCCAAGAAGAATCTATTTCCTCACTGCCGCTCCGGCGGGCAATGCTGGGCATCCGCACGAATTCGCTTCGACGCGCGCTTCGTTGTCACTGCTACTCGCAGGTGATATCACGTCCTCGGCAGACAACCGAAGTTATGCGGCTGAGGGGCTAGAAGCCAAGGGTTACGTGACGCGATCGGGCAAGCGCTACAGCGCGTCAGCAGTAGCTTCGATGTTGGCATAAGGCGGATCGAAGCGACGTTGCGACACCTGCGATTGCCGTAATGTCTCAAACCAGTACGGTCGCGGTCCACTTCCTTCTCAAGGTCGTTAAGGGTGGCTCTCGGCATCACCGCTGGTCCGGAAAAGTTGTGCGCATTTCTGAGATACGGCATTCGTTTTCTCGATCATACTTGGCGGAAACGTGTGATACTGGCTTATGTATGCCAGTTCGGTTCTGGTGATCACATCGGCCAACGAGTTGCCGTAACATGAGCAAACCGCATCTATTGCCGCCTCGGAAGCCTTATTATTTCTGTTGACGGTCCGCTCCAGTTTGGCGCAAACGGACGATGCATCTATCACGAATGAATCCCGATCAGCGCCGGCATTTCTCAAAGGAAGTTCTTTCTTTGATTGAATTATCGCAACGGCAACCACGGCACAACTGATAACGAACGAAACACCAACGACTGCGCCAAGACCGGTGAGAATCGAATTGCGCAATCCCGCCTTGCGAGCGGTCGCACCAATTGCGATCGCAATGCAGATCAGGGGCAAAACGCCCAAAATCCCGACCCAATAGCCAAGGATGCGCAGGTTGAACGGGTTGAAGATATCAAGCTGCGGCATGTAGCCAATAGGTATCACACCTAACGATTGGCTCAGGACTGCGACCGTCAACCCCACCAAGGCGGCAATTATTACAGCATTTATTTGGTAGTTCATTGTTTTATCCTGCCCCTTCCGCATGGCCTTGATGACAGCCTTCATTGCCGAGCCTCGTGGGTATTGCAAGCCGCCAGCGGGTCGCGCTCGATCAGCGCCAGCTGGTACTGGATACCAGTCACGCGCCGACAAGGAACGGAGCCTCACGGACTGCGCATGATTCGTGATTATCAAACGACGCCACATCGACGAGGCACTGACCGATGACCACGACTTCACGCAGAACGGCTACAAAGCCTTGCTGAAGACCTTAGCCCATGCATCGCGATCAGTTTGCTTGACGGCCATACAAAACAGCAATACAGAATGCGGAAAGCTGGTCTGAATTTCTCGAGTTTAATCAGTTGGTTGGGCGACTATGGGCGGCGTCCTCTCGACCGCACCCATTGCCTGTGGCCCACGCCTGCAGCGGATCGAGAGCATAGTGGCGCCGCACTCTCGTCATCCCTCGCCTTTGGTCACGTCTATCTTTGCCTGATCGGGTCCGATCAATCCCGCAAACGTATCGCGGAGATTGTCGGGCTGCGGCTTTCCCATTTCGCCGCGCGTCGGGGGCATGCCGCCGGATCAGATCGACTGAGCTGGGGCGGGCCCCGGAGCACAAAAAAACCCGCAGGCGCGGGCACTGCGGGGAGGCCAAGTAATTCCGGCACTGTAACTATCCTGCCACTAAAATTCGCCCCGTCAAGGCAAGATCGACATCCGAACGTGGGTGTTCGCCGATCCTTGCCGGCCTCGACAACTCACTGCCCCGACGAAAAGCCTCCCCTGCGCCGGCGCAATGAGCTCCCTGCCGCTGCGGGCAGGGAATTTGTCGCAAATCTTCGCAGCAGCAGCACCAATCCGCGCCGGAATCGCCTGACCGAGGCGCAATCCGCGAAAATTCCCTGCCAAATTCCCTGCCAGCAGGGTACTCGACCGACCATGGCGGTATCGGCCGCTCTATCCAGGACTGCCTTCGGAAGTTGAAGCCCCCGCGAGCAGGGACCGCGTGTCTTGTTTTGGCCCAAGGAGCCTCCCACGTTTGCTACGGCCCGGGATCAGCCCCGGCGCTGGAGACATTGGGATGGTCAGGTTCGGAACGCACGGGGTCGAGATCGAAGACGAGGCCTCGGCAACGCGGGAAGAGGCGCGGGTCCGCCGCGAATTCTGGCCGAAGTTCAGGCGATTCGCCGCGCGGCTTCCGTTTGCCGAGGATCTGGTCGCGGCCTATTTCTGTGCCTTCGACCGCAACACGCCGCGGCACGTTCAGATTGCTCTGATCGGCGCGCTTGCGTATTTCGTGCTGCCGTTCGACTTCGTTCCCGACATGCTGCCGTTCATCGGCTTTACCGATGACGCCGCCGTGCTGGCCACGGCGATTCGCCTGGTTTCCGCTCACATCGGCCCGCAACACCGTAAGGCAGCGCGTCGCGTCCTCGCGCACGCCGCAGCCGGCCCGGGATTTGGCGAACTGAACGCATAAGCGTCGGAATTTGGCACTTTCTCGGCCTAACTGGCCGGTCTGATTGCGAAATCTCACCCGCCGCGGCGACACCCGCCGGTACAACGGAAGATATCCACCGCGGCAAAGTGCCATTAAGTTGCGGCTTGATGGATAACCGCAATTACTTAATTTGGCCAAGGGGTGTTCCTCAGGCGAATCATTCATCATGCGCGGTAATATGTTCCACCAGATGACCCGTCGGATTGCCTGGGCCGTGCGTGCGGTCGTTGCGGCGAGTTTCGTTGTCGCGGGTGTCGCATCGGCGCAGCAGCAGGCGCCGGCGACCAAACCCGCTACGACACCGCCGAAGCCTGCAGCTCCGAAGCCGACCACGGGTGCCGCGGCCCCGTCGGCGCCGGGACCGGTACAGCCGACGTTGCTCGGCCAGTTCGGCGATTGGGGTGCGTATACGGCGAGCCCGGGCGGCAAGAAGGTCTGTTTTGCGCTCGCCAAGCCGACCAATTCGAGCACCTCGCCGCCGAATCGGCCGCGCGATCCGACCTACATATTCGTTTCCTCGCGGCCGGCCGAAAAGGTGAAGGACGAGGTCTCGATCATTTTTGGCTACGGGTTCAAACCCAATACAGATGCCAGCGTCGAAGTCGCGGGCGCGAACTACGCCATGTATACCCAGGCCGACGGCGCCTGGGTGAAGAATGCGGCGGAGGAAGGCCGGCTGGTCGAGACCATGCGCAAAGGCCAGGACCTGACGGTCAAAGGGACCTCCGCCAAAGGGACCAACAGCACCGACGTTTATTCGCTCAAAGGGCTGACCCAGGCGCTCGATCGGGTCGGGCAGGAATGCAAATAAGCCGTTACGGCGCCTCCCGGTTGTAGTGAACCACCTCTCCAGAGTCATGGCCGGGCTCGTCCCGGCCATCCAGGTCTTGCTTGCTGAGGCGCGGTTGGACGTGGATGCCTGCGACAACCGCGGCCATGACAGGAGACAAGTGCTTCGATTAGCGGCGAAGACGATCGTCTGACTCAATCACAACGAAATCCGCCATAGTTCACAGGTCACGGGACGGTCGTTCGATGTCGTCGAATATGCACGGCGCGCCGTCACGGCCATGGTATTACGGTCCCGCGGCCTCTATGTTCGCTGTGATCACCGTCTGTCGACGCAGAATATCATGAGCATTGAGCTTGAGGCCGCAGCCGCGGTCATCCCGGGCTTTATCGAGAAGGCGCCGCTGGAGCGCTATGTGGACCCGGACCGACCCTCGCTGGTGGGCCGGTCGCGCGCCGAACTGACGGCCGCGCTTGGGGAACTTGGCGTACCACAGGCGCAACGGCGGATGCGGGTGCAGCAGCTCTGGCATTGGCTCTACGTGCGCGGCGCCGCGAGCTTCGACGTAATGACGAGCATATCCAAAGACCTGCGTGCCGAGTTCGAAAAGCGGTTCACCGTCGCTCGTCCCGAGGTCGTGGCCGAGCAGGTTTCGGTCGATGGCACGCGAAAATGGCTGTTGCGGTTGCCGGGAGAGAACGAGCGGCCGCACGAGGTGGAAAGCGTCTACATTCCGGAGACCGGGCGCGGCACCTTGTGCATTTCCAGCCAAGTCGGCTGCACGCTCAACTGCACGTTCTGCCACACCGGGACGCAGCGGCTGGTGCGCAACCTCACGCCCGGCGAGATCGTCGGCCAGATCATGGTGGCCCGCGACCGCCTCGGCGACTGGCCGGGCCAGCGCCCGCCTGAGGGCGCGATCGTCCCGACCGATGGCGGCCGCTTCGTCACCAACGTGGTGATGATGGGGATGGGCGAGCCGCTTTATAATTTCGAAGCCGTGCGCGATGCGCTGCTGGTGGTCGCCGACAACGAAGGCATTGCGATCTCCAAGCGCAAGATCACGGTGTCGACGTCGGGCGTGGTGCCAAACATCCGGCGGACCGGCGAAGAGATCGGCGTCATGCTGGCGGTTTCGTTGCACACGGTGCGCAATGACCTGCGCGACCAGCTTGTGCCGCTCAATCGTAAATATCCGATCGAAGCGCTGCTGGACGCCTGCCGCAGCTATCCGGGTCTGACCAAAGCCAAGCGAATTACCTTCGAATACGTCATGCTCAAGGGCGTCAACGACTCGCTCGCTGACGCCAGGGCTCTGGTGAAACTGCTCGCCGGCATCCCGGCCAAGATCAACCTCATTCCGTTCAACCCGTGGCCGGGCGCAATCCACGAATGCTCCGGCTGGGATACGATCGAGCAGTTCTCCGAAGTGGTGTTCAACGCCGGATATTCGGCGCCGGTCCGCACCCCGCGCGGACGCGACATTCTCGCCGCCTGCGGCCAGCTCAAGAGCGCGACCGAAAAGCTGTCCGCGCGCGAACGCATGGCGCTGCGCGCCATGGCGATGACGGAGTGATGTCCTTCGGTTGCGACCGAGTAGACCGATTCAATGAAGCCGACATATGCATGGTGCTTCACTAACCTGGGTTGAGTCATTCCGGGGCGCCACCGATAGGTGGCAAACCCGGAATTCATAGCCCTCGGCCAGTGGTTATGGATTCCGGGCTCACCGCTTCGCGGCGCCCCGGAATGACCCGCATATGATTCGCAATTCAAAGTGCTGAACTGGTCAGGGCTGGCGTCGAACGCATGGACATCCTGATACGCCTCCTGCTGCGTTTCATCCTCGTCCCACTGGGGGCCGCAGTGGCGCTTACGGCGGCGGCACTACTGGTCGTCATCGCGCACCGCAACGCGCTGCAGACCTTGCTCAATGCCGATCCCCGGGCGCAACAGGATTATTTCATCGCGCTCGTGTTCGGCGGCCCCTTGCTTGCTTTGCTGTTGTCCATATGGGCCTTCTATATGTTCGTTCCGGCCCTGATCGGCGTGCTCCTCTCGGAGACTTTCGCCATCCGCTCGTGGATCTTCCATGCCGCCAATGGCGGGCTTTCGGCCTGGCTCGGCTGGGCACTGACGCAGGACATCCGCGACGAATATCCGTTTCTCGCCGAACCCATGGTTCTGGTGGCGGCAGGGCTTGCGGCAGGCCTTGTATATTGGATCGTGGCCGGCTGGACGGCGGGGTTCTGGAAACCGGCTCGTTTGCGGTCGCGGTCGGTGCCCTTTTGATGACGCGCTGACGCAGGTAGGGTCCCGCACCGGCCTTTGGTGGCTCGTCATTTCGGGTCTCGAGCGCCGCGCGAGGGCTCTCAGAATCCACAACCCCCTGCAACGCGCTATTATGCCTGCGGCTACGGGGTCCGGGCTAGCGCGCTGCACACGCGTCGAGGAGTGACCGTCTCATGCGCGCATTGGGAGGGATTTGGAAAATGTCGAACGAGATCGATCGGGCCACGAACCGCCGCAGGTTCCTGCAGTTTGTCGCCGCCAGCTCGGCGCTCAGCTACGCGGACGCGCGCGCCTTCGCGGAGACACTGCTGCCCAAGCCGAAGCTGCCCGACCCGATGATGTGGGCGCCGCTCGACGCCAACAATCTGATCAAGACCCCGAAGGAAGCCATCAATGTGTTCGATTTCGAGCCGGTGATGCGGCAGAAGGTGCCGCCGGCGCATTTCGGCTACATGGCATCGGGCATCGACGACGAAGTGACGCTGCGCGCCAATCGCGAGGACTTCCTCAAGTTCCAGCTGCGGCGGCGGCGCCTCATCGATGTCAACAAGGTCGACATGAGCGTGGACATTCTGGGCGCAAGATATTCATCGCCGATCATGCTGTGTCCGATCGGCGGCCACCAGGGCTACCATCCGGATGGCGAGACCGGCGTCGCCAAGGCCGCCAAAGCGGGCGATCATCTGATGATCCTGTCCACCCAGACCAGCACCGGCGTCGAGGATGTCATCGGGGCGCGCGGCGGGCCGGTATGGATGCAGCTTTACGCCACCAACAAGTTCGAGGTCGCGGCGCACCACATCAAGCGCGCCGAGAATGCCGGCTGCACCGCCGTCGCCGTCACGGTCGACCGCTCCGGCGGCCGCAACCAGGAGACCCTGTTCCGGCTGACGCGGACCGATACGCGCCAGTGCAGCGACTGCCATGATCGCACCAGCATCCAGACCGATCAGGGCCACAAGCCGATGTATGAGAGCGTGGACCTTTCGGGCCTGCGCAACATCCAGTCATCCGCGATGACTTGGGACTATCTCAAGCGGCTGCGCGACATCACCCGGATGAAGGTGGTGATCAAGGGCCTGCTGGCGTGGGAAGACGCCAAGCTCGCGGCCGATTACGGCTATGACGCCGTCATCGTGTCGAACCATGGCGCCCGAAGCGAAGACTCCGGCCGTTCCACCATCGATGCGCTTCCGGAGATCATCGAAGCCGTCAACGGCCGCATCCCGATCCTGGTCGACTCGGGCTTCCGCCGCGGCACCGACATCTGCAAGGCGCTGTGCATGGGCGCGACCGCGGTCGGTGTCGGCCGCCCCTACATCTGGGGCCTCGGCGCCTTCGGCCAGCCGGGCGTAGAGCGCGTGCTGGAGCTGTTGCGGGCGGAACTCCTGGGCATCATGCAGCAGGTCGGCGCGCCGACCTTGAAGCATCTCACGCCGGCGATGGTACGACGGGCCTGACGGTTCGGCAATGCTGCGAAGGCGCCGAGGCGCGGGATCGAGACTAAAGTCGGCCGAGGCCGCCACTTCGGCTGTCAGAGCGGGAACCGGTACCGAACCCGCCTGCTCTCCAGTGTCATTCTCGTGAAAGCGGGAATCCGGCACTCCGCGGCATCGCCGGGAGTGCTGCGCTCGCCCGCCGTCGCGGACGATCACGCGGCTGGTTCCTTCGATAAGAACGAGACCCGCTCCAGCTGGCGGCCTGCGACACGGCGGCAAACCTTGCCAACGCGGCCCCCGCCGGCTATCAGACTCTTAAGCCGCAATAGCTCAGTCGGTAGAGCACATCATTCGTAATGATGGGGTCGGGGGTTCGAATCCCTCTTGCGGCACCAATGACTTAGCAATCGAAAATTGGTCTGGAGAGCACTGGAGTGAACTCCGGTGCAATCGGGAGACGCACGACGGTCGCAGTGAGAAGGGCTAGGTGGGTGAACCGCCGCCCATGGTTACACGGTGGTTACAAGCACGCCGGTGCGAGTCGGGCCCCGCCCGAGATACGCGGCAAGCGCGGCGTCGGCTACTGCAAGAGCATGCCGAGCGCCGTGCGCCCGTACGAGCGCTTGCGCGACCGCGCCAAACCAATCGAAGGAAATCGTCGCAAGCGCACCGGTGCGTGGAGTGGGGCCGAACCGCCGAAGGCGGAATCCCCGCAGCCGACCGATCCAGTGTTTCCCGTAATCACATCAAACTGTTCAACGGTGTCCTTTCGCGAGCGAAGCTCAAGTTCGACCGCGATGGCAATCGGCGCACGGCTTATAGCGTGCGCCACCCTGTATGTGCCTTATGGAAGGCGCTGACATTTATTAGATAGCCAAGAATTGCCGCACCAGCGTCGAGATGATCGAAAATTCTTCGCAGCTCACATTAAGAACACGCTCGACGCCGCAGCGATCAATGTGATGCGCGCCAGACAAACACGAACGCCCAGCGAACCGAAGTCTACCAATGACGATGTGCCCTTACAGCCCCGAAAGCTGGAGCAGCGCCCGCGGCGCCCCCTGGCTCCCACCAAATCGCAACCCGATCCTGTACAGCTTCCGGAGTAGACCACCTTTCTTAAAAGGGGCCGCTGGCCCCTCCTGTCTTCGAGCCGTTTTAGCGGCTCTATCTCAAGCGCCGCTTGCCGGTGCGACTTCAAGGGCGAAGGCCCGCTCCAAGCAGCCTAAGCGCCAGGAACTGACAACAATAGTAAGGTCCGGTAAGAACAACCGCAAAGATACCCGAAGGACGAGTCGTGCTTTGCGCCGTAAGTTTCCCTGCCACATGGATCGATGCCGGACGATTTGAAACCGCCCTGAAAGATTCGTGCGGCCCCCACGATCCCCACACGCACGAGGTCATTCTCAATTTCCCCGTCGGCTGTAAGATGATGATCGACGGCGCTATAAGGCTGCTGTCGCTCGCTAACCAGCTCGCCTTTACGACCCGCCGCGTACGCCTCAATTTCGAGGAAGGCGAAGCCGGGACAATGGGCTATTTGAACCGCATGGGGTTCTTCGATCACCTGGCCCCACAGGTCGAAATCCTGCCTTTGCGACCCGTCTATTCCGCGGCTAGGCTTCGCCGCGGCGGCAACAACTTGCTGGTCGAAATCGCGCGCATTAACAAGGATGCCCGCGACGAGGATTTGCCCAGGCGCCTCACCGAGGCCATTTCCTCAGCCTGCAATAGCCGGTCCGACGTGAAGGAACTGACGGGCGCAGCATGGATGATCTTTGCCGAGCTAATCGACAATATCTTCTCGCACAGCGGCACGCAGTTGGATGGATACGCGGGGCTTCAGGTTTACTCCGGAGGCAACCGCCTCTCTGTTGCTGTCTCCGATAGCGGTCTTGGCATCATGCAAACGCTGCGCCCGGTACTACGGTCCGGATTCCCCAAGCTGGTCCAGCTTTCAGACGTCGATTTGCTGGTTGAAGTGTTTCGGCAAGGTATTTCGCGCCACGGCGCCGACCGAGGATGCGGCCTCAAAGGCTGCGCCGCAAAGGCCATCAAGTTCGACGCCACTCTCGATGTGCGTCTGCCCAACCAGCGCGTGCTACTCAGGCCGGCTCGTGGCGGCTACGAGCCAAACCGCGCCTTCTGTTATGATCAACTGCCCCTGCTGTGGGGAACCCATATCGCCTTCGCCTTTGGCCTGGGCGCTTGACGATTGCCCCGAATCTGGTTAAATGAACGCAATGAACGAGGTGACGGCGCAGGTACTTCCTTTTTGCAAGTTTATGGACCGCCCCGAGGGATGGGGGCGAATCCAGGGGCGCCAAGTGTACCAGCGTTTGCTCCTCTTCGTGGAAGACAACCCGGGCACGCTCGTCTTCCAGATTTCAATGAAAGATGTGCACCGCGTGGACATATCGTTCGCGTCCGAGACGATCATGGAACTCGCGCGACGATACCGGCGGGCCAGGGGATTTTGCCTCATCGATCTCACCGATTCGGACATGATCGAAAACATCGATGCGGCTGGCCAAAGGAAAGAACAACCAATGTTAGTGTGGCGGGGTAGATCGGCAGACCTGATTGGCATGAAACCGACGGAAGGAACGCGCGAGGCGTTTCAGTTCGCCATGGCGCGCCGGCAATCTCGCGCGTCAGAATTTGCTGCGCAGAAGAACCTGTCGATTGCGAACGTCAGCATGAAGTTCAAGCAGCTCTGGGAGCAGGGATTTCTTCTCCGGCGCGAGAGCACAGCGGAGACCGGCGGGGTCGAGTTCGTCTACTGCCGCATTGGGTAGTTCTTTTTTTGACGCTCGTTAAGCTGATTCACTGAATCAGATGGAAATGACGATGATGCAAATGAAGACTGCAACCACACCGTGCGGGAATGGCCCAAACGGCGCATTGAATCGCCCGTGAAGGGCTGAACAGCGGGGTAAACATGAGTGCCCAACTTACCTTCCATCCGCTCGGCAACGCCGACTGCACCCGCTTCGACCTCGCCGACGGCAAGAAGATGCTGATCGACTACGCCGATATGAAGAACCGCGACGATCCGTGGGACCGGCGCATTGACCTGCCGGCGGAACTCAAATCGGACCTGCGCGCCGCGCGGCGTGACTTCTACGACACTGTCTGTTTCACGCATCTCGACGACGATCATTGCCGCGGGTCCGGCGATTTCTTCTGGTGCGACCATGCCCTCAAGTACCAGGGCGAGGGCCGCATCAAGATTCGGGAGCTCTGGGTCCCGGCCGCCGCGATCCTCGAAGACGGGTGCGAGGATAGCGCCCGCATCATCCGCCAGGAGGCGCGCTATCGCCTCAAGAAGGGTTACGGCATCCGCGTCTTCTCGCGGCCGACCAAGCTCAAGGAGTGGCTGGAGGCCAACGGCCTCACCCTGGAATCGCGCGCGCATCTCATCACCGATGCCGGCCAGCTCGTGCCGGGCTACTCGATCTTTGGGCCGGAGCGTGCGGAGTTCTTCATCCACAGCCCGTTCGGCTGGCGGCAGAACGACAACGAGGTGGTCGACCGCAACCAGGACAGCGTCGTGTTCCAGGCAACCTTCCTGGAAGGGAACCGCCAGACCCGCGCGCTCTTCATGTCCGACATTGACCACGAGTCGATCGAGCAGATCGTGAAGACCAGCCAGCGCCACAAGAATGAGGAGCGCCTGCTGTGGGACATCTTCAAAGTCCCGCACCACTGCTCCTACACTGCGATCGGGCCGGACAAGGGGGTCGACGAGACCACGCCCACCGAGGAGGTGAAGTGGCTGTGCGAGACGCAGGGGCAGGAGCGCCACACCATGATGTCGACCAGCAAATCGATCCCGATCAAGGGCAGCGACGAGGACAAGGATGTCCAGCCGCCGCACCGACAGGCCGCCACCTACTACAAGCGCGTAGCCAACGCCAAGGACGGGCAGTTCAAGGTAACCATGGACCTCCCGTCCGCCAGCAAGCCGAAGCCGACCAAGATCGAGATCACGGATCGCGGCGCACGGTTGCTCACGGTGTCGGCGACGGTGGGCGCCGCCAGCATCGTCTCGACCCCGGCGCGCGCGGGGTAGCATGGGCATCCACGCCTGGTGGTCCGGTTTCGGGCAGGAGATCACATCGCCGGATGACCTTACTTCCGCGCCGGCGCGGGAGATGGTAGCGGGCGTCGGTGCCGGCGCCATCCCCGGCGTCACGTTGACGGAGTTAAGGGCGTGCGCCCAAACCGGGCGCGCCGCCGTCGCTGTCGAGATCGAGGTCGAGCGGCCCCAGGATCTCGCCTATCCTATCCGCGGGACCGAACCGATCGCCGTGGTATTCGAGGCCCAAGTCGGGCAACCGCGGGTCCTCGCCCTGCGCGACGATTTTCCGGACACGCCGCATCAGAACTGGACGCCGCAGGGCGCGCCCTGTTCCCTTTGCACCGACGACCGGCCGTGGCCCGAGGCCAGGCTAACCTACCGGCCGGCAGACTTTATCCGGCGCATTCAGCTCTGGCTTGCGAAGGCGGCGCGCGGCGAGCTGCACGACACCGCGCAACCACCTGACCCGCTGTTCTTCGTCTCGCAACTCGCGATCATCCTGCCGCGCTCGGCCTTGCTGCAGACCACGGCTCCGGCCGAGCTGATCGGCTTCATCCGGCCGGAAAACCCGGCGCTTATCATCACCCGAACTATCGCCGGAACCGAGCCGCGCCGCAAAGGCCCGCCGGGATTCGTGGTGATAGGATTCCGGGCAGAGCCGCAGACCATGACGCGCCTGCGCCACGCGGCGGTGACCTTGGCCGCGCTCAACACCGAGCTCCAAGCCGCCGGCATCAAGCTCAACGATGAGATCAGAACCCGCCTCAAGGCCTGGACCGGCATCGACAATGACAGCGCCCGGCGCCTGTCATCCCGCCTCGCCATCGTCGTAGCGTTTCCCGTCACTACGCCGGACGGGAAGACCGCCGACGATCTGCGCGCCTTTATCTCGCTCGACACAGCCGGACAGATCGGCATCAATTGGGGCGTGTTGGCGAACTCGAAGGCGGCCGGCGTTGCCGGCGGCGACGATTTTTTCGTCCGCACCTTTCCGGAGGGCACGCCCAGCACCGCCGACATCAAGATTGAGCCCGCCCAGGTCCACCTCGCCTTCGACCGCGAAGTTGCCGGCGCGGTGGCCGGGCATGCTGCCCCCGACCGCCGCCGCGCCGTCCTCATCGGAGCCGGAGCGCTCGGGTCGCAGATCGCGATCAACCTGGCGCGCGAGGGCGCCTTTTCGTGGACGGTGGTCGATAACGATTACCTGCTCCCGCATAATCTGGCGCGGCATGCCCTGCTGACCGATGAACTCGGCGCACCGAAGGCCCTGGCGGTCGCGCGCCAGATGGGGTTGCTCCTCAATGAATCCTTTACGGCCGTAATGGGCGACGTCACCAAGCCCGACGCGGAACTGGTGCAGGAGCTGGCCCAGGCCGACGTCATCATCGACGCCTCTGCCTCGGTCGCGGTGTCGCGGCACCTTGCCGATCTCGAGAACAGCAGCGGCCGCCGCATCTGCCTCTTCTTCAATCCCGCCGGGACGGCCGTGGTGCTCCTGGCCGAGGGCAAAGACCGCGCGGCCACGCTGCGGGATCTGGAGGCGCAATATCATCGCCTCGTTCAAACCGATCCGGCGCTCGAAGATCATTTCCGCGCAGGACAGGGCCTTCGCTACAGCGGTTCGTGTCGCGCCTTGACTAATCGCATCCCGGCGACAAGCGCCGCGCTGCTCGGCGCGCTGGGCGCGCGCGGGCTGGTCGAGGCGCTTAAGAGCGATGACGCAGCCGTGCGTATTTGGAAGGTCAACGCGCAGGGCGGCGTCGAGGTCATTGAGCGTCGCGGCGCACCGACGCACCGCTTGGCCCTTGACGAATGGACGATCACCTACGACGACGATCTCCTGGCTGAACTCGAAAGACTTCGCAATCTCCGGCTCCCGCGCGAAACCGGCGGCGTCCTCCTTGGCATCGCCGACATGAGCCGCAAATCGATTCACGTCGCGCACGCCTTGCCCGAACCTGAAGACAGCCGGGGGAGCCCCGAGGGGTTCGAGCGCGGCGTGGTCGGGCTCAAGGCCGCCGTGAACCGCGCTGTCGAAACCTCCTTGCATCAGCTCAGCTATGTCGGCGAGTGGCACTCGCATCCCCGGCGATCGTCGCCGCTGCCGAGCACCATCGATCTCGCGCAAATCATCTGGTTGGGCAAAGAGCTCGAACACGAAGGCTTGCCCGGCCTGATGGCGATCGCCGCCGATGATGGCGCCTTTGCCTTCGTGCTCATCAAGCCGAGGTCGCGCATGTCATGAACGAAACCGTGCCCCCCAAGATCGGCCTAGCTCTCTCGGGCGGCGGCTCGCGCGCCATCGCGTTCCATCTCGGCTGCCTTCGCGCCCTCAACCGGCTCGGACTTCTCGATCACGTCACCATTCTTTCGACGGTGTCGGGCGGCAGTGTGATCGGCGCTAGTTTCCACGCACATCGCGGGGACTTCGCCTCCTTCGAGGCGAAAATCCGCGCCTTGCTGGCGCAGGGACTCGTGGCGCCGATGTGCCGCAAGCTCTTCACCGCGACCGGCATCAAGGTCGCCGCCGCCTTCATGTTGGTTGGACTGGTGGCGCTCGCCGTCACACTGACCAAGATTGTGATCAAGGTTGCGCGCTGGGTCACACCCCGCTGGCTTGCGGCGCATTTCGAGCGGTCCGAGATCCGATCGCCGCTGCATCGCTTCGCGAGCCGCACCACGTTGCTGGAGGCGGCGCTCGATGACTTGCTCTTCAAGCGCGCGTCTCTCTCCGACCTACCGGCGAAGCCGCATCTCGTTATCAACGCGACGGAGCTGAGAACCGGCTCCGCATTCCGCTTCGGCACGATGGAGTCTGGCTCTTGGCGCTGGGGCAAGCTCCACCGCAACCATGCCTCGGTCGCCCATGCCGTCGCCGCCTCGGCGGCCTATCCGCTCTTTCTCCCGGCATTCGACGAGACGCTGATCTTCGAAAAGGACGGCAGGCTCCAGACCAGCCGCGTAATCCTGACCGACGGCGGCATTTATGACAATCTCGGCCTAGGCTGTCTCTGGCCGGACCGCTCGCCCGACGTGAGCCTCAATGTCATTCCCGTCGATACGATCATCTGCTGTTCGGCCGGCTACGGCCTGCGGCAGGGCTCGCCCGGCCAGTTTCTGTTCGCACGGATGCACAGCGCCTTCAGCGCGGTGTTCGACCGTACCCAGAACGCAGCCATGCATCGGCTGCACGAGGCGCAGCGGACGGGGCAAATCAAAGGCTTCCTGTTCCCGTATCTTGGCCAACAGGACCGGCAATTACCGAAGCCACTTGCCGATCTCGTGCGCCGCGAGGAGGCTCATGCCTACCCGACGAATTTCAACGCCATGCCGGAGGAGTGGATCGAGCGTTTGAGCCGGCGCGGCGAGCAACTGACCCTGTGCCTGGCCCGCGCCTACGTTCCTCATCTGATCAGTGAGCCGTCGCCGACTCCGACTTAGATCGACCGGACTTCCCGGTCGGTCCAGGGTTGGGCCAGACCGGCGCTTGGAGCGCGCCAGCCTGAAGACCGCCGGCTGGCAAATGCGCATCGATTGCTTCAACGCCAAACGGCAACACCGCATTGGCCGAAAGCAAGGACGGGATTGGTGTGGTGAATGGAGGAAGTGAGTGCTGATCGCTTAATCGAGAGCCACGTGTCGCTATCGGCTGACGCTTGCGCCACAGGAACCGCGCGCCGCCGCGACTTCGATCCTTTCGGATCGAACGGCTCGCCGCCGACCTTGCGCGGAATCGCTCCGCGCGCGCCGCGTCCCTCAGATGCCGAGCGGGAGCTGTTGCGCCCCGACGATGCCGGCCGAAGTCAGCGCGGAAATGGATATGCCCAGGAGGCGGATACCCTTTTTCATCGGATACTGCGCCCTCAGCAGTTCGATGGAAATCTCCTCCAACGCCATGCGCCCTTCGATCACGCCGCGCAGAGATTGACTGCGCGTCACTTGCTGGAAGTCCGCGTATTTGATTTTCAGCGTCACGGTGCGACCGCGTATTCCGGCGCTCTCGCAATGATGCCAGACGGTATCGATGATTGGCGCGAGCGCGTCCCGCGCCGCCTCGAATGTGAAGAGGTCAATGGAAAACGTGTTCTCGGCACCGACGGACTTGCGGATGCGGTTGGCCAGAACCGGTCGGTCGTCGATGCCGCGTGCGATCCAATAATAATAGACCCCCGATTTACCAAAGTGCTCTTGAAGGAACGGCATGGATTGCGCCCTCAGATCGAGACCGGTTTCAATCCCGAGCTTGTTCATCTTCGCCGTCGTTGCCGGGCCGACGCCGTGAAACTTGCCGACCGGCAAAACCTCGACGAAGGAAGGTCCCATCTTCGGCGTGATGACAAAGAGCCCGTCCGGCTTTCTGTGATCGGAAGCAAGCTTTGCCAGAAACTTGTTGTACGAAACCCCGGCGGACGCTGTGAGGTTGGTTTCCGCGCGTATCCTTGCCCGTATCTCCATGGCGATTTCCGTCGCCGTCGCAAGTCCTTTCCGGTTTTCGGTAACGTCAAGATAGGCTTCGTCCAGCGACAACGGCTCGATGACAGGCGTATGTTCGGCGAAGATTTCGCGTATCTGAAGCGACACCGCCTTGTAGGCATCGAAGCGCGGCTTGACGAAGATCAGATCGGGGCATTGTCGCTTGGCCGTGACGGACGGCATGGCGGAGCGCACGCCGAATTTGCGCGCCTCGTAGCTCGCCGCCGCCACGACACCCCGTTCGCGCGAGCCGCCGACGGCGACGGGCTTGCCCCGCAGTTCCGGATTGTCGCGCTGTTCGACGGAAGCGTAAAACGCGTCCATATCGATGTGAATGATCTTGCGCGGCCGTGTGCGATCGGCTGCGCTTTCGTACGTCCGAGTTTCGTCACCGTTCGTTAGCGTGGTCCTATCTTGCGCCATCATGACCGTGAGATTGCGCATCGGCCGATCACCGCCACATGTTGCGCATTCTGGCGCCAACATCGACACGAACGTCTCTCGTGCTTTGCCGCGCGGCAGCCGCAGCTGTCGCGAGCGGCCATGTCACACATTCAAAATGCTTCGTGAGGGCCGCCGGAATGAAACGTGTCCGTGACGCATAGACGTGGCGGTCACCCTGCGCATTCTGCCCGTGGGTAAAGAAGCGGTGCGGAACAACAAGGTGCAGACTGTCTTTCGCGCGCGTCATCGCTACGTAAAGCAGCCGGCGCTCCTCTTCGATTTCCGCCGTGGTCCCGGTCCCGAGGTCGGAGGGAATACAGCCGTCCACCACATTGAGCACAAACACGGACTTCCATTCCTGACCTTTCGCGGAATGGATGGTTGAGAGGATCAGATAGTCCTCATCCCGTGATGGGACACCCGCCTGATCACTGGTCGCATCCGGCGGATCGAGGGTGAGTTCGGTCAGGAACCGCTCGCGGGAGGGATACCCCGCCGCGATCTGTTCGAGCTGTACGAGGTCAGCCTGCCGCACGGCGGCGTCCTCATGAATGCGTTCGAGGTGAGGCTCGTACCAGCGCCGCGCATATTCGATCTCAGCTGGCCAGTCGGACTTGCCGGCGTGAAGCCGCTGGAGGATGTCAACGAAGGCGTTCCAATCCTCGCCCGTGCGCGGTGGTGCCGCAATTGCGGAGAGCGCACATAGCGGATCGGCCTGACCCGCCATAAGGTCAAGCACGCGCTGAGCCGAAGACGGCCCCACACCGGGTATAAGGTGCATGACACGAAACCCGGCCACGCGGTCACGAGGGTTTTGCGCAAAGCGCAGCACTGCCAGCATGTCCTTCACGTGCGCGCTGTCGAGGAATTTGAGACCGCCGAATTTCACGAAGGGAATGTTGCGGCGGGTGAGCTCCACTTCGAGCGGGCCGCTGTGATGCGACGCCCGGAACAGCACGGCCTGCTGCTTGAGCCCGGTGCCCACCTCCCGGTTCTCCAGCACACGCTCGACGATGTA
>Ga0126369_10000294_pt1 | contig 32133 bp, 30 predicted proteins | sample PanSoiMetaPlot_1_FD_109646 | JGI IMG/M metagenome (GOLD analysis project Ga0126369, IMG submission 109646) | Tropical forest soil microbial communities from Panama - MetaG Plot_1 | ecosystem: Environmental > Terrestrial > Soil > Tropical forest > Bulk soil | place: Panama | collected 2016-02-17
AGGGCTAAAAAGACCATTTTAGATTTGATATTTGAGATTTGTCATTTGCCATTTTGCTCAGGGTGCGGGCGTCAGCCTGCCGGAACGAGAAATTCCAAATCTCAAATACCAAATCTCAAATAGTACTGTCTACACCGGCTGCCGCTTCCAAAAAGACCATTTTAGATTTGATATTTGAGATTTGTCATTTGCCATTTTGCTCAGGGTGCGGGCGTCAGCCTGTCGGAATGAGAAATTCCAAATTCCAAATCTCAAATCTCAAATAGTACTGTCTACACCGGCTGCCGCTTCCGCCCGCAAATCCAGGCCACCACAATCGAGATGGCATAAAGCACAAACATCGGCGCCGCGAACAGAAGCATATTCGGCACATCGTTGGTGGGCGACACGACGGCGGCCACAATCAGGATGGTAATAATGGCCACCCGCCAGACGCGCAACATCCAACCGGCCGTGATCAGGCCCATCCGGGCCAGCACATAAGTGATCGCCGGCATCTGGGCCACGCCGCCCATGGCCAGCATCAGCAGAATGATGAAGTCAAAATAGTCGTCGGCCTTCAACAGCAGACGAAAATCTGAACCAAGACCCAAAAGGTATTTCGCCGCCGGCGGAAAAATCAGATAGTAGGCAGTGGCCGCACCCAAAACGAAAAAGATCGACGATAGGGCGATGAACGGGGTCACGTACTTTCGTTCGTGGGGATACAAGCCCGGAGCAACAAACGCCCAGATCTGCCAGAGCAAAAACGGCACCGACAAACCAATCGCGGCATACAGCGAGACCTTTACATACAACGCGAACGGTTCGAGCGCGGTCGTGACAATCAGCTTGTCGTTAGGATCGCGCATCTTTTCGTAACCCCGGTTCAGATCGACCGGGATCTTCACGTCCTTCGGGATCAGATCGTTGCCGGCCGAAAACGGCTCATCTGTATACAGACTCAGATTTCCCTGGGCGTCTTTGTCTACGCGCGCCATCACCGAAGCGCCGGCCGGAATTGACATCGCGCCAATAGTGGTCAGCTCCGGAAATGCATAGCGGATTTTATCGTTCTGATGGAGCGAGCTCAGCGGCAAGGTTGAAAGTTGACCATTGAGACCGGCGATGGGGGCCCGTCTTTGTTGCTGCGCATCGGCGAGCGCCCGATTTACCGGGGCCTCCAGAAATCTATAGATGTAACCCGAGGCGAACCAGCATAAGAACGCGGCGATCAGAACAAACGCCATGCTGCGAATCAGCCGGGTGCGCAGCTCGTCCAGATGTTCGAGAAACGACATCTGCCCGCCGAGGTCTTCGCGGGTTTCTTTCTCTTCTTTTGATTTGATTAGACGCAAGCGCGGCATGCAGAAAAAACAGGATTCGGGTTAGAGCCACTCGTGTTTGCCGTGACCGTTCTCAGGCGCCGCCGGCTCTGAAAAAGCTGATTCTCGTGGTTGCACCAGCGCCGGATCGACCGGCGTGATTGATGGCGCGATGGTTTCGGCCGTGGCGGATACACCCGCCGAATCGAGCGCGGCTGCTTCTCGCGCGGCGCGAATCTTCTCGGTGGCTTTGTCGATAAAAGAAGACGCCGGGTCGGATTCAAGGCCCTGATCAAAATTTTCGAGATTGACTTCACGTTCCCAGGTGCGCTTGAAATCGTCGGACGCGCGCCGGAATTCCGCCAGCCCTTTGCCAAGTTGGCGGCTCAGCTGCGGCAGTCGCCGCGGGCCAAAAAAGATCAAGGCCGCGCCGAGGATAACCAGCAGTTCAGTGCTACCAAGCGAATCGAGAATAAATAAATACATGACGGTGTAAAGCAGCTTATGTTAGACGCGCTGACCGGCGGAAAAGATTGTAACGCGGAGTGAAGCGTGACGTACAGAACCGCCGCTGGGGTGCCGCCTGCGGTCGCACTCTTTTTTCAAAGGTGGTCGGGCGCTCTTTTCAAAGGAGAGCCCAAACTGACGTTGGTACTCTAACGCCGGCGCGATTCGGCTCAATCGTTTTGACAGAGGTGACATGCCTCACGCACTCTCTCAAATAGTCGCATGTCATCCAACCAGAACTTGCCGGCAAACTCGCTCGAACAATTCGCGCGGACGGCCGAGTCTGTGGCCGCGACGACCAAAAAGCTCGAGAAGGCGCGTTTGCTCGGCGAATATTTCGAACCTCTCGATGATGACGACCTGGCGCGGGCGGCCCGCTATTTCGCCGGTCAGCAATTCGCCCAGAGCGACGTGCGCACCACCAATGTCGGCGGGCGCATCCTGAGCGAAGCCATGTGTCTCGCAACCGGAGTCGCGGGCGAGACCCTGGGGCCGCGCTATGCCCGCTGGGGCGACGCCGGTGATGTGGCCTTCGAGATCTTCGGTGAAGCCAAGCCGCACAACCAGCCCAGCCTCGCGCTCAGCGACACGGAAACGCTGCTCTCTCGATTGAGTTCAACGCGGGGGAAGAAAGCCAAAACTGAGGTGCTGGCCCACGTCTTCACGAAGGCCACGGCCCTGGAAGCCAAGTACCTGGTGAAACTCCTGTCGGGCGATCTGCGCATCGGCCTGCGGGAAGGCCTGGTGGAAGATGCGATCGCCCGCGCATTCAAGCGGCCGCTCGCCGACGTCTCGCTGGCGAATATGCTGCGCGGCGACATCGGCGAGGCAGCGGTGCGGGCGCGCGCGGGCGCTTTGCGGGAAGTCGAGATGCGACTGTTTCATCCGCTGAAGTTCATGCTGGCGACGCCCGCCTCTGACCTGGCCGATATCGAGCGGACCATGCCTGATGATTTCTTCGTCGAGGACAAGTTCGACGGCATTCGCGGTCAGGTCCATGTGCAGAATGGCCGGGTCGCAATTTATTCACGGACATTGGATGAAATTTCGATCCGATTTCCGGAACTGCAGCTGCCGCTCGCCGCGCTTCCGGCTGACATGATTCTCGACGGGGAAATCATCACCGCGCGCGGTGCCGAGATTCTCCCGTTCAGCGATTTACAAAAGCGCCTGGGGCGCAAGGTCGTGAGTCAGGAACTGCAAGCCAGCGCCCCGGTCGTCTTCGTCGCCTGGGACCTGCTGTATACGAGCGGCAAAGTGCTCATCGATGAGCCACTGCAAGCGCGCCGCGCCCGCCTGGAAGAATTGATCGGAAGCGCGAGTGAGCAGGTGCGGCTGTCACAAACAAAACGCTTCGACAAAGTCGAGGAACTGGATCGGGAATTCGACGCTGCACGGGCCCGCGGCAACGAAGGTCTGATGATTAAGGACCCGCGCTCGTCCTACAAGCCGGGCCGGCGGGGTCGTGAATGGTTGAAGCTGAAAAAGGCGCTCGCAACTTTGGATGTAGTCGTGACGACGGTTGAACTGGGGCACGGGAAGCGCCGCAAGGTGCTTTCCGACTATACCTTCGCGGTGCGCCGCTCAGAGACTGACCCTGAACTTTTGAACATCGGCAAAGCTTATTCAGGATTGACCGATGCGGAAATTGCCGAGATGACTGAGTGGTTTCGCGCGCACACGCTCCAGGAATTTGCCCACGGCCGCGTACGCGTGGTTGAGCCGCGGATGGTCATCGAAGTAACTTTTGACCGGGTTCAGCCATCCAAGCGTCACAAAAGCGGCTATGCCCTGCGCTTTCCCCGCATCGTCCGCCTGCGACCTGACAAGAGCGCTGATGAGATCGACACATTGGCAACAGTACGGAAACTGGCGAGCGGGCCGTGACGTCTTATTTGGAGTACGCCGGTTTTGGAGTGCGCCGGCAGAGTCCCGGTCGCCGGACGGCGACGACGTTTTGGATTGCCACTGTCGTGAATGCCGGTTTGCATACCCGAGTCAATCCAAAGCGGCGAGGCCGCCGCACTCCAAAGACAGCGATTTTGCCGAAGTGCTGCTCTTAAAATATTATCGTGGCCCGGTACGCACACCTCCGGGGTGCAATAGGAGGTACGCACGCCTCCGGCGTCCAATTAAACTAGAGCACGCCAGCGGCGTGCGTACCGGACGAGGAAAATACGCTTAATGAACTTACTTAGAATCACTCTGGCAGCGTTTGCCGCTGCGCTCCTATTTGGCGTCGTGGCGGCGCAAACGACACGCCGGCCCGGCACATCCAGACCGGCGGCCCCGAAGCCGTCGCCAACTCCGGCCGCTGTCAACACCGCCACGCCTTTGCCCACGCCGGCCGATCCAGCCTCGCCGGCGCTGGCCCTGGTCGGAGACACCGCGATCACCAACAGCGAAATCGACGCGGACGTGCTCGCGGCGATCACCCGCGACTCCGATCCTTATCTAAACGATTTCTACACGGACCCGGCGAAAGCCACTCGCGAGGCCCGCGAACGCGCGGTAGACGCGCGCGTGGCGTCCATGCTGGTCGCCGCCGAAGCGAAGAAGCGCGGCAAATCGCCCAATGACATCATCGAATCTGAAATCAACTCGAAAGTCGTCGCGCCCAGTGAGCAGGAGGTCCGCGCCGCCTATGATGCCAACCGCGGCCAGATTGGCTCGGCTGATCTGGAAGCTGTGAGACCGGACCTGGTTAACTACCTGCGCAATCAGCAGAAGCAGACGCTCTATAGCGGGCTGGTGACCCGCCTGAAAATGACGAACGTCGTCAGCAAGAGCGCCGATGTGAATACGCCAAATCTGGCGCCGGGCACCGTCTTATATTCGATTAACGGCGACCCGCTGCGGGTCGATTCGATCAATGAACGAATGAAGGCCTACATCTACAAAATGCAGATGCGCATTTATGCGATTCGGAAAGACATCCTGGATCGCCGGATCAACGACCTGCTGATCGTGGCGGAAGCCAACAAGCGAAAAATCGGCCCGGAAGAGATAGTCCGCACCGAAGTCACCGAGAAGATCAAGCCGCCGACTGATGCCGAGATCACGAAGTTCTACGAACAGAACAAAGCCAATATCAAGTCCGACTTGCCCAACACGCGCCTGGCCATCGCCAACTATTTACAGCAGCAACAACAGGAACAGTTGGAGGTGGATCTCGCAAACAGATTACGGCGCAGCGGCAACGTCAAGCTGTTTCTCAGAGAGCCTGAGTCGCCGGTGATGAGTGTTGGCCTGGGCGCCGGCGCATCACGCGGCGATGTGAATTCGCCGGTCACCATCATTGAGTTCACGGATTTTCAATGCTCGGCTTGCGGCGGCATGTATCCCATAGTCGAAGAGGTGCTCAAATCCTACGGCCCGCGCGTGCATTTCGTGATTCGCAATTTCCCTTTGACGACGGTTCATCCAAACGCCTACAACGCTGCCCAGGCTGCCGAGGCCGCCAAGGCCCAGGGCAAATTCTGGGAGTACATCGATGTGCTCTTTAAGAACCAAACCACCCTTGATCGCGACTCGCTGAAAAAATATGCGACGCAGGTGGGATTGGATCGCAAGGTGTTTGATGCCGATCTCGATTCGGGCAAATACGAACCCGTCGTGCGTCGCGACGTCGAGGACGGCGAAGCCTATGGCGTGGAAGCCACGCCGACTTTTTTTATAAACGGGGTGGTGCTGACTGAATATTCGGGTGACGGTCTGAGGGCGGCGATCGAGAAAGCTTTTGCCCGGGCCGGAAAGAAGCCTTAACTATCGATGCCTGCCCTGCCCGCGCGCCTTTGGTGCGCAAGTGGTTTCGCTCAACATGGAGGATGATAATGATTAAGAAAACGTACGCAATAATCGCTACTTGCGCCTTGGCTATTGGTCTCTTCGTAACAGTGGCCCCGGCCCAACGGCTGGGAGGTTATCGCGAAATTGACAAGGCCGACGAAGGCGCCGCCGCGGCGGCTGAATTTGCGGTGAAGGCTGAGTCTGAGAAGAAGGAGATGGCTTACAAGCTCGTCTCAATCGAGCATGCCGAAACCCAGACAGTCGCCGGCATAAATTACCGGCTGTGCCTGAAAGTCGGTTACCACAAGCAGGACGACGACGTGGACGCTACTGAGCTGGTCCGGGTCGTGGTTTACCGAAGTCTGCAGAATCAGTATCAGCTAACCAGTTGGACTGAAGAAAAATGTAGCGACGATGACGGCGAATAGGTTCAGGATCCCGATTTCTTCAGGAGTTCCTCAACGGTCCGATCAAGGGCGATCTTCCACGCGCCATTCTCTTTGACAAAATACATGGTGTCCCAGCGATTCGCGTCCTCGTTATGAAGTTCGAGGGTCGCGTTGTCGCCGGTGATTTTTTCGTTGCGCGTTTCGGGCATCTTGTCGATTCTTGACGCAGGATTTTCGAGTTGCCCCTGAATCATCTTGTCCATGGGCACGCCCGCCTCTTTGGCTGACGCTTCCATCATCGCCAGAGAGGTTTTGGACAGCGTCTGCTTCATGCCGGCGATGTCTTTCTTCTGCTGCGCTTCGAAATAAGTTTTGAAGGTAGCTGTGGGCGAACCCGTCTTGCCGCACGCCGCCAGGGCGAGGGCCATGAGCAGGATGATGAAAGTTTTCTTTTGCATTTTCTTCTGGGGATACATGTTTAGTTATGGCGATGCTTTCTTATGAGTCAGGATATTACAGGTATCTTCCGCAGCCGCCGGGTCGATGGCCACATTTCCTTCGTCGATGTGCTGAATAATGCCGTCCTTGTCGATCACGAAGGTGGCTCGATTTCCGTAGCCTCCGTCTTCGTTGTAGATCCCGTAATCTTTCACCACCGTGTGCTTGATGTCACTCAATAACGGGAAGGTCACTCCGAGTTGCTTGGCAAATTCAGCATTGGCAAAAGGACTGTCGATGCTTAAACCGAAAACCTGGGTGTCGTTAGCTTCGAATTTGGCGAGATCAGCCTGATACGCCTTCATTTCTTTCGTTCAACCACCGGTAAAGGCAAAGACATAAAACGCCAGCACGACGTTTTTCTTGCCCTTGAAGTCGCTGAGTTTGTACTTAACTTTGCGGCCGTCCGGTCCGCTGATCGAACTGGTTAGATTAAAGTCCGGCGCGGGCTGGCCGACCTTCAGGTTCGTCTTGGGCGTCGCCGGCGCAGTCCGCTGTGGCGGTGGAGTTGGGCTCGGCGTTTGGGCGGCAGCCCAGGACGCGGCAGCCAGTAGCATCAGAACACTGAGGGCCCGCTTCATAAGTTTGGTCTCCTTCTAACAGGTCTCGGAAGCAGCGAGAGTTTACCTTGGCGAGCGCATTCTGACAACGATTCTCGTGTTGAGAACCGGGGCAGTAGCCCGACCGTGAGGGAGGGCCCCCGAGCGCGGCCCTTTGAGCCCTCCCTGACGGTCGAGCTACTGCCCCGGGCCTGTTGAGCCCTCCCTGACGGTCGGGCTACTGCTCCGAGTCTGGTGAGCCCTCCCTGACGGTCGGGCTACTGCCCCGAGTCTGTTGAGCCCTCCCTCACGGTCGGGCTACTGCCCCGGGCCGATTGAGCCTCAAGGATTCCTCAAGGGTCATTCGCAACAATGCCCAGGCTGCCCCGAAGGTAGCGGAATGGCCATGAAAGCCTTGCTTATGAAACGTGAGGACCACCTGATTTACGAAAAAATCTCGATGCCTTCAGCGACGCCGCGGCTGACGCGCACGCGCCTGCTACGCCGGCTGATCGAGAATCTATATTCCACAAATGCAACCATCCTCAACGGACGTGCGGGCGCAGGCAAGACAACGCTGGCGGTTGACTTTGGCTGTAACGTCGGCCGCCCGGTCGCCTGGTACAAGGTTGAGGCGGCGGACAATGAATTGCGCGTGTTCTGTGATTACCTGACCGCGGCGATCAGGCGTCAGCGGCCGGCGATTAATGCGACGACGTTGGTTGAGCTGGCCGCGACCGTTGATGCGAGCAACGCCGAGTTGCTCTCCGACGCGTTGGTCTTTCAATTGGCTGAGACCAGGAGCGAGCCGCTGTTAATCGTGATTGAGGACCTGCACCAGGTTTACGATACGGACTGGCTGGTCCCACTCTTTCGCCGCCTGCTTCCTCTCTTGCCCTCGGAGGTGCACGTGTTAATTACCTGCCGCAGTTTGCCGCCGGCGCCCTTGTGGCGCCTGCGTTCAAAGCAGATGCTGCGGGTAATTGAGGAAGCAGAACTTGCATTTACGCTGGAAGAGGCCATCGCCCTCTTTGGCACGTACGGGCTTTCAGCGGACCACGCCCGTGCAGCCTGGGACGAAACCAGCGGCCGCGCGGCTACGATTGCCGAATTCGCGGCCACGCCCGGGCGGCCGGGCCGCGCGATTGCCGACAACCTTTTGTCGTTCAAAGTTTCACGGCTGCGAGCAGATTTTCAGACCTAACTCACCCCATCCGCGGACGACGCTGGCTGCCGGTTTCGTGAACGGCAGCCGGCGACATGTTTTGTGGCTCCCAATGCGACGCGCTCGACACGCGCAAACTGGCTGGGACCTTTGGACGTCTGCGGCGTTCGTCGTTTGGCCACACTTTGAAACAAGTCTGCACCTAACAATTCTTTGCAAGGTTCGGCTATGCTACGCTCCGCACTGCGGCCAATGGCAAAGCAGAAACGATTAGCTACCGGCGGCGCATCGGCCGACTACGGCGAGCCGGCCCGACCTGCGTTCTTTTTGCGAACGAAACTGCTGCCGCCGCGGCCGGCGCCCGAGATCCTGGCGCGACCGCGCCTCATCGATCGTCTACAAAGCAATCTCGCCTTACCTTTAACGCTGATCACTGCAAATGCCGGATCCGGAAAGACTACTTTGGTAGCTGATTTTCTGCGCCAACAGCCGAATCCGTACGTGTGGTACCAACTCGATCATACCGACGCGGATGCTTCGGCGTTTCTTGGCTATCTCGCTTACGGCATTCAACAACGCGTGCCGGCGTTCGGCGAGGCGGTGTTCGCCTATCTGCAGCAATCCCAGGAACTGGCCCCACAACCCGAACGCGCCGCTGATGTGCTCTTGAATGAAATTCTTGAACTGGTAGAGCAGCCGCTCGTCATCGTGCTCGACGACTATCATCACCTCGGCAGTGACACCCAGGTGCACGCGGTGCTCGACCGGTTGATCGCATATCTGCCGGAGGTGATTCATCTGGTGATCATCTCGCGCGAGACGCCACCGCTCACCCTGGCGCGCCTGCGATCGCAAAATGCGATCGCTTTTATTGATCGCGACGATCTGCTCTTTACGCACGAAGAAACGCAACAACTATTCAGAAAGGTATTTGGCCTGGCGCTGACCACCGAGCAGTTGCGCGAATACGGCGAGCGCACGCACGGCTGGATTACCGCTTTGCAATTGGTGCGGCAGGTCGCCCAAAGGCAACCGGCCTCCGGCGCAGATCGCAAGCAGGTCGATCCGCTGGCGGTGCTGCGTCATTCAGAGCGCGATATTTTTGAATACTTTGCCGAAGAGGTGTTTGCGCAGGAGCCACCAGAGGTCCAGCAGTTCCTGATGAAGATCGCTTTATTGGATCGGGTCGACCTCGAAACCTGCGCTCGTTTGTTTCCGGAGATCCGCGCCGGCAGCGTCCTCCCGGCGCTGGTGCGCGGCAACGTTTTCATGACCGTCGCCAGCGATGGAAAGGGCGAGGAGTATCGTCTTCATCCGTTGTTTCAGAGTTTTCTGCGACGCCGGTTGCGCTCTGAGATGGGCCTCGCCGGCGTGGCCGCCGAACACGCCCGTTACGCCGGCTACTTCGCCGAAAACGGCGCGTGGGAAGCGGCCGTGCGCCACCTGATTGACGCCGAAGATTTCGAACGCGCGGCCGAAATCATCGCCCGGTATGGCGACACCTGGATTGCGTGCGGCAAGCTGGGTTCGCTGGCTTCGCTGGCGGAAGCTTTGCCGGCGGCTGCTCTGGAAAAACATCCGCGCGCACTCAGCCTGCGCGCCGAAGTAGCACGCCTGCGCGGAGATTTTGACACCGCGCAGAATCTCCTGCGCCGCGCCATTGCGTCATTGCGCGAGGCTGCGGATCAGAGCGGCGAAGCCGAAGCCCTGCATTCGCTCGCCACCATTGCGCGCCGCCGGGGTCACTATGAATCCGCCTTCGAGTATCTGGATCGCGCGATTGAGCTGAGTCCGCCGAACTCGGTCGTGCGCACGAAGTGTGCGAACACCCGCGGCGTCTGTTATGTCACGAAAGGCCAGTGGGCCGCGGCGGAACGCGAATTCCGCGCGGCCCTGCAATCTGCCGAAGAGCAGCACGATGAACGTCACGCGCGTTTGATTACCCACAACCTGGGATTGCCGGCGATGATGCGCGGCGACTTTGGCGAGGCCTTGCTTTGGCTGACGCGAATGTTGCGGTCAGACGCGGAATCGCCGCCCATTCCTCAGGAGGCCACGGCCCACCTCAACATCGCGCGTTGTCATCTTTACCGTGGCGATCTGGAGCAGAGCGAGCAGCACCTGGATCTAGCGCTCGAAGGTTGTCAACTCTTTAACATGGTCGGGCAACTGGGCGAGGCTTTCGAAGCTTACGGTAATTTGTATCGCGAGCGCGGCGACCTGGCGCGCGCCACTGAGTCATACGAACGGGCAGAGCGATCATATGCCGACGCCGGCATAGATCTCGCACGGGTCGAGCTAATGGAAGAACGCGCGCTGATGATTTTGAAAGCGGGCGATGTGCCGCGCGCCCTGGCGCAAATCGACCGTTTACTGGAACGCCGGCCGGCCGGCGAAAATCCGATTGGCCACTTTACCGCGAGTCTCGCCCGTGGCCGGATTTTGCTCGCGAAGCAGGATTACCAGCGGGCGGCCGCGGAATTCAACCCGGCATTAAACTATTTTCGCGAGCACGGCCTGTACTATTACGACGCCCTGGCTTGCATGGGGCTGGCGGTTTGCGACCACGCGGCCGCGCCGGAAGCTGCGCTGTTGGATAACCTGCGACGAGCGCTGGATCTCGCGGCGCGCTACGATTACGACTATTGGTTGCGCCAGGAGATCGCTGCCCACCCTGCGGTATTTGCTTCCGAAGACGTGCAGGAGTTGTTGCCCAACGATTGTCGCGGCAGCGCAGCGGCGATAGGTGACGCCGTTCCGGTATCCGAGACCGCCGCGGCTGTCACGCCGGCGCCGCTGGTCGATCTCACCGTCAACCTTCTGGGTTCAATCGACATCTTCCGGGACCGGGCGCGGCCTTTTGCCGCCGACGCGTGGACCACGCGCCGTTCACGCGACATTCTCTGCTTCATCGCTTCCCGTCCGCACCGGCGGGCGGCGAAAGACGCCATTATCGATACGTTCTGGCGCGATGTCGATTTGAAAACCGTCGAAAGAAATTTCCACCCGACGATGTCGCATGTCCGGAAGGCGCTCAACAGTAATCAGCCTTTGAAACAGAATTTTCTTGGCTATCGCGATGGCGAATACCAGTTGAACCCGGAATTCGCTTACAGCATCGACACCGAACAATTCGACCGGCTGATTGCCGATGGCGAGATCGCGCGCCGCGAGCGCGACTTTGATCGATGCGTTGCTTTGTACGAACAGGCGGTGGCGCTTTACCGCGGCGAATTTATGCAGGGCAGCTACGACGACTGGGTTGAAGCGCAGCGGTCATATTACCGTGAGCAATACCTGCGCATCCTCGAATCGCTCGCGGCCGTGGCCGAGAACCGGCGGGACTTTGCGCGGGCGCTGGACCTGGGACAGCGAATCCTGCGCGACGATCCTTTTCGCGAAGATATTCATTGTCTGGTTATGCGGGCGCAAGCGGCCGCCGGGAATCGCGTCGCGGTGAAGGAGCAGTACGAAGCCCTGCGCGCGCTATTGCAGCGAGAGTTAGGTGTCGAGCCGGCCATGCCGACGCAAAAGGCCTACAAAGAACTGCTCGGCCAGTGAGTCGTCAAACGGTTTTGGGAACCCCGCGAGAAGTCCGACAGTGTCCAGAAGTCCGCGAAGCGGACGTGAGCATAAAGCCTGGGGCGTAAGCCCCAGGAGAAAAGAATTTGGAGCCGGCGGAGCAGGCGACAGGCGAGAATAAAATCGCAAGACTGCCGCAACAAAGCTTCGAAAATTCGTCGCTAGAATCCGGCCACTGTCTCTTTTTTCAGTTGAGACTACCTCTCACGTAGTGCTGAACAAGCCGCTGTCCCTGACCCGGCTGTGGCGTTGGCTTGTGGCTGAATGATTCGTCGCTTTCATCACGTCATCTCTCGCCCGTTAGCGCTGGCGCTCGCCGTCATGCTGAGTTCGGTTCCTGCCTTGGCGGGACTGACCATTGATGGCGCCAATGGCATCACTGTCAGCGGAGCGGACGGAATTCTCTATCAGAATACCAACGGAATTACGGTCAGCGGCGCAGATGGCCTGCTGGCCTTCAATCCGAACGGCATCACCGTCAGCGGCGCGGACGGCATTACGGCCTCAGGCGCGGACGGAATCACGGTGAGCGGCGCGGATGGCATCACCGCCAGCGGCGCCGATGCGACGTCAATAGCGCGCGCCGATGGGATTACGGTGAGCGGGGCGGACGGCATCACGGTGAGCGGGGCCGATGGCACGACCTACCGGGTCGATTCAGTAACCGTTCGGAACCCGACCGGCATCACCGTGAGCGGCGCCGACAACGTCATCGCGACCGGAACCAACGGCATCACCGCCAGCGGCGCGGATACGCGGAACATCGTTCATGCCGACGGCATCACCGTCAGCGGCGCAGACAATACGCTGACCATCAACGGCGCCGACGGCGTTATCGCCAACGGAGCTAACGGTACGATCTTCACGATTACACCGAGCGCCTTAACGATTACCGGAGTCAATGGCATTACGGTCAGCGGCGCCGACGGCATCACGGTGAGCGGCGCCGATTCCTTCATGCCCACCGGCGCCAACGCGCTGATTGCGGCGCTGACTGCGCCCGCCGGCAGTTCAGGATTACAGAGCGTCGATCCGGAACTCGCGCTTTTGCTCGACCGCGCCACCGATGACAGCAACATCGACGCGGTGATTGTTTATCACCATGTACCGGCCGAGACTGATATCGCGGATCTGCAAAATCTGGGTGTGCTCGGCGGCACGCGTTATCACTTCCTGCCGATGATCGCGGTGACCACGACCAAATCGAGAATCATCGCCATCTCGCATCTGCCGGCAGTTCGTTCCATCTACATGAACCGCACGTTTCAATGGAACCTCGACGCTGCGGCGCGCGCCTTGACCACGGTTGACCGCGTGAGACCGAACAGCGATCTGACCAATGCGAATCGCGGCTTGCCGGTTTCGGGCCGCGGCGTCACGGTGGCCGTGCTCGATACCGGAGTCGACGGGACGCATGCCGATTTGAGCGGTCGCGTGGTGCAGAACGTGAAACTTGCAGACACGCAGAGCCTCGGCGTTGGATTCAGCTATCCGTTGGTTTCGGCAACGCTGCCAAATACCGACCAGGTTTACGGCCACGGCACGTTTGTCGCCGGAGTCATTGCCGGTACGGGACAGCAATCGGGCGGCAAGTACGCGGGGGTCGCGCCCGGCGCAAACATTCTCGGTCTGAGCGCCGGCGATGCCAGTCTCTTGTTCATACTCTCCGGTTTTGATTATCTGCTCGGGAACGCGGCGGCATTCAACGTGCGCGTAGTCACTTGCAGCTTCTCAGCGAACACCGTTTTTGACGTAAACGATCCGGTGAACATCGCGACGCGGATGCTGACTGATAACGGCGTAAACGTCGTGTTTTCTGCCGGAAATAACGGACCGGGCGCTGACACGTTGAATCCTTATTCAGTTGCGCCGTGGGTCATCAGCGCCGGCGCGACTGACAACGCCGGGAAACTCGCAGCTTTTTCGTCTCGCGGCGAATTCGGCAGCCCGCTATTCCATCCCACACTCGTCTCGCCCGGAGTCAACACGGTCAGTTTGCGAACTTCGACCCTGGCCACGGTTACTACGGTGGACGGCGCCACGGCCAACGACTCCGGCTTGAGCGCCACCGAACTTCCCTTTTACACAACTGGGAGCGGCACCAGTTTCTCGGCCCCGCAAGTCGCCGGCGTCATCGCCCTGATGCTCGAGATTAATCCGAATCTCACGCCCGCTCAGGTCCGCGACATTCTCCAGCGCACAGCTACTCCTTTGCCGCCGTATTACCTCTACGAAGTCGGAGCGGGCATGCTGAACGCGCAGGCCGCGGTATTGGAAGCTGCATTTCCGCAGCGGCATTTTGGCGCGTGGCGTGGCAGCGCGTATCAGGGGCAAGTCGTCTTCAACAATTCCACCCAGGCATTCAACGGCAGCGTCGCGCCCGGAGCGACCAGCGATTCAGCGCTGAACATCCCCGCAAACACGTTGCTATCGTCGCTTCAGATTGCCTGGGGCGACACGCTGAACCCAATTAACCTAACGCTCTCGGCAGTCGATGCTCAGGGAACCACCCAGGCAACCAGCAATTCTGCGATTGCCACCGGATTGACGGGACACCGCCAACGCGTTGCCCTCGTGAATCCGTCGGCCGGCAACTGGAAGGCGCGGGTACAGTCGGGGCCTTTCAACTTAATGGGAGGCACGCTCGCCAGTAATCAACTCGGCGTCCAGGCTTTTACCGGCGTGGTGCGAACCACCGCGGCGCAGTATCCATCGTTGCTTGACCTGGCGGGTCTCGATGCCGCCGCGGTGGGAGAAATCAACGAATCGTTCCGCTTCCTGCTTATGTCACCCATCGGTTCGCACTTCCGTCCCGGCTTTGCGGTGAGCCGCGCAGCTCTGGCGGCAGCGCTGGTCGAAGGCGCGCGCGTCCCGCAGTACCTGCCGGCGCAGTCGAATTACCCGGACATTCGCGACCGCGCCACCATGCTGTTCGTCGAAAGCGTTCAAGCCTCGCCAAACGGCGCACTCTTCCCGGCGACCGCCGCAGGTACTGCCTTCCAGCCCGACGCTCCGGTCGACCGGCTGACGGCGACAGTTGCCCTGGTGCGCGCCGCCGGTCTGCGTCAACAGGCCGAGACCGGAATTTATCCGTTGACGTATCTTGACTCCGGCTCGATTCCGGCGTCACTAAGAGGCTATGTGGCAGTGGCGGTGCAGAATGGGCTGATTAAGAGCAGCAGCCCTTACTTTAATCCGCAGGGAAGTTTCACTCGGCTGGATTTGGCCCACGCGCTGGCGCAGATTGCGGCGCGTTGATTCATCACAACTGACCGTAATAAATGGCGGTTTCGTAATCGAAATCCACTTTGCCGTCTTTTTCGTTGGCTTCAAATATTCCCTGGAGCTCGGCAATCATTTCCGGATAATTCGGCTCGTTCGGTTGGGGCGCATAAGAAGCTGACAGCAGCCGGCCTTTGAATCCTTCGAAATCAAACGTCTGTCTGTAAGGAAAGCGCGCGCGGCGATATTGTTTCGGCGAAAAGAAACTGTCGATGTCGCACATGTCAATTTCGCTGCTCACCTTCCGGTAATCGGTGCCGAACTTCAGCAGCAATTCGTGATAGCCGCGCACGACGGCGCTGGTTTCAATGCTGAAGCCGTTCCAAACCAGCATCACCCACCCAGCCGGTGTGAGAATGCGCTGGAACTCCACCTTGGCCGCGGCCTGATCAAACCAATGAAAAGCCTGACCGACGGCAATAAGGTCTATGGCGTTGCCGGGGAGGCGCGTCGCCTCGGCGGTGCCGTCGACACTGGTAAATGAATCGTATTTCTCCAGCAAACGCTCGCCGGCCGAGCGCATCTCCGCATTTGGCTCCACTCCGAATACCTGGTTGCCATGTTGCAGAAAGAGTTCAGTCAGAAAGCCGGTCCCGGAACCGATGTCGGCAACCACTGCGGCGGGGGTCAGTCCGCATTCAGATTCGAGCAGCGGCAGGATCTCACGCGGATAGCGCGGCCGGAATTTCAGATAGTTCTCGACACGGTTGGTGAAACGCTTGGTAGGATCGATCATCTCTAATCGACAATCCTCGGGCTATCAACCGCGGCCAGCGACAAGTTGGTTGAGCGCCTCGCGTTCTTTGTCATCCAGAATCGAGAAAGAGACGCTGAAACCAAGGAGTTGCTCAAAGAACCTGACTTTGCCGCGGAGTGGCAACCAGCCGCCTCGCGGGAGTTGAATCAAAAGGGCCACCACTTCTCCCACGTCAGCGGCGCCTCGGGTATTCACAAAACATCCTTTGGCGCTGAGGTCTTCGACGCGACCTTCGTGACCGCCGGAAGCGCCGTGCCACTTGGCGGGGAAGTTAACGGTAACCCGCTCATCATCCCTTCTGTCTTTGGTGCGTCTTTCTTTTGCTCTTCTGTCTTTCACCATGGCTGCTTGCAGGTTCCTGCTACCATGAACTGAGCGTGTCAGTCGTGTCAAGATCAGTTTGGCAATTCGACGGCTTCGGAGACAATCCTCTTGAACCTGTGGCCTTCAAAGTTTAGTATCGGCGCGGATCGTGTCAGAAGCCCGACCGTCAGGTAGGGTCAGCTTGGAGTAGCTAGCCCTCCCTGACGGTCGGGCTTCTGACACGATCCGCGATCTATGGAACCGGCAACCGACAAATCACAAGGGCACGGCGCCGCCTTATTCGCAGGTTTCCTCGGATGGACGCTGGATGCCTTCGATTTCTTTCTCGTGGTGGTGACCCTGACCGCGATCGCGAAAGAGTTTCATCGCACTGACAAAGAAATCGCGCTGTCCATTGCTTTGACCCTCGGCTTTCGCCCGGTGGGCGCTTTCATCTTTGGTTTGCTTGCCGATCGATACGGCCGGCGGCTGCCGCTGATGCTCGACCTGATCTTCTACTCGATCGTCGAGGTGCTTTCCGGGCTCGCGCCAAATTACGCCACCTTCATGGTCTTACGCGCGCTCTTTGGCATCGGTATGGGCGGCGAATGGGGTGTCGGCGCGTCATTGGCGATGGAGAAGGTGCCGCCAAAATTGCGCGGCGTTTTGTCGGGGCTGCTACAGGAAGGTTATGCGACCGGATACCTGCTGGCCGCGGTCTGCTATTTCTTTGTGTTTCCGCGCTGGGGCTGGCGGCCTTTGTTCTTTATCGGCGGATTGCCGGCGTTGCTGGCGCTGTTTGTCAGATTCAAAGTAAAGGAATCGGAGGTCTGGAAAAAAACCAAACACGAATCGTGGGGCCAGCTCGGCCGCAGCATTGCTTCAAACTGGAAGTTGTTTATCTATCTCACCATCCTGTTGATGATGATGAACTTTGTTTCGCACGGCACGCAGGACATGTATCCAACCTTCCTCGAGCGGCACTGGGGGTTCGATCCGCGCGAACGCATTTTGATCACGGCGCTTTCGATGGTGGGCGCAATCATCGGCGGGGTGGTCTTTGGTTTTATTTCCGATCGTTGGGGCAGAAAACGATCGATGATCCTCGCGTTGATTTGTGCCATCGCCGTGGTCCCGTTATGGGCCTACGCACCTTCTTTGGCGCTGCTGGTGCTCGGCGCGTTTCTGCTGCAATTTATGGTGCAAGGCGCGTGGGGAGTTATTCCGGCGCATCTGTCCGAGCTTTCGCCTGATTCTGTGCGCGGCTTTCTGCCGGGCTTCGCCTATCAGTGTGGCGTTTTGCTGGCAGGTTCGGTGGCGTATATCGAAGCCCTCTTCGCCGAACGCATGAGTTATGCGGCGGCCATGTCGCTGACCGCCGTGACGGTTTTTGCGGGGGCCATCGTAGCGGTGGCTGCCGGCCGGGAGAAGCGCGGCATTAATTTCGGCGAAGCGGAAGTCCGCGAATGAGATCGAAATCGCATGGCCGGCTATTCAGGAACACCTCTCATCAAAAAGCTGGGAATAAAACCAGATTACTGCGTGGCGTTTGTAAACGCGCCTGAGAACTTCGTTGCCCAACTTGAATTACCGGCGAGCGTCACGGTCAAGCCCGTTTCCCGGAGCAGAGATCTCGATTTCGTTCACCTCTTCGTGAAGAGTCGCCGCAGCCTGGCCGACGCATTTGCGCAATTTGCCGGCAGAATCAAGCCAGATGGCATGTTCTGGGTTTCATGGCCGAAGAAGGCCTCAGGCGTGCAGACCGATCTGAATGAAAATATTGTTCGCGACATTGGTTTGGCGGCCGGGCTGGTTGATGTAAAGGTGTGCGCCGTTGACGACATCTGGTCAGGTCTGAAATTCGTGTATCGACTGTCAGATCGACCAAAACTGAAGCGAATCTGAACGCTTCCTTTCATCCGCAGATATTATCTTTGGAGCTTTCCACAGATTCTGTTGAAAACTTGTGGATAAAACCGGGTTCTGAGAAGCAACGTGTTGTTTCTTAAGGGCTTCACTAATATCCACAAGCGTCCACGATTCACAGGAATCACCGGTTGAGCTCGAGAAATTTTCGATCAAGGTGATCAGACGCGACCATTTGCGCGGGCCGCAATCAACTAATAGTTGGCCCACGGCGTTGGGCCTATCAGGTTTTGCGCCAAACTTTAGGCGAACGCTTTATGGACAATTTTCAAGTAACCATTTTTATTGATCGATTCTTCATCGCCGCTGATCGTTTTGCGCAGACTTCAACGCGCGCGCGGCGCAACTCATGATTTTACGGCTTTCGTAATCACTCTGTTTACAAGCGTTGCGATAGACGGGATTTATGATGGTGACGAATATGTGATCTAAATCACGTGTATGTGCAGATGGACCAGCACTCATCAGCGAACGAGTTGCAAAAAAAATCTTGTTAACTATAATGCCGATCCCTTGTTGTTAAGAGTATGCGCGCAGTGACGAGTTGACGAAAAATTTAATGAGCCGAAAATGCGATTCATCTTCCTCTCGAAACCAACGTCAGCTAATTCCGCGAGCGCTTCGACACGCCTCTTTTTTTTGCGCAGGCGTTGACACGTAGGGCGCGTCGCCAAGCTCGTCTGGCGACAAACCATGGCGAATTTGTTCCGACGCTGGTACGGGACAAGCAACTCGCTACCTTCAGTCATAAAGGGTTAGCAGTAACCAAACGAACAAGCGGCTTGGGTTTTTTGCTGCGAAGGAATTCTTTTTCCTTAATTTCATTTTTCATTAGTGTCCTGGAGAGACGAACGTGACGTTATTGGCAGAAGTTACCGAGATCGAATTGAAGCGATGTCCGCGCTGCGAAGAGTCCTTACCACTTTCGGAATTTGGCGTATGCCGTGCGCGCAAAGATGGCTTGAACCTCTATTGCAAGCGTTGTATCCGGCAGAAGATTGCTTTGAGCCGTCAGGCTCTGCGGGAATATAAGAAAGCCCGCAAACAGGGAAACTCAATGGTTTCCGAACATGCGCGCGTCACTCTGGACAGTAAGACGTCGCTTTCCTCGCGGCGCATCGCACGCATGCTGCGCAAGCTTTCACCGGCAGATCGAGTACGCGAGGCCATCCGTTGCGGCGCTCACACGCAAAAAGAGATTGCCCTGGTAACCAAGCTCCCCAAAGACGAAGTTTGCGACGCGCTGGCCAACCTGTTGCTCTGGACCCGCGAAATTCGCACCCAAATCGTGCGGCATCAGCGCATGTATTTCATTAATGAGGACATGGAGCTGCTGACGAAGGCGCAAGCGGCGGCCCAAAAACGCAGCCGCAGCCTTAATCCCTCGTTTAGTTCAGTGGGAGTTTTGATGCCGGGACGCAAGCCCTCTGCGCCCTCAGCCCGCGGGAAGAAACGTACCGCCAAATCGGCCGCCAAGGCCAAGGGCGCGTGAGTCACGGCGCCGCGCCGGGCGGATCTGGCCGAGCTACTGCTCGAAAGCGGCGAGCACCTCTTCGGCATGCTCTTCCGGCTTGACCTTGCTGAAGATCTTCTTGATTTTGCCCTTCTCGTCGATTAGGAAAGTCATTCGATGATTGCCCATGTAAGTCCGTCCCATGAACTTCTTCTCGCCATAGGTGCCGAAGCTTTCGGAAAGTTTCCGTTCGGTATCAGCGAGCAGACGAAACGGCAGGCTGTATTTATCGATAAACTTCTGATGGGACTTTTCGCTGTCGAGCGAGACACCGAAGACTTCAATCCCGCGCTTTTTGAATTTGGCGAACGAGTCGCGAAATGAACATGCTTCCTTGGTGCAACCCGGCGTGTCGTCCTTCGGATAAAAGTACAAGACTACTTTTTGGCCGCGGAGATCTTTCAGCCGCACAGTTTTTCCGCCTTCGTCCGTCACCGCGAAGTCCGGAGCTTTGTCGCCCTCTTTTAGTTTTGCCGCCACAGATTTGATTCTCACTGCCTGGAAATTGAAGAACGGGGAATTGTAACGACTGAAAAAGAAAAGCTGCAACGAACAATGCCGACAAAGACAAAAGCTGCAAAGAAATCAGCCGCGAGCAAAGCGGTTAAAAAAGTAAACCGCTCGTCCGGTTTATGGATGGTCAAGCAGGAGCCCGAGACTTATTCCTGGGACGATTTTGTGCGCGATGGGCGGACTGACTGGACCGGCGTGCGAAACTTTCAGGCGCGCAATAATCTGAAACAGATGAAAACCGGAGATCGCGTCCTGTTTTATCACTCCGGCACCGGTAAATGCGTCGTGGGCATTGCCGAAGTAGCCAGGGCCGCGTATGCAGATCCGACGGCGGACGATCCGCAATGGGTCGCGGTTGATCTCAAACCGGTAAAGCCTTTGAAAGAGAACGTGCCGCTCGCCGCGATTCGCTATAACGAGAGATTGGCGAACCTGCCGTTGATTCGACAGTCACAACTGTCGGTCATGCCGCTGACCAAAGAAGAGTTCGATACGATCGTGTCGATGGGCTCAGGTAAGAAGAAGGGATAGTTTCAAGAGCCATAGGTCTCATTCGTCCCATCTGTCCCATCTGTCCCATAGGACGATGGGACCAATAGGACGAATGGGACCCATAGGACCAATAGGAGCAAAACTAGGCTCGTCTAATGAATTTCGCGGCCAGCCAGCCAACCGGAATCAGGATCGCCAGGTGAATCCAGTCGTATCCTCCCGTCGTCGTGCCGCCGAAATGGTTGCTGATCATCAGGAAAACCAGAGGCACTGCGGTGAAGGTATTCTGCTTTGAACGCAGCTTCGCCTGGGCCGCGAACCGCTCATCGGGCTTGTCCCCCGCCTTGATCGCGGCAATCATCCGGCGCTGGGCCGGTAAAATCCGCATCCATACGTTGGCGGCCATGATGGTTCCGAACATCGCGCCGATATGAATATAGACAGCGCGCCCGCTCAGCACCCGGGTCAGTCCAAATGCGGTTGCCACGATCAGCACATACGCGATGACGGCAAACAAGACTTCATTTCGTCCGAGCGGCGAGATCATCAACAAATCGTAAATCAGCCAGCCCAGCACCAGCGTCGCAATCCCCACCCCGACCGCCGCGCCGACGCTGATGTTCGACACATCGCGGTCCACCAAGGCTCCCCCGCCCAGGTAATAGACAATGACCAGGAGCGCAAAGCCGCTCAACCAGGTGGTGCCGGCTTCCCACTTGAACCAATGCAGCTTGCGGGAAAGCTCGTCCGGAACTTTACGTTTCTCGACCACATAGAAGCCGCCGCTATGCACCATCCAGATCTGCGCAGTCTTACCGGTATTTAGCAGGGCCTTCTCTTCTTCGCTCATGCGCGCGTCGAGCCAGGTGAAGTAATAAGTTGTCCCGACCCACATGATGCCCGCGAATACATGTATCCAACGGACAATGAAGTTGAGCCATTCGCTGATGGTTGGATTGATCATTTTTTGCAGTGCGCCGGCAGCGTCCCGTTATCAGGACGGCGACGCCGTTTTTTGCTGACGATTGAGATTACCCAAAGCGATGTCGCTCCCGATTAAGCGGGACTGCCTCCGCCCACGAAAATCAGCTGCCGCGATAAGTTGAATAGCCAAACGGGCTCAACAACAACGGCACGTGATAATGCTGTTTCGAATCGTCGATTTTGAAAACCACGGTTACCGACGGATAGAACGACGCTGTGTTCTGATTCGCAAAGTAGGCGGCCGTATCGAATATCAAGCGGTAAATGCCGGCCTCAGTCGCAGCCGCGTCCGGCATCAGGTCTGAAATCCTGCCGTCCGCATTTGTCGTCCCTTTACCGATTGGTTTCCAGCCTCCGGCGGCTTCGATTTCCAGGGTTACCGGAACGCCTGCCGCCGGCCGGCCGCGAGCAGTGTCCAATACATGCGTAGTGATGCCGCTCATTGACTTAGCAGTTTCTCCAGCCGCAGCCGGGTGATTTTCCGTTGCTCCTGCGCCGCAACGGCTAACTCCGCCGGCGGATCATTGTCGAGCCGATGGTTGAGAAGCGAAAGCATTTCCGCAGACGACTTGCCGCTGGCACAGACAATGAAGATGAATCCGAATTTTGCCTCGTACTGACGATTGGCTTGCGCCAGCCGGGCGACTGTGTCCACCGAAGCTGCATTCATGCCCGATTGTTCCTGCGCGGACCAATTCGCTTCCGTTTGCGTCTGCGGAGTGCCGGCTTTCTTTTCGCCGATTTTTGGATGAGCGCGGAAAGCCTCCAGCCAATCTTCGGTTTGCATTGCGGACGAGGCTTCGTCTGCTTTGGCAAATAGTTCTGCCTCGCTGGCAAATGGTCGCGATGCGGTCATCGCTTCAGCCCAGGCGCGCGCCCCGCAGCATTTCAAGAACCCAGTTCTGGCCGCCTCTGCGGGTAGTTCATTAAGCTGGTGGAGCGTCATCGTTGGTGTCAGAAGCCCGACCGTAAGGGAGGGCAACCCGCGTCAGGGCTATCACTGATGGATGAAGCGCTTGCGTGACCGGCCCTCCCTAACGGTCGGGCTTCTGACGCTCTAGTCGATCCTTCCCCATACTCGTAGCCGGCTGACTCCGCCGTCGGGGAAAATATTGAAGCGGACGTAGGAAGCCAGACCAGTATCCATCACGTCGTCGAAGAGATGGCGCGTATGTGCCTGCAATTTTGTCCGCGATAGCACTGGCTTCCAGGCAAAGTCCGGATCCTGCAATGTCGGCAGCGAAAGATCGATCCCGTGACAACTCTCGAGCGAGCAACTCTCGGGAAAATTTCCCTTGAACCACGACGTGTCCACTTCCAGACGGCGAATGTGTCCAGGCGTTCCCAATTGAACGATCGTCCAATCGTGACCGGGACCGCGCCGCCGTTTCGTCTCCCAACCGTCGCTCATGTTGAGCGCGCCGCCCGGCATAATCAGATTGTGGCGGTGTCCGAAGAACATATCGCTGCACGCGAGGACCCGGCCGCCATTTTCGACCGCAGCGAGATCTACTTCGCCGCCAATTCGGCGCAGCCGGTCCCAGTGCGGCGCCACCTCGCCATAAACCCGGAGCCGCGCCACGCCGCCGTCAGGAAAAATCTTTAACCGAAGATGAGTCCAGCGCTGATCACTGCCGACAGAAAATGGATTGACCGCATCGCCGTTCAATTTCGACTCCGGCAGAATCTCTGTCCACTGCAGCGAATCGCTGGTCAATTCTTCGTTGGTTGGTAGGCCGGCCTGAGACGCGGCCTCCAGGGAGCACGCTTCGGGATAATTGCCCCGGAAATAGCTGGTATCGACAACCACGCCGCGAATGATTCCGGGCAGACCAAGTCTGATGATGCACCAATCAAACCCCGGCGTGCGGCGGCGGCGCGATTCCCAGCCGTCCATCCATTTGCCCCGATCGGTGTATTTGCCCTCGATAAAAACCGGTGCGGATGCCTTCAGCAGATTTTCCTTCGGCGCGAAGAAGTCATCGTTGGCATAGAGCACCGCGCCTCCGAGACGCTCTGCCGCAAGATCGACTAATTCAGTGAAATCCATATGGTAAGTTTCAGCAGCCCGACCGTCAGGGAGGGCACGCATCGCCGGCGACGCCTGGATCCTAGGGCAGACCCTGACGCGGCGGACCCTCCCTAACGGTTGGGCTTCCGGCACCCTGGTTCCGCAACACTATTTTCCCGCAAGCGTCGAAGACAAACTCGCTGCCATCATAAACCAACTGCCCCCGCAAGAAAGTGTTTTCTACTCTCCCCAGAAGTATTTCACCCGCGTAGGGAGTCAGTTTGTGGCGATGATGGAGCATTTCAGGTTTGACTACGACTTCGCCGGCCGGATCCCAGATCACAATATCCGCATCAGCGCCTTCCCTGATCGAACCTTTCAATTTATCAAGGCCCACCTGCCGCGCCGGTGCGGCGCACAACCATTCGACGATCTGTTCAATTGAAAAGCCGCGACGGCTGGCCTCGGTCCAAATGATCGGCAGCCGCAATTGCAGAGACGAGATCCCGCCCCAGGCTTTCATGAAATCGCCCGCTTCGCGCAGCTTCATTTCGGGCGGGCACGGCGAATGATCTGAGACGATGAAATCGATCGTGCCTTCGCGCAGCGCCTGCCAGAGCTGTTCGCGATTTTCGCGCTCACGAATCGGCGGGCAACACTTGAATTCGGTTGCGCCGTCCGCAATCTCTTCCGCGGCCAGGTGCAAATAGTGCGGGCAGGTCTCGACCGTGAGCGGCAGGCCGGACGACTTTGCCTGTTGCAGCATCAGCAAAGCATCCGCCGAGGAATGATGCACAATGTGAATTCGACACCCGGTTTCGCGCGAGAGATCGATCATCAAGGCCACGGCCTGGTTTTCCGCGGCTCGCGGGCGCGATCGCAAGAACGTTTCATACGAGCGGCTGCTCGCTGCGCCGGCAGCTTGACAGCAGGCTTCGACCGGACCCGGCACTTCGGCATGGACAATCAGCGGCGCGCCCAGCCGTGCCAATTCCGGCATCGCCTCGCGCAGATCGGCGGCCGAAACGTTGGGAAACTCATCAACGCCTGAATGAATCAGGAAACACTTGAAGCCCACAACGCCGGCAGCCCACAGTTTGGCTAACTCGCCGGTGTTTCCCGGAACCACGCCGCCCCAAAACCCGGCGTCGATGGTGAGCTTACCCGCGGCCGCTGCGAGCTTCTCATTCAATCCCGCCAGCGTGGTAGTCGCCGGAATTGAATTCAGCGGCATGTCGACGATTGTGGTTACCCCCCCGGCGGCGGCGGCGCGGGTGGCCGTGGCAAAGCCTTCCCAATCGGTGCGGCCTGGTTCGTTGACATGCACGTGCGTGTCAACCAGTCCCGGCATGACGATGGAGCCGGGCGCGGCTTCGATCAATTCAGCGCCGGGCGGTACGTCTTCGTAAACTGAAATGCTGGAGATATGGCCGCCCGTGATGTGCACGGACGCCGGCGCGACTGAATGTTCAGTTGCCACGCGGCGTCCGCGAATGACCAAATCCGGAGAATGCATCAACTAGGCCCAGTTGCCTGGCGGGGGTGGCGGCGCCGGAAATGTCTGTCCCGTATCGGGAAATATTCGGCGATAGGCGACCGCCTGAGAGGCGAAAGCGACGGGGATATATAAATATACGCCGACCACGCAACAAAGCAGGCCCACCATTCCAAACAGAGCATTCAAAAGAATCAGACCAACAATGCCGCCCACGTTTGCCTTGCCGGCGCGGAAGCTGAGTTTGACGGCGTCCATTCCTGATAGCTTGCGGTCCGCAATGAGTGGGTAGGCCAGCATGAAGAAGATTTCTATCAGCATACTCACCACAAAGATAATGAAGAAAAAACCAATCTCGACGCCAAAGAACGATGCCATAAACGCCTGAACGTCATCAGGCGAAGCATGGTCGCGCGGCATGTGCGTCGCCATCATGCCGAATATGAAGATGTAATACGGGATCAGGAGGATGATAATCGGGATCGTCTTCAGCACGGTCACGATCAATCCGGGCAGAAACTGTTCGAAGCCCTTGAAGAGCATGCCGAACTCAACCGGCTGGTTGCGCTGGCGTTGCTGCATGCAAAGAAAGAGGCCGATCATCATCGGACCCATCAAGATGATGGCAAAAGCTCCGCCGACCAGAATACTCACGATCGTGAGTCCGAAGAACAGCCAGTAATCATCCTTGATCAGCGCCCAGCCTTCCTTAATGCATTCCATAGGCGAGACGACACCGCTGCGAAACTCGACATAATCAGGATTCATTGAGTCCTCCTCCGATGATGGGAGATTTAACACGGGCAGGGCGCGGGCGCAATACTAATTTGCCGGCTTATCTCGGCGACGGTGTTGGCGGCGGCTCGGCGGTGGTTTTCAGCCAGCCGCCGGCGATTACCGGCCGGAGCAGTTGCGCAATTGCTTCCGCATACATGGCAGCGCCTCGCCGGTTCGGGTGCGCCACGGCGGCGAGCCGGCAACGCATCAGCCGGTCTTCTCGCGTGGCCTTCTGCTCCGGTGTTTCGTTGCCGGGATTCTTGATGAAAGATTTGCACAGATCCGTGCGATAGCCGCGCAGTTCGTCGTTCGAACGCAATTGCACGCGCCCCAGCGTGAAGACCACCAGCATCTTGCGCAGCCAGGAAGCGTCGAAGCTCCAGAGCCGGGTCTCTTTTGCCGCGAAGGCGTTTTCGGCGTGAAAGCCGGCGTCGGCGAACAGCACACGTTGACGAGAGCCTTTGGCGGTCAATTCGTCGTCGACCTTGTGAGCCGCCGCCGACAGCATCTGATCCGAGGTTTGATACCACTCACGCGAGATGGCGATGAGACGAGCGCGTAACTCTTTGTCTTTCATGACGGGCCCGTTTGCCGGTGGCGAATAGAAACGTTTAGCCAACGTTCGCATAAACAGATCGTTGACGGTCTTTTCGGTGAGAATCGGATAGTATCCGGTCACCACCACGTGTGCTGAGGGAAAGGTGTTGACTATTCGCCTGACCAGGGCTTCGACCGGGGCGCCACACTTTTCCTGGGCCAGCTGGCGGATATTCTCAGGCGTGTTTGCGGCATTGAGTATCCGGCGCGAGTCGAGATCGTTAATACAACCGTTGACGATGACGAGATCGATGCTGGCCGGATTACCAAAAGCCCTGACTGCATAATCGACCTGATCGTTAACGGTCGGATAAGCCCGGCTCAATTCGCCGTCCAGCAGCAACGCAGCATCACGGGCGGCCGGGTCGATCGAGCTTTCAGCGGGGCCGATCACGGCGCCCGAGTGGGCCTGCATCGTCTCGCGAACTTCACGTCCGGTTTGTTGTTCCAACCACCTCTTAACCAGGTACGAAGCCTTATGATCGGCGCGCAAACCCTGACCCCAGGAGATTGAATCGCCGAGCACCAGCAGATTAACCGGATGCTCTTTGGGTGTTTGCGAATTGGCGGAGGAAAAGAGGAGCAGCGCCGCGATAACGGCAGAGAGGAGAAGCTTCGCTGGGGGCGCGATCACCTTCATGAAGTGCGAAGTGTGATTGTAACTCAGGTTGCTCGCCCCGGGGCAGTAGCCCGACTGTCAGCAAGGGCTAAGGCGCGAGTCTTTGAGCCCCCCTGATGGTCGGGCTACTGCCCCGGACGCTCACGGAGCAGTTACTCCGAAACGGGAGCGGTGGCGACCAGGTCAGGCAGGGCTCGTCAAGCATCTGAGTTTGTCTGACTGGCGTGGGACAGAAAGTCGCGCAGCAGATTCAATGAGACCCGCAACCGATAATCGCGCGTTGAGCGAATATCATCGATTGGCGTAATCTCCGCGGCCAGCACCGCCGCGGCGCGTGCAATGGTCTCAGGAGTGAGCGGCTGATCATTCAGGGCCGCTTCTGTCTGCTCACAGCGAATAGGAATGGGGGCGACGCTGCCCAGGGCGATGCGCACCTGCCGGACGGTCCCGGCGGAAACTTCAGCGACTCCGGCGAAACAAATCTTGGAAATTGCCTGCGCCTTGCGCGTGCCGACCTTTCGATAATAGTGAAGGCGCCGATCTTTGGTCCGTGGCAGCCGGACCGCGGACAACAATTCATCCGGCCGGATTTCCATCTGTTTGTAGCCGCGATGAAATTTCGCGTACGGGACGGTCCTGGCGCCCGACTTTGAGATCAGTTCAATTTCCGCGTCATAGGCGAGTAACGCCGGCGGGGAATCGGCCGCGGGAGAAGCATTCACGATATTGCCTCCCAGCGTCCCGCGATTTTGAATCGCAATGCCGCCGGTTTCCTTCGCCGCCTGGCAGAGCATCGGGAACTCCTGCTGCAATACCGGATGAGCGCGAACGTCGGTATAAGTCGTCAGGGCCCGCAGCATGACGCTCGTCTCGTCGACCTCAATCCCGCGCAGCTCACGCAGGTTCCAGATATTGACATAGTGCGTGTGCGGCAGCTTCCCGGCTTCGAGCAGAACCATCAGGTCAGTGCCGCCGGCGAATGGTTTCCATTGTGCGCTGTCCGCGGCGAGCAGCTCGAGGGCTTCTCCGATGGTTTGCGGCGAGATGAGTTGATAAGCAGGAACGTAGGATCTCATTGTGAATTCACAAGGGAGACTCAACGACGGCGGATACCGAGCGATGGCCGTCTACGATTATGGCGCACGGCTAAGATCCGGACGCGCTCGCCGACGACACGATAGAGAAAATGAAAAGGAAATCGCTCAAGATTCACGCGTCGAATATCGCGCTCGCGAACTGCGTAAGCCTCAGGAAATAGGTCAGCCTTCTTCAAGAACATGCGCAACTCAGAATAGAACTCGTCCGCAAGTTCGGGGCCGCCGGCATCCTCGTAATAACCGATGATTCGCGAAATGTCACTGTGGGCGAGTGGATGAAGTTCCAAACGCATTACTTATGACGGTTCCGGATGCGAGCGTCCATCTCCTCGAAAGAAATCGCCAGAGTTGGATCTGCGTCCATTTCTGCGTCTCGCCGCAGAGCTTCCGCCATACCTTCGTCTTCATCGTCGAAAATCGGCGAAAGCGAATCAAGCAGGGTGGCGGCCAGAGTTGCACGCTCCCTTTCCGGCAAATTGAGCGCGAGCTTTTCGATTTCAATTATCGTGGCCATGTGAAAAAGAATACTAGCCATGAAGGTGCGCAGCAAGCAAAATCCCCTCACGCTCAGGCAGCATTCGCGCCTTCTGCCAGCGCTCGCTGACGCGCAAAGTGCTCGGATATCTCGGTCGCGGTCTTGCGTCCCACGAAGGGGGCCAGTTCCTCGACGCTCGCCTCGCTGATGCGATGAATGGATCCGAAGTGGCGCAGCAGACGCGTCTTGCGTTTCTCGCCGATGCCCGGGATGGCCGACAATTCGGAAGTGAAATCGCGCAGCTCGCGCCGCTTGCGGTGATAGGTGACGGCGTAACGGTGCGTCTCGTCGCGGATCATTTGAATCAGTCGCAAGACCGGCGAGTACGAGTCGAGATAGAGAGGAGCATCTTCGCGCCCTTTGACCAGCAGATAAGCGACCTGGTTGTGATGTAGCGGCGGCTTGACCACTCCGATCATCGGGACCGCTTCGAGATCGAGTTCGCGCATCGCTTCGGCCGCCGCCCTAAGTTGCGATTTGCCCCCGTCGATCATAATCAAGTCCGGCAGGTCTTTCTCTTCATCGCGCACGCGCCGGTAGCGGCGCAGCACCGCTTCGTGCATCGACGCAAAATCGTTTGCGCCTTCGACCCAGCGGATTTTGAACTTGCGATATTCGTTGCGGTTCATCTTGCCGTTTTCGCAGACGACCATACCCGCGACGTTTTCAGCTCCCTGTATATGCGATACGTCGAACGATTCAATCCGCGCCGGGAAGCGCGGCAGCTCGAGCGTCTCCTGCATCTCTTCCAGGACCCGCTTCATATCCGGCTTGAGCACGCGGAACCGTTGTTCAAACGCCAGCTTGGCGTTCTTTTCGACCAGGTCGATCATGTCGCGCTTCTCTCCTCGCTGTGGCGCGAAGATGTGCACGCGCCGGCCGCGGCGCTCGCTCAGGACCTTTTCCAATAGTTCGCGATCTTCGAAGTCGATGGGCACATGGACTTCGCGCGGCAAGAACGAGGTGCGCACTTCACGCGTCTGTAAATCGGCCGCCGGCACCGTCATCGCATCGGAACTGCTGTAGTACTGGAGCAGCACCTCGCTGAGAAAGTCTGCCGGATTGAATTGATCTTCCGGCAAGTCTTCCCAGAAAAACTCCCGCCGCCCCACGATATCGCCGTCGCGCATGGTGAACAGTTGCAGCGCCAGCCGTTTGCCTTCGCGATAGTAGCCAAAGATATCGAGATCGCTTTCAGAAGTCGTCGCCATCTTTTGCTGCTCAGACAGCTTGATGACGGTCTTACGCAGATCGCGATACTTGGCGGCAATTTCATAACGCAGGTCTTCCGAAGCTGCGAGCATCCGGGCCTCGAGTTTGTCCGCCAGTTCGGTGTTGCGGCCTTCGAGCAACATGCGCACGTCGCGCACCGCTTCCTGATATTCATCCGGCGTGCAGAGGCCTTTGACGCACGGGCCAAGGCAACGCTTAATGTGATATTCCAGACAGGGCCGCGGCGCCCGGCCGTCGATCTCGATGTCGCAGGTGCGCAGTTGAAAAGTGCGATTGATGAGATCGATTGTGCGCCGCGCCATCGCGGCCGGCAGGAATGGCCCAAAGTAAAGCGCGCCGTCGTTTTGAATGCGGCGCGTGATCACGCATTTGGGAAACGGCTCATTGACGGTGAGCTTGAGATGCGGGTAAGACTTGTCGTCTTTCAGTTTGTAGTTGAAGTAAGGTTGGTGCTTCTTGACCAGCGAGGCCTCCAGGATAAAAGCTTCGGCCTCGTTGTCGGTGACGATGAACTCGACGTCGGCGATTTGATTGACTAGTTCTTCGGTCTTGAGGCCGTAACTGAAATCACCACGATGGCCGGCTTGAAAATACGAGCGCACCCGATTGCGCAGGTTCTTGGCTTTGCCGATGTAGATGATTTTCCCCTGGACGTCCTTGTGCAGATACACTCCGGGTGCGCGGGGAATTTCTTTCAGTTTTTCATCGAGCGTCATCGGCTGCTCACTTAACAAACTTCATTCTAGCCTTGTAAAGTTCAACTCCGAAATCGCAAGGTCGGAAATAGTCCTGGCCGGATCAAAGCCGGCGCCGGCAAGCCGGTACTACCGTTCTCGGAGGAGCTCAAATTCGATTCATCATGCGTTTACCGTTCGCGCTTCCCGGACAGAGAGACTTCGACGCCGTCGGCTTTGGCCTCAACGCCGTCGATCACCTGCTGGTCGTGCCCGAGTATCCCAGGTTCGACACCAAAGTCAGATTCACCGCTTATGAAAAAGCCGCCGGCGGGCAGACGGCCAGCGCGATGGTGGCTTTGCAGCGGCTGGGTTTGCAGACAGCTTACGCGGGACGATTTGGATCTGACGAAGACGGGCGGTTTGGGTTGCGGTCGATGCAACACGAAGATGTCAATCTCGATTTCGCCGAGACGATCGAAGGAGCACACAATCAGGTCGCCTTCATTGTCATCGATGGACGCTCAGGCGAGCGCACCATCATTTGGGATCGCGATGAGCGGCTTTCCTATGCGCCCGGCGACGTTCCGCTTCAACTCGCGGGGCGCGGCCGGGTGCTGCATCTCGATGCGCACGATCCGCCGGCCTGCGTCGTCATGGTCCAGGCCGCCCGAAAAACAGGAACGATCATCACGGCTGATATCGACAATGTTTATGAGGGAGTTCAAGAGCTGCTGCCCCTGATTGATGTGCTCATCACCTCTGCCGAATTTCCGCATCGGCTTCTGGGAATCAAAGAGCATCGTCCCGGAATACTTGAATTAAGAAACCGCTTCGGATGCCCGCTGGTGGGCGTCACGCTGGGCAGCGACGGGGCGCTGGTCCTGAGCGAAGGTCAATTCATCAGTTCACCGGCGTTTGAAGTCCCCGGCGGTTGTCGCGATACGACCGGCGCCGGCGATGCATTTCATGCCGGCTTCATCTACGGAATGTTAGGCGGCGAAGATTTGAACTCGTGCCTGCAGCTCGGCAATGCGGTTGCTGCGCTAAAGTGTCGCGCGCTGGGCGCACGCGCAGCGCTTCCCACGGCTGATGAGTTGAGCGAATTCATGCGGGCTCCGGTTGAGCGTCGGGTTGGATCATGAACCGCACCGGAAGACGGAAGTTTGCTCCCCTTGGATTGCCAAGAAACTAGCATCGCAGACGGCTTTTCCGGGCCTTTTACCATTTTTGCGAACTCTCCCATCCATGCTAGAGTTTCCCCGTAACTTCAAGGATGTTCGAGCTGGAGCCAGAGGCTTCGCCCGCCCGACTCGGACGAGAAAATCATCGAACTAACATTAGGTCGCCATTTCGTTTTTGGAACAGCCGCGCCGCGGTGCCGTTGTCTTGCGCTCGCCGCGGCAGGTGTGGCTGTCCAAGTGTAACAAGGAGTAACTGTGAAACTTTCCATCCTCCACTCACTTCGCCGTAGGGCGAATGCCCGCCCGTTTCTGATTGGCATTTTGCTGGCGACTGTCGCGCTGGTATTTGCCGCAGTCGCAGGCGCCAA
>Ga0126369_10000295_pt1 | contig 32125 bp, 21 predicted proteins | sample PanSoiMetaPlot_1_FD_109646 | JGI IMG/M metagenome (GOLD analysis project Ga0126369, IMG submission 109646) | Tropical forest soil microbial communities from Panama - MetaG Plot_1 | ecosystem: Environmental > Terrestrial > Soil > Tropical forest > Bulk soil | place: Panama | collected 2016-02-17
CACCTGCTCGAGGAGTCGTTCCAGCGCTACGCGGACAAACCCGCATTTCGCTGTTTCGGCCAGACCTTGAGCTATGCCGACACCGAACGCCTCTCCCGCGCCTTCGCCGCCTACTTGCAGCAAAAGCTGGGGGTGTCCAAAGGCGATCGGGTGGCGGTAATGATGCCCAACATTCCCGCGTTCCCGCTCGCCGCCATGGGCATCATCCGCGCCGGCGCCGTCCAGGTGAACGTCAATCCGCTCTATACGCCGCGCGAGCTCGAGCACCAGCTCAACGACTCGGGCGCGGAGACCATCGTCATCTTCAGCGGCGTCTCGGCGACGCTCGCGGAGATCATCGCCAAGACCTCCGTCAGGCGCGTCATCAGCGTGGGTCTGGGCGACGGCACGGGGGCAGCTCTCCCTAGCCCCGCGTTGGATCCTCGCCTGAAGGACGCCATCCGGTTCGCGGACGCCTTGGCGCAGGGCGCACAGCTCGCCTTCTCTCGGGTAGAGACGAACGGTGACGATCTCCTTTTCCTGCAGTACACGGGCGGCACCACCGGAGTTTCGAAGGGCGCGGCGCTCTCTCATCGCAACCTCGTCGCCAATACAGAGCAATTCAAAGCGTTCATGCTCGACGCGGTGCGCCCCGGCGCGGAGGTGGTGGTCACCGCGCTGCCGCTCTACCATGTCTTCGCTTTGATGGTGAATTTCATCTCGTATTTCTCTCTCGGCGCCGAGAATTGGCTGGTTCCCAATGCGCGCGACATGGATTCCTTCGTCGCGATCCTTAAGGAAGCGCGCTGCACGGTCTTCACCGGCGTCAATACTCTCTTCGGCGGGCTCCTGATGCACCCAAAGATCAAGGAGGTGGATTTCTCCCGGCTGCGAGTGGCGATCGGCGGAGGAGCGGCGGTCCTCCCAACCACTTCTGCGCGCTGGAAGGCACTCACTGGCAAGGACATCCTCGAAGGTTACGGTCTCTCGGAGACCTCGCCGGTCCTGACCCTCAACCCGAGCACAGCAGATGCCTTTTCGGCGACGGTCGGACTGCCCCTGCCCTCCACCGACATCAAGCTCCTCAAAGGGAACGACGAGGAAGCAACGATCGGTGAAGCCGGGGAAGTCTGCGCCAAGGGCCCGCAGGTGATGAAGGGCTACTGGCAGAAGCCGGAAGCGAACGCCGCCGCATTCACTGCCGACGGGTACTTCCGAACTGGCGACATCGGCATCTTCGATCGCGAGGGCTACCTCAAGATCGTCGATCGCAAGAAGGACATGATCATCGTCTCCGGTTTCAACGTCTTTCCGAACGAGGTGGAGGCAATCGCTGCCGCCTGTCCCGGCGTCGCCGAGTGCGCCTGCATCGGCATCTCGGACGAGAAGACCGGCGAGGCGGTCAGGCTTTTCGTGGTCCGGGCGCCGGGCACAGCGCTCACCGAGGCGGACCTGATCGCGCACTGCCGTCGGGAGCTGACGGCATACAAAGTGCCCAGGCAGGTGCGGTTCCTGGACGCGCTGCCTAAGTCGAACGTCGGCAAGATTCTGCGCAAGGATCTGCGCACCGTCCCATAGGCGAAAGACACGGGACATGCTCGCCTCCGCGCGGAAGATCTTCGAGTCGCAATCGACGAACGAGGCACAGCGCCCGTTTTCGATCTCCATGGTGCGCGCGGGCACGCAGCTCTTGCGCGTCGGCCGCAAGGCCGGCTCGGGCAGCGGCCTTCCGCTGCTGATGTTCAATGGCCTCGGCGGCAACATCGAGCTCGTGGAGCCGTTTGCCCGCATGGTGCGGCGCGAGTTGATCATCTTCGACCTCCCCGGAGTGGGCCATTCGCCTCTGCCGCGGCGGCCCTACCGCATGAAGGACATCGCCCTCCTGGCCGCGCAAGTGCTGGAGCACTTTGGTCACCGGCAGTGCGACACGCTCGGCGTGTCCTGGGGCGGCGCCGCGGCGCAGCAGTTCGCGCGCAGTCACTCTGATCGCTGCCGACGCCTCGTCCTTTGCGCCACGGCAACGGGGGCGTTGATGGTACCGGCGCGGCCAGCCGTCTTGCTGAAGATGGCGACTCCTGCCCGCTTCATCAACCAAGAGTACGCCGACCGTGTGGCCGGCGATATCTACGGCGGCGACTTCCGTCGCGACGCGAGGCTCGCGAAAGAAGTGTTCCAGCACGTCCGATGGCAGTCGCGGCTCGGCTACTACCTCCAACTCGCAGCGGGGGCCGGCTGGACGAGCATCCACTGGCTGCGGGCCCTCAAGCAGCCGACGCTGGTGATGGCCGGCGTCGACGACCCGATCGTGCCGCTTGTGAACGCCCGCCTGATGTGCCGGTTGATCCCCAATGCCGAGCTGAAGGTCTTCGATTGCGGCCACCTCTTCCTTTTGACGCGCGCCGAGGCGTCGGCGCGCGCGATCGAGGAATTTCTCAGCCGGCCAGAACCGAGGGAGCGAACATGCTGAGCCTGGTTAAGCAAGGGAAGCAGAAAGCCGCCGGCGGCAAAGCCGGGCTCGGTCGGCGCGCAGCCAGCGCGGTCAGCAAGAACGCGATGCGCACTGCCGGCGAATTGACCGAGCTGGTCGCCGAGGCAGCCAACTCGACGCTGGTCTTCAATCCGCTGATCGGCCTTCGCGGGCGCGACGTGGCGGGAGCCGCCGCTGCCCTCCTCGCAGCGATCGCGCGATCGCCAGCGAAGGCGACCGCATCGATCGACTCGTATGCGAAGCAACTGCGAGTCATCGCGATCGGCGAATCCGAGCTGATGCCGGACCCGAAAGACCGACGCTTCGCCGACCCAGCTTGGCGGTCGAACTTCCTCTGCAAGCGCCTGATGCAAGCTTACTGTCTGACGCAAACGGGTCTCGCTCGTTTCATCGAGCGATCATCGCTCGACGCGCGCGGCAAGGGGCGCGCCCAGTTCTTCGCGTCGTTGCTCACCGATGCGCTGGCGCCGAGCAACTGGCTGCTCGTCAACCCCGTCGCGCTGCGCAAGATCGTCGATACCGGCGGCGAGAATGTGGTCGGAGGCCTGAAAAACCTGGTGAACGACATCCGCCACAACCACATGCTGCCGTCGCAGGTTGATTCCAGGCCCTTCAAGCTCGGCGTCAATGTCGCCACCATGCCTGGCTCGGTGGTGTACCGCCGCGAGATGTTCGAGCTGATCCAGTACACGCCGACCCAAAAACAGGTCCACGCGCGGCCGCTGGTGATGTCGCCGCCACAGATCAACAAGTTCTACGCGGTCGATCTCGCGCCGGAGAAGAGCCTGTTGAAGTGGGCCGTCGACTCCGGCGTACAGATGTTCGTCGTCTCCTGGCGAAATCCCACCATCGAACAGGGCCACTGGGGTCTCGACGACTATGTGATGGCCCTCGACGAAGCGGTGGACGTCGCCCGCAGCATCACCGGCAGCAGCGACGTCAACATGTGGGGGTCCTGCTCCGGCGGCATGACGCTCGCTGCGTATCTCGGGTGGCTCGCCGCCAAGGGCGAACGCAAGGTGGCCAATACGACCTGGGCGGTGTGCATCCTCGACACCGAGACGGCACTCAGGGATTCGACGCTCGGCCTCTTCACCACACCGCTGGCGCTGCGCGCAGCCAAGGCCCGCTCGCGCCGGCTTGGAATCGTCACCGGCGGGCAGATGGCGCGCACCTTCGCCTGGCTTCGCGCGAACGATCTGGTCTGGAACTACTGGGTCAACAACTATCTACTCGGCAACCAGCCGCCCGCCTTCGACATCCTTTTCTGGAACAACGACACCACCCGCTTGCCGGGCCAGTTCCACTGCGATCTCCTCGAGCTGTTCGAGACGAACCCCTACGCGAATGCCGGCAAGATGAAGATCGACGGGCTGCCGATCGACCTGAAAAAAGTGCAGGTGGGCGCGTACGTGGTCGGCGGCATCACCGACCACATCACGCCCTGGCGCGGCTGCTACGGAACGGCCCGGCTGCTCGGGCCTGCGTCGACCTTCGTGCTCGCGAATGCGGGACATCTGCAGAGCCTGATCAATCCGCCCGGCACGTCGAAGGCATTCTTCTTCGCAGCCCCTGCCGAGGCTGCAACTCCCGACGATTGGGCCAAAGCCGCGCAGGCTCAGCGCACGGACGGCAGCTGGTGGCCGCATTGGCGCAAGTGGATCCAGGAGAGGTCCGGCGAGCTCGTCGATGCGCCGCAAAAGCTTGGCGGGGCCGCGTACCAGCCGATTTGCCCGGCGCCGGGAACGTACGTCCACGAAGCCTGAATCAGGCACCGATAGGAGGGAATTCTTGAAGATATTGGTCACGGTCAAGCGGGTCGAAGATTACGAGTCGAAGATCACGGTGCGGCCGGACAACACCTGGATCGTCACCGAGGGCGTGAAGTACAGAGCGAATCCGTTCGACGAAATCGCGGTGGAGGAGGCCCTGCGCCTGCGCGAGACGTTTGCCAGCAGCTCTGCCTCCGGTGGGCCGTCGGAGGTGGTGGCGGTGAGCGTCGGCGGTGGGGCCGCGGTGGCAGAGATCCGCTCCGCCCTGGCGATGGGTGCCGATCGCGGGATCCTGGTGAAACAGGAGGGATTCGTGGACAGCGACGCCGTGGCGCGAGTCTTGAAAGCGATCATCGAAAAGGAGAAGCCCGACCTTGTGTTGATGGGCAAGCAGGCGGTGGACGTGGATGACAACGTCACCGGCCAGCTACTCGCCGAGTACCTTGGCTGGGGGCAGGCGACGTTTGCTTCCAAGAAAGAGTCGCTCGAGTCGCCGGAGGAAAAAGCAAGGAAGCCGGGCCTCTTTCTCGCCGCCGACAAGAAGGCGATGCGCGTCGTGCGCGAGGTGGACGGCGGCGTCGAGGTGCTGGAAGTACAGCTTCCCGCCATCGTGACCGTGGACCTGCGCCTCAACGTCCCGCGATACGCGGCGTTGCCCAACATCATGAAGGCGAAGAAGAAGCCGCTCGAAGAGCTGGCGCCGCAGGCCTTGGGCGTCGACCCTTCGCCTAAAGTGAAGGTGGTCCGCGTCGACGCGCCTCCGGCACGCGCTGCCGGCATCAAGGTGCCCGACGTGGCCACGTTGGTGAAGAAGCTTCACGAAGAAGCGAAGGTGGTCTGAGTCATGGCGACAATCCTCCTAATTGCAGAACAGGCGCAGGGCCAACTCAAGAAGGCGACTTTGCACGCACTCACCGCTGCAGAACAACTCGCCGAGAAGAATGGCGGGCAGATCCAGGCGGTCGTGATTGGCGAAGGCGCGTTGAGCGCGGCAAAGGATTTGGCCGCGTACGTTCAGCTCGTGCATTTCGTCGAGGCCGAAGGCTTTGCGCGTCCGCTTGCCGAAACCCATTCTTCTGCAGTGGCCCAGGCGGCGAAAGCTGTCGCGGCCACGGACGTCGTGATTGCCGCCTCTGCGTACGGAAAAGACATCGCGCCCCGGATCGCGGCGCAGCTTTCTGCCGGTATCGCCTCCGACGTGCTGGGCATCGTCAGCGCGAACCAGTTCAAACGAGCCATGTGGGCCGGAAACGCCATCGCCACGGTGGAGGTTGTGACCCCGGTGAAAGTCGTTTCGGTGCGCGCCACCGAGTTCGCCCCGGCGCAGAGGCGCGGCACAACCGGCGCGACCCAGGCGTTCGCCGCCACCGCGCGCGTGCCGAGGACGAAGTTCATCGAATTCAACCAGATCAAGAGCGCGCGGCCCGAGCTGACGGAAGCATCGGTGGTGGTCTCGGGAGGCCGCGGCACCAAGGGTGACTTTAAGCCGATCGAACAACTGGCCGATCTTCTCGGAGCCGCGATCGGCGCCTCCCGGGCGGTGGTCGACGCGGGCTGGCAGCCCAACGACCTGCAAGTCGGTCAGACGGGCAAAGTGGTGGCACCCAAGCTTTACGTCGCCGCGGGGATCTCGGGCGCAATCCAGCACGTCGCGGGCATGAAGGGCAGCAAGACCATCGTGGCGATCAACAAGGACCCGGAGGCGCCCATCTTCCAGGTGGCGGACTACGGCCTCGTGGCCGACCTCTTCCAGGCGCTGCCGGCCATCTCGGAGGAAGTGAAGAAGCTCAAGTAACAGCAACGCTGTGGAGGGATGAACATGACCAAGCAGATCGCCATCAATCGTTACAAGGCCGACCTCCGGGAGATGGACTTTCTTCTGTTCGAGCAGTTCGGCGTGGACCAATTGCTCGGCAAGCCCCCGTTCGAAAGCTGGGGAGTTGACGAGATCCGCTCGACGCTGGCGGGCTGCTATCGCTGGGTCAAGGACGTCATCGGTCCACTCAACGCGGTCGGCGACGAGGAAGGTTGCCGCCTCGAAAACGGCGAGGTGACGACGGCGCCCGGCTTCAAGGAAGCGTGGCACAGCCTCTACGAGGCAGGCTGGAAGTCGATCGGCGTCAGCCCGCATTTCGGCGGCGCGGGTTCGCCGCGCACAGTGCAACTGTTCGTCGACGAGTTTTTGAGCGGCGCCAACGTCGCCTTCGCGATGTACCCGCTCCTCACCTACAGCGCGGCCGAGTTGATCGAGGCGTTCGGCACGCCAGAGCAGATCGCGCTCTTTTGCGAGCGCATGTACACCGGGGTGTGGGGCGGCACCATGTGCCTCACCGAGCCGCAAGCCGGCAGCGACGTCGGCGCGGTCCGCACGCGCGCCAAGCGGAATACTGACGGGACCTATCGGATCACCGGCACCAAAATCTTCATCTCGTCAGGCGACCATGACCTTACGGAGAACATCGTCCACCTGGTGCTTGCGCGAGTCGATGGAGCGCCCGCCGGGACCAAGGGCCTGACGCTCTTCATCATTCCCAAACTGCGCCTCGATCAGGATGGCCATCCGGTCGAAAGCAACGACGTGGCAGTAGGCAACATCGAACACAAGATGGGCATCAAGGGATCCTCGACTTGCGTTCTCAACTTCGGCGAGAACGGCAACTGCATCGGCGTGCCGCTGGGCGGCGAGGGGAAGCTGAACCAGGGGATGGCGCAGATGTTCAGAATGATGAACGCTGCACGGATCGCCGTCGGCCTCCAAGGCTTCGGCTTGGCCTCGACCGCGTACCTGAATGCGCTCGAGTACGCAAAGGAACGCAAGCAAGGTTCATCGATCCAGAACTGGAAGGATGCGAACGCGCCGCGCGTGCCGATCATCGAGCACCCCGACGTGCGGCGTATGCTGATCGACATGAAGGCTCGCGTCGAGGGCATTCGCGCGCTCGCGGTCAAGCTCGCCCACCACCAGGATCTCGCGCAGCTCATGGCCGGCAAGGACGACGCTGCGGCGACCTATCATGGAGGGCAAGTGGACCTGCTCGTGCCATTGGTCAAGGCCTACGGTACTGACCAAGCTTTCCGCATCTGCGAGAGCGCGATCCAGACCTATGGCGGCGCCGGGTACACCCGCGATTATCCGGTCGAGCAATACTGTCGCGACTCAAAGATCTTCTCCATCTACGAGGGCACCAACCACATCCAGGCGATGGACCTGGTGGGGCGCAAGCTCGGGCAAGGCAGCGGTGCGAATTTTAGAGCGTTCGTCGGCGACGTGGCCCGCTTCGTGTCCGCACAGCGCGAGCATTCCGCGCTGGGAGCGGAGATCGTGCGCCTCGGCGCTGCTGCGCAGACACTGTCGGAATCGGCGATGAAGCTGCAGGCATGGTCCTCAACCGGACAGATGGCAATCGTCGCTTTGATGGCGAATCGGTTCCTGGAGATGATGAGCGAAGTTGCCGTCGCGTGGATGCTGCTCGAGGGCGCGGTCATTGCACACGCCAAGGCACCAAATCTTCCCGCGGAACATCCCGACACGTCGTTCTATACCGGCAAGGTGCATGCGGCTGTCTACTTCGCACGCAACGTTCTGCCCGGCGTCGACCACAAGGCCCGCCTCCTGGAGGCCGGTGATTCCTCTGCAGTCGAGATTCCGGATGCCGGCTTCGCTGCTGTTTAGCAGCCGATTCCCAACAACCCAGCAAGGAGGGCACCGTGGCAGAGACGATCATCGATGGCGTTGCAGGACTCAAAGCGTTGGTGGGTAAAGAGCTGGGCCGGACACGGTGGCGCGAGATGACCTTCGAGGCGATCGTGAAATTCGCCGAGGCCACGGGCGACCATCAATGGATCCACGTCGACCGCGAGCGCATTGCCCGCGAGTCGCCGTTCGGCAAGCCGGTCGCGCACGGGTACTTCACACTGTCGCTGATCGGTGGCCTGTTCTCGGAGCTGGTGGAATCGAAGAACTTCGCCATGGTGGTCAACTATGGCCTCAACAGGGTTCGCTTTCCGATCCCTCTCAAGGCGGGCCAGCGCTATCGGCTGAGCGCGAAGGTTGGCGAGCTCAAGGAGTCGGGAAACGCCTTCGATGCTTTTCTCAATGCGGCCATCGAGGTGGAGGAGGAACAAAAGCCCGCCTGCGCGGCCGAGCTGGTTGTGCGTTTCGTGCCGGCAGCCCGATGAAGCGCCTACACCGAACCGACCTTTTTTGTTGGTCCTCTTTTCAAGAGTCTCTCAACATTGACTTCAACAGTTTCCTTTGGACAAACAAGCGCACGAATGTACTCATCGATCCGCTGCCGTTATCTGCCCATGATGAACAACATCTTCGTGATCTTGGCGGCGCACAGTGGATTGTGATCACCAATTCTTTTCACGTCCGTGGGGCGAAGGAGATTGGGCAACGATTTGGAGCGAAAATCGCGGGCCCGATGGCCGAGCGAGAGGGTTTCGCGCTTCGCTGTGAACGCTGGCTTCAGGACAACGACGAGGTCGTCCCTGGACTTCGCGTGCGAGAGCTAGACGGTTCAAAAACGCCAGGGGAGCTGGCGCTGGTGCTCGAAGAAACCACGTTGATCGCCGGCGATCTTATTCGGGCTCACCGCGCGGATACGCTCATCTTGCTTGGGCCTGAGTTGATCAAGAGTCCGGAAAAAGCGCGAGCCTCGATCGCACGACTGTTGGATCTTCATCCAAGGATCGAGACAGTCCTGGTCGGTGATGGTTGGTTCACGTTCCGCCACGGCGGCGATCTTCTGCGAACGCTGATCCAGACGTAACGGGCCCCCTGACAGCAAAGGCGCAGAACGATCGGTCCCGGAGCCAAATCTGGGAGGGAGCCCATGAGTCGCAGCCAGTTCGTTCAAGCAACGAGGCGACCCAAGCGCCAATGATTCGCTTCGATCATGGAAGGATTCTATTGGCTGCATCTCATCGGCCGCAGCACAGAAGGGGGGACCCCGAGCATGCGCTTGAACGTGCGGCTCATGTGGGCGGGGTCGGCGAAGCCTGCGGCGTATGCCGCGTCGCCCATCGAACTGCCATTAACGATGGCCGTGGCTGCGCGCTGCAGCCTAAGCCAGGCCAGATACGGCCGAAGAGGGATCCCTACCGAGTCGGTGAACACGTGCATCAACCGGCTGGGCGAGAGGTTGACCATACTGGCGAGCACCTCGAGCGAAGTGGCCCCGTCCACTCCGCTGAAACGGAGCGCCGCCAGCAGTTTTCGTACGCGCGGATGGATCATCCGGATCGGTGCGGACAGCGGCACTCCTAGCGCGAGGGCCGCGTTACGGACCCACTCCTCTGCGCCCGAGCGCAGGATCGTTCGCGGAACGACGTCGCGAACCAGTGCGGTCCGTTCCTCTGCCGAAAGGAGCCGAACCGGGCGATCCAGAACCGGTCGGAAAGCTGTGCCAGCCTCGCTCTCTGGATCAAGGAACACCAGCAGAACCTCTACGCCGTCAGCGTCGACCGCATGGGGCGCGTCCGAAGCCGTGAGCACGCCGGGCGCGCTCAACCAGCGGCCCGATGCGCGTGTGCGCACTCGCAGCTCGCCTTCGATGGCGAGCACGAAGTGGAGCGAATGGTGTGAATGCAGGGCGCCTCGGAACCCTGGACCGAGCGTGGCAAGCACCGGCGGCCAGGCCTTCGCGTGCAAACCGGCTGGAACCGACGGCAGGCGCATAGGCTTCGCCAGTAACACACCGGCCACAGAGATCCCACCAAGGAGAACGTCATGAAAAAGTCGAATCACTTCGACACCCGCCGTGCGGTGCTTGTGATTTCGAGCGCGCTCGTGCTCCTCGCATCGTGTGCCCAAGTCCCGCCACCGCCCAAAGAGGCGCTCACCCAGCAGCGGCCGCTTTCGGCGCTGCTCAAAGCGGCAGCCTATCCGAACTCCGATACGGCCGTGGTTCTGTTGACGATGCAACAACTCGTGGCCAGCCATCGTGAATGGGAGGGCTACCAGTACTTTGGGCGGCTCGCAGAAGAGCAACCCGATCGCCGCGCCTTCTTCAGGTCGCTGCAGGCCGCGATGCAGGCGCGCGTGGCGAACGACGTGCCGCTGTTTAAGCGCGTGGCGTGGGTTGAGGATGCTATCCGCAAGCTCGACGAAGGAGCGGCTGCTGACCCGCAGCTTGGGCGCTTGGCGCGTGGGCTCGTGTTCGCCGAGTTGCCCTCGCGCTTCGGCAAGGCGGCGCAAGCGGTCGATGATCTCGAGTGGAGCCTGAACCATTACCGGACAGGGCTTCCCGTCGACCTAAATCGCGGCATCTACCGTGGGCTGGCCTCGGCCTACCGAACGCTTGGAGACCAGCCCCGTTCGCAGCAAATGTTGGCTCGCGCGGGCGTCGCCTCACTGGATGATCCCGGCGTTCCCAACGTGCTCGGGAATGTGTCAGTGGATGCAGCGAGCGGATTCCGCTTCGGCGAGAAGCGGCTCGTCCGCGAGACCGAAGGCGTGTACGTCGCGGAAGGCTTCGACTTCGCGAACCTCGCCTTCCTCGTCGGTCGCAAATCCGTGGTGGCGATCGATGCCGGTACCACCGTGGAAACGGCGCGAGATGCCGTGTCGGCCTTGAGACAGATCACCCAAGCTCCGATCAAGTACGTCGTCTTGACGCACGGCCACTGGGACCATGTCGGCGGTCTCCCCGCGGTGCGCGAGCCAGGCAGCACCGTCATCGCCCGCGTCGGTTTTGCGGAGGAACTCCAACGCTCACGCGACTATCCGGCGCCATTTCATTACTTCTTCGGCAGCGGCACCGTGAGCCTGGATGCCAAACCGGATCGTCTGATCTCGGCGCCTGAGATGATCTCCGACGATGATTTTGATCTTGAGCTGATTCCGGCGCCCAGCGGCGAAACGGCCGACGCGCTCTTCATCCGAGATAGGAAGCACAACCTCTTGTTCGTCGGCGACGCCTTCATGCCATATGTGGGCGCTCCGTTCGTAGCCGAAGGCTCTCCAGAGCGGTATCTCGGCGCAATCGCGATGGTGCTGGATCTGCACCCGCGCCGTCTTATCCACGGCCACATACCACTCACGGCGTTCTTCACCATCGAGGCCATGCCGGGCTTCCGCGATGCCATGAGCAATCTGTACCAGCGCACGCTGGCCAGCGCGCGCGCGTCGCGGCCGCTCGCAGATGTGCTGCACGACGATTTCTTGCCGGATTCGCTACGCGCAGCGCCAGCTGCCGTCCAACCCTACCTGGTCGCCCGGGACACCTTCGTGCAGCGCCTTTACGCTGAGCACGCCGGCTATTGGCAGTCGAACGGCGAGGGAATCGATGCCTTCACGCACGCCGAGTGGGCGTCGGCCCTCGACGCGATGGGTGGTGGGAGCGACGCTGCTTTCGCGCGGGTGTCCGCCGAGCTCGAAGGCCGCGGCGACGCGGGACTCGCGCTGCAAATCGCCAACCTAGGCCTGATTCGCCACCCTTCAAGCACCTTGCTGCGCGAGAATCGTGAGCGCGCACTTCGGACACTGCGCGAAATCCATTCGCCGACGAATCCCTTCAGATTCATCATTTACTCGGAATGGGCCGGGCGCGGGCTCAATCCGGTCACGTCGGCCGATCAGGTGCCTTCTGCGGCCTCGCACTAAGCCTTCGCATCGAAGCAAGGCGAAAGGCGCCGTTGCAGAAAAAAGGTGCGGCGATGTTTATCGTCGCTCCTGGCCGTCGACAACCCCGATCGTCGCCATCATCCCTTTGTCCTCGTGTTCGAGGATGTGGCAGTGGAACACGAAACGGCCGAGCTTCGGTCCTTCGAACTGAAGCATTACGAATACTCGTGAGCGAGGAGGGAGTGGATAGTTGTCGTGCAGCATTCCGCGATTCACCGGTGGCACGAATCCGCGGTCGCCGAGGCACTGGATGGCGGACGGCCGCGCTTCGGCCGCGCTGAAGTCGGCGTCGAGGACCACGAATTTCGATTGATGGATGTGGAAGTTGTGACACTCATCGCTGTCATTCACGAGCAACCAGTACTCCCGAGCACCGTAGGCCGCTATCAGGTTGGGATCGCGATCCATCCTAAACGACGGGTAGAACCTCACGAACTCCGCTGGATCTGCGTGCTCTCCCACAGCTGCCCTCCAGCAGGGATCGTCGAGCGATATCGACCCGATAACCGATGGGGTCTTCGCCTTCCGTTCGGCTCGGCCCTCCGCGACCAGGTCGGCCACCGCGACTGCTTTGCCCGTCTGGTCCATCATCGGGAAGTTTTCGACATGGATCCCGAACAACTCGCCACCGTGTTCGCCGAAATCCCGATTGTTGAACCGGATCAGTCGCACCAGATTTGAATCGAGCCTGAAATCGGCTGGACCCGTCTGGTATCGGCGAACATCGCAGGTGCTAGGAGCGGCCGAGGATACCGAAGTGGAGGCTTGGCCGACAGGCACGCGCGACGGCTGCGCGTCTGGCATCGCCTGTTCGGAAGTTTGTAGCCTGGGCGTGGGCCCCGAAATCGGCTGGGGCGTGACGACCGCATGGCGTGGCGCTGCCTCGAAGAAGACGGAAGCCAAATCGATGGGAGGCCACTGATCGCCGCTCTCCGCATCAATACCGGTCGCGACTCCTGCGGTGTAAAGACGAGCCTGGACCGCCTGTGAGGCTTCGACGCAGTCGCTGGTGTCGGTTGACGTCGAAGTGCTGGCTGCCTGATTACAGCGCTCGACCAGCACGTCGATGCGGGCACCGGGCATCAATACAATTTCCGTCCGCTTGCGATCTTGCTTCTCGCGCGGAAGAGGAGCTCCATCCAACGATCGCGCATCGAACGCGAGTCGTCTCGGCTTTGCCTCGATGGTTTCCAGACGGAGGCGATAGCTCACATCCGCGCCGATATTCGCAAGGTGCCACAGTTCGGCCTTGCCGGGGCGAATCGTAATCCGGGGATGCACCTGGCCCGAAAGCGTAAAGACCCAGCGCTGGTCGGGATGCCGCTTGTTCCAGCACTGTCCAGCGGATGCAACTCCATCGGTGTACGCCACGTCGCCGTCGCGAGTACTGCTAACCACGAGCTTCCCGCAGCGATTCTTTCGTGCATCGGTCTGCTCGCCGAACGCCTCGCCCGCGGACCGATCTTTTGGATCCGGCCGCTGAGGGAACTGGATCATACGAAACCTCGGTTTATCCCCCTGGCCCGGTTTGGCCTTGAGCTTCGATACCTGGATGTCCTTGAGACCGAGAAACCGAACCTTCAAAGAGCCAGCGGCACTGACCGCATGGCGCTCCAAAGCCAGCTCTTCGCGTTGCGCTTCTTGATCCCGGCATGTGTCCGGGCCCTCGTCGGGTAGCGCCGTCAATCGGCACTTCAGGTACGAGTAGTCCCAGAAGCTGCCGATCGACATCAATCCGGAGAGGCCGTTCGAGACTTGTACTTCCGAGAGACCGTGTGGATGCGGATGGAACCAGTACATCCCGCTCAAATGGTCGCGAGGAATCACGTAGCTGTAGCGAATGTCGCCGTTCTCGTGGCGCATAAAGGGCGATCCGGCAGCCAGCGAGCACGGATCGCCGGCCCCCGGCTTCGAGGAAATGTGCCCCTCGCCCCCGTTGGCAGCTCCTAGCGTAGACGCCGCCACGAAAACGCAGTCGCCGTAGGCGCGGTCGTGACCTGTACCTTGAAATCCAGTCCCCTTGGGCGAAACGATTAGCCCATGCGTGTGTAAGTTCGTTTCAGTCGGCCCGCTTTTGCTCGCAACGTCCATGGCCAGCAACTCGTTGCGGAAGAGGATCCGCAGCGTGCTTCCACGCTCAACCGCGATCACCGGCGGCATCAATGGGACGCTCCCCTTCTTCGCGTCTTCGCGTTTGAACGTCGTACCTCGCTGCACGTCGTAGCCAGACACCCGCTCGACCTCGCCGAGCCCCGGAACGAAAGCTGTGCCTTGGCGAGCACGGATTATCAAATCACCTCCTGGTGCTTTGACTTCGATCAGCTCGGGATTGTGAAACTCATCGGCACTGCTGGGCGCAACTGACCAGACCGCTGCGGCGAATAGCGCGCTCATCAGAAAGCAGCCGTAACCCATGTTTACGTCGCGCACGGCCTTGGCCATAGTCCGCCCTAATCAGGCTATGAGCTGATACCGGAGCCCTGCGCGAAGTACAGACAGCTCTTTAGAAGAGTGTTACGAGCAGAGCAGACTGAGCTCGGGGCGTGTTCGCGTCCACGGTGAACTTGCAAAAAAGGAGATGTGAATCATGCCGAACGTGCTCCGAGCGGCCGAGGCGTTGACGCTCTTGGCGCCGTTCGTGGTGGGCATGCGCTCAATCGCGGCGAATCCAGGTCCGCCGACGGCGTCGCCTGCCCAGGTCGCTCTACACATGGTGCAGCAGGACGTTCGAATTGCCGAAATCCTGAAGTCATTAAGGGAGCAGGCACCCCACGGGCTCATCGTGCTCCGAAACGTTCGGGTGGTCGATGCGATATCGGAAACGATCATCCCAAACCAATCGGTCGTAACCCGCAACGGGGTGATCGAGTGGGTGGGCGATACGTCAAAAGAACCTCGCGCTTCGGCCGCGCAAGTGATCGAGGGTGGAGGCCGCTTCCTGTCACCCGGCTTGGTCGACATGCACGTTCACAACAGCTCCGCGAGCGGATGGTTGCTGGATTTGGCCAACGGAATTACCGCGGTGCGGGACATGGGTGGCTTTCCGTGGCTTATCCGTTTTCGTGACAACGTCAGCGCGCACCACATTCTGGCGCCGGTCATCTATCTCGCCGGCACGATCATCAACGCCGAGCCGCTCTTCGGGTATGCCGTGGTCCCGCGCAATATTCTCGACGCCCGTCGCATCGTCCGCCAGCAGTCCGCGTGCGGCTACGACTTCATCAAGGTGCACAACGTCGTCCCTCAGCCGATGCTGGAGGCAATCGCTGACGAGGCCCAGAAGTTGGCCATGGACCTCATTGGTCACGTGCCGCACGACATTTCCGTTCGACACGCGGTACAGCTCGGAATGCGGACGACGGAACATCTCAAGGGGTTCTTGAACGACTCCACCCTGAAAATCGGCGAGACAGATTATTCCGCGGTGGTCGACGGTCCGGAGGTCTGGAACACTCCAACGCTCTATGGACTCAGAGGAAACTTTCGGGGCGAGGAAGCCCGTGCGGTCTTGTCGAGTCCGGAAGCGCGTTACGTGCCAGTGCGAAAGCGCCTCGCCTGGAGCCGGTTGACTGACTTGCCGGAAGACGACCTCGCGCGCACGCGGCGGGAGCAGGGCGACGTCATGCGCCAAATCATTACCCATCTTCTTGACGCGAAGGCAAAATTTCTCGCCGGAACAGACGCCGATGGCTTCCCGTTTCAGGTGATGGGGTTCGGGCTGGTGGAGGAAATTCAACTGCTGCACGAAGCAGGCTTAAGCGCGGCGGCCGCGATTCGCGCCGCGACGAGCGAGCCTGCCCGTGCGATGCGGGTGAGCAACGAATTTGGCGCCATTCGTCCCGCGATGCGGGCCGATCTCGTGGTTCTCGAGAAAAACCCGCTGGAGCGACCCTCGGCATTCAAATCAAATCGAGGAGTTATGGCTCACGGCTACTGGTTGGATCGCAAGAGCCTCGACGATGCCTTGAACCGACTAGCCGCCATCTACGCCGAGACCGACAGCGCTGTCGTGGTCAACGCGCAGACCGTTTCGAAGACATACTCCGCGGCGAAACGCCAGGTTGATGAAGGCTTCGTCTTTGCCACAAGGCAGCTCGACTTTCTTAGCAGCGCTTTGCGCAAGAGCGGCTTGCGCGAGCTCGCCGGCCGCTTCGACGCCTTGGCCGATGTCCCGAAGAGCGGACCGTGCGCGGAATTCCTTCCGTGACGTTTGCTATTCGAAGGTTGAAGTTCCGTCTTCCCTAACAACTTGCGAGTCAAATACTTTGACCGCCGATTTCGGGCGGTGCTAGACGACTCGTCACGCCCATGACCCCACAGCTCGATTTGCACCTTGCACACGTTTCCCTAATCGGTATTTGCCTTCTCTGCGTCGCGGACAACTCGGCGGCCAGCAGCGTGCAGATTAGCGCGGACCCGTTTACCAATGCAGGCAGTCAACACATGACCGAGGTAGAGCCGCACATTTTTGCCCACGGCTCAACCATCGTCGGGGCGTTTCAGCAAGGCCGGGTCTTCGATGGGGGCTGCAGCGATATCGGCTTCGCAACCTCGACCGACTACGGCCTCACCTGGCAGGCCGACTCGCTGCCGGGAATCACGGTCTGGGGCGGCGGAGGTCGATATCAGAGAGTGAGTGACCCCTCGGTGGCCTACAACGAGGCGTTTGGCGTCTGGTTGATCGAGACCCTTCCATTTGACGACAGCCCTCACGAAGTCTTCGTCAGCCGATCGGGCGACGGTTTGAACTGGGATGATCCCGTCACCGTCACCACCGGGGGCTCGTACTTCGATAAGCCATGGATAGCCTGTGACAACTGGCCCACGAGCCCGTTCTACGGCAATTGTTACATCGAGTGGGACGACGCTGGTGCGGGCGACGTCATCCTGATGAGCACCTCGAGTGACGGGGGCGCTACCTGGGGGCCGGCGCTGACAACAGCGGGTCAGGCGAGGGGCCTGGGCGGTCAGCCGCTTGCGCTGCCGAGTGGCAGATTGGTGGTTCCGTACGCGGGCGGCTCTGGCGTTCGCTCCTTCTTTTCTGATGATGGAGGCAACAGTTGGGGCTCCTCTAGGGCGGTAGCCAACGTCAACGAGCACGGCGTGGCCGGAGGCATTCGCAACGCCGACTTACCATCTGCGGCGATCGACGGCGACGGCACGATTTACGTCGCGTGGTCGGACTGCCGCTTCCGTGCTTTCTGTCACAGCAACGACATCGTGTTCACCACCAGCACCGATGGCGAAACCTGGTCAGACGTCACCCGCGTTCCAATCGACGACGCCGCTACCAACGCCGACCATTTCCTTCCGGGGTTCGGCGCCGATCGAAACACCTTTGCGCCCAATGTTGGTCTTGCGGTCGTTTACTATTACTACCCGGAGGCGAACTGCTCGGCCTCCACGTGTCAATTGACAGCGGGGTTCGTCACTTCTCAAGACGGTGGCAACTCGTGGTCCGATCCGGTTGACGTCGGCGGCCCGATGTTTGTGAACTGGATCGCCAATACCAACCAAGGTCGGATGGTCGGCGATTACTTCTCCACCTTCTACACCGACGACGGCGTTCCCCATCCGATCTTCGGTGCCGCGGCGCCGCCTCTGGGTATGTTTTTTCAGTCGATGTATTCGACTTGTGTCGACTGTCCGTCTCCGTCGTCGCGGCGCGCGCCAATCGCCAGCACGAGCGAGGAGGTCGCACCCGTCGCTGAAGAGTGGCAAGCGGGAGCCGCGCAATCACCAAGCGGGGCGTTGCGGGTCAACGCGGAGGCCTACCGAGTCAACATCGGTACGATCTTGCCGCTTACGGCGAGCGGACCCGCGGCGGAGAGTGCTGCAGTGCATTGGGAGGTGGAAGAGGGGGCCACGGGCGGAAGCGTGAGCGGTCGAGGTGTTTACGCCGCTCCGCTCTCCCCCGGGGTTTATCACGTGATCGCGAGCAGTGGCACTGAGCGGGCCCGGCTGGCGATCAAAGTATTCACCGTCCGCTAGTCCAGCAGCGCAGATCGAAGGCTCGTGGCGCGCCTTACGGCGAGCGATCGCGCTAGCATGCGCCCGGACAAGGAGAAGTCACGATGAGGACCTTTACCCTCAGGACGCAAGCCGCGTGCATTGCACTGTGCGCCTCTCTACCGCTGACCGTCCTCGCCCAGCCTGCCGCGATGAGCGAGCAGGAGGCGCACGAGATCGGCGTCGAGGCGTACATCTATCTGTACCCGCTGATAATGATGGAGGTCACTCGGCGGGTCGCGACCAACGTGCCGCCCGCCATCGCGCCGGGCGCCGGTCCGATGAACGCCTTTCACCACCGGCGGACTTACCCGACCGGCGAGTTCCGAGCGGTGGTGCGGCCCAACTTCGACACACTTTATTCGTCGGCGTGGATCGATCTGACGCGGGAGCCAATGATCGTCTCCGCCCCGGACACCGGCGGGCGCTACTACCTGCTCCCGGTGATGGACATGTGGACCGACGTGCTTGCGTCGCCAGGTAAACGCACGAGCGGCACGACTGCTCAGACGTTTGCGATCGTACCGCAGTGCTGGAAGGGCTCTCTTCCGAAGGGCGTCCAGCGGATCGAGTCCTCCACGTCGTACGTCTGGATCATCGGGCGCACTCAGACCAATGGGCCTAAGGATTACGAAGCTGTCCACAAGGTCCAGGATGGCTTCGCGATCACGCCGCTCTCGCAGTGGGGCAAGAAGGTGGCGATGGTGGCGAAGTTCGTCTCGGATCCGACCGTGGACCTGAGGACGCCACCCATGCTGCAGGTCAATACCATGCGGGCCGCCCAGTACTTCGCGCTCGGCGCGGAGCTGATGAAAGCAAACCCACCGCATGCGACCGACTGGTCCACGATCGTGCGCCTGAAGCGGATCGGGCTCGAACCCGGGAAACCATTTGACCTCGCCAAGGCTGCATCCGCCGTTCGCGCTGGCCTCGAGCGCGCGTCGGAGGACGGCCTGAAGCTCCTGAAGGAGAAGATGCCGACCCTCGAACGCGTGGTCAACGGCTGGCAGATGAACACCAACACGATGGGCGTATACGGCAATTTCTACCTGAAGCGGGCCATTATCGCGATGGCAGCGCTCGGCGCCAATCAGCCCGAGGACGCGATCTACCCGCTCAACGTCGGCGACGCAGACGGGAAGCCGCTCGTTGGCGAAGGAAGGTACGTCCTCCACTTCGACAAGACGCAGCTCCCGCCCGTCGACGCATTTTGGTCGGTCACCATGTACAACGCAGAGGGGTTCCCGGTGGCGAACCCGCTCAACCGCTTCGCGCTCGGAGATCGGGACGCGCTCCAGTACAACTCGGATGGCTCGCTCGATCTCTATCTCCAGCACGCCTCTCCCGGTCCGGACAAAGAGTCGAACTGGCTCCCCGCGCCGGCCAGCGGCACCCTCGGGGTGACGATGCGCCTGTTCGCACCCAAGGCGCAGGCCCTCGACGGCCGCTGGGCTCCGCCGCCCATCAAGCGGGTCCGATAGCAATCAAACCGGCACGCACAGCTAACTTCTCCGTTCTCTCGGGCCGCATCCCCTTCCTCTCCTGGGATTTTCTGCTGGCCTGCACCTAGCGCGTTGAACGCCACTGCGTCTTGCTTAAGTTCGTGAGCGTCCTGGCACGTCGGAACTGGTGAAACACCGTGTTTTTGGGGACTGTGGATGGTTTGCATCCCGCTAGGGCCAAAACTCGACACAGAGTTGTCTCTCGGCACTTTTTCGTACGGATGAGGCTCGTGGTCATGGGCAACGCGAAGCGGCTCGTCGAGCTCGCTGCGAAGCAGTTCGGCGTGGTGAACTGAGCGGAACTCGCGACCGCCGAGGTTTCTTGGAAATCGCTACGCGGCCGGCTTAGCGACTGGTGAGTGCAATCGAGTGCAGTCCTTGACGACGGCTGGCTTCGAGCATGCTTCGACTCGGCAGTTCGCCAAAACAGCGCCAACGTCAGCTGGATTTGGCGCACCCTGAACACTCACGGATGCAGTCGGCGCGGGCTCGGCCGACTGCGCGCGCCGCCGGCCGTTTCGACGCTTTGGCCGACATCCCGATAAGAGGACCATGCGCGGAATTCGCTCAGTGACCTTCGCTATTCGAAGTAAAATGCGCGAGCTGAACACGCGTCACACCAGGGGCTATCCATGATCCAAGCTGACATCCTCCAGAAGTTCCCGGACCTCTTCGGGAAGAAGCGGGTGAACGGCCGCGAAGTCGACGTTGAGCAAACGATCGCCACCCTAACGCGGGAGCTGGAGCCCGAAATCGCCGCGGCTCTAAGTGCGCGGCGGGCGCTGCTCGAGTCACCAGCAGCCGTCAGCCAGAAGTATGCCTGGCCGAAGTGGGACGACACGTTCGAGGATCCCCTGAGTGGACGCCGGTGGACGTATCGCCAGATCGTGCAGGGACTGATCGACAATTTCCTCGGACGAGACTCGCAGTGGCGCTGGCGGCTCAATGACGATGTTCCCATCCCCGAGCATGTGCACCCATTAAGCGTTCCCGGCCTCGAGCTCACCGGCCCGTGGCATCCGCTCGACATGGCGTTCAATGCCCTCAACAGCCCGGCGCCGTTGAACATGCCGGACTTCGAGGATGCTTCTCCCCCGCACTTCAGGCCGTATGGCGCGCCTTCCAATGAACCGGTGGGGGTCTACGCGGCTTTGCAGAACGCCAAGGAGATCTTCGCGGGCAAGTGGTCCGATCGCCCGTACGAGGTGGTCAAGAAAGGAAAGAAGCGCGCGTATAAGATCGAGAAGCCCGCAGCTCAGTGGCCAACGCGACTTGCGCGGCCCCCCAGCATTCACGTCCGGTTCGGACCGGCGCCTGGTCTCGTCGTCATCACCACCCTGTGGGCCTTCAACAACTACGATGCCCTCACCCGCGCCGGCAGCGGCGTGTACTTCTACATCCCCAAGCTCCAGACGCCTCAAGAAGCCCTCATCGTAGAGAAACTTCTCGCTCGGCTGGAGGGCCTCATCGGCGTCGCGGTGGGCACCTTCAAGGTGAAGGTGCTCTACGAGGAGGGGAACGCCGGCCGGCAGCTCGCCGGCATCGCCTGGGTGCTGCGGCGCCGCCTCCTTGGAACGAACGTTGGCCGCTGGGACTATCTCGGAAGCCTGATCGAGATGTGGAAGGACGATGCGAAGGGTGTTTTTCCGGATCCGCAGACCATCGGAATGGCCGCGCCGAACATGATTGCCTACCAGCGCTACAACGCGCTCCTGATGCTCATGGCCGGGTTGAAGAACCGTGAGCTCAGCAACGCCGCGCCCATCGGCGGGATGGCGGCGGTGATGATTTATCAAGCGAACGATCCCTACGGTCGCTCCAGATACAACCCGCTCGCGCTCCGAGCGATCGTCATTGACAAGCTCCGCGAGCGCCTGCTGGGCCTGATCTTCGTGCCCGACGCGCCGCTGGCCGCGGGTCGGCAGCCTTCACTGGAGGAAATTCTTGCCGACCGCGTGAAGGGACGGCTCTACGACAGCTACCGGGAGAGCTGGGTCGCGAGCCCCGACCGGGATTATGTCGGCGCGGGCAACGGGCCGCTCCTGGCCGGCGTCACTGAGCTTCAGGGTATCGTCAACGCCCCGCGTGAAACTGTGGATGTGAAAGGGAGGCCCGTACCTACGGTGGCAAGCGGACTCAGCGATGCTGAGCGGAGCGTGATGCAATCCTGCGGTTTGCTCAGCCCTCAGGGCAAGATTACGCCGCTGGTCATCGCAGAAGAGACGCTCGACACACCGGAGAAGGCCTTCACCCAAGAGCTGTGGGGGTCTATCAACGACGTGCCGAAGGGCGACGTCACCATCGAGCACATCCAGCACGCCTTCTATATGGCGGCGAACTACGGCTTTCAGATTCTGAACGGCAACTTCGCAGCCGCCATCGATGACTACGAGCTGAAGCTCCGGTTCATGAACGACTTGGCCACTTACCGAATCAACGTGTCGTGGCTCTGGACGCTTGTTCATCACCAGGCCACGATCTCGAAGGATGGGCACCTTCAGCGGCAGAAACTCACCGAAGACGGGGTGGTGCTCGCCGCGAATGCCGAGCTCATCAAAGCCGGGACCGGATTCACCCGCGAGCTGTTCCAGAAGGTCTGGGAGTACCACAACGAGTGGACGAGTGCGTTCTTCGCTGAGCAGGACCGCCGCGGCGACCCAGCCCGCTTCGACCGCTCCAAGGCCCCGCTGATCATGGAGCTCCTAAAGCGGCAGCTTCTTTCGCCGCGCTACATCCAGCACAGCGCCCGCGCGCTCTTCGTCTTGGCAGAAGCCAACCCGAAGGAGCATGGGCAGATCCTGGAGGCACTCTTCGATCTCTCTCGCCCGGAGATCGCGAAGCGCGTCCAGGCGGGCAAGCTCGACAAGAGCGCGCTCACCGCGCACGATTACGTGCACGACGTGTTCGCGTAAGCGATCCTCGACACCGCATGTAACGCGAAAGTCGTTGTTAAATCGGTTTCCGGTCGGGTATGGTCGCCGCGTTCCGTGCCAAGCCGGCCCGGAACGAGTGGCTGCTTCACTCTCATTCAAATGCGCACGCTCGTTGGACGGGGGGGTCTGACGATGTTCGGAGTGCCGGCAAGCGTCTTAGTCCACCGGGCTACAGGTGCGTGCGCTTCCAACGAATCCGAAAGGGGGAGCATGTGAAAAAACTTAGAACGTTGTATGCCGTGCAGAGGCATTGGCCGCTGCAGTTAGGCTGGTTGGGCATGGCAGCTGCGATGTCCTGCGCGCCTAGCAGCGGCTTGCAGACCGGTCGCTCGCAGAAGTCGATCGCTACTTCGCACAATGATGTCGTCCGGTTCCTGGAACAGGCGACCTATGGGCCTACGCAAGCGGACATCATGCACCTCGAGCAGGATCTGAGCGGAAGTTTCAGCGCTTGGATCGACGAACAGCTCGCGATGCCAGTCTCGGATTACCCGACCGTCTGCTGCGATGGCTCCCGAATCGATACGACCTGCGCGGATCCAGCCACCGCCTGTGGCCCGGAGGACTTCTATGCGCTTTCCACGACGGCGCCGAGCGATTGCCCGGCGAACACCCCGTGCCGGCGCGACAACTATACGATGTGGAAGCTGCAGCGGATCTTTTACCGCAATGCGCTCACCGCGCCTGATCAGCTCCGGCAGAGACTGTTCTTTGCTCTCAACCAGATTCTGGTGACCTCGGCCCAGGACGCTGCGATCAACTACGCGGATTACATGACCCAATACCTTCGAATGCTCGATGAAAACGCGTTCGGAAATTATCGCGACATTCTCTACAGGCTTTCGCGAAATCCGACGATGGGCCGATACCTCGACAACATCACCAATACTCGAACTCAACCTAACGAGAACTATGCGCGCGAAATCATGCAATTGTTTTCCATCGGACTGGTGGTGCTCAACGCTGACGGAACCACCGATGGTACGCCTACCTACCAGCAAGACACGGTTGTCGACCTCACTCGGGCCCTCAGCGGGTGGGTAAATGCTCCGATTCTCGGACACAACAATCAGACGAACCAGAACCTGACCAACTATCGGGATGACTTGGTTCCAAACGCTGGCCGGCACGACACCGGATCCAAAGTCCTCTTCGCCGGGTCTCCTTTCCAGGCCACAATTCCGGCGAACCAGAGCGTTGACGGCGACCTGAACAGCGCGATCGACATTCTCTTCAACCATCCCAACGTCGGTCCATTCATCGGCAAGGCTTTGATCCAGATGTTCGTCACCAGCAACCCTAGCCCTCAGTACGTCGGCCGCGTGACGGCAGTGTTCAACGACAACGGCCAAGGCGTTCGCGGCGACGTGGGAGCGGTGATCCGAGCGGTGTTGCTGGATCAGGAGGCACGCAACGAATCCCCGGCGCCCGAATTTGGCAAGCTGCGGGAACCGGTTCTCGCGGTCACAAACCTGCTCCGAAGCATCGGCTATTCGGTTCCGGACACCTCGATGGATGCCGATCCGGTCTCCGACCTTGCCCTGACCAGTCCGGGCGGAACTGCGACAACCTACCTGGCACAAAGCCAGGACGTTTTCCGGGCCCCCACGGTGTTCAACTTCTTCTCCCCGTTCTTCGCAGTTCCCGGCAACAGCGATCTCGTGGGACCGGAGTTCAACATCTACTCAACCACCACCGCTCTCTCCCGCGACGACCTCCTCTATCAAATCATTCGCGCGGGAGTGGCCTCCCAGTCTTTGTATCGGCCGAACTTCGTGCGCTCCGACTTGTCCGCGCTTTTGCCGCTCGCCGACGATGCGAATGCCCTCGTCGAGGCCCTCAACCAGCAGCTTTTGCATGGGCAGATGAGCGATGCCCTACGAAGCATTGTGGTGAACGCGATCTCCGGCATCAGCGGGATGCAGAGGGTCGTTGAAGCCACATTCCTGGTCAGCACTTCACCCGCCTATCAAGTCCAGAGGTGATCCGATGAAATCCACTCGACGACAATTTCTCGCAGGAACTGGATGCATGGTGCTGAGCGGAGCAGCCTACGCTGCGAGCTTGAACAAGCTTTCGTTGATGAATTTGTTTGCCACTGCGAATGCGCCCACGGCGCCCGACGATGCCAACTACAAAGCGCTGGTCTGCATCTTCCTCTTCGGCGGCAATGACGCCAACAACCTGCTCATTCCATATGACAACTACGCGCAGTACGCGGCTGCTCGCAGCGGAGCGCCTTTCGAAATCGCTCAGGCGGACCTGCTACAGATCAGCGCTCCTAGGCAGACTCAAACCTTCGGGCTTCCCAATCGCACCACCTACAACGTGACCGGCCTCTACAATCTGTATCAGGCTGGGAATCTAGCGTTCGTGTGTAATACCGGAAGCCTGGTCACGCCTATGGACAAGCCGACCTACCTGGCTCACCCGGAGCTTCGTCCGGACCAGTTGTTCTCTCACTCCAACCAACAGGACGAGAACCAAAGCGCCATCTACCAAGGCTCCAATCAAACCGGCTGGGGTGGTCGCTTGGCGGAACGGGTATACGGGCAAGAGGTGTTCCCACTTGAAATCTCCGTGGCCGGACTCACCATCTATTCGACCGCGATTACCCAGCGGCCCTTGGTGATTTCGCCCGCCCCGACGCCGCTCAACCAGGCGCTTCGATACGATCCGACACGCCAGGAGACGCTGGATGCCGTCAACGCCATCCTCACCTTGGACGACGGCAGTCGGTTGCGCGGGGCTGCGGCCGGTGTCAAGTCACAATCGCTGAGCACCCGAAACCAGCTTCTGTTCAACGATCCGATGGTGGGCACTTTTCCCAACACCACCTTGGGGAACCAACTCAAACAGATCGCCAAGTTCATCGCCCTGCGCGACACGCTGAATGGCGGCAATCCGATGGGACATCAGATCTTCTTTGCTTCGTTGGGCGGGTTCGACACCCACGCGAATCAGAACGCCGGCCAAGGAGGCTTGCTGACCCAGGTGTCGGCGGCGCTCGAGGCCTTCTACGCCGAGTTGGTGCGGCAAAACATCGCCAGCCAGGTGACGACGTTCACCATGTCGGACTTCGCCCGGACGTTCAAGATTGGCGCTCAGGCGAGCGGCACGGACCATGCGTGGGGAAGTCATCACATTGTGATGGGAGGCGCGGTCATCGGTGGCGACTGCTACGGCACCTATCCAGACCTGACGCTTGCCGGCCCGGACGACACGGACACGGGCTCCAGCGCGCGCGGCCGATGGTTGCCATCGACGTCGACGGCCCAGTATGGCGCCACGCTCGCGAAGTGGTTTGGCGTTTCCCCTGCGGACATGCCGTTCGTATTCCCGAACATTGGCCAGTTCACCCAGACCGACCTGGGTTTCATGCGCAACCCTTGAGGTGAAAAACCGGCGGGAGGGAGGCTTCGGTCTCCCTGCCTGCCAATACCGACGGATCACTTCTGGCCGACAATCGGGGGTCCGACTGACGACAAGCCTGGATTAGCTTGTTCTAGGTGAAGAAGACGCCATTTCGTTCGCGACCGAGGATCGCCGCCAACGTCGTCTGGCCCGACGGGTTCGCGCGGAAATGGAATCCGTTGGCATTGCGCATCGACCATTCGATGTGCGCGTGGGTCTGCTTGAATGTTCCCTCGAAGCGGAGATTGGTGTCCCGGACCGCCTGCGTACTCATCACATCGTGCCAGTTCACATCGAAAGACACGGTCGATGGAATCCCGGGGCCGGAAACGCCGGGAGCTCCGCCGCCAAATATTGAGTTGGCCAGCGTCCCGTAGTCGGTCACTGCGAGATGTTCGACCTGGTATGAGGCTTCCCCGCTCTCGAAGTCCACGTCGACAGCGCTGGTTCTCATGCGGACCGTCCAGACCAGGCCATTGGGCGCAAAGCCGAGGTTGTTGTCGACAATCTGGTGAGTGTCCGGCGCCAAGGGGTCAACCTGACCCCGATAGACGTCGAGTCAAACGAACCCAAATGTCCCCTGATGTCTATTCCCGTCGGTGCCAACGAATGTCCCCTGCATGAATCGCATGTCGGTGTCGAAGAGCAGCTGCTCGTCCCTGCCCCCCTGGCTGTGGCCGACGCCGGTTCCATCGACAATCGCCGCGCCGACGAGGCCGTCGAAGTTTGATATTGCCGAGACCTCGGCGCCTGGCGCGGGGATATAGATGTGGACACCACCCAAGTCCGGGTTCGCCGGTACCGGGACCGCCGTTCCGGACCCCTCGCCATCCAGAGTCGAGCTACGCGCTGCGAGGTCCATTGCCGTCGGATCTCCGGGCCGGTCGCTTCCGCAGCCGGGAATCAACTCCGTTCCGAGGAGGAGTCCAAAAGCGCCCGCCGATTTCAGGAGAATGTCTCGCCTGGATACCTGGAAAGGATGATGGTGGTGACCGTGCCAGCCGTGCAGCCCGAAAGTACGGATTACGCGTGGTATCATGAAACCCCCTTTAGCTTGCGATCGCACCCGCGACGACGCGCCTTGTAAATCTACAAATAGCGAGAGTCAACACTTTACTGACGTGGTTTTCATTCGCAGTAGTCACTTGGCTCTGCTTGTCCCGGAGCTGACTCACCGCCTTAAAATTGCTTCTCTGATTCATGGTTGGCTCCTAACCCGATGCAGAAACTCCTCTTGGTAGGTAGACGACGGCCTCGGGTGATGTGACGCCTGGGAGCCAGGGTTGTAGACAACGCCGAAGTCGAGGCTCGGATTGCAGGACTGTCTTGAATCACCCGTCTTCTGATAACCATTGGGAATGCAGAACGTCGTCGCGGTGCTGATTGTCGCGAGCGCTGGGTTTGGCGCTTCTGCACTCGCCAGTACGGCGAGTGCAGAAGAGGCGCTCTCCGAGTATCGCAAGAGCCGGATTGCTGAGGCGAGAGCTGATTTCACTGCCATCGTGGCCGACAATGCGGCTTCTACCCGAGATCGCGCTGTTGCGAGACGCGAATTGGCGCGCATTGCCTGGTTGATCGATGCAGATCCGACTGCAGCTCGAGCGCACCTCGAATCGGCAGACGCTCGGAAAGACGAGACCTGCCAATCGGCGGCTTTACTGGTTCGCGTACTGCGCGAATCCGGGCAGCCGGCCAAAGCGGTTCAGGCGGCCCCTCGGCTCCAAGCCCATTGCACGGAGGGACGCGATCTACTGATTGTCCAAGAGAGTCGAGCCTGGGCCGATTTGGCAGCGGAAGGAAGAGGCTCGCCTCGGTCTCGCGCGCTGACGAAAATGAAGAGCGCGCTCGACGGGCTAAGCGCCGATGGACGGCGTGGGCTCGCTGCCAGCCAACTCAATATCGAATTGGGTTTGCTTTCATCGATGCCCGAGCGCTCGTTTGACGGCTGGCAAAGATATTTCTGGCTTACTAAGGAAGAAGCGCGGCCGGCATTGCTCAAAGACTTTGCCAGTGCAAGAGAGTTGTTCCAGCGCGCTCTCGCCCCTGATGCGAACCTGAAGGATGAGATTGAATTGTTGAGAATGCTGGTTCGCGCCGGCTTCTTCCGGGAGGCAGAGCGTTTCGCGACGCTACACAGCGTCGCGCAGAAAGCAAAAGCTCGCCGAGCTTCGGATTGGTCTTCGATCGAGGCCTACTTTCGGTTTCACGACGCCGTCGAACGAACCACATTGACTCATTACCGAAGACTCACACATGGCAAGGACAACGGTGAAGCGTATCAAACAGAAATTACTAAGCTGATCGATCAGACCGCGGCGAAGTTGGCAGCACAAGTCAATACCGACGATGCGTCAGCGAAAGAGGTACTGCGCCGAGCGTGGGGATTACACTTCACCGTCGGATTAACCGGCGGCTACATGAGCCTCCACCTCGGCCATGTGATCGAAAATACTCACGAGAACATCGCGCAACACGGGCGAACCGGTGCGGTCGAGCGCATCGTGCTCGAGAATATGCTGTCTAACGGATACGAGAGCTGGTTGTGGGACGGATGGGCGCAGGCCGGCGGTTGGGCAGAAGCGGGTGCCCGGTTGATTCAAGTGCGGACCAGCTATGTTGGATCGGTTTTCACGGCGCTCGGTCTCCGTCCCGGTCGTCCGGCCAGAACGCATGCCGATGCGGAGCTTCTCGAGCTTCGGAAACGAGACGATGCCATTCTGCAAACGAAACAGCTCGCTGATCTGCCGGGATTGGCTGAGCGCCTTCGGCTTCAGACCATCGACCAGGTCGTTGGCGACATCAAGTCCGCCGGAGAAGCCGATGATAATGCATTTCAGGGCCGCTATTGGCGAGCACTTATAGGGGCGACGATCACCATCCATGAGGGTCGACACGTTCTCGATCAGAAGCAGTACACCGGGGAACAGGCGCTGTCATCCGAGGAGCTGGAGTACCGAGCGAAGTTGTCAGAGCTGCAATTTGCAGAATATCCCCGGCTCAGCCTGAGCAAAATGGTGAATGGACAAATCGGCAGTGAGAGCAATCATGGCAAGGCCAATACCCGCATCCTGAAAGAACTTGGAGTCTGGATTAACGGAAACGCGGCCAACGTCGAGGGATTCGATGCGACGAGGCCAGTACTGTCACAAATCGACAAGCTCAGTGACAAGCAGATGCGACTGTTCGCATGCTCGCGCGATCCAGCCTGCCAAGAGCGCTAGGGAGCTGAAACGTGCTCAGGGCGGCAGGCGCGCGAGGATCTCCTTGAATCGCGGTAGGGTGCGCAGCGAGTCGAGGTCCGGATCGTGCTCGATCCAGGCTCGAAACCCCCGTCCGGTCCCCGTTGCCCGGTCGAGTAGGTCGAGCGCCCTTTCCGAGTTGCCCGCGACAGCAAAGCTACACGCTGCGTTGTAGAGCACACCGAAATCGTGGGGCTTCAGCTCGATGGCCTGTTCCAACCGCTCAACCCCTTTTTGCCGTTCGCCGAGAGCGACCAGCGCTCCCCCTGACATGTAGAGCGCACGGACATCGTCGGGACTGTTGCGCAGTACGCGCTCTGCCGCCTCGAGCGCGCGCCTCCTTGCCGCGCGAGCCTTGGCCTGCTCTCCCATCCGCTCGTAAGGCATCGCCAGAAGGAGGAGTGCATCATAGTCATCGGGATTGCGATTGGCTGACTCTTCGTAGGCCCGTGCTGAGTCCGCGTAGCGCTGGACCGAGAAGAGGAACCGCCCGTAGTAGTACCATGCGTCGCGCAGTCCGGGGCTAAGCGCGGTGGCCCGCCGGAAGCTCTGGTCTGCCTCGTCGTTACGGCCCAGGAGCGAGAGGACGTTCGCGCGCGAGACGTGGGCCTCGGCCAGGTTCGGATCGAGGCGCAGTGCCTCGTCGCTCGCGCTCAGCGCTTCGGCGCGAATGGCGGGCTGGTCATCCTTGGAAACGAGCAGCCACTGGAGCAGGTTGATGTCCGCGTCCGCGAGGCCGGCCCGCGGCTGCGCGAACGTCGGGTCGAGCGCAATCGCGCGCTTGAACATTTGCCGCGCCAGCTCGACGTTCTCGCTCCCCAGGCCGCGCAGGTACCGCCGGCCGCGCAGATACACCTCATAGGCCTGCGGGTTGGTCGTGCCCGCCCGGTTTAGGCGGCCCGCTTCGGGCGCGGAGACCCGCAGGCGCAATGCCTCTACGACGGCTCGCGCGATCTCTTCCTGGATGGCAAAGGCGTCCTCGATGCCGCGGTCAAACCGGTTTGACCAGAGCTCATACCCGTCGCTGCTCACCAACCGCGCACTAACGCGCAGTCGACCCTCGGCTTTGCGGACGCTCCCCTCGAGGAGCGTCGACACGCCGAGCGCACGGGTCATCGCCCGCGCATCGCTGGGCTTGCCTTTGAACTGAAAAGAGGAGCTTCGCGCCGCGACGCGCAGCCCGGTGATGCCGCAGAGCGCATCGATAATCTCCTCGGCGATCCCGTCGCACATCCAATCCTGATCCTTGGCGGGGCTGAGATCGGCGAAAGGGAGCACGGCGATACTCGCCGGCTCCACTGACGGACTCGCCTCGCGCTGCGTCTTCCACAAATACCAGCCGACGCCAGGAGCGGCGAACGCGATCGCAGCAAGGATGAACCACCAGCGCCTGATCGGCGGAGCGATTCGTTCGATCGCCGCTCGGGAGAGTCCGGCGTCGACTTCGCTGAAGCTACCCGCTCGAGGGCGGGCATTCGCGTTGTCAAGTCGCCGCAACACTTCCGTCGCACTGTGCGGCCGTTCGGTAGGATTCTTCCGAAGCAGCTGCGAAACCAGATCAGCGAGCCAAGTCGGCACTCCGGGCACGGCGCCCAACGAGGGGGGCGCGTCGTTTAGAATGCGCATCGCCGTCGACGCACCGGAGTCCGCCTGAAACGGAGAGACACCTGACAACAACTCGTAGGCGAGAACTCCCAGAGCCCACAGGTCACTGCTTGAATCGACAGCTTGCCCTCGCAATTGCTCAGGGGACATGTACAACACTGTCCCCATCGTCTCGCCGGCCCCGGTCACCGCTTGGGCTTGCGAATCGGAAAGCAGCTTTGCCAGGCCGAAGTCGAGAATCTTGACGATTCCTGTCCTCGTCACCAACACGTTCGCCGGCTTGATATCTCGGTGCACAATTCCCGCGCCGTGGGCAGCCTCGAGACCGAGCAACACCTGGCGAAGAATGCCCAGCGCTTCGTCGAGGGGGAGACGACCCTTCTCCAACCGCCGGCCGAGCGATTCGCCGTCGTAGAGCGCCATGACGATAAAGATCTCACCGTCCCGCTCGCCGATGTCGTGAACGGTGCCAATGTTTGGATGATCGAGTGCGCTGGCGGTCCGCGCCTCGCGAACGAAACGAGCCTGAGCGGTCTGGTCGCTGGCCAGATGCCGGGCGAGAAGCTTCACAGCCACGGAGCGCCCAAGTTTTTGGTCTGTCGCCCGATACACAACCCCCATCCCGCCGGCGTCCAGGCGCTCCTCAAGTCTGTAGTGCGACAGGACGAGGCCCACGAACGGATCGCCCGCAACGGCCGTTGCGGATGTCGTCTCAGGAGGCGTCGCCTCCGACCGACTGTCGTCGGATTTGCCTCCCGGTAAAGTTTCGGTTCGCGACGCCACCACAATCCCTTGCTGCAGTTCTACACTGGAGGCACGACCCTAAGTAAGATTCCCTCACTCCAGATGGTGAAGGTGGGTTTCAGCGCCTGCGGCCAGCGGCAGCCGAACCACGCCGGGCGAGGAAAGAGTGCAGCTGGGCGACCACTGCCGCGCCCTCCCCGATCGCCGCCCCGACACGCTTCACCGAACCAGAGCGGACGTCGCCGATGGCGAAGATGCCGTCAACGCCGGTCTCCATCGCCAACAGGACGCGCTCGGTCGATCCCACGTCAGCGCCAGTTCGGATGAAACCCTTCTCGTCGAGATCAACGCCACAGCCGTCCAGCCAAGTCGTCACCGGGTCGGCGCCAGTGAATAGGAAGAGGTGCGAAATAGCGTGCTCCTCCTCATCTCCGGTGCGGCGGTTGCGCCACCGCACACGCTGCAACCCCTGGTCCGGCGTGCCGAAAAGGTTCACGAGCTCGGTCTCGCAGAGCACCGCGATGTTGGAAGAGGCCGAGATCCGGTCGATCAGATAACGCGACATGGTCTTCGAAAGACTCGTTCCGCGCACCAGCATCCGTACCTGGCGCGCATGGCTCGAGAGGAAGACCGCCCCCTGGCCCGCCGAGTTTCCCCCACCCAGCAACGCCACCTCTTCATCGCGGCACAGCCGAGCCTCGACCGGGGAGGCCCAGTAGGACACACCGCGGCCCTCGAACTGCGTTAGATTCGGGACCTCCGGACGGCGATAGCGTGCGCCGGTCGCCACCACAACCGCCCGCGCTCGGA
>Ga0126369_10000296_pt1 | contig 31996 bp, 51 predicted proteins | sample PanSoiMetaPlot_1_FD_109646 | JGI IMG/M metagenome (GOLD analysis project Ga0126369, IMG submission 109646) | Tropical forest soil microbial communities from Panama - MetaG Plot_1 | ecosystem: Environmental > Terrestrial > Soil > Tropical forest > Bulk soil | place: Panama | collected 2016-02-17
CCGACGATACGGTGACTGTTATTTATCCTGCACCATGAGCCCGCTGGAGCACGTTCCCTTTGGGCGGCGCGTTCTGCTCACGGCTATCATCATCCTAGTGGTGTTGCTTTTCATGTGGGTGTTCGAGCTGCTGTCGGCGCACGAGAGAGTGATGGCGCAAAGCTCAGATTCGATCATCAAGTGTGCCGATGCAGACGTAAGGGACAAGCTCAAGGCACTGTCATACGAAAGTCTAGATGCGGCATTTCGAGATAGGGTCGTGCACCTCTATAGCGTTTGGCTCCGCGATGACACAGAGCAGCCAAAACGCTTCTTAAACGGTGCACGGGGAGCATTGCGCGCTTATATCCAAGGCCGACACGTTGTCAGCGTCTGGGACCCGCCACCGTGCAGTTAACGACGACTTCTGTTATGTCTCTGCACCAAGGCGCTTGCCCATCTGCAATTAGATGGCTCGTAGTTTCCATCTGGATTGATACGATCGAGGCTCATGCCGGGAGGACAGCGGCCCATATCCGCGAGAAAGTTCTCAAAAGCCTGCCACCGCTTGCAGATTTTAATCCCGCGCCCGCCATAATCTTTGAACGATTTATGCGAGGGCCAGTTGCATCTAGCTCGCATGTCTTTCCAACAGCTATACTCTCGTGTTCGTGGCGCGGATTCGCCATGCCTTTTGTTGGTATGTCGAGACAAGCAGCCGCACGATCGCGTGCCGCCGCTTTGCAAGTTTCCAGCAGCGACAACAGTTTCTCGTCCACAATCACAGCGGCATCTCCATAGGAAGTTGCCAGCGTTGGTGCGCTGATTGGTTCGTTCGACTGCTGTTAGCCGGCCATAGCGACGACCGCCGATGTCGACCGCAAGCATAGGGGACCTCCGATGAATCCGATAGGCGAGGAAGCAGGAAAGACCGCGCGTAGCATTGTCGAGGCGTTCAAGGGCACGCCAGGCACATTAGCCATGGTGGTGTTCAACGTATTGTTTATGGCTATGGTCATTTACATCCAGCACAGCAATGGCGAGCGCTGGCAAACGCTGCTTGAGGCTATGCTGAAGCAGTGCGGGCCGCACTAGGTCTCAGCGTAAAAGCCAGTTGGATGTTCCTCAACTGAAACGACGTCGTCGAGGGTGTATAGTTGCACACCAAACGCACGGCGTTTATCTCGGCTAGCATGGTAGCGAGAGAGACCTGGGTGCTGCCCGCCAACGGTGTCGGAACGGCTATCTGTGCCCTTCTTAGGAGGACGAACAACACGACGTTTTCCGAGCTTATGAGCGAGCTTGCTCTTGCTATCCTTGTATTTGCGCTTCCTCATACTAATGATGTGAGCGCCGGCGAGCCTAAACGTAAAGGGCGGGATGGCTATGCCGCGATCCCAACGTACAAGGACCTCCTGCGCGATCCTTGGAGTGAGGTACATATATCGCAGGCCTCTCTTGGGATCGGTCCAGCGGATAGTTTGCAGATCGACGCTAACGTAAGCACTGCCTTCGACCTGTCTCCTGATCGCCTCGGCGATCATGCAAAACCCACTCTTTCTTCGTAATGCTCGCTCGATTTCTTCCTTGGTCACTTCAATTTTGAGGCGTGGCGCGCGCGTGCCTGTCTTTGCTTTTGCCATGTTTGTCGCTTCTCATTATCATGTGAATCTTACCCCATATGATTCACACGACAAATTTAACTGTCAACGTGAACAAATCGCGACTCCCAAAATAAACGAGAGCGCCGCGAGTGGTTAGTCCACGGCGCCCTCGTCGGGACAGTCGGAAGCGTAAGTCGAGACCCTCTTTTCGCCACGCATGCCGGCAAGCGGCCGGCCCGCTGCCCTCTTGCGCGATATCTATCTTGCAGCGTGTCTTTTCAGGTAGTCAATCATCGCCTCACGCCTTGGGTGCTGCCTGATCCGGCGGCAACGGCTGCGGGACAACCACCTTGCCGACCCCTGGGTAGTTAACGACTATAAATGGAGGGGCAACAATTGGCTGTATCGGCTGTGCGCCACCGATGACGACCGGCGGGGAGCCAGGCGGTGGCACCGTTACCTCGGGCGGGAGCGGCTGTGGGGGCAGCACGATCGGATGTGTCGGAACACCCGGCACCTGCGCCCAAGGCGGTGAGTAGCCGGGATCGACCGGGGGCGGCACCTGCGCCCAAGGCGGTGAGTACCCGGGATCGACCGGCCCCGGCGGCTGCGCCGGCGGGATGATCGGCCCGCCGCCGATGACCAAGCCGGTCAGGCTCAACACGCCTGTCAACTGAACTACCTGCGTGGTTCTGGCGTACTTGTCGTAAAGCACGCCGTCGATCGTCACTGGCACTGCAGCCATAGCTTGATCCTCCGTGTGTTAGATGTCGGTAAACGATACGCACGCTGTTACTAAGTTTGAAAGCCCGTGCTCTATGGGAGATGGGCAGAAGTTCGAAAGCCCCCGCGCCTTGATCACATGAGATGGGATGAACAGCGGCGTGGGATGGGTGGCTATCCAGCGTTCGACCCACCAGCCATCACGCGCAATGTCGTATCCGACGAAGTGCGGATAAGTGCGCAGCGAGCGGACCGGCATGATGTTGCCGATGTGCACGATCGCGGGCGCGGCCATTGCGAACAGAAAATTGCGACGATGGATCACTCTTTATGGCTCCATCCATTGGGGTCCGACCACCGATACTCCATCTCCCAAGGCCCCTGTTCGGGAGCGATCGCGGGAGTCTCTGCCCAATAAAGCTCGCGCCTTGGCTTCATGCGTCGTCCTTCATACCAGCATTTATCGGAACGACCGCCGACTTTGGTGCGGTAGGACCAGCTTGGATCGCGCGGCTCGAGCTGGCATAGCTGCTGTTCTCCGCCGCGGGCATGCTGCACCAGAGCGAGGCTCAGGACGATGACAGCAAACATTAACGCTAAGATGACTTCTTTCTCGCCGATCATCATTTCATGAAGTCCTGCAGCTTTTCAGCAATACGGTTTTGGATGAGCTTAAGGATCTCATCTCCGCGCTGCCGAGTCTTGCGATACTCGTCGAACAGCTCGCCCAAGCCGCGCTCATCAACTTTCGCATCGACTACAGGACGAGGCTTAAACGGCGGTTGGTTGGCGGCACCAGCGTTGAACGTGTCTGTCATCTTCTTACTCCTAGCATTTCCTCTAAATTGTCACGCCACTGATTGTGTGGCATCCCAGGTAGAACTTCCGCGAGGAGTATATCCTCGATGCTTCGCGTCACCGATCTTAGTTCCTCGTCGCTAATCCGCTTCAAGCTCCTGGGCTTTAGTCCTAGCTCACCATCCTTGTATGTCACCTTCGTAAAGCCGATTCGCAGTTTGAGATCTTTCATGGCCTCTTCTTTGCTGATCCACCGGTCGGAGTTTTGCCAGGCGTAGTAGACCATTGCCCAGAGACGCTTCAACGCCTCGACGTTGCGCTTTGAGTAGTACTTGATGACGACTTCTTCTCCGTCTGCAGTGAGCCTCAGGTCATCCTCTGCCATTGGAGTGCTAGGAAACAGGCCGCGTTCCCCTTTGTACAACGCGGGCCTTTTAACCAGGGTGTTGCTGATCGCCATTGTTCTCGCCGGGGGGCGGGGCTACGACGTCGGCATATCCGAACCTCGCCTCCGTGCGCGTCCACTCGCTCAAAAGCAACTCCCAATCCACGACGTCAAACCTCATGCGCTGCGGTTCTACGATGTCGTTCCAGAACTTCTCCGCCGCCTCATAAGTTTTGAAGGCGTTGAGATGCTCGGCTATCCAGTTCATTGCATGTTGATTGTCCGCTGGCATTGCCAGTTCTGCGGCGGCCCTAAGGTCGTCGAACCGGCTCTGCACTGCTGCAGAAATACGCGCGTATATCTCGGGATATTTCTCGGACATCGATTGCAAATAGCGATCGAACGTGACCTCTAGTTTAGCGAGTTCTTCTCTGTTCTTCGCCGTTTTGGTCCTTTCGATAAAGTCATCTGCCCATTGCTGGGCTCTGGCTGGTTTGTCGCCTTGATCAATGATGGGCGCCCCCGGCCCTGGCACTGGCGGTTCTTTTTCGTCAGTGCCTTTATCGGCGTCGGCATCATCGAAGTCGCCGGCCGGCACCTGAAATAACCCTAAGAGAAAGTACTTTCTCGCCGCGGTGTGGCACTTATTGAAAGCTTTGTCGTCCCAATTGCCTTTACTGTCGCGCGCGATTGCCATGCCAGTATGGCGCGGACGTTCCGGCCATCGCTCACCGCTCTCGTGGATGATGCTAAACTCGTAGGTAACGGCGACGCGGCTTTCTACGATGTTGCGCTCTACTTCGTTCATGATGATAGCGAGGCCGTGCTTGCCTATGAGCGGCGTCAGCACGTGGCACATGTCTCCTATCGTCATGTAAGCGTAATTGTGAAACTTGTTCATGCCGCGCTTCTCGATGTCGCCGACCTCGCGCATAACTCCGGCGATGGCTTTGGCGATATTGCCGATCGGCGGCAACTTCTCATTTAAGAGCGGCGGATGCGTCACGCTGATATGCGCTGGCGCGCCGATCGCGCGCAATCCTGCTACTTCTAGTTCGCGGTCCCGATCGAGCTTATCGCGCACGTACTGCGGCGACTCCTGCTCGGCTTTTGGGCGCTCTTGCTGAAAGCCCAGGCCTGCTCTCGGCCCAGGTACAAGCGGCACGCGTCGCTTCATTGCTTCTTCTGTCATAATGGCGTTCTTTCCTGCTTCGGACAGTCCGAACATCGGCGTATACGGCTGGCACATCAGACCGCTCTGTCCTCTTCCACGGTCCTGACGCCGGGAATCACGACGCCGCTGTCGTGCTGAACAGCGCGGTCAGCAAGGGTTTGCACAGCCTCGCGCACTTCGTCGCGATCGGCAAAAAACTCCAGACAAAGCTTATAGTCGGTTATCTCGGCCCGTCTGAAAGTCTTTAAGCCGATCGCGCGGCCGCGGGTCCCGCTGCGCGGTTTCTTGTCTTCGACCGCTTCACCCGCTGCACGCGCCGCCTCGGCTTCCTTCTTAAGCCTATACTTTTCTTTTACCTGCCAGGGCGTAATGAGCCTGGACTTAAGCAATCTGAAAGTAACCGCAGCGGCAATGAGCGGCTTCCACTTTCTCTCGACCGCATCGCCGCCGTCGACATAAGGCTGCTTTTCTTCCTTCCTCTTGTCGTTGATAAGTTTATGCAGCTCGGCGAGGCGGTGCGCCACATTGGAGATCTTATCAGCCTCGGCCTGGTCGGCGATGGGCAGGCCCTCGAGATAGCCGTTAGCCTCGTGCTCGGCATCCTCGACGGCGGCCTTGAGCTCCTCGAACGACTCAGGTTCCGGGGGCTGATTGTGGCCCTGGAGCGGAGCAGACGGACTCTCGTCGCTCCAAAGACCGCCTTCAGCGGCTACTTGACGATACTCCTGCTGTTTCACGCGGTGAGCGTGGAGCCCGTTGTTCCACTTTTCAATGACCTCCTCTTCGCTTAGCTCGGCGCCATTTGGCCACGCCCCTCGCCTCCCGACAAGGCGCTCATTAGTTTCATCTGGAAAATAGATTATGGGCGTATAGGTATAGCGGCCGTTAAATCTGTCTTTATGCGGTTCGCGGAAATACCCCGCCTCCGGCTGATTGAGGTAAGCCGGAGGGTTTTCGCCCCTTTCCCAGGCGAGATAGTTATCCCAAGTTTTCATCCGATGTCCTCTGCATCGGCCATAAAGATTTTCACCACTGACAGGCGCAGCCGGCGAATCTTATCGGTGCGCTTGTCGATGAAGTACATGATGCCTTTGTCTTTGACTTTGAACGGCTCCGGCACGGTAGGCTCGGGCGGCATTTCTTGCAGAGGGAAAGTTCGCGGCTTCTCGATGGGTACGATCTCAGGTGCGACCTGCGTCCGAGGCCGCGCGTCGAGCTCGCGACGCTTGCGCTTGCGCGCAAAAGTGGCTCTAAACTTTGCACGTCTTTCTTCCGTCCAGCCAGGACGCTTAAATCCTCGCTTACGCATTGATGCCTTCCTATGCTGCCGGTGGCTCGGGCTCTTTGTAGATCATGTCAAAATATTGCTTGAGGATCTCATGCCACTTCTGGCGATCGGCGGCGGCCCAATAAGGACGCGGCGGCACTTCTTCCCACAAAGCCAAGATGAAAGGCTCAATATCGTGTGGTTCTTTTTTCACGGCATCGGTTCCTCTCGTATCGAGATCAGTCAACTTTGGTCGCCCTCTCGGCATCGCAATCCTCCTGTAGCTGAGCCGTTGGCTTGATATAGCGGTCGCGTAGAATCCTTAACGTCCTTTTTGCTTGCCAGTGCCATTTGAGGCCGACGATGTAATCGAGGCTGCGTACACGCGCCCACTCGGCGCGGTAACCGTCCTCGTGCTCAACGACGTCGCCCCACAGCAAGACCGTACCTACGACTCGGACGTCATTAACGCCGTTATACGGAGTGCCGTATTGGCAAAGCGCATCCTGCTGGTGCTTGAAAGCATGCACGCCAGCTTGCATGTCCATGCCGCGATAGGAGACAGCGCCGTAACACGGCTCATCGGGTGGCCAGATCGTGTTCATGGCCGCGGCTTTGAGAAATCCATGTTCGACTCGCCACACTCGGTGGCCGAGGATTTCCCCGGCGACGATCTCAATCTTTAGCGATGGTTTAGAGAAACTTTGCTGGGCAAGGTAGTTGGCTTGTTGTTGGGCAAGGTGGAGGGCACCTTGCTGGGCAAGCTGCTGGGAGATCGAGACGGCGTTGGGGAACGCGGCCTGGGCTCCGAGGTTGGCGAGATAGGGGTCAAAAGAGGTATTACCTTGAGCCGTCGCACCGGGTTGCCAATATTGCCCAAGTTGGCCTCCTTGCATGTTTGAGAGATTGCCGCCAAACGCAGCGAGATACTGATTGTTAAGCATGTTGGTCATTTCTTTCCCCACTTCCGTGACACAATCTTGCGCGATGGCCAGCGACGCATCGCCCAACGACGATATCGTCGCCGCTGCTTTAGCTCAAACTGTTTGCGCTTTGCGATGATACGATTGCTCTTGGCAATCCGCTTGCGGTCGAGCTTGGTTTTCTCGCGGTGCGGGGCAATAAGCATTGGCCGCAGGTTCCAATAAGCATCGAGCCCAGGCTCAAATGCGTGCAGCCGATTATGGTCGCTGTGATAGAGGGATATGAGCTGGTCTTCGGTCATTTGCTTAAGGTGTTCGAGCGGCGGCGCGTCAGGGCGGTCGGCAAGCGCGCCAGCGTAGCGCGTCTTCCAGCTGATATGCTTGCGCTTGCGACTCACGGAGACATGCGTTATAGGCTGTCGCATGGTACCGGTCAAGCCGACATCCACCCGTTCTTTCCGACTGCCGAACGCTCTGCTCGAGCGCATGGCGAAAATAGCAAATCAGAAGTGCTACCCGCCGCCGCCGTCGATGCGCGAGATTGCCGAGCGCGGACTCGAGCTAGCGGTGCGCGAGCTCGAGCGTCGCCAACCCAAACCACGTAAAGATGACTGACGCATATCGTCCGCATATCGCTCGCTGGCTGTGGCTCGTGGACAAGGCGGGTTGGAACGCGCGCCCGCTCGATGTCGATGACATGGCCCTGGTGGAAAAGGTGCGCGAGACCGGGCGTCTGATGTCCGACTGCGGCACGCTGGGCGATTTAATCAAATCAAGCTACAGTGACACGGCGCGCTCGCCGACTTACCGCGACGAGCAGGGTCGGCTTGACGCCTATGCCCAGTACCGGGCCACCGGCCGGCTCCCGCGCGCCCCGCAATACCACGAGGTCGTCACCGCCCAGCGGCCGGAAGTAGCTGAGCTGCAGGCGAAAGAGTATCGCCAACGCTGGGCAAAGTGGGACCGCGCAGTCAGAGCAGTCCTGAAAAGGCGTGACGGCGTTTACGCGCAAGCGATTGCCGAGCTGCGAGTCGAGTTGGCTGACATTGAACTTGCCAACCAGCGAGCGTCGATCGAGCGGCTGGCTTTTATCGAGAAGCAAGAAGCCGAGCGCGCCAAGCGCTACCATGAGCAACGAGTCAAGCGAGCGCGTGCGGAGCTACAGCGCGCGCTCGACCGGCAGGAGAGCGACGCAGAAATGCGCAGGCAATGGCGGGCATATCGAGGCCAGCAGCGCGCTGAAGCCGAGCAACGCCGAGCGTTTGCAGCGCAGCGGGCTAAAGATGAAGCGGAGTTTGAGGCGACCGAACACAATCAGCGTTTGGCTGCGGCCGCTGGCGAGCGTCGCGAACTAGAAGACGCAAAGCTCAATATCAAGATAGCCACGCAGGTTATACGCAAAACAGGACGGAGGATTAGTCGTGAGCAGCAAAGCGATCGTGAGGGACACGGCGGACATCCGTGAGAAGATGCTCCAAATTTGGAGGCTGGTAGACGAGAAGAAGATCTCTGCTAGCGAGGTGCGGCTGCACACCACGTTGGCGCGGGTAGTGCTCGAGACCTTGAAGGTGGAGCTAGCTGCCGCACATCTGGCGCGTCGCGATATCCCAGCCGTGCCGCTGGCGCGCCGAGGGACGGAAATCACCGTCACCCGCCAGTAGACCAGTAGCTCATCAGATGGAGATACTCAGGTCGCAGGTACCACGTGCCTGGGGTGAGCCTGCCGTTGGCCGGCCCTGCCGGCGCAATGTCGCGCTTGAGATAGAACTTGTCCTTTTCGATCCAGCCGGCGACAAAGCCGCGACCCGTCAGCCCTTCCTCATCAAAGCTTACTTGGGCCTTCGCTAACGCGAGCACATCAAATTTCTTCTTCTGAAAATCTCGGTTCTTATTAATCGGCCAGATCAGATAGTCGTAGTGCAATTGCGTTTGCTTGACGTCGATCCTGGCGCTGCGCCAGATAACGTCGTAATCGGGGTCGGCGCCGCGCTCGGTGTCCCATTTCAGGCTTACGGCCGGATCGATGCCGACATGCAGGCAGAAAACACACTCGCCTAGCTTGGCCTCGCACTGCAAGCGGGTATTTCTTCGCGCGCCGTGAGAAGAGTAAGCACGCGATTCAGGCGTGTCGTGAGTGACGTAATAATTTATCAACCGCACAGCCCAGCCATAGCACTCCGCTACGAGGTCGCGCGAAGGCTCGATCATGGTACCGTCAGCGAGCACGTCCTGTCTTCGTAATAATAACTCAGCAGGGGCTTGGCGTTGTTGCGCCAGTCCCAAATGAACCATGCGTGGTTTGAGCTCGGGCTTGCGATCAAGGGAGTAAACCACACTATGCGACGGGTAAGGACGAGTTTTTTGTCAAACTGTGGACAAGCACCAAATAGGTGCTGCCGGCGCTTGGCATGATCAAAATCCGTATTGAGCAGCATGGCGACGAAGCCGCCGAGCCGGTACGTGCGACCCAGCGCATGGCAGACGAACTCAGTAGCCAGGCCATACGGTGGATTAGTGATGACCGCCTCGACATGGGATCGCGAGCGCAGGAAGTCATTTCCGGTCTTCAGGTCAGTGGCTTTGACCTTGTAGCCTGCGGCGTTGAGCACGCTGGCGATGTGACCGCGGCCTGCCGCCGGCTCCCAGACCGATCGTATGCGCGCGGGGATGTGCGGCAGCAGCGCCTCGGTCACCCAAGCAGGGGTCAAATATTGGTCTCTTGGCTTTCTGGCGTACCCCGAGTTGCGTTGGCTCATGGGCGTAACGCGCGTGCCAGAGGCCAACCCAACCGCATAAGTCTTATCCAGGCACGTTTGTAGGGAACGCCCGTTTTCTCACAGGCTTCGATTAGCGAAATACGCTGGCCGTCGAACTCGACCCAGCGTGTATTCCGGGTATTCCTGACGTTCTCTGTCCGCGTTTCCCAACGGACGTTGCCTGGTTGGTAGCCAAGGTCATTGTCAGCACGGCCGAGTTCGAAGGGCCGACCGGGATCAGGCCCGACGTCCGCAGCGAAAGCGCCAAAGTCGTCGCGCCACCCCTCGAACAGCGTAATGCCGCGCGCGCCGTAGTAGCGGAACAGATGATGCTTCGGGTTATGGCATCTTTGTTTGATAGCGGCCCAGACCTGATAGAGCCGGGTATACCGCTGATTGTGGATAGCGCGAGACTGATTGGAACAAGCTCCGCTACAGAATCTCTTGGATTGCCATTGCTTGCGGCTATGTTTCGGGTGTCTCCGAAGCAGCTTTCCGCACTGTTCACATCGCCTTTCCATTATGTTAGATTCTCCTTGCCCGCCACGGCCCTCACCTCAGGCTCGCCGTGGCATTGCGGGCCGCCTTCCGGGTTCATCTCCTTGTTTCCTGCCGGGCGGCCCGCGCCATTTCACTGTGCGGCCGTTATGAACTCGGCCGCGACTTGCGGGACGATCGCGTTGCCGTAGGCGCGCAGGCGTCCCACTCGGCCGGGTACCCCATGAGCCAGCGGGAAAAGGCTGGGTTGAGTTGGCCGGGCTTTCCCGTCTGCGCAGTCGACCCAAGCACAGTCTTGCCATGGCTGTCCGGCTCGCCCCATTTGTTTGCTCGCGACGTCGCCCAGCCCCTCAGGGCCTCCCGCAACGTCGCTCCGCGCTTGCCGTCCTGGCTGCGGAGTCCGCGCTGATCCTCGGTGGCTGTCGGCGTCGGCCAACTCGCCAGTTGCGCCTGATGCTCCAGGAGCGTCACCGATTGACCGCACGGCAAACCCTCCTTGCGCCTCAACTCTGCCTCCGCCGTGCCCCCGAAGATCTCCCCGTGCGGCGTCCCCCACCCACCAAATCCTGCTTCTGACGTGCGGTGCGCCGACGCTGCAAGCTGGTAGTACGGCCGCCCCGCAGGCGTAGCCTTCCGCCTCCAGGTCAGCGAGAACAAGGTCGAGCCAGCCCCAGCCAATCGCCGCCTCAACCTGCTCTCCAAACACGACTGCAGGTCGGCACTCGCGGACAAGAGAAAACCACGCAGGCCACAGATGGCGTCTGTCATTGGCCGCCTTGCCCTGGCCGGCCATGCTGAAGGGCTGGCAAGGGCAGCTGCCTGTCCAAACAGGTCGAGCGTTATCCCATCCAGCAAGTCGCAAGGCATAGCTCCATCCGCCGATCCCAGCGAAGAAGTGACACTGACGATAGGCGCGCAGGTCGTCAGGTCGAACATCGACGATTGATCGCTCGTCAACGTCGCCTCCGGCGATGTGTCCAGCGGCGACGAGATTTCTGAGCCATTGCGCGGCATAGGGATCATGCTCGTTGTAATAGGCGGTCATTGCATCGCTGCGATCTCTGCTGCGTCCTTGGCGCGCGCCCGGTTAGCTATGTCGGACAGTCGGCCATCCGGCGAGCATACCCGCCACATCGTAGGAGACTTGCGGTCGCGTTTCACATGAAACCCGGTCGAGCGGCCGAGGTAAAGCAGGGTGTCGCGGCGCCACGTAAACGCTCGGCGGTTCCTAATACGAGGCGCAGCAGCGTCCATTAGGAGGCCGCTGGTTGAGTTTTCTCCGGCGCGTGCGCCATCCCCACCAGCGCCTGATAATCTTTCAGGTTAACCCAGACCCCGTCGTCGTCGTAACGGTAGTAATCTTCCCTGCGTATCGTGCGGCCGTATCTCGCATACATCGGCGCAGCCCATTGCCCTATCCGGCCTTCATTGATCGCAGCCACGAGCTGGTCGTAGCCGCGACGCCCCCGGCGAACGTAAAGATTGCATATGACGATCATTTGAGCCCCCAAGTCGTGTCAAACAGTTCAGGCCGCGCTTCCGGCACGTTCATATGCCTGATGATGCCATCCCGAAACATGCGGTAAACGGTTGGCATCCCGTCGAGGGAGCGAAAATAGGCATCCCACGCCACCTCATCCGCCGTAGCTGGAAAAGTGTCGTCATGCGAGAGAAAAGGCCAGTTGTCTCCCCATTGCTTAACCTTCGCACCGTACCACTCGGCCCGCAGATCGTAGTTTCTACCCGTGATCGGGCCCTCCTTGGCCCAGGCTGGGATCTCGCCGAACTTCCTCTTGGGTTTTGGTCGCATTAGGTTTGCTCCATGACCGCCAGATTGCCAGATCCTCTTCCGAAGGGATGTGCCCATTGCCGTTTGTCGCCGGCTCGGCATCCCAGCCCTCCCGGTTCAGCCAAGTCGCCGGGTATGGCGTGTATTTCTCCTCTGTCCATTTCTCCTTTGCTGCTCTTAGCTTGTTGAGGATAGCCTCCAATGGAGCTTCTTTCCGAGCTTTCTCAAATGCTCGGATGGCCGCTTTCTTCGCTTCGTGCCGAGGGTACAGCTTCCAGAACTGGTCGAACTCTTCTGATGTAACGCATGTAACGTTACGGGTGTGACGCTCGAGAGTCTTCTTTCTTTCTTTCTTAGATTCTTCTTTATAAGACTCTCGTGTCACACCTGTCACGTTACTAACGTGACTCGCGTTACGCGTTCTATGATTTCGTTGACGAATCCGGTTCTGCTCGCGTTGCTCGGCTAGTTCTAGCTCAAGCAGATGGATGATCTGCTTTTCGGTCATCCCGACTTCGCGCATCATCTTCGGACTGATTGGCATGTGGCCCTCTAACGAAAGGGAGGGGAGGGCGAGCCGGGACGATGGCCCGTCGTAGTCGGTGCCAGATAGCGGGTCATGACCCCCGCCAGAGGCCCCGGCTCGGATGCTATTGGTTTCTGAGTCGCTGCGAGCAGGCAATCAATATGTCAGGTCAGTGACACTGACGCTGTATAACGTGGATATTGGGGATAACCCGTTAGATCTATTGACAGAAAATCGGCCGAATCTGATATGGAACTTTTGTGAGCGCGGCTTTTGTTGAGTGGACATGGCCGCGCCTAGCACCGGCGAGCGTCCCCGAGGCTGTGTCGCTCGTTCTTTGGCCCGCCGCATCTCCTGACCGGGGTGCGGCGGGCATCATTTGTGAGCTGTCTGTCACAGTCAATTAGGGTTTTCCCTGATCAGGTCCGATCGCTGTGGATGAAATCACGATCGCTCACGTAAGCAGGCTCCGGCCGCTGTGCGCGCACCGATCCCGACCAGCCGGCGCTGTAAAACACTTCGCCTACCATGTCCCAGAGCTCCGCCCGCTCGCGCACGAGCTTGCGCATCATCTCACCAATGACGCGATCGGCGTGGCGCTCGGGCGGAGGCCCTATGGACTCAAGGTCACTTCGGAAATGTCACCGCCGGCGGCCGGTCTTGGTTTTTCGGCTTCATGTTAGGCGGCCCATGGTGCCATCCGTTGCAGTGGCCCATCTCATGCCGGCGCAGATACTCGATATTGACACCACCGGCCTTGAGCACGTCTCTTGGCGCGTAGTAAATGTAGCAAGTGCGGCTTCCATACGGATAAACTCCTGGTGCTCGCGTACAGGCGATGGTTTGAAAACCATCAGGGTCCATGACCGGACAGGATTTCCTGAGGTCATCCATATTGTCGTACCAAGTCTCGACGACCGGACCTTCGTATGGATGGTCATATGCGGGCGGCGGCAGCTGCGACTCATAGGCCGCAGCCGTGCTGCTCATAGCTATAAGCGTGCTGGCTAATAGGTATTTCATCGGCACTGCTCCGCCCGCGCGACAACGGCACTGACCTTTTCATATAAATCGAGCAGCTCGCCGATCGTCGTCGCGTCTTTGACTGACTCGAACGTGAACTTGATGTCGTTGAGCACCTCCAACATGGCCGGCGCGGTCTGGACAAGCGCCGTCACGCGATCGGCTTGCTTTCCGCGGATCTTGATCGTAGTGCCGTCAGAGTAGCGGTAAGTATATTTGCCGTGTATTTCCTTTACAGCTTTCGTCATCGTGTTCTCCTTGTTTTACTCTCTCTCGATCTCGCCCTGTATCTTGGCGAACTTTGCCCTACTCATGCTCGCCTGCAGAAAGGTAACCGCGCCTATAAGCCCGCCGGTCCGTGCCTTGCGCAATATCTTTTGGTAAAAGCCATCACTTACAGTTAAGCGGGCTAATACCAATAGCCGGATTAACTTGGCATGGTCTTTTGGTACTTTGCTATGGCCGGCGGCATACCTGTAACTGGCGTACCAATGCTTGCCGAACAGCCGGCCCATCTCTGGATGAGATAGGCCGAGCTGCTCCTTGGCCGCGAGATACTGCGCGGGTTTCATGCTTCCTCGAACCTATCGCTCATATGTGCACCTCTTTCAGCTTGCCGTCCTCTAACTCCATCTCGCAAATCACGTCCGATGGCTTGAACGTGACTAGCTCGACCGTTACCTTGTCGATGTCATGTTCTTCCCATAGCGCGCCGTCATCGTGCACGCGCGCGCCGAAGCCCGGCCGCATTAGCTCGACATACCTAATCCCGTGCGGCGTCATCACTTTCCAGAACATCAGGGCACCTGCCGCACCACAAATCCGGATTTATCCCGCTTCGCCTTGCGTCCTTTCGGACTTAAGGCCACGACCACACCACGCGCACCACGCGGATCTAGATGTCGGAGATCGTGTGCGTCGCCATCGATCACTTCAAAGCCATGCCATTGCTTCGGCTTATTACTACCGAACACCACGGCGACATTGACGCCATTGGCCAAGGCCTCCACGCATTGTGCTTCGTTCACTTCCGAGCGCGAGAGCGTGAGATGATAGTTGGCCGGCAAAGCGCGCTTAAAGCGCGAGACGATCTTGGTATAGTCGACAAATTGCAAGTGCGGGAAAGCCGCCATCACGTTGCGGAACTTACTCCCATTACGCTCGCAGCTGACACCCTCCCAACCGATATCTGTCGACCCATTAAGGCGAAAGCAAATCTGTTTGCCGTGCCGCTGTGCTCTTTGCTCGATTAGCTCTATCGAGCGCACCATGTCGCGCATATAGTTGGCGCGATCGCGCATGAACCGCCGCGCCTTGGCCTTGCGCGACTTGCGCACGCTGTTGCCTTGGTCTTGGTGGCTGTGGATATTGTGCACCATACCGGCCTGACCAGAAGTCAAGCCAAGGCAAAGCATGCGGCAGGCGTCAGTCGAGTCGACGCATAGATTGCCGACGCCAGCGACCGTATGTGGTGCCATATAGTGGATTGCATTGATATACCCATAGGCGTCAGCTTTGATTGCCTTTGGGCTATCGAGAGAAAAGATACGGTTTTCCATTGTCAGACTCCTGTAGTTAAGATCAGCCAAAGGACAAAGCCCGCCGCGAGCACCGCAAGCGCGCTATGTCCCCATCGTTCAAAGTGGTGAAACATCGTCAGATCCCCTTTTGATGGAGGATAAAGCCGACGATGCCGATTATGATTATGATCGTCCATATGAACTCATGCAGCGTTAAAGCATGATCCATTGGCTTAGCCCTCTGCCGGCGCGTCTTCATCGCGTTCCTGCAATACATAGTCGAAGGCCTCGAGCACACGCTCTTGGCCTTCATCCTCGATCAACGTATCGATGATCGTCATCAGTTCGGTAAATGACATGGTCAGATCTCCTTGTTTTCGGCATGCTGCCTGCACTGCCCAGTGCGGCTACTTGGCAACCGATAAGACATACACTACACTATTTTGTACCCCCTAGCAAGGTGCTAGCTTTGAAAAAAAGATGGAAACTAGATTCACCTGATTTTGTAGAGTGTTATCGAGAGTGGGTTTTCGCGCATATTGCGAAAATGCCATCAGGTTGCTGGCAATGGACTGGACAGAACACCGGGTTATGGCCTGGAGCTTACGGGCAATGCTATGTGCCGACTGTGCGCAAACTCCGCCTAGCACATCGCGTAGTCTACAATTTAGAAGTAGGCGTCATCCCCGATGGTCTTGTTCTCCATCATCACTGTCGCAATACATTGTGCGTTAATCCAGCCCATCTTGAGCCTATCACCCAGCAAGAAAACATGCGGCTTTATGGCGTGCATTATCGCAGGAAGCGCTTGCAGGCCGAGATCGATGCTATGGCCGATGAAGCGTTAGTAGAGTTTGCCGCTCGCGATCGACTCGCATAAGCTTCAACAATGGTCGCTAAACCCCCCAAGCCCGCCGCAGCCGCCGAGCAAAGCACCGATCCGCTCGCCCACAAGCGCTCGGCAACCGCCCACATCACCGAAAAGCCCAAACCCCAAGAACGCCACAACGTCGCTTCAATCGCCGGCCTCGGCCTGGTCAATGCACAAGCTTGGTTCGAAATCCCCCTCGAGCTCCGACAACGCTACTGGCGCGAAACAGACTTCGGCCAGCAACGCCCCGCTGACGACCTAATCGCCGACCTCATCGCAGCTGCGCCCAATGGCTTTATCCTCGACGGCCGCAAATGACCGCTCCGCAGCGGTAGGCCAATATGGCCAACTGCGCGCTACAGCTCCAACTCTCCCTATAATGTATCTATCAACCCATTAACCCTCTCAATGCCAAAAGCATTGCAATCAACAACAACGCCAGCACGTCGACCAGACGGAACTCTCCTCCCAGGTCATCACGGTCCACATCACGTCGGACAAGGAGGATATGAAGTCGGTCGCATCAAAGATTTGAGCCGCACGCGCCGAGAGCTTAATCTCAACACTATCAAGGCCTTACAGAAGGCTTTTGACCGCGGAGGCGACAAAGCTATCAACAAGGTCATGCGCAACAATCCTGCTATGTTCTTGAAAATGCTGGTATTGCTCGTGCCGCGGGAAATGGAGGTCAGCCACAGCGCTGGCGTCAAGGGGATGACGACCGAGCAGATAGAACAAGCCATTGAAGTAGTTAAGGATTTGATTGCCAAGCGCGACGCTGGCCAGAGCGCCAAGGTCATTGAGGGTACTTCATCCAATATCTCAGGAAATCCCAATAAGCCTAAGGTCGGACGGCCAAAAGGTGCCAAGAGGTCTAAGAACCTTGCCGATCGCATCGCTCGCTATGCTTCTTCCCCCGCGCTTCCCCAAGCTGACTCGATCGATGATGATACTAACAAGATCAATGAGTTAAGCGACTAGCTTTGCTTCATCATCCGAAGCGACTTCAGCATCCACACTGAGTAGATGCTGATCGCCGGCAGCTCCGGCCCCGAGCTCGAGGGGGGGGGCCCCTAAGAGAAAAGAGAAAAAACTCCACGCCCTCCTCCTTATACGGGGTGTATTTTCCGGTTCTTGTTACGGGTAACACTTACACGTAACGTCTTGTTACAGTAACCAATCTATGTTACAGTAACGCTGTTACAGTAACGGTTACGAGTAACGGCTATGGATCAGGTTGAGGTATTGAAGGCGGCGGAGCGGATGCGGCGGAGGTGGTCGCGGGATGATGATGTATTGTTGGTTACGGATTGGGTGTTGAAGGGTGGGAAGCGCCTGGCGTTAGTGCCCCCTGCCGTTTCTGTAGTGTCACCTCCTGCTTCTGAAATAGAGGCGCGGGTTGAGCTGGCGATTGCGGAGCGGTTGAAGGAGGTTTCTGGGGGCAAGTGTCCGGTGTGTGAGGCGAGGCGGGATGCGGAGCGGCTGCGATTGAGGAAACTGATGCGGGACAAGCGGGCGAAGGCGAAGGCGGAGGGCAGGTGACGGGGAGTAGCCGGGAGTAGCGGGAAGTAGCGGGGAGTGAGGGTGCTTTCGAGCTTTTGCGGTGGTGAGAAATGTGGAAATGGTGGCACGGCAAATGGTGGATGTCTGGGCGGTGTACGCCGTCGCTCAGGCTGGCGGGAGGTGGTGCGTTCGGGTTAAACGGGACTGCCTCCCGCTCTAGTTAAAGGGGGGGTTTAGGTAGGAGGAGGAGGTCATGCAGGCAGGCGAGCCGCGCTGGCAGGACACGGCGGAGAGGGTATTGGAGATTGGCAAGAGTTTGGCGCGGATAGAGGACCGGTTGGAGGCGATGGCGTGTGGGGATGCGCCGTATTTTGATGTGCTGCAAGTATTGGCGGCGGCGCGCAAGCTGGTGAAGGACCTGCATGTGCTCAAGGACATCATCTGGTTTGCGCATGAGGATGAGAGGAAGCGGCAGCGCGAGAAGGGGGAGGCCAAGGTTTATGACATGTCGAACGTGAAGCCGCTGCCGTTGCCGTGATGGCTAACTTTGGACCGATGTCGAGGCGGGGAGGGATATCCGAGGCGGAGCCGGAGGATTGCGCGGTCACGTGGAGCGAGCGCACCGAGCTGATGATTGCGACGGAGCGGTATTTGGGGCTGCTGAGGAAGGAGCGGTTTCTGCAGTTGGTGCGGGAGCGATTGGCGAAGTTTCAGGGGAGGGATGGAGATGTTGTTGAACAAGGAGACGCTGGAACAACTGCGACTGACCAGAAAGAAGGATCTCAGGGTTGCCGACAGGATCTTGAAGAAGCTGCAACTGGAGATAGCGAGGCTCGATAATCCGGTGGCGGCGGCCTATGTGTCCAGCCACATGTTGGCGGCGTATTTGTCGGCGTGGCGCGATCCGAGCAATCCGCGCGTGGTATCGGAGGAGATCGACGAGCTGCGCCTGCGGCGGGCGAAGATGGTGGTGGAGGTCGCGTTCTTCTTGCTGGCGGAGATGGATCAGGAGTTTGCCGAGCGGGGGTTGCCGCAATGAGAGCAGCGCGTCGCGTGCTTCGGCTCTGTCGTTGCGGTAAGATCGCGCACGGCAGGTTCGCGCGATGTTTCTCCTGCATGACGAGGGAAGTATGGGAGCCGGCGAGAAAGAAGGCGGCGAAGACGAGGGAGAGGAAGGAGCGTCTGGGCTATCGCGCCGGGCGGTGGATCTATTAGGCTTTGCCGAGCCGTGCCGGCGCTGCGGCCATGATTACGGGCTGCATATGCTTAGCTGCACTGTGCTCGATTGCGAGTGCCGCGAGTTCGTCACCGAGGCAATCCCCTAGTGATTTTTCAGGAGCTCCTCCATCCGCTCGCGGAAAGCCTGATGCGCCACGATCAGCGCCTGGGTGGGGCCGAGCGGCAGCACCGCATTGTGCCGCAGCTCGGTCATCAAGGTGTCGATCAGGATCTGCCCGGACTGCAGGCAGGCGATGAGCCGGTTGCGCTGCGCGGAAAGCTCCTCGATGGCCATCGCGCTCTCTGCCAGTAACTGCGACGAGGAACCGGCAATAGGGGCAGGGGGCGAGGGCGTGGCGGGCCGCTGCAGCGCGCGCCGTGCCTCGTCGAGATTGTGCTTGGCGGTGGCGACGCGCGGGTCGAGCGGCTGGCCCTCGGGCAAAAAGCTGATCAGCGCCTCGATCAACTGCGCGGCGCAGTCGTAGGCGTAGACGACGCTGGCGGCATCGGCGCGTATCCGCATGGCCTCGTCCCGCAGCCGCTCGATTTCCTTGTCCCGCCACTCGATCTCGGCCGCGCCTTGCCGACGATAGTCGTTGCGCTCATCCGTCAGCCGGTCGATCTCCTCGCGCAACAGGTTGCTGCCGGCGATGAGCTCGGCGCCGGCACGGATATGCTCGTCGATGATCTTGCGCATCCGCTCGATCTTGTCGGCGGCCTCGCTCACGACTTGAGCCAACTCAGTAAAGGCCGCGTTCGTCCAACGCAGAGTTTCCTGGGGATTCTTGTAGCCGCGCAGCCGCTCAACAATGTCGCTCATGCGGTTTATCCTAGTACAAAGCGAATCGCACGACAATGGACGACATTACTACTCCACAGGAAGCCCAGGCCGCCGGCGATACGCTGGATGTCAGCCTCAAAGTGCTGCAGGACGAGCTCAAGGTCCGCTATGAGCGCGATCGGCAGTCGCGCCCCGGCGGCCTGATCAACTTCGTAAGATATTTCTGGCCGGTGATCGAGCCGGAAACCCGGCTGGTCGAAGGCTGGCTGCTCGACGCCATCTGCGAGCACCTCGAGGCCGTCACCTTTGGAAAAATAACGCGACTCCTGATAAATGTCCCGCCCGGCAGCATGAAGAGCCTCATGGTCAATGTATTTTGGCCGGCGTTCGAGTGGGGCCCTATGGGCATGTCGCATAAAAGGTATGTCAGCTTCTCCTACTCGAGCGGATTGACGCAAAGAGATAACCTTAAGTTCAAGAAACTCATTACCCACGATAGCTATAAGGAACTATGGGGCGATAAGTTCGCGGTGGAGAAAGAAGGCGAGGTAAAGGTAACAAATGACAAAACCGGATCAAAGTTCGCTTCCTCGGTGGGCGGTATCGGTACAGGCGAGCGCGGCGACGCCGTCATACTTGACGACCCGCACAATGTTCACCAGTCGGAGTCGGACGTGGTTAGAACCGACACCGTCAGATGGTTCCGAGAAACCATCACCGACCGATTAAACAACCTCGACGATAGCGCCATCATCATCATCATGCAGCGCGTGCACCAGGCCGATATCAGCGGCTTCATCTTAGAGAACGGATGGCCCTACTGTCACTTGCAAGTCCCGATGGAATACGAAATAGGCCGCGATCCCTACAATACCATCGGCTGGGTAGACCCAAGAACCGAAGAAGGCGACCTCGCCTGGCCGGAACGGTTTAGCCCGGAAGCCGTCGCTAATATCGAAAGAGAAAAAGGCTCATGGGCATACGCCGGCCAGTATCAGCAAAGACCCGCACCGCGCGGTGGTGGCATAATAAAGCGCGAGCACTGGCGGCCCTATACCCAAGAGAACTGTCAAAATTTTGGCGTGCCCTGGCCGCTCTTTCCATCGATGAGCTATACCGTCTTGAGTCTGGATACCGCACAAACCGAGAAAAAAATAAACGACCCCTCCGCCGGCGTCGTCCTCGGCGTTGCCCGCGACCTTAACCAAAATCGCCGCCTCATATTGATGTGGGCCTGGGCGGAGAGATTAGAGCTCTACGAGCTGGTCAAAAAAATAGAGGAGACATGCAGGAAATTTAAGGTCAACCGCGTCCTCGTCGAGGATAAAGCCTCCGGCCATCCCGTGGCGCAAGAGCTGCGCCGACGCGGCCGCGTCATCTCCGATGTGCTCGCGCAAAACCCGAAAACCCAGGACCGCGCCGACTTCGGCGTGCAATTGATCAATCCGGAAGGAGATAAGGTCGCCCGCATGCTATCGGTGCAAAACCTGTTCGAGTGCGGGTTGGTCTACGCCCCCGCCGAAGGAACCGCGCATGATTACCTGTTCAAGGACTGGGCCGACAAGGTGATGACGCAATGCGCCGAGCTGCCCAAAGGCGCGCACGACGATCTCGCCGACGCCATGTCACAAGCATTAGTGCATCTGCGCCAATTGGGCCTCGCGCAAATGCCCGACGAGGACGAGCTCGATGCCGTCGACATCAATAAGTATCGCCGCCAACCCACCGCGCTCTACCCGGCCTTCGCGTAAAAATCCCTGGCGCGATAAAGCTTCCCGCGCCGCCATCCTGCGCGGCATCAGACTGGCCGCTAAAAACGCCAAGCAAGAAGATAGCGCGCGAATCAGCTAGCTTCGCGCCATGCTGATTCTCTCTTCCACCACCGATGCCCTGCAAGTCATCACCGCCGCATCGGGAACCATCAACGTGCATTGCAGCTGGATGGATAATACCTCCGGCACGGTCACGCCGGGCAGAACCAATACCGCAATCAGCACGGCCGCCACTACCAGCATCGTCGCCCCGCCCGCCGCCGCCACGCAACGCAACATCAAAACTATCCACATCGCTAATGCCGGCTCAAGCGCCGTCGACATCACGGTGCAGCACACCGACGGAACAATCGTCTCTCAGTTGCACAAGGTTACGCTGGCCGGCGGCACAACCCTGCAATATATCGATGAGGTCGGCTTCACCACCGCCAGCGGCGGCATCAGCACAAGCTTCTCCCCCGCTACCAATCTCATTATCAACAGCGGTATGGAAGTCAGCCAGGAAAGCATAGCCAACGCCATAAACAGCATCTCTAACCTTAATCGTTACACCATCGATATGTTCGGCGTGCACGTGCTCGGCAGCGTCGTCATCACCGCCCAGCAAATTATCGACGCCCCGGCCGGCTACAAAAATAGCCTCAAAGTCTCCGTCACCACCGCCGATACCTCGATCGCCGCCGGCGACAAAGCATTGATCTACGCCGTCGTCGAAGGCTACCGCTGCGCCCGGCTGGGCTTCGGCGCCGCCGGCGCGCAAAACATCGCATTAGGCTTCTGGGTTAAAGCCAATAGAACCGGAACCTACAGCGCCAGCATCGAAAACTTCAACGTCAACCGCTGCTACCCCTTTAACTTCAGCGTAAACTCCAGCGCCACCTGGGAGTATAAAACCGCCACCATCCCCGGCGATGTCACCGGCACTTGGCGCATCGATAACGCCGCCGGCCTCTATATCAATTGGGTGATGATGGCCGGAACAACCTTCACCGGCAGCGCCAACTCGTGGAACCCAGCAAGAACCGAAGCAGTCACCGGCACGCTCAATGGCGTCGCCGCTACCACCGACTATATGCAAATCTGCGGCGTCAGCCTCATCCCCGGAACCAATCCCGTCGCCCAAGGCACCATCGTCACCCGCAACTTCGACGAGGAACTCGTCCTCTGCCGGCGCTACTACGAGAAATCCTACAACTACCTCGTCGCTCCCCAGGCGCTCAGCACCCCCGGCGAGCTGGAGTGGGGCCTCTCGCTCAACAGCGGCACCAACGCGGAAATGACCGCGCCGGCACGCTTCTCCGTGCATAAACGCGCCGCCCCCGCCTTCTCCGTCTACTCGCCAAATACCGGAGCAGCATCAAAAGTCTGGGAGTCGCTCTCCAATACCGACGTGCCAATGAGCGTCGGCAACCTCGGCGAAAGCGGAAGCGAAATCCAGGCGGCTATCGGCGGTAGCCCGGCATCCGTCTACTTCAATGCCCATTGGGTCGCCGACGCGAGGCTTTGATCATGGCTACTGCCTACGAGTTCACCAAGCCCGATAACACCATGGTGCAGCGAAGCTCCGACCTCGCCTTCTTGCCATGGGATCTCGGCAATAACTGCCCGGCCGGCGAAGGCTTTGCCTTCCGTCAATGGCTCAATGACGGCTCGCCAATACCCAGCCCCTACGATCCGGCAAAGTGGCCGACGCCAGGAACTACACGGCGATGATCCTACTCACCTCAACATCCGATCAGCTCCAGCTCGTTACCTCGGCCGCAGTAACCGTCGATGTGCATGCGAGCTGGGTCGACACGCTGGGCGCCACCGTTACCGCCGGCAGGACCAATACCAATATCTCCACCGCCGCAACCACCACCGTCACGCCGTCACCCGCCGCCTCGACTCAGCGCAATATGAAGACCATGCACGTGCGCAATCGCCACGCCACGCTCGCTACCGATGTCACCGTGCAGCATACCGACGGCAGCACAGTGGTCAGGCTCTATAAAACGACGCTCTACCCCGGCGGCGTGCTCGAGTACACGGACCAAGGAGGCTTCCAACAGTTCTGATGGCTAACGGTAACGGCATCCAGCCCACCGAACACTATCGTAACCTCGATGATCCCGTGCCCGGCGCAGCTACTACGCCGCCGGACAGCGATCCCGTCGTCGTCGTCATCCAAGAGGACGCGGAAAAAGCCCCGGAAAATATCGGTATCGAACGCGCCGACGGCGCCCTGATCATCCGCCTCGACGGCAAAACCGCGCGCGAACCGCGCGGCAGCGCCCAAGCCCACGACGCCAATCTCGCCGAGTATATCGATGAGCGCGAGCTCGCCCGCATCTGCGACGAGCTGCTCAACGGCATCGATAACGATATCCAAACCCGCCAGGACTGGATCGATAGGCGTGCCGCTGGGATAAAACACCTCGCGCTCAAAATCGAAAACCCAAGATCGCCCTCCGCCGACGCCGATACCGCAGTCGAAGGGCAAAGTACCATCCGCTCGCCCATCCTGCTCGACGCCGTCATGCGCCATCAGGCCAATGCCCGCGGCGAGCTTCTCCCCGCCGGCGGCCCAGTCAAAGTGGCCAACGATAGCTCACCAAAAACCCCCTATCGCCTGCAGCAAGAAGCCCAGGCGCAACTTCCGCGCCAGCAAACCGGCGACGATCGCGATATCTGGGCCGACGCATTGGAGATGGATTTCAATCACTATCTCACCGTCGTCGATAAACCTTATTATCCCGACACTAACCGCATGTTCTTCATGCAAGGTTTCGGCGGGTCAGGGTTCAAAAAGGTCTATAGATGCCCGATCTTGCGCCGACCTATCTCGCGCGCGGTCGACGCTGAAGACATCGTAGTCTCCGACAACGAGGTTTCCCTGCACGATTGCGGCCGCGTCACGCACCGTATCGAAATGCGACAGAGCGTGATGCGCCGGATGCAATTGTCCGGCACCTACCTCGACATCGACCTGCAGCCGCCGGCCGCGCCCGACCCGGATCCCGTCGAGCGCGCAGAAAAAGATGTCGCCGGGCTAAGCGTCTTCTCCTCGCGCCCCGAGGATTACAAGCACACGGTCTACGAGGTCTATTGCGAGTTGGATGTTGCCGGGTTCGAGCACAAAGAGCGCGGCAAAATAACCGGCCTGCCGCTGCCTTATAAGGTGTCGATCGACAAAGATAGCCAAACGGTGCTCGAGGTCCGCCGCCGCTGGCAGGAAAACGACGACCGCTTCATCGGTATCATGCCAATTGTTAAGTTCCCCTTTGTCGAAGGCCTGGGTTTCTATGGCGTCGGCCTATTGGCAATCATGGGCAATGCCACCGCGGCCATCACCACAGCCTGGCGGCTTGCTCTCGATAGCGCCGCCTTCTCATCCTGGCCGGGATTCCTCTACAGCGAGACGGTCGGACGCCAAGATACGATGATGTTCCGCGTCGGCCTCGGCGCCGGCGTGCGTATCAATACCGGCGGCCAGCCAATTAATAACAACGTGATGCCGTTACCTTATAAGGACGTCACGGCCGGCCTCGTACAGGTGACCACGCATATCGAAGAAGAAGCGCGCCGCGTCGGCGGCACGCCCGAGCTCGCCGTCGGCGAAGGAAGACAAGATGTGCCGGTCGGAACCACGCTCGCGATGTTGGACCAGGCCGTTAAGGTAATCGATAGCGTTCACAAAGGGATGCATATAGCCCAGGCGGAAGAGTTCTCGCTTCTACGCGATCTCTTTATCCAAGATCCCGATGCGCTTTTATGCGCTAATCCCTCGCCGGCGCGGCAATGGGAACGCCAGGACCTCGTAAACGCGCTCACAACCTGCAGCATAGTCCCGCGCGCCGATCCAAATACCCCAAGCCATAGCATCAGGGTCATGAAGGCCGTGGCGTTAGTCCAGTTGGTTCAAATGGACCCGACTATGTGGGACCTTCCCGCAGTAGTTAGGCGGGTTTCCTCAATGGTCGGCATGGGCACCGTCGATGAGCTGCTCAAACCGCCCGGTAGCCAGCAGCCAGACCCGAAAACTATGAAAGCTATGGCGGATACTCAGCTCGCTACCCAAGAGTTGGCGCAGAAAGCCCAGGATATGCAAATGAAAGGCGCCCTGGAAATGCTCTCCGAACGGATGAAACTGATGATCCAAGAGATCCAGCTGCAAAACAATCGCGAGGAAAGGGTTTCGCGCGAGCGCATCGAAGGCGCAAAGCTCGCGCAAGAGCGCATGCAACTCGCCGAAGGCGCGTTGATCCATCCTTTGGCTACGCCGGTCGCGCGTCAGTTCTCGCAACAGTTCGGTCCTGGCGTGGCGGGCGCGGCGGGCGCGCCGCCGCCGGCGTTGCCACCCAATCGAGTGCTATGACGGCAGTCAGCGAGAAAACCAAGTATCAGATCGCTCGGCAGAAAGGGCAAAGATGGTGCAATAAGTCGCGGATTTCCTTCATGATACATCCCGATACCCTAAGAGCGATCAAACGCGACGCGGCAGAAAAGAAAGTGTCTTTGAGTTGGCTGATCCGCAGACTAATCGTCCACTATCTCGAGACACGATAAGATCACGCAACTGATTCGGAGGAGCCCATGACCTCTCACCTCAATCATCCTTACGCGGGGAAAATAAACGCCTCGATAAAGGCACGCCGCGGTCGCCTGGGCGCAAAAGCAGGCAAGTCATGGGGCGCTGGCGCTATCTACACGCAGGGCGGCACGAAATATCCGAAGAAGAACGCGGGCACCTCCTCGCCAATGACTATCTCCGGCAAAGCCGGACCCAAACGTCCCGATCGGCAACCCAACAGCATGGGCAAGTACGCGCGCGGTGGCGGCATCAAAGGCCGCAAGCCACACAGCGTGACCAATATCGTCATCTCGCATGCCGGCGGCCAAGGCGGCCGTGCCGGCGGTATCGGCGGCCCCGGCGCAATGCCACCGCGACCACCGATGGCGGGACCTCCTGTTGGTGGGCCGCCTCCCGGCGGGCCGCCGCGTCCGCCAATGCCGCCAATCCAGCTCGCCATGGGCGGTCCTCCCGGCATGCCCCCTGGTTTAGGCGGTCCCGGCGCGCCTCCCGGCCTCACTCCGCCTCCGCCCGGCGGCATCTTCAAGCGCGGCGGCGTAGTCCGCAGACAAATGGGCGGTCCCGCTATGGCTCCGCCCGGTAACTCCGATGGCGTGACTTGCCCGCCGGATTCGCAAGGTCCGCAACCGCCAATGGCTGCAGGCGGCAGCGTCAAACGCCAACTCGGCGGCGTCGCCCCGCTCGTGCGGCGACCGCTTGCAGTCGCACGTCCCATGGTGCGCCCCGTCGTGCGGCGCCCCGTAGCAATCGCGCGTCCGCCAGTCGCTGCTGCGCCAATCGGAGGTCTTGCCCGCGCCGCCGGCGCGCGCGCTGCGCGTCGCGTCGCCACCGGTTTCGAGCGCGGTGGCGAAGCTGAAGAGCCGGGCGGCGAGGAACGCGAAGAGAAAAGCGAAGAGCGCAGCAAGACTAAGAAGCGGCAGCTTGGCGGCTTTAATCCCGTGAGCGGCGCGCGCCCAGTCGTCCCTGCGCGGCAACTGCCCCCAGTGCCGACCGTGATCCCGCAAACAGCAATGCAACGGCGGCGCGCGCGCTTCGGTGCCACAACCCCGCCTGCGCCCGGAACAAGCTTGGGCTACAAGAAAGGCGGCAGTCACTCCGACGCCGCCGAGGACAAAAAGCTTATCCACAGCGAGTTCAAGAAGCTGGAGGCCAAAGAGGACAAAGGTAAGCGCGCTGCCGGCGGCTTTGTCCCAACAAAGCAAACCTCTAAGGATCCAGGGCTTATTGCCTCAAAGTATCGCCAACAAGGTGCCGGCTTTAGACAGCGCGGCGGCCATGTCGGCGGCGTAGGCCCGCAGTCAGGGCGCGGACCAAAGATGCCCGGCAGCGCCGCTGGCGGCCTCGGTCGCCTCGCTAAAGCCAAAATGGCAGCAAAAGTCCCGGCCGATACGGAGCTTTGATGGTCGTCCACCCCGACGACGTAACCTTTGCCGCTCAGCTCGAGCAGGCTATCAGAAAGGTCCTCGCCGGGGACGATAAAGCCCCAGGCCTTTATCGCACTATCCGCACCAGCCAAAACTGGGATACCTTCAATAGGACCGAAGGTATCATCCAGGGTTATGAGGGATGCCTCAACTTGATGCGCCAAGTCGCGCGGCGTATGAACGAAGGATCTGACGAGCCCAGAGAGGTCAGCGATAGGATGATGAACTGATGCTGTCGCCTGTGCCACATCATGAGCTTATCTCCGGTCCCAGCGTCGCTACCATGACGCAGGCGCCGGCGACGCCCTGGCGCAATGAGGAAGAAGAAGAAGAGTATGCCGCCGATCCCAAGGCTTTTATGCTCAGCCGTTGCGAGCTCTGGATGGATAACGCGGAGTTTTTCCACAATGTGGTAATTACCGCGACCTATTACCTGCCGGCATTTCAGATCCTGCCCGGCGGCACCAAGATCCATCTGCCGCAGATAACCCAGGCCGAAGCCATAAGCCAAGGAAAGGTAGGCTTGGTCGTCGCCAAAGGTCCGCTTGCTTTCGTCGATTGTCCGGAGCTGGGCGTCTTTTTCAAAGGCCAGAACCTCAATATCGGCGATTGGGCGCAATACGATATCCGCGACAATCGCCAGTTCACGATCAACCGCATCCACTGTCGGATCTTGAAGGACGTCAGCGTCATCGCGCGGCTGAAAGATCCGCGGTTAGTATACTAGGGAGATAGCGATGGCCGAAGAGGACGAGAACCTCGTCGTCGATCTCAACAAGGAGGAAGAGGACGAGAAAAAGCCGGAAGAAGTCAAACGCGACGATGAGATCAAGGCGCAACAGGCGCCGGAAAAGCCGCCGCCGGTCCCCGGTCCCGGCCAAGCATCGCTGCCGCGCGTGCCTTCTCCGCCGTTGGCTCCGGAAGTCGCCATGGGCGACCTCGAGCGCCAGGTCAACGCTGAACGGCAAGCGCGCGCGCGCACCATCGCCGACAACCGACGACTAGCGCAAGAACGCGATCAGGCCGTTGCCTTTGCCCAGGAGGCCGAACGCCGCGGCGTTTCCACCTATGAGCTTTTCTTCGAGCACCAGATCCACAGCGCGCAAGAGCAGATGGATGCTCTGGGGGCCAGGCAAGAGTCGGCCTACAACGACGGCGACTGGAAGACTGTCTCGGAGATCAACAAGCGGATGAGCCATCTAGGCGGCCAGCTTGCAAGCTTTGAGAACCAGAAGAACGCTGCCACCCAGGAACGCCAGCGCCTGCTCGCGCAGCAGCAATATCAGGCGCAGCAACAGCAATATATCGCAGCACAGCAAGCGCAAGCAGCCGCGCAGCAGCGCGCCCAAGCACAGCAGCGGCCGCAGCTGTCCAATGACCCTGCGGAACGCAAGATGCAGCTGGCGACGCGGGGCAGAACCCCGGAAACCCAAGCTTTCATACGCCGACACCCCGAGCTCGTGCGTGGGGACGGCTCATTGATGCGCGGCGCGATCGAGGCACACGAAAAAGCGCTTGACGCCGGGCACTCCGTCGATACGGCTGGCTACTTCCAGCACATCGAAAGCCTGATCGGCAACGGAAGCGCTCCTCGGGCCGACGGCGGCTACGCTGCACCCGTTGCACGCGGCAATCCGCTGCCGGCAAACGGCATGCGGGCGGATGGCACCTTCGTGATGACGCCAAAGATGCGGCAATTGGCCGAAGAACAAGGTGTCACTCCGCAAGAGTGGGCAAGAAACTACGTCCGCCTGATCAAAGAAGGGCGCATGACGCCGATCACATGATGGATGTCCTCGCAGTCACCATCCCGCTGGCAATCTTGGTCCTCTATACCCGGTGGTGGGTAAGGTTACATGAGCGAGCTTGAAATCGTTGGCTTGGCCGGATGGCTGCGCGACACGTCGCGAGAACCTCCGTCACGCGAGGAAACCGCCGACGAGATCGAGGCGCTGTACGCGGAGATCAACCGCCTGCGAGGGCAAATCGAGGAGCTGAAACGCTCCCGCGTCCCGGCCTGGGTGTTTGGGATGGAAGAGATGAAACCTAAGGAGATCGAAGATGCTGGACAAGATCCCGAGCCCAGTGCGGGATAACCCGCGCACCGACGATCCTCAGCCGCGCGAGGCGCTGCGCGCTGAAGAGCGCAGCCAGCTGCGCATCAGGGATGATGGCCGCAGCCGACAAATGACCGGCGACGCCGCCATCAATCCGTTCGACATCACCGATATCTACTCTATCTACGCGCCGACCGGCGGCGATCCCAAGAACGCCCACAACGAGATCGATTTCAATTGGAAAAGATGGGAAGTTCATGGCGAGCAAAATTTTTCCGAGTGGCTGACCAATCAGCGCCAAGGCTGGCGCGCGGTGCAGCACTCGGACTTCCCTGGTCGCTTTGCGCCGCCCGGCACCGAAGGCCCCGTCAGAGTCAAGGACATGATCCTGATGGAAAGGCCTATGCGCTTGACAGTGCAGGCGAGACAGGAAGAATACGACAAGGCGAGTCGCACCCTGCAAATGCATAGACAGGTGATGAAGACTACGCCGGAAGGCCAAGCGCCTCGCTTGGTGCTCGCTGACCGTTCTGCACGCGAGGCGATCGAAATCCCCGAGTAACTCGGGGTCGGCACCCGGAGCTCGGGTACGCGCTAAATCTCACCGGACCAAGGCGGAGCTCGCCAGACGCCGGCAACCCTAGACAGGGGAGCCGCCGCTATGGCGAACGTAGACGCACGTTTCGGTTTTAAGCCCATCCGCCGCATCGACGGCGGAGCCTGGTCGGGCAATCTCACGCAATTGAAAGTCGCCAACGGCGATACTAACCCGTTGAACCGCGGTGATGGAGTGCAAAGCCAGGCCTCCGGTTACGTGACGGTTGCCGCTGCCGGCATCACCACGCATCTGTGGCGCGGGATTTTCCAAGGCTGTCATTACCTGTCGAGTGCCTTGGGATACAACATCTGGAGCAACTACTGGCCCGGCTCCGGTGCCATCGGCGACATCGATGTGTTCATCGTCGATGATCCGCTGGTCGTGTTCGAGGTGCAGTCAACCGGCGCGTCGCCGGTCGCCTTTGCCGATCTCGGACAAAACGCCGATGTGGTGGTCACCTCCAGCACTACCGGCCAATCCAAATGGGCCATCAATCAAGCCACCATGGCGGTGACAGCGACGTTCCCGTTCCGCGTGGTCGCGCTCGGAAACAACACCCGCTTCGTCGAAAACGGTTATGACGCGACCTCCGCGAACAACATCGTTGAGGTGGCGTGGAACGATCAGTTCCTGCGGCAGTTTGCCGGCATCTAAGGGGTAAGCCATGGCTATCAATCTTGCGAGCATCAAGAACGAGCTTTTCCCCGGCTTGGCCGCGGTCGAAGGTCGTTACCGAAAGATCGAGACAAAGTGGTCAAGGCTTTTCGAAAAGCGCACGAGCAAGATGGCACTCGAGCGTCGCACGCAAATGGCTTACCTGCCACTTGCACGAGAAAAGAACGAAGGCGCTATGACCTATTACGATGACCGAGCTGGTGAGCGCTGGATGTATAGCGCGGAGATGCGAGAGCTAAGTCTCGGTTATATCATCACCAGGAAAGCCGTGGAAGATAACCAATATAAGGCGGAGTTTAACCCGAGTAACCTGGGTTTGCAGGACGTATTTGCTACTACCAAAGAGATCTATGCCGCCAATATTTTCAATTTAGGTAACGTATACGACCAAAGCATCGGCGGCGATAACGTCGCACTGTTTGCTACTAGCCACCCCATCGACACCGGCACCGTAGCCAACAAGCCGACCGTCGAGGTTGACCTTAATGAGTCGACCTTGCTCACGGCAATGACGACAATCAGAAATAACTGGGTCGATGAGCGCGGCATTAAGATTGTCGCGCGCGCGGACCTATTACTTATACCCGCAGCTTTGGAGCCGGTAGCCGTCCGGTTACTTCGAACGACTTTAAGACCCGGTACCAACGACAATGACATCAATGCTATCCAACATGTCGGCGGAGGTTTAAGGGACTTTATGGTTAATGAGTTTCTCACCAGTAACTTCGCCTGGTTCGTCAAAACCGATAAGCGTGGCCTCATCTACTACGACAGAGTGCCGTTTGAGATGGATATGTACGTAGATTTCGACACTGATAACCTGAAGGTAAAGGGCAGAGAAAGGTATGCTTTCTCTTACTTCGATTGGCGTGGGGTCTATGGCACGTTCCCAACGTCATGACAGTGAACGGTTGACTCTTACAACGTGATGAGAAATACTCGGCTCCTTCGCATGGAGGAGCCAAGATGCCAAAGGAAAGGATGCCGATCGAACTGGTTAGAGACCTGTTCTCATACAAGAAGAGCACAGGAGAGCTGATCTGGCGTGTTGCCCCGAAATGGGGAGTGAAGATCGGTGATCGAGCCGGGACGATCCACACAGACGAAAAGGGGTACGTCTGCAGACAGATCGGATACAAGCGCAAGATCTACATTGCGTCACATCTGATTTGGGCCTGGATGACGGGTGAGTGGCCGAAGCACAGTATCGATCACAGAAACAACGATCCGCTCGATGACCGATGGGAGAACCTGAGAGAAGCCAATCAAACGGAGCAGATGCAAAATATCCGAAGGCATCGTGACAACAAGACCGGATATAAGGGCATTTGGCATCAGGCAGGCAGAGAACATCGCGACGGAAAGAACTATCGGTGGCAGATGATGGTCAACGGAAAGAGAATATATAGCTCTGAGCGTTTCCAGACCGCCGAGGAAGCCTACGCCGCTTATTGTGTCGCTGTTAAGAAGTACCACGGCGACTTTGCCAACGATGGAGGGCCATAGCTCATGGGCATCACGGCAATGACTGGCCCGCTCGTTGTCTACGGGCAGGGCAC
>Ga0126369_10000297_pt1 | contig 31984 bp, 31 predicted proteins | sample PanSoiMetaPlot_1_FD_109646 | JGI IMG/M metagenome (GOLD analysis project Ga0126369, IMG submission 109646) | Tropical forest soil microbial communities from Panama - MetaG Plot_1 | ecosystem: Environmental > Terrestrial > Soil > Tropical forest > Bulk soil | place: Panama | collected 2016-02-17
GCCGAGGTCGGCGATCCCGGCGTCGGACCCCAGACCGGTGGCGGCCAGCGCGCCACAGGCCACGCCCAGACGGGCTGCGTCCACGGGGCCAGCGCCCAGCAGCAGTCCCGCGACCATGCCCGCGTTGAACGCGTCGCCGCACCCGGTCGTATCGACGACGGCGACGTCGATCGCGGGCACTCGGGCAGGCTCGCCGCCCGCGCGGGTCGCCACGAGCGCGCCGTCGGCGCCGAGGGTCACGGCGACGCACGCCGTGCCGAGCGCCAGCACGTCATTAATGGCCTGAACGGGATCGCGTCGGCCGGTCAGCGCGCAGATCTGCTCCCCGTTCGGCAGGAACCAGTCCGCCTCGGCCAGCACACCGCGCAGCCGGCCGAGGTCGCGCGGGCTGCCCTGGCCGAGCACATCGACCACGACCATGGCCCCGCCCGCCTTCGCGGCAGCCACCACCTCGGCGAGGCCGTGCTCGGCGAGCCAGCCGAGCGAGTCAGGCGCGCCGAGGAGAAGGACACGCGCCGAGGCGACCCGGTCCAGGTCGATGTCCTCCAGCCGCAACAACCGGGTGGCGCCCGGAACGTGCAGCGCGGGCCGCTCTCCGTTCGATCTGATCGGCAAGATGGTCGCCGACGTCTGAGTACCTGGCACCCGCACCAGCCCGCCCGTGTCGACGCCGTGTCCGCGCATCGCCGACTCGAGCAGGTCGGCGAGCAGGTCGTCGCCGACCGCGCCGACCGCATACACGTCGGCGCCGAGCTTGGCCAGGTCGACGGCGGTGCCCGCGGCGGTGCCCGCCGCCGTGGCCCGGATCTCGGCGAGCCGTGCGCTGCCCTGGCCCGGCGGTATCGAGTCGACTGGCCGGCCGAGCACGTCCAGGATCTGCGCGCCGAGAGCGACCACTTGCCCGAGGCTCATCGGGTCCACCGCCCCACTGCTCGCCGCGACCGTCTGCCCTGCCCTACACTGCCCGTGATGTTAGACGGACGTCCGATAAAAAACCAGACCCTTCGAGCACGGATGACATCACATGCCGAAGATCGTCAACTGGGACGCAAAGCGGGACGAGATCCTGTCCGCGACCTGGCGCGTCATCGCCCGCGACGGGATCTCCAAGGCGACGATCAGCGCCATCGCCAGGGAGGCCGGCTGCTCACGCGGCATCCTCGCGCATTACTTCGATGGCAAGGCCGACATACTCGGTTCGGCCCTGATCCTCTCGCACCGCAGGGTCGGCGCCCGGATGGACGCCGCAGCCGCAGGGCTGGCCGGGCTGGATGCGCTGCGCGAGGTGATGCTCGAGGCGCTGCCACTGGACGAGCGGCGCGACCTGGAAGCTCAGATCGAGATCAGCTTCTGGGGCCGGGCGCTGGGCAATGCGGATCTGCGGGAGCTTCAGCACACCGAATTCGACCGACTCAGGGCGCGATTGCGCCGGCACCTGGACGAGGCGGCGGCACGTCACGAGCTCCGAGATCCGGCCAATGTGGATTTCGCCGTACATCAACTGGTCGCGCTTATCGACGGGGTCAGCGCCGAACGAGTGCTATTTCCTGATCGGGTGCCGCCGGATCGTCAGATGGCGCTGCTCGACGCCCTGCTCGGCTCGCTGCGCGCCTGATCACGGTCCCGTGCCGGGCTTGGCCAATTACCCATTCACCCGTGCATGCATTGGTGCCACGATGTACGAGACGGCGGATACCCCATTTGGCTATCAAATGCCAGGAAGAGCAGTCCCATGGCAGAACGGACGATCGCCAACCGGTATGTGCTGGACGTCGCGCTGGGAAGGGGCGGGTTCGGCGAGGTATGGCGGGCGCAGGACACGGTCCTCGGCCGGCAGGTCGCCATCAAGATCGTGGACCTGACCGTGATCGGCCACGCGCCGCAACTGGCCGACATCGTCGCCAGGTTCCGGCGCGAGGCGCTGGCGGTCGGCGGGCTCAGCCACGCCAATATCATCGGCGCTTACGACGCCGGCCAGGCCGACATGACGCTGTACCTGGTGATGGAGCTGGTGCAGGGCTCGTCCTTGGCCGCGATGCTCGAGGACCGGATGGACCAAGGGCTCGGCCCGATGCCCGTGCCGGACGTCATCGACATTGCGACCCAGGTCTGCGCGGGCTTGTCCTCTGCGCACGCGGCGGGGGTCGTGCACCGTGACATCAAGCCGGGGAACCTCATGATGGACCGGCAGCGGAATGTCAAGATCATCGATTTCGGCATCGCCAGGTTCCTGCACGATGACATGCCTCGGCTGACCGCTCCGGGCGCCGGAGTCGGGACGCTGTCGTACGTCGCCCCCGAGCAGGCGCAGGGCCTGAACGTGGACGGCCGGGCGGACCTGTACTCGCTGGGTTGCATGCTCTACGAGTTGCTAGCCGGGGTCCGGCCGTTCCTGGCCCAGGTTCCGGCCGCCCTGCTCAACAAGCAGCTGAGCGAGCAGGCCGCGCCGCTGCGTACGCACCGGCCGGACGTGCCGGGCAGCCTGGCGGCCCTCATCACCCAGCTCATGGAGAAGGAGCCTGCGGCTAGGCCCGCGAGCGCTCAGGAGGTGCATGACCGGCTCGTGGCGATCAGGCGCGGCCTGGAGGAGCGTCGCCTCGCCGGTCCCGAGGCGGCCAGACCCACGATCCGGGTCGCTGACGTGCCCGCGCCGGATGCCGCGGCGGCACCGGTGGCCGCAGCCAGCGCTTCCGGCGTTCAGTACCGGCCGACGGTGCTGGCCAACGACTCGGCGGGATACGAGACGGTGGACTCGGCCTTGCTGGCAGCTCAGCCGGCCTCGCGGGAACCCTGGCTTAACGTGCCGACCGCGCCGGCCAGCCAGGCCGGGCAGCCCTCCGCGTTCGGCCCGTTCTCCCCGGCAGCGCCGCCGCGGCCGCCAGGGTGGGGCGGCAGCGGTGACCAGCCCGGGGGCGGCGCTGGTCTGGCCCGGCCTGGCCGGGCCGAGCGGCAGCGGCACGGCCGGCGCCCCCGCGGCCTGTTTCTGGTCGGCCTCGCGGCCCTTGCGGTCGTCGCAGCCGTGGTAACCGCACTCGCCCTGCGGGTTCACGGCAGCGGCGCGTTCACCGTCACCGCCGTCGCCGTGGCGCCGTCCAGCCCGCCGCCGAGCCACAAGTGCGACATCGCCGTCGAGGTGGTCGGGACCATCGTCACCAACGGCAACGGCGGCACCGTGACCTATCAGTGGACCCGCAGCGACGGGACGACGTCGCCGGTCCAGACTGTGCAGGTCGCTAGCGGCCGCAAATCCGAGCAGGTTTTCCTGCACTGGACCATCCGCGGCCCCGGATCCACCCAGGCGAAGGCCACCTTGCGCGTGCTCAGCCCGTCGGTCAAGGCGGCGAGCACGTCGTTCCCGTACTCGTGCCGTTAGCCTGCGACGTTCCGCGAGAGGTGCCTGATGAGCGAGGCCAGCCAGTGGCGGGTACCTGGCTATAGCGAGGAATCCGAGCTTGGTCGCGGCGGCGGCGGGCGGGTAGTGGTCGCCGTCGACCAGGCCAGCGGTGACCGGGTCGCCGTCAAATACCTCGCTGACCGGCTGCTCTCCGATGCGCTGTTCCGCGCCGCGTTCCGCAGCGAAGCCGAGATCCTGGCCCGGCTCAACCTTCCGCATGTGGCCAGAGTGCGCCGCTACGTCGAGTCCGATGACGGCGCGGCGATTGTCATGGACCTGGTCACCGGGGTATCCCTGCGCCAGATCCTGGCCAGGTACGGTCCGGCAGGGTCACGTGCCGCGCTCAGCGTGCTCAAGGGCTCGCTCCTCGGCCTCGCCGGGGCACACCAGGCCGGGATCGTGCACCGCGACTACAAGCCAGAGAACGTGATCGTCGACGCCTCCGGGTCCAGCATGCTCGTCGACTTCGGCATCGCGCTGCGCACCGGGGTCGCGGGCAGCCCGGCAGGCACCCCGGGCTACGCGGCACCCGAGCAGTGGACCGGCGCGCCCGCCTCGCCGGCAGGGGACATCTACACGCGGCCGTCACCTTCGCCGAGTGCGTCAGCGGGACCGAGCCGCCCCGAGGCGTCGCCGAGCCGTTCACGCCCGGGCCTGAGCTCAGGGCGGAGGCGCTGGGCCCGCGCCTGGCGAGCCTCATCGGCCGGGCCACCGACCCTGACCCGGCAACCCGGCCGGCCGACGCAGGTGCCTTGCTGGCCGAACTTCAGGACGCCGCTGACGACCGGTTCGGCGCTGGCTGGGAGGACGAGGGTCGCAAGGACCTGGCCAGGGCCGCCCTCGCGCTCCTGGCGGTTGCCGCGGGCGCCGCCGCCGGAGCCGCCACGGCGGGAACGAGCGCCGCAGGCGAGGCTGGCACCGCACAAGGTCCCACCGCGTCCGCGGCCACGGTGCTCAGGCCCGCCCGCCGGGCCGGTCGGCTGCGCAGCTTCGTGGCAGGTCATGTCCCCGCCGTCGGCATCGGCGCGGCCGCCGTCGTCGTGGCCGCCGGCACTGCCGTCGCCGTGACCGTGGCGACCCACCACCACTCAGGGCGCGGCGGCCAGGCCGGGCAGACCGCCGCCGCCAGCCAGGGCGGCCAGCGACACCGCCACCACACCTCGCCTCCGCCCGGCAGGGTCTCCGTCAACCCCGCCGACCCCTGCACCTGGCTCACCCCGGCCGACTTCGCCAAATACGGGATCAGCACCGGACCGCTCAAGGCGGGCAACGAGGCCGGCGTGTTCCGGGTCTGCCGCAGTAGCTCGGTGCGCGTCGGCATCCGCAACAGCCCGGCGATCATCGGCTGCTCGGTTCTCCCCAACTGCACGAACATCTCGATCCCTGGTGCAAGCGCCGCCCGCTACCTGGTCATCGCCGGATACGGCAGGGAGGTGGACGCCTACCGGGGCAGCGTGGAGTACGCCGTCGGTGTGACGAGCGGCTCGGCAGGGCAGGCGGCGCTCGTGAAGCTTATGGAGCTGGTGCTGACCCGCACCGCGGCCGCCTCGTAGCGCGGCGGCTAGTGCACCGCGCCGACCCTCATGAAGAACGGCGCCAGCCTGCCGACCGTCGTGCAAGCACCGAAGGGGATCGGCACGATCCTGCCGACCTCGTTGATGCCAGTCGGCGCGAACACCTCTAGGCCCGCCGCCGTCACCGGCTTGCACTTGGTGCGCGGGAAGTTGCTCGCTTCGGTGATCGCCAGGGTCGCATTCACGGTCTTGCCCCGGCCGACAGTCACGGTGTGCGGCGCACCAAGGCGCCTCTTGAACACCGCCCGGTTACCGATCGGGAGACCGGCCAGGTTCACGGCGTGGATGAACGGGAAGCCGTCCAGCGTGCAGGCGCGGCCCGACAGGTTAGTGAAGTGAAGCCTGTAGAAGATCGTGCCCGCCGCTCCGTTGCCGGGAATGTTCATCCAGACGAGCACAACGTGCGAGTCGCAGGCCGTCACCGGAACCGCCGTCCCTGCCCGCGAGCCGGGCGCTGCCTGGGCAAGCGTCGATATGCCGATGGCGAGGCCAGCGGCGGCAACAGTCGTGGTGGCGGCAGCGGCGATGCGGCGGGCGCGAGTCGTCAGGCCCATGGGTCCCCCTCCGGGTCGTGGTCAGGCTGCCACCCTATGACGTGCGGAAACGCACGTCAGGCGGTTGGCAAGGCAGGCGGTTGCCAGGGGCTGCCGTGCATCGATGCGGCAGCGATGCTGTCCCAGCGACATCGCTGCCGCATCGATGCGGTCTCGGAAGGGCGGGCCGGCGGCGCTAGCCTGATCGGCATGAGCGCTTACCCCTACGCCGCGAGATTCCCGGTCGTCGGGGCGCTGCCGGAGCGCGGGCGTACCCGCGAGGACGTGCTCGCCGAGCTGGCCGCCATTGCCGCTGAGGAGGACGCCTTCTGGGAAACCGGCAAGTGCTCGGGCACGATGTACTGCGGCGATCACGACCATTACGGGTTCCTGACCGAGGCGTTCGGCAGGTTCGCACATATGAACGCGCTGCAGCGGGATATGTGCCCGTCCGCGACCAAGTTCGAGGGCGAGATCATCGCCATGGTGCTCGACGTGCTCGGCGCCGACGCCGTAGCTGACGGGCTGCCTGCGGGGATCGTGACGACTGGCGGCACCGGGAGCATCCTGCACGCGATGCTGGCCTACCGGGAATGGGGCAGGACCGAGCGGGGAGTCCGGGCGCCCAACGTGATCAAGCCAGAGACTGCGCACCCTGCCTTCGACAAGGCCGGCCACCTGTTCGGCATCGAGGTGCGCCGTGCGCCGGTCGACCCGGTCACCACGGAGGTCGACCTGGACTGGGTGGCGGAGCACGTTGACGACGCCACCGTCGCGCTGATCGGCTCCGCCTGCAATTACGGGTACGGCACCATCGACCCCATCGGCGAGTTGTCCGACCTGGCGCTGCGGCGCGGGATCGGCCTGCACGTGGACGGCTGCCTTGGCGGCCTGATCCTGCCCTTCGGACGCAAGCTCGGCTATGACATCCCCGCCTTCGACTACGAGCTGCCCGGGGTGACCAGCATCTCCGCCGACACCCACAAGTACGGCTATTCGTTCAAGGGCTCCTCGGTCGTCACGTTCCGGCGCAGGGAACTGCGGAACGCGACCTACTTCTACCTCACCGACTGGTCGGGCGGTAAGTACTGTTCGCCGGGCATCGAAGGGTCGCGCTCCGGCGGGCTGCTCGCCTCGACCTGGGCGGCCATGGTCCAGCTCGGCTGGGACGGCTACCTGCGGTACGCGCGGCAGATTTTCGAGGCCTCGGCGCGAATGCAGGGGGCGGTGCGGTCGCACCCGGAACTGCGCATGGTCGGCAAGCCGACGTTCCTGTTCAGCTTTACCGCTGACGAGTTCGACGTGTACCACGTCGCTGACTTCATGCGACCCCGGGGCTGGCGGTTCAATGGCCAGCAGTACCCGAACGCACTGCACATGGCGGTCACCCGACCGCAGACCCAGCCCGGCGTCGCCGAGGCGTTCGCGGCCGACCTGGCCGAGGCCGTGTCCTACGCGAGGAGCAAGGCCGGCGAGCCGGCCCGCAGCGGCGCGATCTATGGGGGCGTGGCGGGTGGCATGACCGCGGAGGCGGACGACTTCATCCGGTCCGTCATGGCCGACATGATGGACGCGCAGCAGGCGGTTCCCGCCGACCCGGCACCATGACGGGCACCGGGCCTGCCGGAACCTACGCGCTCGCGATCGACCTGGGCACGAGCGGCCTCAAGGTCGGGCTCGTCTCGCTGGCTGGCGAAGTCGCATGGACGACCGGCGCCCAGATACCCACCACCCTGCTCCCGGGTGGCGGCGCCGAGCAGGACCCGAACCAGTGGTGGCGGCTGATCCGCGACGCTGCGAAGTCGGCGATGGGCGCGGGCGTTGTCAGGCCCGATCAGGTGATAGCGGTCAGTGTCACGGGCCAGTGGGCGAGCACCGTGCCGGTCGCCGAGGATGGCATTCCGGTCGGGCCATGCATCCTGTGGATGGATTCCCGCGGCGCACCGCACGCCCGGGAGCGCTTTGGCGGCCCGGTTTTCGGCTACTCTCCCCGTGCTGTGCTCACCTGGGTGAGGCGCAGCGGAGGGGCGCCGTCGACCGCGGGCGTGGACCCGATCGGGCACATGCTGTACCTGGACCGGGACCGGCCCGATATCGCCGCCGCCGCTCGCTGGTATCTCGAGCCGGTCGATTACGTGTCCATGCGGTTCACCGGTGCCGCTTGTGCCTCGCCGGCGTCGATGACGGCCGCGTGGCTCACCGACAACCGGCGGCTCGACCACGTGACCTACGACAGCCACCTGGTAGAACTGGCCGGCGTGGACGCGGCCAAGCTGCCGCCGCTGCGGCCGACGGTCTCGGTGATCGGCACCGTAGCCGCCGAGGTCGCAGCCGACCTGGGCCTGGAGCCCGGAGTGGCCGTCATTGCCGGGACTCCCGACCTGCATTCGGCCGCCGCGGGCACCGGAACCCTCGGCGGCTCCCGCTGCCACCTGGCGATCAGCACCACGTCCTGGATCAGCTGCGCGGTCAGCTTCAAGAAGACCGACGCGATCCGCCAGATCGCGACCGTGCCCGGCGTGGTCGCGGGCTCCTACCTCGTGGCCAACAATCACGAGACGGCTGGCGCGTGCTTCCAATGGCTGCGCGAGCGGGCATTGCGCGATCGTGGAGCGGCAGGCCCGACCTTCGGCGAGCTGTGCCAGCTCGCCGCCACCGCGGAGCCCGGCTCAGGCGGGGTCCTGTTCACTCCGTGGCTGGCCGGAGAGCGGTCCCCGGTCGACGACCGGAACGCCAGGGGCGGATTCCACAACCTCTCGCTCGAAACCGACCTGGCTGCGCTGACCCGCGCGGTCCTCGAGGGCGTCGCCTACAACAACAGGTGGCTGCACGAGGCCGTGGAGCGTTTCGTCAAGCGCCGCCTGGAGCCGATCCGGGTCTTCGGCGGCGGCGCGCAATCGGACCTGTGGTGCCAGATTCACGCCGACGTGCTGGGCCGCGAGATCGAGCAGGTTGCCGACGCGATGCACGCGAACCTGCGCGGCGCCGCGATCCTGGCCGGGCTCGCACTCGGGTACCTGGACGCAGCGACTGCGGACGACTTGTGCCCCGTCGCCGCGACCTTCGCGCCCGACCCGGCCAGGGCCGCGTGCTACGACCGCCTCTACCGCGAGTTCCCCGGCCTGTACCGGATGCAGAAGGGGATGTTCGCACGGCTGAACGGCTCACCCCGGCAATAAGGCGAGTAACGGCGGCGCTTTCCTAGCTTGGCAATGGTGTCGATGTGCCACCGCTGTTCCTGTTACCGCAGCGGTGGCACATCGGCACCAAGGCAGCCGGGCGGGAGCCTGTCGCGCGGGCGCGGGGAGAGGCCAGCTAACCGCCCGCGCGACAGGCTTGCTCACCCGCGTCAGCCGAGCTTGGCCTTGCCGAGGGTCAGGGTGATCGTGTTGTTGGGGCCCGGAATGGTGAGGTTGATCAGGAACGTCGCCAGTCCGCAATGGGAGAAGTTCGGGATGGTGTAGGTGCCGGCCAGGTTGCCGCCGCTCAGGAGGTTGAAGCCGGGCTGTGAAGTGACGGTGATGCTCGCGGGCGAACTGGTCTGGCACTCGTCGCCGATCCAGATCGGGATGCCGCCGATGGACAGTCTGTCCAGCTTGAGCGTCACTGACGCGGTGGTCGTGACCACGCCCTTGGTCAGGGCTCCCGTCGCCGGCCCGTTCTGAATGAACTCGGTTGTCGCCGTGACCGGGATGAAGCCGAGGATCTTGAACGTGCCAGTGGCGGGCGGCAGGGTTAGCGTCGAGGTCAGCGCAGAGGTGCTGAGGTCCAGCGTGCTCACGAGCGTTCCCGGGCCAAGCGGTACGGTGCCGTTGACCTTGCTGAGGAAAGTACTTCCAGTGACCGGGTAGGTCGCGGTGATCGTGCCTGCCGGGAGTGCCGCGCGCGAGGGCGCTGCGACGGCCGGCGCCGCCGCCTGGAGGGTAACTGCCGCCAGGCCAGCGGCCGATACGAGGAACATTCCCAAGGATCTGCGCATGCCGCGCTCCCTTCGATCCGTTGCTCGTCGATCCGTTGCCCCCACCTTTGTTACTTGCAAGTACCTTACTGGCCAGTACCTTACTGGCACGTAACATACGGGCGCAATGGATCGGCATGCGAGCGTGGTCGCGACACGCCGGCGTGCGTTCTCTACGGCAATCTAGGGAGTTTTCTAGACCGGCCCATAGGCTGCTATGCCGTGGATCCGGTGCGGAATCCGTATGCTCCCGGTGCTGGCCAGCGGCCTCCGGAGCTGGCGGGCAGGGACTCGGAGCTGGCCCAGTTCGAGGTTGTGCTTGAGCGGGTGGCCCGCGGCAAGCCCGAGCGCAGCATCGTGCTCACCGGGCTGCGCGGAGTCGGCAAGACGGTGCTGCTCAACGCGTTCCGCTCGATGGCGATGCAGCGGCTCTGGGGCACGGGAAAGATCGAGGCCCGGCCAGATCAGTCCATTCGCCGGCCGATCGGCGCGGCGCTGCACATGGCGGTGCGCGAGCTGGCGCCCCGGCACCGGGCTCCCGACCGGGTTCAGGATTTCCTGGGTGTACTCAAGGCCTTTCTGGCCCGGGATCCAAGGACCGGGAAGGCCGCGCAGCTCAGCCAGGTCAGCCAGCTTGGCATCGACGTGCCGATGGCGCGCGGCCGCGCGGATTCCGGCGACCTCGAGATCGACCTCACCGAGTTGCTCGCCGACGCGGCGGGCGTCGGCGCCGACCTTGGCGTCGGGATCGCGCTGTTCATCGACGAGATGCAGGACGTGCCGCCGCCGGACATCTCCGCCCTGTGCGCCGCCTGCCACGAGCTCTCGCAAAGCGGCGGGCCGCTGATCGTCGTGGGCGCCGGGCTACCGCACTTGCCCTCCGTCCTGTCGGCGAGCAAGAGCTACTCAGAGCGGCTCTTCAGGTACGTCATGATCGATCGCCTGGACCGCAAGGCCGCCGACGTCGCGCTGCTCGCGCCGGCCAGGCGGGAGGGTGCCGACTTCACCACGGACGCGCTCGATGCACTGTACGCGGCCGCCGACGGCTACCCCTACTTCGTTCAGGCCTACGGCAAAGTGACCTGGGACGTGGCCGCCGCCAGCCCGGTCACCCGCTCCGATGTCGTGGTCGCCTCTCCGCTGGCCGCCAGCGAGCTCGCCGTGGGGTTCTTCGGGAGCAGGTACGAGCGGGCGACCCCGGCCGAGCGCGAGTACATGCGGGCCATGGCGCATCTCGGCGACGATCCCGTGCCGACCGCGCAGGTTGCCGACGAGCTCGGTCGCAAGCCGTCCAGCGTGTCACCCGCCCGAGACAGCCTGATCAAGAAGGGCCTGATCTACAGCTCGGAGCGGGGCCTGATCGCGTTCACGGTGCCGCATTTCAGTCGGTTCCTGCGAGCTCAGCTGAGCTGAAGGCAGGATGCGCGGCTAGGCGCGGGGCCCGGCAGCGCACGCAACCGTCGTTCCGGAATCTATGCGCCTCTATGCCGCACTCTAGCCAGGACGCGAGATCGGGCTAGAAAGTGCGAGAGCCCTTCCGGCTGGTACGTACGCGGCGGCGTCGGCCTCGCGCGCCGGCCGCGATGCGTGCGCGCAGGCGACGCGATCCTGGCCCGGGGCCCGCGAGCGCGCCGGCGGCCTTTAGCCGCCGCGTCGCTGGGCCACGGCAGCACGGCGCCGGTCGCCGAATCGACGAGCACGGCCAGCACGGCAGGCCGGCGGTTCCGCAGGTACACAGCGAACACCAGGTCCGCGCTCCGCCCGCGATGCCTGCTCGGGAACACGACGTACCGCCAGCACAGCTCGCGCCAGGTATCGGTCGGCTGCCCGTCCACGACCAGGCTGGCATGCTTGCGCCACTGGGCGCTCCGCTGGATCGCGGCCACCGCGAGTTCGGGGCCGAGCACGCGGTACTCGCAGGGCTCGGAGTAGCCGATCCTGACCAGCACCTCGCGCAGTTCAGGGGAGAGCGCCGCGAGCGCCGCGAGCTCCGCCGCGAGCAGGAGCAGGACCAGCGCTGCCCGGTTGACCGTGCCCGGGAGCTGCATCGGCGGCAATTTCACGATCGCGAGCGCCGCGAAGGCGAGCCCGGCCGATCGCGCCACGATGCCGCCGGTGATCGGGGCCGAGCTGAACTCCCCGAAGCACCCGCAGCCGATGTCCGGGCGCACGCTGCGCAGCTCGATCAGCGCGCAGGTCGCGACCACGAACAGCAGCCCAGTGCCGAACCTGATCAGCTCGGCTGACGCGCCCCCGAGCGAGCGGCCCGCGGTCGCGATCAGGCCCACGCCGAAGGCCAACTCGGCGATGCACAGGCCGACCGCGACGGATTGGCGCAGCCGTACGGGGAACAGCACTGTAGGCCCGAGCACGGCGCTGATCGACTGGCCGCGCACCACGCGCAGGGCCTTGCTCGCACAGCCGCCAAGCAGCATCGCGGCCAGCAGCGGCACCTGCACGTCCCCGAAGTCGGTCAGCAAGCTCGGCGGCGGCGTCATGTCAGCGGCCAATCGTCAGGGTCGTGTTGAAGCAGCCGGTCTCCAGCTCGCCGCCGAGCGCCACGAAACTGGCCAGCGTCAGGTCGGCGACCCGGCCGCGCGGCGACGTTCCGCACGTCAGGCACCTGTCGTTGAAGAGGCGGGCTACCGGCGCGCACCCGGTTATCGGGAACGTCCAGCTCGCGCCCGTGCACTCATTGGCCACCAGCAGGGAACTACCCACGGCAAGATAGGGCAGGTCACGGTAAGCCGGAGCGTGGCCGGGCGGGAAGCCAGCCGCCCGGTCCTCGGCGCAGCCATTGGACGGGTCGAGCGCCGGATAACGGACGCCGAGCACGCCGTGCGGCTCGTCGGCCGAATCGTGCCAGATCGCGGCGCCGGTGATCGACTCCGGCAGGCGGCCGCTCGCCGACTGCGGCACAGGAACCCGGTCGCTGCGGTACGGAGGCTGCGACGTCGCCGGAATCAGGCCCTGGAGCACGCCGCCACGCTGCACGCCAATGACGTCGATCAGGTACCCCGGCCGCAGGTTCGGGAACCTGACCTGGATCCGCCCGCTGGCATGCGGCGGGATCACCACGACCCGCTGCGGGCTGGTCGCGGCCTTCGCCCAGGTCGCGCCGGCCGATACGACCAGCGCGTCGTCGTCCTGGCGCAGGATGGTCCCGCTCACCCTGCCGATGTTCGCCCAGGCCCGGTCGGCGATGCCGGGCGATCCGGGCCGCAGCCTCAGCACCACGTCATCGCCTGGCCGCAGCGCCGATGGCGTTAATGGGCCGCCGCGCCACGCGGTCGCATCGGGTGTGAGCACGAACCGGCGCTCACCGCTGGCATCACCCAGCACCAGCACCTGCGGGCTGACGTCCACGATCTGCCCCGTCACCACGCGGTAGAGGTGGGCCGGCGTCGCCGAGCCCCCGTGCGCGACCCAGCCGCGGCCCGCCGACGGCGGCGGCGGAGAGAACACGGCGGCCTTGTACAGTCTGCGGCGCGCGATAGTGCTGGTAACTGCCACGGTGGCACCCGGGCAGCGTTCACAGCACACGCCGGTTCCGATCACCTGGTCCCGTCCCTTTGCGGCAAAGTTCCCGGCGCCGCAACCCATTGATCGAATGCTTCCAGAGTCACGACCATGCTGAGCAATCCGGCGCGCGTCAAGCGGTTTCTGCGAACTTTCCATGCCAAGTCTCGTCAGAAGCCGACACCAGCGGGCCGCGGCGAAAATTGACGTTGGCAAGAGATGCCACTGACCAGCGGCTTGTTACACGGGGTAGTGGGACATCAACGGAGTGTCGTCGGTACCGTTGGTATGTGAGCGTCGGGGGCGATCACGGTGGCCAGCGGGAACGCCGGGGCGGCACGAGCATGCCCGCCGTCCCGCGCCAGCCGGCAGCGAGCGAGAGCGACTTCCGCGAGTATGTCAGCGCCCGCGGCCGGGCTCTGCTGCGCTCGGCCTACCTGCTGACCGGCAACCTCGCCGACGCCGAGGACCTGGTGCAGTCCGCGCTTGCCAAGACCTACCAGGCATGGGACCGGATCGCCGATCGGGGCGCGATCGACGGGTATGTGCGGCGGGCCATCGTCAACACCCACATCTCCTGGTGGCGCAGGCGGCGGGTGGATGAGTTCCCGACGGCCGAGATCCCCGACCAGCCCGTCGACGACGCGGCCGCCAGCAGCGACCTGCACGACATGCTGCAGCGCGCGATCGACCGGCTGCCGCAGCGGATGCGAGCGGCGGTGGTGCTTAGGTTCTTCGACGACATGACCGAGGCCGAGGTCGCTGAGGTGCTCGGGGTCAGCCAGGGGACCGTGAAGAGCACGGTCTCCCGCGCGGTGGCCAAGCTCAGGGCCGACGGCGACCTGCGCGCCAGCTGACCGCGCCTCAGCTACCGAAGCCGTCCACGATCACGCGGCGCCGCCTTCCGGTCCCGGCGCGAGGTGACGTTTCCGCCGCGACGTGGGACTATCCACGTCAGGGATATTTCTGGCGATCGGCGCTCGGCGTGCCCGCCCAGCGCGCGCCGGAGCGCAGCCCGCTGGAGGTCGACCGGTGCGAAGCACGATGATGGACACCCCGCTGACCGTGACCAGGATCATGCGGTACGGCAGCACGGCGTACGGCGGCCGGGAGGTCGTGACGTGCACGGCGGATGGGGCGCGCCGCCAGACCTACGCCGAAACCGGAGCCAGGGCTGCCAGGCTGGCGCGCGCGCTGCGGGCACTCGGGGTCGATGGCGACCAGCGCGTCGCGACGCTGATGTGGAACAACGCCGAGCACCTTGAGGCCTACCTGGCGATCCCCTCGATGGGAGCGGTGCTTCACACGCTCAACCTGCGGCTTGAGCCCGAGGTGATCGGCTACATCGCCACGCACGCCGGCGACGACGTCGTGATCGTGGACCCGAGCCTGGTTCCGCTGCTGGCGCGAGTGCTACCGCATGCCGACACCATCCGCCATGTCCTCATCACAGACCCGCAAGACGGAACGGGCCGCCCGGAGCTGGCCGCCGTGGCGGGCCCAGGCCGTTCGGTGCACTCGTACGAAGAGTTGCTCGCCGCGCAGGAGCCCGCATTCGACTGGCCCGACGTTGACGAGCGGTCCGCCGCCGCCATGTGCTACACGAGCGGGACGACCGGGCACCCGAAGGGCGTCGTGTACAGCCACCGCTCCATGCACCTGCACTCGCTCGCGGTCAGCACCGGCACAGTGTTCGGCCTATCCGAACGAGACCGAGTGCTGCCGGTGGTGCCCATGTTCCACGCGAACGCGTGGGGCCTGCCCTACGCGGCGGTCATGGCCGGGGCGAGCCTGATCATGCCGGACCGGTTCTTGCAGCCCGAGCCGCTGGTCAAGCTCATCGAGGCGGAGCGACCGACGCTGGCCGGCGCGGTGCCGACGATCTGGAACGCGCTGCTGCAGCACGTCCGCGCCAACGGGGGCGACCTGAGCTCGCTGCGGATGGTGCCGTGCGGCGGGTCGGCCGTGCCCAGGTCGCTGATGGAGGCGTACGAGAAGGAGCTTGGTGTCACGATCGTGCAGGCCTGGGGCATGACGGAGACGTCGCCGCTGGGCAGCATCGCTCACCCGCCGGTGGGCGTCGTGGGGGAAGACGCCTGGAGCTACCGGACCACCGCGGGCAGGCTGATCTGCGACGTCGAGGCGAGGCTGGTGGGCGAGGGCGGCGTGCTGCTGTCACACGACGGGCAGGCCGTCGGCGAGATCGAGGTTAAGGGCCCGTGGATCACCGGCGCTTACTACAAGGACGATGACCCCGACAAGTTCCGTGATGGCTGGCTGCGGACCGGCGACGTCGGGACGATCGACGAGCTTGGCTTCGTGACGCTGACCGACCGGGCCAAGGACGTGATCAAGTCGGGTGGCGAGTGGATCTCCTCGATGGAGCTCGAGAACGCCCTCATGGCCCATCCCGACGTGCTGGAGGCGGCCGTGATCGGGGTGGCCGACGAGCGCTGGGGCGAGCGGCCGCTTGCCACAGTGGTCCTCGCCCCCGGCGCGGCGACGTCGGCCGCCGAACTCCGCACGTTCCTCGCCGAGCAACTCCCGCGCTGGCAGTTGCCCGAGCGGTGGGCGTTCATCGCCGAGGTGCCGAAGACCAGCGTGGGCAAGTTCGCCAAGACCAGGATCAGGGACGCCTTCGCCCGCGGCGAGTACGAGGTGATCGAGGCGCGGTAGCGGGCACCCTCGGCGCCACAGGGCCCCAGCGCCCGCAGCATAGATGTGGCAATGGTGTCGCCCTGGCAGCATCGGCGCCGCATCGATGCCGCCCGCACGGGCGGGCTGGGCGGGCTTTGCGGCTGCCAGGGTGCGCCGGTAACCTTGTCGCGGCGCTCCGGGCCTGCCCAGGAGCGCCGGGGAGGCTTCGCCTAGTCCGGTCTATGGCGCCGCACTGCTAATGCGGTTTGGGTTCGCGCCCATCCGGGGTTCAAATCCCCGAGCCTCCGCAGCTGACGGCTAAGCGGCTGGGCGCCAGGACGCAAGCGGTCAGACAGGCTGGAGCCGCGTGCGCAGGAGGCAGAATTCGTTGCCTTCTGGGTCGGCCAGGACGTGCCAGCTCTCGGTGCCGGTCTGGCCGACGTCGGCCCGCCTGGCGCCGAGCGCGAGCAACCGCTCAAGCTCGGCGTCCTGGTCGCGGTCCGTGGCGTTGACGTCGATGTGCAATCGGAGTTTCCCGGTCCGCGGGTCGTTGCTGGGGCTGAGGATGAGTGTGGGCTGCGGGCCGCCGAAGCCGGCGCCGGGCGGCCCGATCTCGATGCTTCCGTCGTCCTCCCGGCCCAGTTCGACGTAGCCGAGAACCTCGCTCCAGAATTCCGCCAGCCGGTCGGGGTCGGCGGCGTTGATGACCAGCTCACTGATGCGGCACGCCATGCCTGCCAGTGTACGTAGCCAACTCGTGAGTTGATCGTGGCCGCGAGCGCTGCCTCAGGCGACCGCGCGGCCGACCACGACGCCGTCGGCGATCTCGTCACCGACCCAGAGCGCGAAGTGGTCGCCGGCCTCAAAGTACTCGGTGAGCTCTTCACCCCTGATCGCCACGGTCACGATCTCGTGGCCCGCATCGAGCCAGTCCGAGCCCTCGCCTTCATTGGTGACCAGGGCGCTGAAGAACTGACGGTGACCCGTGCCGTGGTGCTCGCCGAGGATCGCCATCCGCCGCGCCTGTCCGGGCAGGAGCGAAACCGTGCCCCCGCGACCAGGCTGGTCGGACGGGCTCACCTTGATGAATGCCTGGAACTTGTGGCTCTTCTTCCGCATGGCGCCCCTCCATGCCTAGGCCCGAGCGCACTCGGCGCCGCCCTCCATGATCAATTCTACTCGCCAGTGCGGGTCGTGATCAGAGCCCAGGCAGCGCGAATCCGTTGTAGTAGTACAGCGCCGATGTGTACCAGAGCACGCCGAGGAGCACCGCGAGCGTCCCGCCGGCCACCGGCAGCGCCCATCCGGGCAGCCGCCGGTTGTGCACCATCAGCACCTTCGCCGCGAAGGCGCCGTAGAAGAAGCAGCCCGCGACCGAGTGGATCGCGATCCTCAGGTTGGTGAACTGGACGCCGTAGGCCATCAGGCAGTGGATGGCGATGGGCACGGTGATCGCGAACAGGCACGCGCCGATGACCCGGTGCGCCAGCCGGACCGGCCGCGGTGAGCTGTGCACCGCGGGCAGTTTCTGGTAGATCCACAGGGCGAGCAGGACCTGCACGGCGACAAGCGCGAGCGCCACGGTGGCCAGCGTCGACTTCAGCGCGATGGCGTCGAGCCCGGTCCGGCCGAACAGGCTGAAGTAATAGTTGGGCGCGTGCACCCGGCCGTACACCAGCAGCGCCGTCGAGACCGCGATCGCGACCAGGGCGATGCCAGCCAGCCAGAGCACGATGACCGGCCTGGAGGCGGCATCGGCCCTGGGGCGGTTGGCTCCCTGGTCGGCGCTCACGCCTCGCCCACGCGGTGGTCAACACCGTCGAAAGTCTGGGTGTCGTCGGCCTCTGGCGCGTCCGCGCCGGTCATGTCCTCGCCTTCAGGCTCGCCGTCGGTCATCTGCTGTTCCTCGATGACCTCGCCCTCAACTACGTCCTGGTCTTCGACGACCTCGCCGTCGACGATGTCTGCGTCGTCTTCGGGGTCGACGACTTGGGTGTCCGTCACTTCTGCCCACGGCGCCGTATCGGTATGCTGCTCCGGCGCCTGTGCAGCCGGCGCCTCTGCCGCCGGTGCCTCTGCCGCCGGTGCCTCTGCCGCCGGTGCCTCTGCCGCCGGAGCTTCTGCCGTCGGCGCGGAGCTACGGGCCGGCTGTATGTCTCCGGTCCCGTCATCTTGTCCTGCCGAATCCTTAAAGATTCGGCCGCAGACGACCAGGTATAGCTGCTCGGGATAAGGAATATGGTCGATCTTGCGCAGTGCCTGGTCCTGGCCGGCTGACTCCACGACGAACTCGCCATAGCCGAGCAATCGCCCGGCCAGCGTTCGGTGGAAGCTCATATCGGTCACCTTCGCGAGCGGCATCATCGCGACGCTGCGCGTGAATACACCCGAGGTCAGCAGAATTCGCTCGGAGGTAATGACGAAGTAATCGACGGCCCAGTTGACGATCTGCCACACCAGCCGGAGGAACAGGATTGCCCACAGTGCCCACAGGATGTAGGCAAGTTGCTTGTGGTCGCGCAGGAGGGTAGCCCACAGCAGGGCGGCGGCGAGCAAGCCGCCGATCGCCTGGATGCTTGGCGCAATCAGGACGGCCGGATGCCGGCGGACGGTCGCCACGCAAACCTCGCGGGGCAGCAAATATTTGTCGACTGCCGCGGGGTCGTGCTTGGTCTGCGCCGCGCTGCTCACTGACTAGGGCTTTATGTCGTTGAGGAAGTGGGATAGGGAATTGCCGGCCGACTGGAGCCAGCTCAGGGCGTTCGAGACGACGTTCGCGGCGCCAGAAGGCGATTTAGCAAGGTAGTAGATCACGAAGAGGACAGCGCCCCACGTCAAAACCTTCTTCAACATCCCGATCACCTCCCCACCGCATCCGTGACAGGGCGTAACCGCTCCCGAACCACAGCATAGCCCGTTGCGCATTGGCGGCCAATGCGAGCGTACCGATCGGCTCACCATAGCTCGTGATGCGAGCAGACCAGTCCATCCACGCCGGATTCTTGCCAGAAAGCCGTTACTGTTCTTCCTGCGGACCAGTCGGATGGAGAGAGCGTGACCGAGGTGACGAGCTGCGACTTCTGCGTCGCGGTCTATCGTGAGGAGGACGCCTGGGAGGCTGAGGTGCTTCCCGTGGCCGTCACTGAGAACCTCGACGCCATCATCCACGCACTGCGCCAGCTACCCGGGATCGGCGGGGCTATCGGCCTGACCGCCGTCGGTGACGATTTCTTTGTCATAACCAGGCTTGTTGGCGGGCATGTCAGCGTCTTCCTTTCTGATCTCACCGCCTCAGTTGACTGGCCGTTGGCCCGGCAGGCTCTGGAGTACCTCGACATCCCGGTGCCCTACGATGAAGAACTCGATCAGGTCCTCCCGGCCGGCGACCTGTCGATCCTCGCCGACCTAGGCGTGGACGAGATGGAGTTGTGCGCGCTTGCAGGCGACCTCGATCTGTTCCCCGACGAAGTGCTCGCGAGCCTAGCCAGACGGGTCGGCTTCGGGCCTGCGTTCGATCGCGCGCTTGACTCAATGGATGGACGATGAGGTGCCGCCGGACCAGGTGACCGGTTACCTGGCGTCGTTCGAACCGACCATGCGGCTGGCGCTTGAGGTGGCGACGGCGGGCCCGGCTGAGGACGTTCCGGTGGGCGCGATCGTGTTGGCCGCCGATGGCTCGATCCTCGGCCGCGGGCGCAACCAGTGCATCGTCGCCTCCGACCCGACCGCGCACGCTGAGATCGTCGCGCTGCGCGAGGCTGCCCGGGCGGCATCGTTCTGGCGGCTCGACGGATGCACCTTGGTGGTCACGCTGGAACCTTGCACCATGTGCGCGGGCGCGCTGGTGGCGGCGAGGATTGCCAGGCTGGTTTACGGCGCCACCGACCCGCGGGCGGGAGCCGTCGGTTCGCTGTGGGACGTGGTGCGTGATCGCAGGCTCGGGCGGCCCGTGGAGGTGCTCGGCGGCGTGCTCGCTCGCGAGTGCGGCGAGCTGGTCAGCGCCTTCTTCGCACGGCTGCGCCAGGATGCGGGCAACGACCCCGGGACCGGTGGCGCCACCCCGGGCGAGGCACTCGGGTAGGCTCGGCGGCGGTGGAGTCGCCTAGTGGCCGAGGGCGCACGCCTCGAAAGCGTGTGATGGGGCAACTCATCCGTGGGTTCAAATCCCACCTCCACCGCTCTGGCCTGCAATGATGTGGGACCAGTCGTCGGTGTTCATCGGTCCGAGTGCATCCTGGTCTCAGTTCCTGGCTCGGTAAGCACATCGCCTTATGCCTCATTCCGGACAAACCAAGGCTGTGGCGAGGATCAAACGGATCCCGTCGTGCCTGGCCAGAGAGGTGCCGGACATTCGCGAACAGCGCGGCGCACCTCGCCAGATCGTGCTGCCAGGTCACGGAACATATAGGCAGCCATCGGCGCGCCCGGACGAGTGATAGCTGTGTACGACGTAGCCGGGTCAAGCTGAATTCATAGAGCACGAGCAGGACGGCGATGATGAGGAGGCCGACCCAGCTGACGCTGAACATCAGCAACAGCCTTGAGCGACTCGTTGAGCAGCGGCACCAGATTCAGCACCACATGGCCATCATGGGCCTGGAGCGCCTTGCTGTTGCCGTTCAGCGCGGGCATGACCTGCCTTGCTCGGCGCCACCGCCGCATACCTGCTGATCGGCATGTTCTTCGCTTTCGCGTACAAGGCGGCCGGCGAGCTCGGCAGCGTGCCGTTCTTCGGCTCGGGCGGGCACGGCTCGCTCAGCCAGGACCTGTTCTTCGGCTTCGTTACGATAACGACCGTCGGCTGCGCGAACCTGGTCTCGGCCGCCAACCCCGGGCAGACGCTCGCGGTGCTGGAGGCAGTCACCGGGCAGCTGTTCCTCATCGCGGCCGTCGGGAAGATCATCAGCAGCATGCCGCGCCGTGGCAGCCGACGCTTACGCTCCTAGTCCCGTCGGCGGCGCGTCGGTGTGCCGCTCGTCACTATCGGCATGTTGCACGCCAGCGTCGCAATCATCACCGGCGATAAGCGGCCTGGTCCGCCTGCTCTGATCCGCCGTCACCTGGCCGGCGTATCGCCCGGCGATCACGTTGGACACAGCCAGCGTCCGGGTTAGCGTTCGTCCTGCGTACCGGGGACCATCGTCCATGCAGTGTCGCTTCTGTGCCTGGGTACGGTGGTACAGGAGCGGCAGTAGTTGCTGCTGCTACCGAGCACGAGCCGGAGCAGGCGCTTTGTGCGAATTCCGATGGGGGCCGCCATGAATGCCTTGTGGTGGATCTTGGTTGCAGCCGTCTGGATCGTCATCGCCTTCTGGCCCGCCCGGGTGGTCGGCCGCAAAGGCCATGGCTTCATCGGGTACCTCATCTTCAGCCTGGTCTTCTTCCCGGCGGCGCTCATCGTCGCCTACCTGGTCGGCGACCGCTCCCCGGTCGCGGCCCGGTAACGGGCCGCCGGGAGCTACTCGGCAGGCCGGCCCAGGGGTGCACAGTTGCCCGAAGGCCCAAGGCCCTCGAGTCCGGCCACCCAGAAGGGAGCAAGGAATGTCAACAACTGCCTGGAAGTTCAGCGGAACCGAGAAGGCCGACGAGGCGGTCCTCAGGCTCAAGGAACTCGATGCCCAGGACTTCATCCACCTGCAGGACGTAGCCGTGATCCGCTGGCCACGATACGCCGGGGCACCTACGGCTCACGAGCACGTGACCGACGAGGGCGGCAAGGTCTCGGCCATGGTCAGCAAGCTCCGGCATCCCACCATCGACAGCTCGATGATCGAGTCAGCCAAGGGCGACATGACACCCGGGCAATCGGTTCTAGTGCTGCTGAGCTCCGACGCCGCAATCGACACCGTGGCCGAGGCGCTCCACGGACTGGGCATGGAACTGACCCGCTCCGACCTGTCGGTCGAGCAGCAAGATCACGTGCGGGCCGCGTTCCGGGATCAAGCGGCCGGCCAGAGCGACAGGCCCGTTTCGCCCTCGTAGTCGGCCCGCCACGATCTGCCGCGCCCGGAGGGCGTCATCCCGATCCCATCGCCCACGGGCTGCGGTAGAGCGGTCTCGGCACGCATGACCCGGCTGGTGCGGCGAAGCGCATGCGCTGGCGCCTTTGCGGCTGCTCGTGCTCATGCTTGGCTGTCGCTCGGCTGGGAGGCTGGGCTGGTGGGCGAGCGTGCCGCGGCGGGTTGCGGGCCGGCATCCGCCGCGGCACGCGTGGCGGCGCTGCGCGCTGTGGTCAGGGCCTGGATGGTCAGGTAGGCGACCACGACGGAGACGATGATGAGCGGGGCGGTGGCGATGCCGGCTTTGGAGGTTAGCAGGACGGCGATCACGGTGGCTGACAGCGGGAGCTTGAGGATCGATACCGCCATGGCGGCCATCAGCACTGCCACCGCGGGCGTCTCGGAGAACCCGGGCAGGTGAGCGGCGAGCAGTCCCCCAGCGGCGCCGATGAACAGGGCCGGGAATGTCGGGCCGCCGCGGAAGTTGCCCAGCGAGATGCTCCAGGCCAGGCCCTTGAACAAGAGCAGGAATGCCAGGGTAGACAAGGACAGGGCCGGGGCCTGGCCGACCAGCGAGCTGAACGCGTCCTGACCGGAGAACAGCACCACGTCCGCCGGTTGGCCGGTGATCTGGGCGAATCCGATCGCGAGGCCGCCGACGGTTAGGGCGCAGGCCGGCAGCAGCAGCCAGGGCTGCCTGGCGGCTACATGGGCTGATATCCGTGCGATGTCGATGATTGTGAATGTGACTAGGGCGGCGGCGAACGCGAGCACGATCGCCCAGCCGAATTCGGCGGCCGTGAGGGTGGAGAATGCGGGCAGAGAGAATGGGGTTAGCGCGTAGGCGCTTGAGCTAAGGCCGGTCCAGTGGCCCATGCCAATGAAGATGACGGAACCGATCCCGGCGGACATCAGCCCCGGCAGCAAGATGAGCGGCAACATGTTCCCGCCGAGGCCGGCGGCCTCGATCAGGATGACTGCGCCGATCACGGGCGAGCCGAAGATCGTGGCGAGCGCGGCGAATGATGCCGCAGCGGCGAGCACGGACAGCAGTTGACTGGGCGTGTCTTTGCGTCCCAGCTTGACGGCCAGGATCGCCAGGCCGGTGCCGAGGGCGATCAGCGGGGCTTCTGGTCCCAGGACCAGGCCCAGGCCCAGGGTGGCTAGCGCGGCCAGCAGGATGCCCGGCAGTTCGATGGGCTGCGCGGGGGAAGCCTTGATCCCTTGATAAGGGATGTGGCCACCGCGGCCTGGAAGGCGCAGGATCGCGACGGCGGCCAGCACGCCGGCCACGGCCAGCACGGGCAGGGGCCACCACCAGGGAACCGGATGCAATCCCAGCCCGCTGGGCAGGCTCTTGTACACCTCATGCTGAATCCAGTGGACCAGTTCCAGGAAGCACCAGGAGGCGAACGAGACGAGGACGCCGATCAGCGCGGCAAGGACGAGCAGGATCCGGTAGCTCTTGCTCCGGATCACAGAGCCCGGGTCGGCGGGGGCGGCAGCCGGCTCGCTCACCGGCGGCGTTCTGCCGTCGATGCTCCGGTATGCGAGCGCCGGAGCATTTCCGCCGACGCGCGGGGCGGGAGCAGGCGCGCGGAGCTGGCCGCAGTCTTAGATCTGGGTCGTGGTCGCAACCTTGCCGTCCTTGGCTGCTGCCTGGAACTCGGCGTAGTCGCGTTCGTTCTGGTCGGCGTAGGTCTCGGCGAAGTCGGCGATCGCCTGGTCGAACCTGGCGGAGCCGCCGAGGTAGGAGGCCAGCGCGATCCGGTCACCTGAGCGGGCGTGCGCCCGGGCGAGGGTCCAGCCGCACAGCCGGGCGTACACGGTCATGCCGACCGGCACCATCGCCTCGATCGGCGCGGAGAATTTCCAGTCTTTCAGCTGGCGGACGTAGAAGTCGCGGTTCACCTTGTCCGGGCCGGCGGCTCGGGTCCAGCCGAGGAAGATGTCGCTCTCGGCCTGCATCAGGTGCTGGCCGGCGACGACCCGCTCGCCCTCGTTGGCGTACTTGCTGGCCCCGCAGTAGTCTGCCAGGACCGAGGGCTGGGCCTCCTTGGCCTGCAGGAACAGCGGGTCGGCTCCGTCGCCGGCGGCCATCAGCACGATCCAGGCGCGGGTGCCGACGCTGCCGACCCCGACGACCTTTCGGGCCAGCTGGATCAGCGTGAACTGCTCAAGCAGGTGCCGCCGGTCGGACTGCAGGCTCCGCCCATAGCGGCCCAGGACGGCGCGCACCTGCTCGTAGATCGCATCGGCCTGGACATCGGCGAACACCTCCTCCACCGGCATGATCATCGGCGGGTCGCTGATGATCTGCCGCCGCCCGTCCGCCACGGCGGTGAGCTTCGCCACCGCTTTCGTGGTGTCCGCGGTATGCGCTTTGGCCAGCAGCCCCCGGGCGGCCTTGAACCTCTTCTTTTTCATCTGCGCCTGGAACTGGCCCAGGGCCTGCTCGATGTCCAGGTGCGCGTACCAGACCGCCAGCAACGGCTGCCCGGCGAACTGCCGCATCGCCGTGCGGTAACTGGCGGCCGCCGCCAGGACGATGCCCCGGCGGGCCTTGGCGCTGAACCCGTTGTCCCGACCCGCCACGGCCAGGCTTGCGGCCAGCCGCTTGACATCCCACTCAAACGGGCCGGGCAAGGTCTCGTCGAAGTCGTTGACGTCGAAGACCAGGTTCCGCTCCGGCGAGGCGAACGCCCCGAAATTGGACAGGTGTGCGTCCCCGCACAGCTGCACCCGCAAACCGGACGCGGGCGTGCCGGACAGGTCCGCCGCCATCGGCAGCGCCGCCCCGCGGAAGAACGTGAATGCGGACACCAGCATCCGCCCGTGCCGGATCGGCACCAGGTCGGGGACCCGCGACTTCGCCTGCCCGAGCAGCAGGCCCACCGGATCTCGCGACCTGCCCGGCTCGAATTCCGCGTGCGACTCCAGCGCCGCCGCCGCCCTGGCATCCTTCCCCCGAGCCGCGCGGTCCGCACGACTGAGCCGCTCAGCCGGCTCGGCCAGGCGCTCCGGGCGGCGGCCAGTTCCGCGCACACCAGGCTTCCGGGCCGTCCCTCGATCCGCCGTCATGGTCATGGCGCCACACCCTCCGCATGGCAGCGGCCCTAACGCCGCTGACCGTCACGCGCCGCAAACGATGCCCTGGCGCACCGACCACGCAAGCATCAGCGCACAGCTGCGGGCATCCCCCCCAATGGGTGAACCTGCGGCCGCCCAGTCCGCCAGCCGCGTCAGCGGGGCGAACACGGGACTCTGCAGCACGCGAAGCCGTCGTTCACCCACCGCGGGTGATTCGTGTGATCCGGATTCCCGGGAGCATCTGGGTTGAGCCGCGCGAAATCGCGGTGGGCTTACGTGGGGAGATGTTCATGTCAAACGACACAGTGGTCTTGGCGATCTTCCAGAATGAGGCGGCTGCCGACGTCGCAGCCGCCGACCTGAAGGAGTCCGGGGCCGCGCAGGGCGACGCCATCGGCGTCCTTGCTCTCAACGAGAGGGGCCAGCTCAAGACGGACAAAGTGGGCAAGCGCAGTGCGGGCAAGGGTGCCGGCATCGGCGCGATCGCGGCCCTGGTCACCCCGGTCGGACTCGTCGGGGGCCTGGTGGGCGGCGGGCTACTTGGCGCGCTGCACCACAAGAATCTGGGACTCGACAAGGCCGATCGCGCCCGCCTGGGCAGCGAACTCGAGGGCGGCAAGGCCGCTGTCGGCGTGCTGGTTGCGCTCTCCGAGGCTGGCTTCATGGTCGACAAGCTCGCCTCCATGGGAGGTACTCCGGAGACCCACCAGGTCTCCGCAGAGGCCGTGGAAGAAGCCACGAAGGCCGCGACGACCGCACTACCGGAGTGAAGTCGGGGCTAATCCGCCTGTCATCGGCTCCTGCCGGACCGTGGCGGCGAGTGTCGCACACTGTCGGCCTTCCCGGCCGCCTCACGCGATGGCCTGCACGGCGACGAGGGCACGTTCTCGCTGTGCACGTTCCTGTACGTCGAGGCACTGGCCCGCGCGGGCCGGCTCGACGAGGCCATCCTCACCTTCGAGAAAATGCAGACCTACGGCAACCACCTCGGGCTGTACTCCGAGGAAATCGGGTCCACCGGCGAGCAACTCGGCAACTTCCCGCAGGCCTTCACCCACCTGTCCCTGATCAACGCCGCGATCACCCTCAACCGGGAGCTCGACCGGCGTGCCTCCAGATCCGCCGAGCCAGTAGTCGCCAGCGTCAGTTGACCTCGCAGCCCGCCTACGAGGAAGAGCATTAATTCTGAGCCGACCGGGAGCCGGGCGCACATGGCGATGGCAGGTCTGCACCGATGAACGCCGAGTTCTTCGCGCTGGCCTTCGTGGCCGCCTTCAACATCAAACTGCTGGCCATCGATCTGCTGCTGATCGAGAACCGGCGGCCACGGGTCATGTTCAGCGCCATCCTGGCCGGCGGGATGAGCATCGCCCTAGCCATCGGCCTGGTAGACGTGCTTGTCGTCCAGGCAGGCGCGATCGATTCCCAGAAGTCGATCAGCGCAGGCCTGGACCTTGCCATCGGCCTGATCCTGCTGGTCCTGGGCGCGCTGCTGGTGACCGGCAGGCTGCCCAGGCGACGTCGGTCCGGCGCCGAGGGCAGCCCGAAGGTTCAGGAAAGCAAGAAGGAGAAGGGGAGCGGCTGGGCCCAGCGGGCACTGGCCGAGCCCAGGCCGCTGCTGGCGTTCGCCATAGGCGTACTGGTCGGACTGCCGGGCGCCGCGTATCTTGCTGCCCTGCACAACTTGATCACCGGGGACTACTCCACCGGCACGCAGGTCCTGGCCGTGTGTGTCTTCGTAGTCATCGAGTTCCTGCTGATCATCATCCCGTGGCTGTGCTTGGAGCTACGGCCCGAAGGCACCGCCGCATCCCTCAGGCGAGGCCAGGCCTGGCTGGCCGGCCACGCCAGCCAACTCATGGCATCCGTTGCTCTCGTGCTGGGTGCTTACCTTACGGTGAGCGCCCTGGTCGGCCTGTTGTTACCCTGGCAGCCGCTGGTTGCACCGCCTTCGGGACCGCTGGCGGGACCAGGCAACAGTTCGCGCAGGTCACGTACGCAGGCACCCGGTGGCGGACGGCCGTTCCCAGTACTCGAAAGCGTGTGATGGGGCAACTCATCCGTGGGTTTAAATCCCACCTCCACCGCTGTTGACCTGGGACGATGCGCAACCAGTGTTCGGCGCTCATCGTTGCGATGACGTTCTTGGTCTGAGTTTCGGTCTCATCATGGTCTTGGCTTTATGCCATATTCCTGGACAAACTGACCACATTGGGACGCCACCCAGGTCACGTTGCGCCTGGTCAGGAACGCGCCGGACGCACCTGACCACAGCAGCGCACGCCGCCGAATCGTGCGTCCCGCCGTTCACGGCTGATCGGGACCGTTCGCGACCGGTCGGATACCTGCGAACTTGCCGACCGCATGACACTGAGTGATCGGGAAGCTCTGGAGAACGCGCGCACTTCTGCCGATATGGGCGGACTGCGCAGTTGGCGCAGTGCAGATTCCGTCGGCGCAGATCCGGGCGATCGGTGCTGTGGCAGCAGTCGCCAGCGGCCGGCGGTGGAGCTCACCAGTTCGGGCTGCAGTGGCGGCCGTCACCTGCCGTATCGGGCGAGCCGGCGGACGGCCCTCTCCGCAATCCGCTCGGCCCGCGCCAGCCACCAGCCCCCGAAGCCCGCCGCCACGGCGCCGATGCCGAGCACCAGCAGGAACTGTCCTACCGACATGTAGTTGCTCTGCTTGTAGGGGTGCGCCGGATCGTTGCTGTCGTAGCGCAGTCGGATGGTCGCGGGCTGTCCTGGCTTGTGGTGGAACTCGTAGGGGAACGCATCGGTGACCGTCGTCGTGATGACTCGGCCGGTCCGGGTCGTGAAGCGGACGGCCGCGTCGCACCGGGTCTCGCTCTGGTGGGTGGCCGGATCGAACTGCGCATGGCATCGCTCGGACAGGACCGTGCCGGTCACCGGGATCTGGCTGCCCTGGGTGAGGAACACGCCGAGGGCAATCAAGACCATGACCGCGCCGACCAGGAGCATCGCGGCCCCCACGAATCGGATCTGCCGTCGCTGGCGGGCGACTGATGGCGGCGAGGGTGCCACGAGGATCATTCCCGTGCATTATCCGGCATAAGGGAACTATAGATGGTTCGGCCATCCTGGACAGCGATCGCGGGACCGCAGACCCTTTCCGCCGCGATCACCCAGACGAGTTAACGTGACTTGACTGCCCGCCAAACTGCTTGACGTGCGTGAACCGCCGTACTGGCGCGAAGTCGGCTCGGTCAACGTGGTCGGCATGGTGATGCCGATACGGGAGTTCTGCGCGGAGTGCAGCAGCGCGGAGATGAGCAGCCGCCGTGCCAGATCCAGAGTTGACTTAGAGCAGACGGCTCACGAGTTCAGTTGTCCATGTCTCGGACACCGCTCGCCAGATAAGACAGTCGCTACGAGATGACGCCGAGTGCAGGCGTGATAGCCCGCGACTTCAACGCCCGCCGATGCCACCAGCGCTGCGCGCGTTCCGTCATCTTGCTCGGCCAGGTAGCGGCGGAACAAGCCGACGTCCTTGCCCGGCCAGCCCCCGGGCTGCGAAAGCCCGCGGGAGGTCCTCGACGTGGCCCGGAACCAACGGCCCGACGCTAACGGTGATCACGGCCGCCATCCTGGCCGGCGAGTCTTATCCGCGGCGAACGATTTGGGCTGGGCAGGCCCGCCGGGCAGCCCGGGGAAGGCGGCCTCGGGACAGTCGAAATCGCCGGTGCGGCTCACGCACTGAGCGAACTTTCGTCGATATACCTGCGGCGCGCACTTCCGCCGTTATGGCGCCAGCCCTCGTTGGTCGGCATAGCCGTCTGTGCCGGACCGAACAGGTTAGTCTGCGCGCTGCTGGCGCTCCGCGACCTGGCTTGGCGGCTTCACTGTCACGCCGGTTGAGGTACGTCGTACCACCAGTTGCGGGACCGGGTCCCCATGTAGCTTGAGCCTGCGGGGTCCTGCCGACGACCATGCGAGGCATCTATCGCGCCTGGTGGGGCTTATGTGTCGGCGGCCCAGCCCGCCGCGCCGATAGCAGAGCGTGGTCGGCGATCCGGTGCCAGCCGCGCGAAGAGCCGCCGATGTGCGTGGTTACTCGAAGGCCGCGGGCCGGGCGGCCTCGGCTGGGGGGCCGGTGGCAGGTGCCTGCCCGCTGAACACCCGGCGAAGCTGTTCGAGGCTGGTCGTGATGGCGTCCTTTTGCCGGTTCAGCTCGTCGACCTCGCGCTGGGCGGCGGCCCGGTGCCGTTCGAGCTCGGTCCTGGTGTCGGCCATCAGCTGATCGGCCTGCGCCTTGGCCTGGGCTGCCTGGGCCTTGGCCTGGGCGACGATCTGGTCGGCGTTCTCTTGCGCGTTGGACACCAGCTGCTTGTAGTGCTGCTCCGCCTCCCGCTGCGTGTGGTCGGCCTGCGCGCTGGCCTCGGCGGCCCGCTGCTCGGCCGTGGCCGCCCGCCGCTCGGCCTCGGTCACCAGCTTCTGCGTCGCCGTCCGCGCCGCCGCCAGCCGCTCCGCCTCCTGCCGCTCGGCCTCCTCCCGCCGGGAGGCGAGTGCGACCTCGAACCCGGCCTCCGCCAGCGCCCGCTGCGCCTCGCTCTCCTCCCGAATCTGCTGCGCCCGGCTGCGCACCTGGTCCGCCTGCCGCCTCGATGTCGTCAAAATCTCGTCGCCCTCCCGCTTCGCGGAGGCCTTCAGCTGTGCCACTTCGCGCTTGGTGGCCGTGCGCAGCGTGGCGATCTCCCGCTCCACCGCCGCCCGCTTCTCCGCCCCGTCCTGGTCTGCCATCGCCCGCAGCCTCGCGGCCTCCCGCTCGGCCGTTGACGTCAGGTTGCCGGCCTGCCGCAGCGCAGACCTCAGCTCGCCGGCCTCCCGCCGCGCCGACGTTCGGATCGCGTCCGCCTCCCGCTCCGCCGACACGCGCAGATCATCGACCTCGCGCCTGGCTGCCGCCCGCAGGCTCGCGGCCTCGTTCTCCGCCGCGGCCAGCAACTCGGCGGCATCCGCTCTCGCTGCCGCCTGCAACTCATCCGCCGCCGAGCGGGATTCCTGGACGATCTTTGTGACCTGCTCCTCGGCGAGGCGCAGCAGCTGCTCGATCTGCGAGCCAGGCCGGGCATAAGCCGGGCGTTCCCGCTCCCGCAGCTGGCGGGCCCGGGCTTCCACCTGCGTGATGTGCTCATCGACCTGATGCCGGTCATAGCCGGGGACCTCCACGTCGAACGGCCGCGCGGATGCCTGCCCGGAGACATGACCGGCCTGGGCAACTATCCCGGGATCCATACGCTCAGCCCCTCAATCACCCGGCGAGGCAGGCGGAACCTTAGCTAATGCCCCAGTATGCCGCCAGCCAGCTGGCCAGCCCGCGAGAACCGGAGAGTTCAAACGATCCCTATCGGCCCTGTCTTGCGCTACAGGCCTGTCACCGGGCCGCCCCTGCGCGTCTGGGGGACGCCATCTTTGCGGACCGCAAACCAAAATGCGCGCTCATGCCGCAGGGGATCGACTCGCGGAGCGGGTGCCGCCTGGGCTGTACCGGCCCGTGGATACTGGCAGTCGTGGACAGGAGTCCCAGCGGCGGCAGCGACGATCCACACCCCATCCCCGATGTGTACCGCGGAAACCCGGGAAGGCCTGGGCCGGTGTTGTTCACCCTCGATGTCGATGGCGAACGGTTCGCCATCGGCCAAGCTGGAGACGGCGGCACCACCTACGACTGGCTGAGCGGGCCCAATAAAGGCTACGGATTCGCGTCGAGCGGGACGCCGAATCGGCCGGTGGAGGAGCACCGAGAGAGCATCCGCGTGTTCCTGGCCATGATCGATCCCAATACGGGTTACATCGGGGACGACTGAGCCGCGGAGCTTCGATATGCCGGCGGGAACGTCCGGACATGCCGTAATGAGACTCCGCCCCGCGCGCCGAACTGGATGTTCTGCGAGTCCAAGCACTATCAGCCCAGCGCGATCCTTGGGAGCGCCACAGTCGGCGTTCTGGCGACTTCCGGGGAGTCTGGCACCGCCTTCCGGACTGTTCACCGCCGGTGAATGCTACCCCTTCGTGATTCATGGGCGCCGGCCATTGGCCTTGGCAGTCCTGTTGTGCCCAGGGCCAACACTTGCGATCCCACGTCCACGAGGGCCTGTCCGCAGCCGTGCACCATCGACCACGGCGCGCCGTTCCGCTCTGGTCAGACCGCTGGCGGTCTGTGGTGGACGGTCATTCCCAGTACTCGAAAGCGTGTGATGGGGCAACTCATCCGTGGGTTCAAATCCCACCTCCACCGCTGTTGACCTGGGACGATGCGGAACCAGTGTTCGGCGCTCATCGTTGCGATGACTTCCGTGTCTCAGTTTCTGGCTCATCAAGCTGATGGTCTTATGCCTCATTCCGGACAAACCTTAGTCGCGGATGAGGCCTGCCAGACTCCGTTGTGCCTGGTCAGGAATGTGCCGGACGACGGCGAATACAGCGGCGCGCTGCGGAAGCGTGCTGACCGGTCCTGCATGCCCAGCCCGGCGGTGATCTTCAGCCAGCTGACCGTTGCGCGAACGTCTGCCGGGGCGAACTCGTCGGTCACGTCCTCGGCGGTGGCGTCGCTCACAATGACACAAGTTACGGCCGCGAGTACACCCTTGTGCCTAACGTTCGCCTTGGGGTTTCTGTTTCGGCACAGCACCTGGCGAGGGGCGCCCGAGCAGATCCAGGTCGCGCACGCAGAAGCCGTGGTGCGCCCACTCCTCGTTCAGCACCACGTGCACGCACTCGAGCACCGACTTCCCTCGGGCGTACGGCGGCCAGCCAGGGCCCGCCGGCACCGGCGCGGGCGCCGACAGCTCATCGGGCGTCACGGCCCACAGCCAACGCTCCAGCTCGGCGCCCTGCGCGTCGCGCGCGGCCAGCACCTCGCCGAGACTCGGGGTCGCCGCCCGGTCCAGGCCCTGCTCCTCCTGGTCAGGAACGAGGTCGGACGCCAGCCCGATCGCGGTGAACAGCCCGGTCGACCCCAGGCAGCAGCGACGGAACCACGAGTCGTGCACGAACACCAGATGACGCAGGGTCTCCACCGCCGACCACTCTCCGCCGACGCGCTGGTGCTCCGAACCCTCGGGCATCCCCCGGAGCCGCCCGAGCGTCGCCGCCCAGTCTGCCCGCAGCTGCCGAGAGGCTTCCCGCAGATCGGCCGGATCGGCCGAGCGGATCAGCAGCCGCACTGGATGGCGACGGTCGAGCTCGGCCTCGACGTATGACGTCACCTCGACTCCGTTCACCACCAGGTTACTGACCAGCCCGTCGATGACGGCGTCC
>Ga0126369_10000298_pt1 | contig 31979 bp, 26 predicted proteins | sample PanSoiMetaPlot_1_FD_109646 | JGI IMG/M metagenome (GOLD analysis project Ga0126369, IMG submission 109646) | Tropical forest soil microbial communities from Panama - MetaG Plot_1 | ecosystem: Environmental > Terrestrial > Soil > Tropical forest > Bulk soil | place: Panama | collected 2016-02-17
GCGATTTCGACGCTGCCGACGCTTGTGAAGAGGTTGTTGGCGATGTCGCTCGGCACCTCGTGAGTAAGCGGAGCGAGCGCCCGGCCGCTGTCGGCGCATCTGACGGAAATGCCAAAATTCCAAGCGTGAATCGACGCACCGTTCTTGGTGCGAACGATGACGTTCAATTTTGCCTCGTCGACCGGCCGATAGCCGAGCGATGACACCTCGCCCGCAAACGTCATCTTCACGTCGCCGCCGCCCTCATTGCGCAGGAACGCGACCGAAACATGCGTGATTTGAAATCGACGATCGTTCGGCCCCTTTCCGACCCAGACCAGTTGCTGCCCTTTCTGGACCGTTTCCTTCAAGGTCCCGGTGATTGGTGCGACATCAAAGATGGCCCTCTGCTCGAGCGACACCGCCTCGGTGACGTCTGGCCCCGCCTTGTCTTGGGGGAGCGTCTGCGCATGCGCCGGTAACGCAGCGCAGACGGAGAGACCAATCAGCGTAGCGCGTCGTGTAAGCTTGAATGTCATATCTCGCTTCCCGCCGCGCTGAACCGGAGGAGAAGACGGCGTGGCAAAACGGTCGCGACGCTCGGCACGAGCCTGCTCACAAGACAGGGCATGAGAGGCGAACGGTTGAGACCGTTAAACACAACGGCGCGGGATGCCGCCTAATGTACGGCGGTATCCTCGCGCCAGATTCCAAGCACTTCCTGCGCCGGTCGGTCAGAGATTGAGAACAGCACGGATTCCTTGCTCGCCCGGTGCGAATAATGCTTCCACGGCGGCACCACGAACACGTCGTTTGGTCCCCATTCCAGCGCCTTGCCGTCGACGGTGGTCGAGCCTTGCCCTTCGGCGCAGACGAAGATCGTTCCGTCGGTTGCGCGATACGGCTCGCCCTTGAAGCCCTTGGGGAACAGCGCAAGGTAGGCGCCCATGGTCGGCAACACCGGGCCGCCGTTGATTGGGTTGGCATAGCGCACGCGCGCACCGTGGCGCTTGTCGATGTCGCCGGCTTTGAGCATGCGCTCGATGATCGGACGCGTGCGCGCGTAGGTGTAATTGATGACCGGGCTGCGGTTTAACCCCGCCGGCGCGCCGTCCGGCAGCACCCCAGAGCCGTAGAAGCTGAGCGAGTCCCCGTCCGCCCGCTTGGTGGCCTGGGTCGCGGTGGCAAACTGATCGGCAAACGAGGTCTCGAAGAAATTCACCTGCGGAAAATCGAGCACGTCGAGCCAAAGCATGGGCTTGTCGGAGGTATTGCCGTGGTCGTGTGGCGCCCAGTTTGCAGTGATGACAAAATCGCCGGGCGACATGAAGGCTTTCTCACCCTCGACCGCGGTATAGGCGCCTTCGCCGTCGAGCACGAAACGGATCGCGGAGGACACGTGCCGGTGGGCGGGAGCGACCTCGCCGGGCAAGATCATCTGCACGCCAGCGAACAGCGTGTTAGTGGCCTTGGATTCCCCGCGCATGCCCGGGTTCTCCAAGATCAGCACGCGCCGCTCCGCCTCCTCGGCGGTGATCAACGGGCCCGATTCCATGACCAGCCGCTTGATGTCGCCGTAGTGCCAGATCACCGGCCGGCAGCGCGTCACCGGCTCCTTGGTGACGACGTTTTTCATGACCTTCCAAAGCGGCGTCATGTCGTGCTTGGCGATGCGCTCGTAATAAGCCTCCCGCATCGCCTCGATATTGTGCTTGGGACCAGGGGCCTTGCTCTCGGCCCGCCTGCTTGCGGTGGCGCTTGCCATGGCGCTCTCCCTCGATCAATTGAAACGGCCGGATCGAGAATAATCCAAACCCGGAAATTAGTATATAATGAAACTATCTCCCTGGTTGAAGGGCCGGAACATCAAGTGTTTACGTTGCCGCCGTCGACCGCCAGCGTCTGCCCGGTAACGAAATCGCTCTCCGCGGACGCGAGAAAAACGAGCGCGCCAAGCAGGTCCTGCGGATGCTCGTCGCGCTTGAGCGAGCGCGACTGCACGGCGCGCTCGCGCGCGGTCTTCACGTGGCCGGGATTGTCGCTCATGACCGTGTCGCTCAATGTGAAGCCCGGAGCCAGTGTGTTGACGCGGATGCCGTGCTCGCCGAGCTCGCGCGCGAGCGCGCGGGTCAACGCCATGATCCCGCCCTTGCTGGTGACGTAGTGCAGCATCCACGGGATGCCGCGAAAGGCGGTGCCCGAGCCGATATTGATGATCTTGCCATAGCCTTGCGCGATCATGTGCGGGGCAACGTGCTTGACCATCAGGAACGGCCCGCGCAGGTTGACGGCCATCACCTTGTCCCACAGCGCAGCATCGATCTCGGTGCATTTCGCCTCCTGTAGCGGCGCAAAAAGCGCGGCGTTGTTCACCAAGACGTCGATCTTGCCGAAGCGCTCCATCGTCGCGCCCACCACTTTCTTGACCGATGCCTCGTCGCTGACGTCAGCGACGGCGCTCATCACCGAGTTGGCCCCGTGCTCGGCGGCGATTTCCTCGGCGAGCGCCCGGCCATCGGCGATGTCGGCGATCATCACGCGCGCGCCCTCCGCCGCGAGCGCCCGCGAATAATGCCGGCCTATGCCTTTTGCCCCGCCGGTGATGATCGCCGCGCGGCCGGACAGTCTCGCCATGACCTAATCCTTTGCGCTCACGCGCCTGATGAATGTCTCGAACCCGCCGAGCTGCAGCTTGATCATGTCGCCGGCGGTCTGATCCTTGAGCTCGAGCGTCTTCTCGTCGAATTTCTGCGCGGCGAAGGTGACGATCACCTCCGGCCGGCCGAAAAGCAGGGCATCGACCGAGGTAAGCGACTGCCGCAGGTGATACTGCATGCGCGATCCGCCGAGAATGCCGCCGGCGGCCGATTGCAGCGCAACCGGTTTGTCCTTGAACGGCTGATCTTTCATGCGCGAGACCCAGTCGATGGCATTCTTCAATCCACCGGGGATCGACCAGTTGTACTCGGGCGACACGATGATCAGCCCATCGGCGCTACGGATGGCGTCCGCCCAGGCGACGATCTCGGCTGGAAAGCCGGTCGCGTTCTGGAGGACGCTGCACGCAGCTTCATTCCCGAAGGCGCCAGCGCCGGCAAGGTACGTCCGAGGGCGGCGTTGTAGGAGCCCTTGCGCAACGAGCCGCAGATCACGAGCACATCGAGTTGCTGGTTGGCCACGATTCACCCCCCGGAGAACACCGTTTCAGCTTTTCGGCGCCACGCGCGCAATGAAAGCTGCAAATGCCGTCAGCTGCTGCTTGAGCAACCCGCGCGTTGCCTCGTCTTTGAGCTCGCCGGTCTTCTCGTCGAATTTGGACCCGCAATTGCCGATGAAAATCTCCGGCTTGTTGAGCGTAAACGCGTCGAGAAACATCATAGACTTGCGCAGATCGTACTGAACGCGCGCGCCGCCGACCGGCCCGGGCGAAGCCGATTGCAGCGCCACCGCCTTGCCGGCGAACGGCTGGTTCTGCAACCGCGACACCCAGTCGATCGCGTTCTTAAGACCGCCAGGAATGCTGAAATTGTATTCGGGCGTGCAGAAAATCACGCCGTCCACAGCACGGATCGCGTCCGCAAGCGTGGTGACCGGCGCGGGAAACCCGGCCGAGTTCTGGATGTCGAAGTTGTAGAGCGGAAATTCCGCAAAGGACGGCGCCGGCTTGATTGTCATCCCCTCCGGCGCAAGCGATGGCAGCAGCCGCTGCACCATCGCGTTGTAAGACCCCTTGCGGAGCGAGCCGCAGATCGAAACCACGGTCAAATTGGCCATGACAGTCTCCGCTTTATCATTGAAACAGAGCGAGCCGCAGCGGCAAACGCCGGCACGAGCTCAACGCGTGCACTGCTCAGCACGATCGGGCGGCCCGCGTTCTACTTCTCATCCTCGATTGGGTTGACGAGCAACCCGACGCCCTCGATATCGATCTCGCAGACATCGCCCGCTTTCATCCATACCGGATTGGGCTTGCGCGCGTGGCCGACGCCGGAAGGAGTGCCGGTAAACACGATGTCCCCGGGCTCGAGCGTCATGCCCTGCGTTATATAGGCTATGGTTTCCGCGACCGGAAACATCATGTTGTTGGTGTTGTCCGACTGCATGACCTTCCCATTGAGCCGGCTCTCGATCTTCAAGCCTTTCCCGCCGGCGGGCACCTCATCGGCCGTGATCATCCAGGGCCCGAAGCCGCCGGTGCGGTCGAAATTCTTGCCCATGTCCCATTGCGTTGTTTTGCGCTGAAACTCGCGCACCGAGCCTTCGTTGCCGCAGGAATATCCGGCGATGCAAGCATATGCATTGGCAGGCGTGAGGTGCTTGGCCCGCTTGCCGATGATCAAAATGAGCTCGGCTTCGTAATCGAGCGTCTCGGATGCCTTGGGCCGCAGGATGGGTTGTCCATGCGGGACGAGCGAGCTGCGCCCGCGCATGAAGATGGTCGGAAATTTGGGGATGTTGTCGCGCTGGGAACCTTCTTTGACATGTTCGAGATAATTGAGCCCGAGGCAGATCACTTTGCCGGGAACCGCCACGGGCAATCCGTAGGTAAGGCCTTTGAGCGGACGGCGAGCGGATGCGGTCGCACGTTTTGCCGTCTCCTCGAGCGGCGAGAGATCGCCGTTGTTGCGCCGTAGGCATTCGCCGAGATCACCGGGAATGGTTTTGTCGACCGCCTGCAGGTCGATGACTTGGTCACCTTCGGCCACGCCGAGATGCAATCCGCCGTCAGCTGCAAAACCGACAATTTTCATGGTCACTCCCTCACCAGATTTCGCCGTCCTTTTAGCAACAGGAGATAGGGCGGGCAAAGGCGCAGAGAACCTTTCTGTATAGGCAGGGCGCCCAGCGCCTTTACGCAGACTCCAGCTCGCACGACAACGATCACGCGGCGCGGGGGAGAAAGTGCTTGCGCAGCATGTCGCGCGCGGCGCGGCCGGCGTCGAGATCAAAGGTATTCACGACGGCAAGACGAAAGCCACCCGGCGGCATGGCGTGGCGCTTGGGTTCCTTTTCTTCGTCAAACGTGACTTGCACGCTCGATACGCCCGGCATGCGCCGCACATCTGCGAGCAGCGCGGGCGGCGGATGGAGGTAGCGGCATCCGTGCGGGCCGAACAGCACCACGCTATACCCGTCGCGCCGGTCCGTATCAGGGAAGCTCCACTGCCGCTTGTGATAGAGGCGCACGACCGCCTCGACCCAGCCGGCGCCATAGAGGTCGGGCCATTGGTCGCTCATGCGCAAATGCATTTCGATGATGCGGCCGCCGATGCTCTCGATGTTGACGATGCCGGTATAACCTCGCAGATGGCGGCCGATCCATGTGCCGCAATAGTGCTCGATGCTGGGTTCCCGAGAAGCATGCACCGTCCAATAGTCGAATGTGCCCTCCCTGCCCGGCTCTCCGGTGACGTGACGCCACCAGTGCGGCTCGCCCTCCACGACCGCGACATCCAAGCTGACGTGGCGGCCCTCCAACAGCGTCATCCACATGTGTCCAGGCGTGAGGCTTGCTTCGTACTCCGCTTGGGAGGAGAGGACGCGGCTTGCTACTCCCATACCCTTGAGATTGATGATCGGCTTCGAAAACACCGGAAAGCGCGGCGGCGGCACGCCGTGCGGACCGGCATCGAGGCCTTGGCTCAGCGCGATTGCAATCTTGTCATAGACCCAGCGATGAGCCGGATACCAAAGCCAGGCATCCGCGTCTTCGGTCGGGATATTCACACCCGGTGGACAGGCGGCGTGCTCGAAATATTGCAAGCGCCAAGGATCGGCTTCGCATATCGGCATGGGCGCCGTTTCATCGGGTGCCGAACGTCAGCGCGTGAATTGAAAAATTCACTCCAGCGTCGGTCCAAACGGCGAGCGGACTCCATCCCGCGCCACGCGCCAACGCAGTGAAGTAGTCGAGCGTATATTTGTAGCTGTTCTCGGTGTGAATCGTCTCGCCGATCTGAAATTCGATTCTTCGCCCGGTCACGCCGACGTTCTGGCGTTTCTTGCTGACGACGTGCATCTCGATGCGGTGGCGCTCGGCATTATAGAAGGCGCGATGCTCGAACTTTTCGAGGTCGAAATCTGCGCCGAGCTCGCGATTGATACGAGCGAGGAGATTGAGATTGAATTTCGCGGTCAGTCCGGCCGTGTCGTTGTAGGCAGCATGAAGGGTGCTCGCGTCCTTCACCAGATCGACCCCGATGATCAACGTGGCGCTGGGCCCGAGCATGCGCCCGGCATGGCGCAGGAAGGCGACGGCTTCCTGCGGCTCGAAATTGCCAATAGTGGATCCCGGGAAGAACCCGGTATGCCCCAGTCCCGCCACGGCCGAAGGCAACGCGAACGGCTGGGTGAAATCGGCTTCGACCGGAAGCACCGCGAGACGCGGATAGTCGCGCCGAAGCTCTTGCGCCTCCTGAATGAGCATCTCCGAGGAGATGTCGACCGGCACATAGGCCGCGATCGTGGGTACGGATGCCAGCAGTGTTCGGACCTTCCTGGTCGAGCCGCTGCCGAATTCGATCAGCGCCGAGGTGACGGGAAACAAGCGGGCCATCTCGGGCGCGCGCGCCTCCAGGATCTCCAGCTCGCACCGCGTCAGATAATATTCCGGCAATGCCGTGATCGCCTCGAATAGCTGCGCACCGGTCTCGTCGTAGAAGTATTTCGGGGAGAGCCGTTTGGGATGCGCAGTCAAGCCGGCAATGACATCGCGCGCGAAGGAGGGAGTTGGGGTGAGGACTTCGTAGCGAACAACGGCCTCAATCGGCGCAACCATCACGCTCTCCGCCCAATCACCAGCGCGCGCTTATCCCACATAGTCGAGCAGTCTGAGGCCACTGAACTGCCAGCGCGCCGACGGATAGAAGAAATTGCGGTAGGCTGCACGCGTATGACCGGCGGGCGTCGCGTGCGAGCTTCCCCGCAAGACCATTTGGTTGATCATGAACTTGCCATTGTATTCACCGAGCGCGCCCGGGGCCGCCCGGTAGCCCGGATAAGGCAAATAGGCGCTGCGCGTCCACTGCCATACGACAGCGAAGGCATCGTCCAGAAGGTTTTCGCGAGCCGCGACCTCCCATTCCGCTTCAGTCGGCAAATGCTTGCCCGCCCAGCGTGCGAAGGCGTCCGCCTCGTAATAGCTGACATGGACAACCGCCGCGTCCGGATCGACCGGCTTGAGCCCGCCGAGCGTCAACGCGTGCCACACTCCATCGCGCTTCTTCCAATAGCCGGGCGCGTTCCAACCTTCGGCCTCGACCGTTGCCCAGCCGTCGGAAAGCCATAACGATGGCGTCGCGTAGCCGCGGTCGGCCATGAAGTCGAGCCATTGCGCACTGGTCACGAGAGTCCGGCCGATGGAGGCCGGCTGGAGTAGGACCGCGTGCGGCGGCCCCTCGTTGTCAAAACTGTATCCGGCGCCCTCGAACCCGATGCGATGGATGCCGGCCGGCAGCGCGACAAGTTCGCACGAGCGGGGCATGGGCGGCGGGCACCAATCGGCGGCGTAGGCGGGCGCCAACGGGTTTTGAGCAAAAGCGTGCAATATGTCGGTGAGAAGAAGCTCCTGATGCTGCTGCTCGTGATTGAGCCCGATCTCGAGAACGCGCAGCACTTCCGGCAATTGCGAGTCCTCCGCGCTCTCGAGCAGTCGCTCGACGCCCACGTCGACGTGGGCGCGGAAGGCAGCAACGCGTTCGCAGTCGGGCCGCGTGATGAATCCGCGCCTCGGCCGCGCGTGCCGCGGTCCGGCCGCGACGTAGTAGGAATTGAAGAGATAGGCGAACTGCTCGTCAAAGATCCGATAGCCGGGAAGATGCGGGACCAACAGGAACTGCTCGAAGAACCAGGTGGTGTGCGCGCGATGCCATTTGGTCGGGCTCGCGTCCGCCATCGACTGCACTAGCTGGTCTTCGGCGCTCAGGGGAGCGGCACGACGCTCGGTCTCCGCGCGAACTGCGCGGAAGGCATCATGCCAGCGGGCGCGAGGATCGTTGGCTTCGGCGCGTGAGAGTTCTCCGCCTTCGTCGTGACGGCGAAGACGGACAGGTAACGAGGTCGCGGGCGGCATGCCCAATCCCGGGTTGGAGAAGCAACTAGGTGACGAGAAACCGCTTTGGGCTATCGATTGTTCCCCCATTATACGTTACCGCGCGGGGCATGCTTGCGGCTCGCGGACAATTTACGGATTTGTGAGCCGACGCTGCCGGCGCCGCGAAAAGTCAGACTTTTTATGAGCTTACGCTCCTATTTCGCCGCGCTCGCGCCGGCGGCCGCCGCTATGCCATCTTGCTGGCCGGTGCCGCCACTCGCGCCGATCGCGCCGATGATTTTGCCGTTCACGACGATGGGAAGCCCGCCTTCGGAGGCCACCGGTTTCTCCGGAAATGTCGTGAAGGCGGTATTGCCCGCGGCATACTGGTCCGCGAAGGCCTTGCTCGGCCGGCGGAACAGCACCGCGGTGCGCGCCTTCCCCTGAGAAATCTCGGCTGACGCCAATTGCGCGCCGTCCATCTTCTCGAAATAGACGAGCTCACCCGCCGGCCCGACGATCGCGAATGCCATACGCCAGTTGTTCTTCTTGGCCTCGGCGAATGCGGCCGCCGCGACGCCCTTCGCCTGTTCGTTGGTGATCGGTGTGCCATAATCGGCGGGCGGCCCGGGAGGAGCGGGGGATGGTGCCGGTTGCTGCGCCATGGCCGTGCCGGCGAGCACCAGAATCGAGGCAATACTGAGCGCGATGACGCAATCAAGTCGCATGGTCCTATCTCCAACTCAATTGTTGCGGCGTCATGATGTTGTCGAAAATTGCTCGTCTTTAGGCTCAGCGCCGACAGATCATAACCGGGTCCAATCAGCCGTTTCAGGCAAGTCCTCGATCAAGATAGGCGAGTTGCCATTCCACGAGCAAGAAGCGCTGTCGCCAAACGCGAGGAAGCAAGCCCTGCAAATGTGGCGAAGCCAATGCAGACGATGACCGTGCAAACAAAGCGATCGACGTGGGCCGTGCTGGCCGTGGTGTTGACGGCAGCACCCACATCGGGATTCGGCCAAGCGAATTGTCGCAACACGGCTCCGTTCGAGCCATGGCTCGCCGCCTTCAAGAAGGAAGCGGCAGCGCAGGGCATTTCAGCATCAACGATCGCGGCGGCGTCCCCGTATCTGGTGCTCGATCAACGCATAATCAATATCGATCGCGGGCAACGCTTCTTCGCCCAGAATTTCCTGGAAATCTCCGACAAGATGCTGGCTGGCGGGCGCATTCCGAATGGGATGGCGCAAATGAAGAAGCATCAGGCGACGTTTACGCGCGAGGACAAGGATTTCGGTGTGCCAGCTTCCGTCATCACCGCATTCTGGGGGCTGGAAAGCGACTTTGGCGCTGGCCAGGGCAAGGACCAGGCGATCAAATCGCTTGTCACCCTCGCCTACGATTGCCGCCGCTCCGACATGTTCCGCGGCCATCTGTTCGATGCGCTGCGCCTGATCGAGCGCGGTGACCTGCGCGCTGATGAAATGATCGGCTCATGGGCGGGCGAACTCGGTCAGACGCAAATGATGCCGTCGGAATACATGGCGCACGCCATCGACTACGATGGCGACGGCAAACGCAATCTGATCAAAAGCGCCACGGACGTCATAGGTTCGACCGGAAAGTATCTCGTCCATCTCGGTTGGAAGCGCGGCGAACCCTGGCTGCACGAGGTGCGCGTGCCTACGAATCTGGCGTGGCGGGAGGCCGACCTTTCGATCCAACATCCGCGCGTAAAGTGGGTGGCTTGGGGTGTCACGCGCGCTGATGGGAAGCCGCTGCCGAACGACAACTTGCCGGCGTCGGTCGTGTTGCCCTTGGGGCGGTTTGGACCGAGCTTCCTCGCCTACGACAATTTCCAAGCCTATCTCAAATGGAACCAGTCGCTGAACTATTCGCTGACGGCAGCCTACTATGCGACGCGTCTGGACGGCGCGCCACCTATGCACCGCGGCAGCCCGGACATCCCGAAAATCAGCTTTGAAGAGACCCGCGAGCTGCAGCAGATTCTGGAAAAGCGCGGCTATGACGTCGGCCGTATCGATGGCGTGCTCGGCCTCAAGAGCCGCGTTGCCATCCGCGATACGCAGATCAAGTTTGGCCTGCCTGCCGACGGCTGGCCGACCGCGGAGCTGCTCGCGCGGCTACGCGCAGGGAGATAGGTCTCTCACCCTATCGCTGATCCCACGCCAACTCGCCGGGTCACCCGCGGGCTTGACCGGCGGGTCCATCATTCTTCGTGAGAACTTTTTGCGAAGAGGATGGCTGCGTGAAGGAAGACAAGACGTTCGTTTCATCCGATCATATTGAACAGCGCGCCAAAAAAGCCTTTTCCCTCGCGCACGGCTGCGACATTGCGGCGCAGCCAGGCATCGAGACCGAGGCTGCGACCGGCGGCATTGAGCGCAAAGAAAAACATCACCATCGCGAGGAACACGTAGGACCACGGCCACTCGGCCGGACTGCCGGGCCTGTAGATGCCCAACCACAGATGCAGCACGAATATGATGCCGAGGACGCCGATGAGGCGCACGCCGAGACCGAGCATGAGCGACACGGCAAAGGTGAACTCGGCAAGAAAGATGATGGGGTTCAAAATATAAAGATAAGGAAGATAGACAGCAGTAACGAGCTCGCGATGAAACTCGAAGGCCGCGCGGCTCGCCATCTGTTCGGTCCAGTATTGCAAGCCTCCGGACACCGGCAGCGGCAGCTTCCACAGCATTCCCTGGAACCACATTCCGCCCACGAGCACGCGAACGAACCAGGTGCCGAAATGAGAGCCCGTGCGCTGCGCTGGATCTTCCCGCCAGTTCCGGATCGCGATCACGATGCTTGCGATAATGAGGGCCAAAAACAACGCGACGAAAAGATATTTCCAAGAGCCGAGGGCGTTCTGATCGTCAGTGTTTCCGATCACGAAATCCCAAAAATCAGAGAACGGATTCGGCACATTCGGCATGGGAGTATCTCCGGTCGTTCCCGCGAGAACGCGGGAATTCGTGCAACCGCGACGCCGCCAAACGCGAGGATAGCCCAGTGGGCCCGGCCCAACCCTACACCGTAACGTGATCGGCCAAGAGCTCCGCCTGCTGGTCTCGTTGCAGCGGCCCCGCTAAGCTCAATCGGCGGCGGAATGACGGTGGTTTTCCCAGCGTCTAGCACGGGGACGTTACCGCCATGATCGTTCCTGCCTCACAAGCACGCGAGAGCTCGAGCACGACAACGGCTGAGCGCAGATTTGCACTCGGTCTCGGCCTCACCAACGAATGCAATCTGGCCTGCGCGTTCTGTTATCGCGATCCGACGCGGATCGATCGCTTATCCCTCGAACAGGTCCGCTCGGTCATGCGAAGCTTGCCGGTACGATCGGTCAATCTCGGCACCGGCGAGAACGGCATGCATCCCGAATTTGGCGTCTTTCTCGATTACCTGCGCTCCGAGCCGATCAAGCTCACGATCACCTCGAACGGCTATTCGATCGAGGCATTGGACGATGCCGAGGTGACGGCTTTTCATGATGTCGAGTTCTCGCTCGACTATCCGACCGAGGCAGAACAGGATCAACAACGCGGATCTGGAAACTGGCGTCTCATCCATGAGCAGGCTGCGCGATGCCGCGGGTTGGGCGTATCGGTGACGTTCATCGCCGTCATGATGCGTTCCAATTTCGATCGCCTCGCCGATATCGCCGACATTATCAAGGCGTACGACGCGCCTTTGCGCCTCAATGTCTATCAGGCGGTCCGTTCCGACGTCTTCGCGCTGACCTACGACGAGTATTGGCGGGGCTTCGAGGCATTATTTGCCAGCACCGATGTGATCGCGATCGGGGAGCCGCTGGTGCGCGCGATGGCCGGATTGCCACCACGGCGAGGCGGCTGCGGCGTCGCGACTGTGCGAGTGACGCCGCGGGCGACCGTCCAGCCGTGCGTGTATTGGCCCGGTGCCGGCGCGCCCCTCGATCTCCTGCTCGATGGCGGAGCCGACATCATCGATAGCGAGACGTTTGCCGACGCCCGCGCCGTGCCCTCCCTCTGCCGGACCTGCAGCTATGTCGGAACCTGCGGCGGCGGGTGCGCAGGGCGGCGGCGGCTCATCAACGCGCTGGATACGCCGGATCCCTACTGTCCCGTCGTCCGCGGCGGCAGCCGCAAGCTCAAGGTGCAGATGGCGAGGAGCCGCGAGCTGTCCAAACTCGAAAGCGCCTGCACCACAATCGTGGTGGCACGTTGAGCGAGTGGGTCTCGCGCTTTTGACCTTCAGGAGCGCCCTAACATTGCGACCAGGGCTTCGAGAACAGCTAGCGCATTGGCAGTGCCGTCGGCTTCGCCTTTTTCGAAATCCCGTCCTGCTTGCCCCATGCTGTTGGTCACATGGGCCAGGCAGAGAACCGCCGCGCCACTCGCGCGGGCAAAGGCATAAAGAGCCGCGGCTTCCATCTCGACCGCCAAGTGGCCTTTGGACCGCGCAGCTTCGATCGCCGCCGTCGTTTCGCGGAACGGCGCGTCCGTGGTCCAAGTCGCACCGACAAAAAAAGGCTGCTTGCTTTGCTCAAGCGCGGCGGCCGCTCTTGCGACCAAGCGCGCGTCCGCGTCCGCGTACTCGCTCGGCGAGGCGTAGTGGTAGCTGGTGCCCTCATCGCGCAAGGCGCGATCGATGAGAACAAAGTAAGGCGTGGGGCCGCACGGCGTGATTTGCCCCGCCGATGTGAGGCTGAGCAAGAACCGGCACCCGCTGGCGAACACTTCTTCGGCAATCAGCACAGCAAATGGCGCGCCGACAGCACAGCCGATAATTCCTACCGTTTGTCCCGCCAATTCAAAGCTATCCAGTTGTGTGTGATAGCAAGGCCAGGAATCAAACGGCTTTGATCGGTTTTCCCTTCGCAGCCGCCGCACGATGTCGCCATCCGGATCAAGAATGCAGATCGCCGGCACCTCGATATGCGTGAGTCCTTTTTGCCGCCGCGCTTCGCGCAGCAGTGCGGCCGGGCGAAACACGGACGGCGACGAAGGATCTTTGTTGTCGAGCAGTGGAGGCATGGTCAACGCGGCCGCTCAAAGTCCCAGGCGAGGCGCTTGTAGCGGTCGAACTTCGAGAGCGTCATTTGCTCTCCTTATCGGACGCAGGTGCGAAATCCGGCGATGACGTCGTTGCGCTCGGGGGTGAAAAAGTTGCGGTAGAGCGGACGCGCGAGCCGGGCGCTGGTGGCGAAGCTTCCGCCGCGCAACACCTTGCGCGTGTTGAACCAGGGCTGCGAATAATCCTCGTAGGGATCGGCAGCGAAGCCCGGGAACGGCACGAAGTCGGACGCCGTCCATTCCCACACATTCCCGATCATCTGCCTGCATCCGAAGGCGCTGTCGCCCGCGGCGCAGGCGGCGACGTCGAGCGGGCCGTCGAAGGCAAAACCGAGGCTGGCGCGCTCGGCGCTCGGCGCCGCCTCGCCCCACGGCCAGCGGCGCTTGGGGTTGGCCAAGCCGTTCGCACTTGGCTCGCCCACGGCGGCAGCCTCCCATTCAGCCTCGGTGGGCAGCCGGCGCTCGGCCCAGTTGCAGTAGGCTTGCGCCTCGTACCAGTTGACGAAGGCTACCGGGGCGTGCGGCGGGAGCGGTTCGACTTTATCGTGGTTGCGCCACGTCCAGCTGCCGCCCTCGTTATTGAGCCAGTAGGCCGGATGCTCCGCACCCGCGCGCTCGCGCCACTCCCATCCCGGTACGCTCCAGAATTCGCGACGCCGATAGCCGCCCTCCTCCACGAAGGCGGCGAACTCGGCGTTCGTGACCGGCGCTTTGGCGATCCGGAAGGGCGCGATCTCAACCGCATGCGCCCACTTCTCGTTGTCGAACACGAAACCATCCGCAGGCGTCGAGCCGAGTTGCCACTGTCCGCCCGGCACGTCGACGTCGCCTCCCCATGCGCCGGCGCGGTGCGTCGCCGGAGAGCCGAGACCTTGCGGGCGCGCATAGCCGAGCGTCTGTCGTGTATAGGCGAGCGCCTCGACGTGCATGTCCTCGTGGCGGATCGCAAGGTCGTAGAAATAGCGAGCGCGGAGATCGACGCCGCCAGCTAGGCGATCAACCTGCCGGGAGAGCACATCCGCCATATATCCGAACACGCCGGCGCGATCAGGCAAGTCCAGATCCCATCGCGTTGCATGCGCAACCGTGCTCGAATTCCATAGAGCGTCGGCGCGCGCGAGGATCGGTGTCTCGCCGTGCGCATGGCGCAGCGTCCAGTATTCATGGAACCAGCCGACGTGCCCGATTTCCCAGAGGATCGGGTTGACGATCGGCAGCATCGGTCCCATCAACTGCTGGGTGGAAAGGTCATCAGTCAGGCGACGCGTCGAGTTGCGCGCACCGCCGAGCTGAGCCGCAAGCTCCTCCGCGCTGGCGCCACTCGTCGGGCGATGTATAAGAGCCTCGTTCATGAAGATTGTCCTTATCACGCCGGCGCGCTCCTCGTCACGATCCGGCAACACGACCACGAGCATGCGCTGGGCACGAATCCTGCGCCAGCTCGGTCATCGCGTCCATATCGCCGACCGCTATTCTGAAACGGACGCAGAGTTAATGATTGCGCTCCATGCCTGGCGCAGCGCCGACAGCATCCGCGCCTTTCGCAAGCTTTACCCCGATCGGCCGCTGATCGTGGGCTTGAGTGGCACCGACATCTACGACTACATCGATCGCGATCCAGCACCCGTTTTGCACTCGCTTGCATGCGCTGATCGTCTCGTGGCTCTGCAGGAGCTCGCGCGAGAGCGCGTGCCCGCGCAATTTCGGGAGAAGCTTCGCATCGTATATCAATCGGCTGTGCCGCTGCGTCGCCGCCGCCTCAGGCGCATGCAGAGCTTTGATGTGGCCGTGATCGGGCATCTGCGCGAGGTGAAGGATCCGTTTCGCGCCGCCGAGGCGGCGCGTCGCCTGCCTGCGAGCTCACGCATTCGCATCGTGCATCTCGGGGCGGCCGAAACGCGCCAATGGGCGGTGGCGGCGAAGGCTGAAATGGCCGCCAATCCGCGCTACGTCTGGCGCGGCGACCGCCCGCGCGCGGATGTCCGACGCCTGCTCGACCGCGCGCGGGCGCTGGTTCTGTCATCAGTGAGCGAAGGCGGAGCAAACGTCATATCCGAGGCCGTCGCCGCCAGCGTTCCGGTGCTCGCGTCGCGCATCGACGGCTCGGTTGGGCTGCTCGGACGCAACTATCCCGGCTATTTTCCAGTCGGCGACACGCAGGCGCTGACGCAGCTCCTCGATCGCATCGAGCGCGATCCCGCATTCCGCAATAGGCTCACGCGCGCGATCGCGCGCCGCGCCCCACTGTTCCGGCCAGTGCGCGAAAGGGCCGCATGGAAAAAACTCATCGAGCAAATCGTGCCGAAACCCGCCGCGCGTGCCAATTTGCGGCCCCGCAAGGCGTCAAATTCGGCGGCTGTCTCCGATCTGACGAACATGTGATGCCATGCGGTCCGTTTTTGCGCTCCTATCGCATCGGGAAGGATTGGCATGAAGGCGGCAAACCATCCCGTGCTCAAGGACGTGGTGCTCCTCGGCGCCGGCCACTCGCACGTCACGGTGCTGCGCATGTTCGGCATGAAGCCGATTCCCGGCGTGCGCCTCACCTTGATCAGCCGCGAGGTGCACACACCCTACTCCGGGATGCTGCCGGGGCTCATCGCTGGGAACTATGGATTCGATGACGCGCATATCGATACGGGTCCGCTTGCGCGGTTCGCTGGGGCTCGGCTTTATCAGGACGAGGTGATCGACCTCGACCTTGACGGGCGGCGTGTGATCTGCCGGTCGCGGCCGCCGGTCCCCTACGATCTCCTTTCGCTCAACATCGGCTCGACGCCCAACACCACAGGCGTGCCGGGCGCGAGCGAGCACGCGATTGCGGTCAAGCCAATTGACGGATTCCTGCGCCGCTTCGAGGCGCTGCAGACGCGCGTCCTCGCGCGCAAAGGTCGCGCCAGCGTGGCGCTCGTTGGCGCTGGGGCGGGCGGTGTCGAGCTGCTGCTCGCGGTCGAGCACCGCTTGCGGCAAACGGTCAGGCAGGCCGGCTTCGATGCGAGCGGACTCTCTTTCGTGCTGGTCTCAGACGTTCCCAATATTCTGCCGAGCTTTCCGGCGGATTTTCGCGCGCGCTTTCACGCGATTCTGGCGGCGCGCGGAATCGCGGTCGTCACGGGCGCGCCGGTCGTTGCTGTCGAGCCCGGACGGCTCACGCTTGCAGACTATGGCCCGCTCGCGGCAGACGAGATTCTGTGGACCACGCAAGCGGCGCCAGCGCGCTGGCTGGCAAAGGCGGGATTGCCGCTCGATCCACGCGGCTTTCTCATGGTGGACTCGACGTTGCGGGTGGCCGGCCACGACGACGTCTTCGCGGCCGGCGACACGATCGCGTTCGCGGAACGCGAACTGCCGAAGTCAGGCGTGTACGCGGTGCGCGCCGGGCCTGCCCTCGCCGACAACATCCGCCGTACGCTGACCGGCAAAACCTTGCGGCCATTCAAGCCACAGCGCGAGGCGCTTTATCTGGTTTCCACGGGAGGACGCTACGCGGTGGGTAGCCGCAACGGCGTCGTGGTCGAAGGCGCATGGGTGTGGCGCTGGAAGGATTGGATCGATCGGCGCTTCATGCGCAAATACAACGAGCTGCCGGAGATGAAGCCGGCGCCGCCGGCGCTGCCGCCGCTCGCCGACCGCGAGGCGCTCAAGGAAATCTCTGCCATCGCCATGCGCTGTGGCGGCTGCGGCGCCAAGGTGGGCGCGACCGTGCTCGCCCAGGCGCTCGCCGGCGTCGCGCCCGTTGCCCGCCCCGACGTGGTCGTCGGGCTCGACGCGCCCGATGACGCGGCACTCGTCGATGTGGGCGGCGAAAAGCTCTCGCTGCAGACCGTCGACTATTTCCGCGCCATCGTCGACGACCCCTATACGCTGGGCAAGATCGCGGCCAACCATGCGCTCGGGGACGTCTATGCCATGGGCGGAGAGCCGCAGACAGCGCTGGCCATCGCCACCGTACCCTACGGGCTAGAAAGCAAGGTAGGCGCCGACTTGTCGGCGATGATCACCGGTGCGAACGAGGTGCTGCGCCAGGCCGGCTGTGCGCTGGTGGGCGGGCACACCAGCGAAGGCGCGGAGCTTGCGCTGGGCTTTGCCGTCAACGGTCTCGTCCCGGCGGCAACTGCGCTGCGCAAGGGTGGATTGAAGGCGGGCGACGGTCTTATCCTGACCAAGCCGTTGGGGACGGGGACACTGCTTGCCGCCGATATGCGTGGCAAGGCAAAGGCGCGCTGGGTGATGGCGGCGATCGCCCACATGATCCAGTCGAACGGCAAGGCGGCCGAGATTCTTCGCCGGTACGGCGTCCATGCCGCAACCGATGTCACCGGCTTCGGGCTCATCGGCCACCTCATCGAGATGGTGCGCGCCTCCGATGTCGACGCAACGCTCGCCGTTGACCGCGTGCCGCTGCTCGACGGCGCGCGAGAGACGGTGGCGCTCGGTATCTTCTCCTCACTGCAGCCGCAGAACGTGCGACTGCGCCGCGCCATCCGCGATCTCCCCGCGGCCGGGCGGCATCCGCTCTACCCGCTACTGTTCGATCCGCAAACCTCGGGCGGGCTGCTTGCGGCGCTGCCGCTCACACAGGCCGAACCTTGCGTCGCCGCGCTGCGCGCGGCCGGCTACGCCGGCGCCGATCTCATCGGATTTGTCAGCGAACGCAGCGCCGCGCTCGAGCCCATCACGCTGGACCTGACCGGCGAGCGCCTCGCCGCCGCGCAGGCCCGACTCCGCCCGACCCGCCCGCGCGAGCAGTCGCTGGAAAGGATTGCAGACATCGAAAAATCTACGCCGTGACTGAAGCCTTCCTGCGCAACAGCGAGCTCAGCGCCCGTCCCACAGCTGCTTGCTGGCGAGTCTCGCGCCTTCGACGAGCGACGTAAACTTCGACCACACGATGCTCGGGTGCACCTCCTTCGAGCCGGCGAAGGTGGCAAAGCCGCAATCGGAGCCGGCGATAACGTTCTCGCGCCCGACCACCTTGGCGTAGCGGCAGATGCGCTCGGCTACCAGCTCCGGGTGTTCGACCAAGACCGTCGAGTGGCTGATCACGCCGGGAATGAGCGACTTGCCCGCCGGCAGCTTCGCGTTCTCCCACACCTTCCATTCGTGCTCGTGGCGCGGGTTTGCGGCCTCGAACGAATAGGCGCCGGCGCGGATCTTAAGGATGAGATCGACGACATGCTTGAGCTCGAGATCGTGGATGCGCGGGCCCATGTTGATGCCGTAGCAGGTGTGGTGGCGAACTTTCTCCGGCGCAATGTTGCGCAGCGCGTGATTGAGCGCCTCGACGCGCAGCTGCGCCCATTTGCGGAACTGCTCGAGCGTCAGATCGGGTACTTTGATCCAGTAGGTGACGAGATGCGGGTCGTCGACCTGCAGCAGAACTCCCGCGTTGACGATCGCCTCGTACTCCTCGCGCAGAGCATCGGCGATCGCAAACAAGTACTCCTCTTCGCTCTTGTAGAACGCGTTGCGCTGCCAATCCGCCACGCTCGCCGGCGAGATCGCGGGCATGAAGGCTTCCTCGGGCTTGGCGCCGTTGAGCGCCGCCTCGAGATTGTCGATGTCGAGGCGCAATTGCGCCATGCCGCGATAGGTGATCGGCGCGGTGCAGACCATGTGGTTCTGCCGCGCGGCCACGTGACCCTGCCCGTAGAACTCCGGAAAGGACTTGGCTTCGCGCGAACCTGCCCACGGACTTTGTCGCGGCATCTCAGTATCGACTTCGAAGCCGCCGAGACGTTCGTTGACGTAGGAGACGAAGCTCGGCTTGCCAAACTCGCCGTCATCGACAATGTCGATCCCAAGCTCGGTCTGTTTGCGGACGATGTCCGCGACAGCGGCGCGTAACCGTGCGGCGTGCGCCTTTTCATCAACGCGCTTGCCCTGCTCTTTGGCCTGCACGACGTCGAGCAGATCGGCGGGCCGCGGCAGGCTACCCACGTGGGTGGTGAGAATTCGTTCGATGCTTCGCTTCATGCGTCCTCCGTTTCGAACCGCACGGAATCTTACGGTCGCCGGCGCTGACCCATACGCGTCATGCCGGGCTTGACCCGGCAATCATCCACCTTTGCAAAAATGTTCTGCGAAGAAGATGGATGCGCGGGCACCAGCGCGTTTTACGCGCGTCTTCGACGCGCTTCTGCCCGCCCATGACGAGTCGCGACAACCACCGCCGCGGTATTAAATGACGTCTCCCATCACCATTTCGCCTTCCGCGGGAGGGCGCTGGTAAAATTCCGCATTCATCCGGCTCGCAAGCCCCTCGCGCGCGAGCGCCGCTTCGAATTCCCGGCGAATGGCGGGATCCTCCTCGTGATAGGGGATGGCGCTGCCGCCTTTGCTCAGTTCGATTGCGCCATAGTCCATGAGCTGCTCGCCAGGGCGGCCCGCCTTGCGCGAGCGCTGGTTGTTGGGTCCGTGCCAGGCGGTGATGCGTAGCCCTTCCTTGCCGATGCCGAAATGCTGATGGAACCAGTCGCCGCTCATCGGTGCAGCAGAAACGAGACCGACCGGCTCGTAATCCTGGCGCAGGACCTTGTCCGCCCCGCCGTCCCGCCACGGCGTGGTGCCGAGCGTTTCCGGCCAGGTATAGGTATAGCCCTTGCCCTTGATGCAGATGAGCACGGCGGCGGAGGCGTGCTTGTGCGCCTTGGAATAGCGGCCGGTCTCGTGCTGGCCGATCCAGAGATAGAAGCGATTGCCGGCCATGAACGGCTCGACCCGGCGGTAGCCGGGCGAGCGGCGGTTGTCGAGCGGAAGCTCGGTGTTGACGATGTCGGGAACGAAGTTGGTCCGCCGCATGGCGAGCCCCCGGATCGGATCCGGCTCGATGTCGTCCCTCGGCTTGAAATAATCCTCCGCCCCCGAGAAGCGCTCTTGGAACGTGTATGGGCAGTTGAAAATGAAATGGGTGTTGTCGATCACGTTCATGACGTTGGGCGCGGACGTGCCGCACAACAACAGCGCGGGCACGCTCGCCGCGTTGATCAGCCGATGGTAGGCGTTGAGCGGAATCGAGAACAGCGAGCCCTTCTGCCACTCGAATGCATGCCGCTTGACCTGCCCTTCCTGCCAGACCTCCGTCGTACCGCGACCTTCCACCACCAGCACGACTTTTTCATAGAGGTGCCGCTCGACGTTGAGCGCACCGGCGGACGGGATTTCGACGACATAAAGGCCCCATAAGCCTTCGGTGCCGTAGAGTTGGACGTAGGAGCCGCGGCCACCGAGCCGTTTCCAAGGCGCGAGCGGCAGGTCCTGCACGCGTCGCAGACCGATGCCGCGATAGACGGGAACCCCCTCCGCTTCCATGAAACGGTCGTAGGGCATCGGTGCCCGCTTGAACGTCCCATATCCAGCATTCTCTCCGGCTTTCGGCTCGTGCCAATGCACTTGATCAGGGGTATCGTGCATGGGACTCTTTCAGATTGCTGGACGCGAAGTCGACCTCTGCCTAACCGCCGCCCCTCGTCTCGGCTAACAGCTTGCGGACATAGTCTAAAAGCTCTGGCGGCGCGACCGCGATGCGGTCGATCGCGCGCAGGATCCCATCCGCGCCGATCGGGCTCACGTCGAGGCTTAGTCTCGCGGCGTCCTCCAAATATTCCGGATCGCCGTGCACTGCCAGGAACGCGCGCTGCAGCGCTTTAGCGCGCTCGGCCGGCAGATTTGGCGGAGCCGCAAACGGCCGCGACAGCGCGTAAGGAAGTTCTGCGAGCTCGATCAACGCGCGCGCCGCCTCGCTCTTTGCCAGCTCCCGCGCGGTCGGCACGTCCGGAAAATCCGGATGTCGCGTCGCGCGCGCGAACTGAACGAGCACGCGAAAGCCACTGTCGGGCTTGAGCCATTCGGGTTTGATCGATTTCACCGTCGACAAATCCACCGTGCGTCCGTGGATCTCGCCGCGCTCCATCGCAAGAAAGATGGAGGCGGTGTCCGGATAGCCCACCACCTGCTTGACGTGCAGTCCGATCGTATCCCGCAGAATGATCGGTACGTCGTTCCCTGTCGCTCCTTCCGCCGTGGCGCCGAGCACGAGCGCCGGAAAGTCGGGGCGGCGCGCCTCCTCGATCGATTTCACCGGCGCGTCATTGCGCACGAGCAGAATATAGGCGTCGTTGGTAAAGCTCGACGTGGAGCCGAGCCAGGTCAGCCGACGCGGATCAAACTGCACATTGGAATTGCCACCGAGGAGACCCATGAGCGGCATGTTGCGCGCGAAAGTGGCGATGGTGGCCCCATCCTTCGGCGCGACGTTGTAAAGGTAATTGACGGCGCGCAGACTACCGGCGCCCGGCATGTTCTGGACGACCACCGTTGGATGTCCAGGAATGAACTTGCCGAAATGCCGCGCAAGCAGCCGCGCATGAATGTCGTAGCCGCCACCTGGCCCGTAGCCGACGATCAGATTGATCTGCCGGCCCTTGTAGAAGTCGGCGAGCGCATCCGCGTGCGCGGGGGCGACCGCCAATGTCGCGGCGACCAACGTCGCCGCACTTGAGCGCGCGAACATGTTTCCTCCCGGTGCAAGGCTAATCGCACGCACCGACGCATTCAATGGTGCTTCGCTCAGCTCTTCCGCAGCCCGAACATGATTTCGGCGTTGCGATAACAGATCTTTTCCATGTCGGCTCTGGGCAGATCGAGGGATTCCATGACCGCGATCGTGGCGCGAATGTAGCCCCTGCCCTTTTCCTTATCGAAGGGGCAATCGGAGGCGAACAGCACGTGATCCGCCCCGAAGAAAGACAATCCGCAAAGCGTCGGCGCGCGTGCCCCGGCGAGGGCGGTATCGCCGTAGAAGCCCTTGAAATAGTCGAACGGTCGCTTTTTCAGTCTTTGGAGGACGAGGGAATAATCCTCATCCGACGTGCGCACCCCTAACTGATCCCAACTGTGCGCGACCCGGCCTTCGAAATACGGAATGATGCCGCCGAGATGGTGCGAGATGATTTTCAGGTTGGGGAATCGATCCATGATGCCGGAAAAGACGAGACGCGCGAGCGCAGCGCCGGTCTCGAACGGCCAGCCGATGACGCTGCAGATTTCGTATTTGGAGACGCTCTCGGTGCGATAGTCCGCCATCTCGCGCGTGCGGATCGGATGCAGCAGGATCGGCTTGCTGGATTTCTCGATGATCTCATAGATCGGGAGGAACTGATCCAGGTCGATGGGAGCGCCGTCAACATTGGTGTGCAGCTGGATAGCGTTGGCGTCATCTGCCAACACGCGCTCGGCTTCCTTGGCCGCCGCCTGCGGCGCATTCATGGGCAAAGAGGCGGCATAGCCAACGAAGCGATCGGGATATTTGGCGACCAGCTCGGCAAGGCCGTCATTGCCGATCCGCGCCCATTCCGGTGAATGGTCGGGCCCGATGAGCCGGTCGATCGCCGGCATGCCGAGGCAGATGACCTGCGCGTAATCGGGAAAGGAATCCACCACGCGCAGCCGCTCATCGACATCATAGAGCGCCGGAATCCCCTGCATCCGTTTGCCGAGATCCTTCCGTCCCGCGGGCGACTGCAGCATCAATTCGTAGATGCGCTTGGGAAAAAAATGATTGAACGCGTCGATGTAGCGCATGACTCAACCTACCACGTCGTCATGGCGGGGCACGACGAGCCAAGGAGTGAGCCCGTCAGTCATCATCGGGACGGGGCAATGACCGTCTTCTGGTAGAGGTCCTGCCATTTGCGCGCTTGGTCGAGAATCGCGCCGGAGTTGATGAGCTGGAGCGGGCCCGTGTTGAGGGGCGTCTCGATGGTTCGACTCACGGGGACGAACTGGCGGCTCGCCAGGATCTGCTGTCCCTCCTCGCCGATGAGGAAGTCGAAAAACAGGACCGCCGCATACGGATGTGGTGCGGTTCGCGCGAGCCCTTCGGCCGTCGAGCGGGCAATCGCCGGCGGAATGACAAACCAATCGAGCGGCGCACCCCGCCGCTTCGCCTGCTCGGCCAGAAAACCGTAGGCCGTGAGCGCGAGCGGCACTTCGCCCGCCACGACAAGGTTGGTGAGGAGGCTATGTCCTTTGCGCACGGAAATGCCGTTCGAGGCCACGATGTCGCGGAATAGTCGCAACCCCTGCGCTTCGCCGATATCCATCACGACCTGCGCAAACCAGTCGAAATCCTCGGCTTCGATCCCAAGTTTGTCCTTCCACTGCGGTCGCAGCAAATCGTAGTAGGTTTTGGGGAGGCTATCCTTGCGGACAAGGTCGGTGTTGTAGGCTTGGACAAAGGTGCTCAGATAGACCGCCACCCATTGCCGGTGCGGAGCAATGGCCTGCGGAATGATGCCGGCTAGCTTCGGCGATTTGACCTCCTGCAGCAGGTTCTCGCGGTAGAGCGGCTCGAGCGCCGAGCTTGAGCCGGCCATGACGTCGACCTCGAAACGCCGCGCCCTCGCCTCGCTCAAGATCCGTTGCAAGAACCCTTCGGAATCGGCGCGCCAGACCTTCACCTTGACGCCGTATTTTCTGTCGAAGGCCGAAACCAAAGCGGAAATGTCATCCGGCGGTATGGAGGAGTAAAAGGTGAGTTCCTTCTCCCGCTTGGCGCCCTCGATGAGCCGCTGCTCGCGGTCGGCACCTTGATAATTCGCAATTTCGGCGAGGCCGCTGACCTGGGCGAGCGCGCAAGGCGCGAGCAACAGCAACGCGAGCGCCGCCAAGCTTCCATCCAGGATGCGTGGGAGACATCGCATGCCGATCGAGCTCCGCGCTGCGGTTGGTGCCCCCTCGCAAACCATGGCACAATTTTGTGTGCCTTGTCAGCGTGACCCAACTTACGAAAATGCAGCTCGGCGTGTTCCGAGGGAGGAACACCGCGGGACAAGGTCGCGAATGAGGTCCGCGCCCAAACGCGAGGCAGCGTATGAAGATTGTCAAGCTTGAAGACTTCCACGCCGATGGCGGCTGGGACACTTATTCGTTCCTCAAGATCACCACGGATGAGGGCCTCACCGGCTGGTCCGAGTTCAACGAGAGCCGCCGCAAGGGCATGACCGCCCTGATCCACGGGCTTGGTGCCGCGCTCATCGGCGAAGACCCATGTGCCATCGCCCGTATCGACGCGGCGCTCTACGCCCGGTCCCGGCCGACTGCGGGCGGGCCCACATCGCATGCCATCGCGGCAATCGAGAATGCCTGTCTGGACATTCGCGGCAAGGCGCTCGGCGTTCCGGTCTACGAGCTTCTCGGCGGCGCGGTGCGCGAGCGCATGCCGGTCTATTGGTCCCGCTGCGGCGTCCTGCGCGCGCGCTGTGCCGACCTTTTCGACGGCAATATCATCGACCGACCGGCGGTGCGCACCCTCGATGACCTCAAGGCCGCCGCGCGCGAGGCGCGCGAGCGCGGCTTTAAGGCGATCAAAACCAACGTGCTGCTGTTCGATGGCAAGGGCGGCCGCCAGTTCGCTCCCGGGATGACCGGCGCCGGCGCCGGTCATCCCGAGCTCAACCTCGGCGATGACGTGCTTGTGGCGCTGATCGATCAGCTCGCCGCCTTGCGTGATGGCGCCGGCAAAGGCGTGCGGCTCCTGCTCGATCTCAACTTCAACTATAAGCCGGAGGGGCTGCGGCGCATTGCCAGGGCGGTCGAGCCCTTCGACTTGCTCTGGCTCGAAATGGACCTGTTCGAGCCGAAGGCGCTGGGCCTGATCCGGCAATCGACCACGACGCCGATCGCCTCCCTAGAGACGATCCTCGGCCGCCGCAATCTCAAGCCCTACCTCGAAAATTATTCAGTCGATGTGGCGATCATCGATGCGCAATGGAACGGACTCGTGGAAGCGACGAGGATGGCCGCCATGGCGGACGCCTACGAGGTCAACGTCGCCTCGCACAATTTCAATGGGCCGCTCGCCAACATCATGAGCGCGCATTTTTGCGCGGCGATTCCCAATTTCCGCATCATGGAATTCGACGTCGACGAGGTGCCCTGGAAAGCAAAACTTCTGACCAACCCATATGTTATCGAGAAGGGCGAATTGGTCCTTCCCAAAGGTCCGGGTTGGGGCACCACCGTCAACGAAGCGGTCATCGGAGCGCATCCGCCCAAGATATGAGTAGGCGCCCCGCCGCGAGCGGCACGATCCATACGGAACTTCCTCGCCACCCTTCGCGTTCTTTCATTCGTCGGTTCGGCGCGCCAGCGAGGGGTCTCATGCCGGCATGCCAAGTCGCTCTTGCCGCTGCCATTTTGCTCGGCGGCGCGATGGCGCAAGCCGGCGCGGCACCGCTGATCCCGCTGCCGCTGCGCGCTTTTCTGCAGTCGAAGGAAGGCGTGGAGGTCGTTCGCTGGCGCCACCGCCACTACCGCGACTTCTGGAGCGGGCGCGGCGACGGGGCCGAGCGCGGCGACAGCGATTCCTCGAGCCCAAGCAGCACGATGCGCAGTCTCAACAGCGCCGCCCCTCCCACGGGGTCTGAAATCTTCGGGCCTCAGTTTCGGCGTCGCGGCGGCTGGGTGGACCCGCCGCCCCCGCGTTAGGACTGCACGCGATGCGGCCCCTCCTGCTCCGGAAGGTTCGCGAGCGCCCGTCTGCTCGTCGCGCTCTAGCTCCCGTTCGCCACGCTACTGCGGGCCCACCCGAAGGTCGAAGCCATCTGCCGCCGCCGCGCGCGGGCGCGTTTTGGCTGCGGCGGATGCACATCGTGGTCGCAGCGCTCGCTTCGCTCATCATCGTTCCCGTGGCCTACGTCGTCTATTGCATTGCCACCATCCCGTCCGACGGAGGGCTGGTGATCGAACCGACCCCAAGCGCGCTCATTGTCGAGGCGGCCGACGGCCAAGTCTTTGCCACGCGCGGCGTGTTCAAGGGCGACAAGCTCACCGCACAAGACATACCCGCCAATCTTTCCCGCGCGATCGTTGCCATCGAGGACCGGCACTTCTACGAGCACGGCGGGTTCTACCTTCCCTCCATGCTGCGCGCCGCGATTCGCAACATGATTTCGGGAAGTGCGCGCGAAGGCGGAAGCACGATCACGCAGCAGCTCGCGCGCATGACGTACCTCTCCCCCGAGCGCACCATCAAGCGCAAGGTCCAGGAGGCGGTTCTTGCGCGCTGGATGGAGCGTCGCCTCGGCAAGGAAGAGATCCTTTCGCGCTATCTCAATACCGCCTACTTCGGCGCCGGCGTCTATGGCGTCGACGCCGCCGCAAAACGCTACTTCGGCAAGACTGCGAAGGAGTTGTCACTGAGCGAGGCGGCGATGCTGGCGGGCCTCGTGCGCTCGCCTTCGGCGCTTGCGCCCACGCGCCATCTCGAGAGCGCGCGGCAGCGAGCGTCACTGGTGCTCAAGGCAATGGTCGAAACCGGCGCGATCTCCCGTGAACAGGCGGAGGCCGCGCGCCAACATCCGGCCACCTTGCGCGTGCCGCCGGACAATCCGCCGGGGACAAATTATTTCGTCGACATGCTCGGGAGTGACCTGAAGCAGCTTGTCGGTGCCCCATCCAAGGATTTGACGCTCCGCTCCACGCTCGACCTCAACGTGCAGAGCATCGCCGAAAGCGTCATCGCGCGTCGGCTCAAGGCCGAAGGCCGCGCCAAGAGAGTGACTCAGGCCGCCCTTGTGGCAATGGCTCCGGACGGTGCCATCGTGGCGATGGTGGGCGGCCGCGACTACACCGAAAGCCAATTCAATCGGGCGACCCAGGCGAAGCGGCAACCGGGCTCCCTCTTCAAGGTCTTTGTCTATCTCGCCGCCTTCCAAAAGGGTCTCGACCCGCAGATGACCGCGGTCGACCGACCAGTACAGATCGGCAATTGGGAGCCGGAGAACTACGGCGGCCGCTTCCACGGCGTGGTCACGCTGCGCACCGCCTTCGCCCATTCGATCAACTCGGTTGCGGTACAGATTGCCGACGCCATCGGAATTCGCAGCGTCATCGATGTGGCACGCAAGCTGGGCTTGCAATCGGAACTGCCGGCGGTGCCGAGCCTCGCGCTCGGTGCGGGCGAAGTCACGCTGCTGGAGATGACGCGTGCGTTTGCGGCGATCGCGGCCAACGCGGAACGCGTGGAATCCTACGGCATTCGCAACGTTCGCAACGGTGATCAAGTGCTGTTTGCGCGGCAAAAGTCGCAGCTGCAGCCGGCGAGCAATCCAGCCGCGCGGTCGGCCATGCATGACGTTCTCGCAAGCGTCGTTCGCGAGGGCACGGCTCGGGGGGCGAGGATCGGCGTCCCTGCCGAGGGAAAGACGGGGACGAGCCAGAGCTATAAGGACGCATGGTTCATCGGATTCACCGACGATATCGTCGTCGGCATATGGGTGGGCAATGACGACAACACCCCGACCAGAGGCGTGACCGGCGGCGATCTGCCCGCGCGCATCTGGAACGAATTCGTCACCCAAAGCGCCGCGGCTCGGGCCAAGGCGGTTCGGGCGCAACCGCGCGTCGCGGCGCTCTCGGCCCCTGCCGCAGGCGACATCCCATCGGCGCCGAGCGCGGGCGTCGTTCGCGGCGTTCCCACTGTGCAGACTACGGGGATCCTGGAAATCCAGGGGCGCGTCGTGCCGTTGTTTGGAGTCGAGGGCGTGCGCGGCCGCCCGGCGCGCGAGTTCACCCGCTACCTCGGCAGTCGGGAAGTGGCATGCGAGCCGGCCGGCAGCGGCAATGCGTACCGGTGCCGCGCCGGAAATCAGGATCTGTCCCGTGTCGTTCTATTCAATGGGGGCGGCCGCGCGGCTGCGAATGCGACAGAGGACCTGCGTGCGCTCGAGCAGCAGGCGCGCGCAAGCCGGGTCGGCATCTGGAGCGGACGGGAAGCGGACGATTAGGCTCGTCCCAAGTCAACTACATCGCTGAACCCTGACCCCCGGATAATTTGCTTCAGCCGGTTCGGCAATTTCGACCGTGCTCACATTCGAGAAGACGTTCGCAGCCACGTCGCTCGGCACGTCGTGGGTGAGTGGAGTGAGCGGCCGGTCCTTGTCGGCACATTTCACGGGAATTTCGAAACTCCAGGAGTGCAGCGACGCGCCGCCTTTGGCACGAACGTTGAGGTTCAATTTTGCGTCCTCGGAGGTGGCATAGCCAAGGGGGGAAACGTTGCCAGTGAACGTCATCTTCACTTGGCCTCCGGTTTGTTCGCGAAGGAACGCCACGGAAATATTCGTGATCTGGAAGCGCGGTTCGTTCGGCTTGTCCTTGGGGTGCCAGACCAGTTGCTGTTCTTTTTTCACGCTTTCCTTCAAGCTTCCGGTATTGGGAGAGATGTCGAAGGTCGCCGGCCGATCGAGCGTGACGAACTCGCCCTCCCTCGTCCGGTTCGTCTGCGCCCTCGCCGGCAAAGCGGCGCAGGTCGAAAGCCCAATCAGTGCCGCGCGGCGCGTCACTCCGCAACCTGAGAAAATGATTGAAAACTTAAACTGCACGCTTCCTTTCATATCGGCAAGAGCCCTTGGACATACGCACTGCTCGCAACCGGTACACCCTGCCGCGGTGGATCAAGCGCTCGTCGAGCGATGCTGTCCGAAATCGGGCCGCAATGTTCGCCCCGCACGCACCAAGATCGTCGGGCGAAACTGGTTCTCGCAACGCTGATCGCCCAGCAGCATGGACGAGCCGCCCAGATTGACGCGCACGGACGTTTTTCCGCCGCGATTTGTCGGGTTGGTTCAATCGCGAGCGTCTGGGCGTATCGTGAACTTAATGAGACCAATACTGGATCGGGTCACTCCCCGACCTGCCCGCGACGGCATCCTTGCAGGCCCTTGTGTGGGCCTCGGCGCCAACGTCGCACAGGCGGCCGCATAAACGCGCAGTAAACGCTTTCCTACCAATTCGTAAGTTGTGGAGCGCCGCTTTTGCACCGATATTTTCGTGCAGGGATCTTGTGATGAGGGAATTGATGATAGGGGGAAAGTCGTGGTGCCAAAGGGGAACACTAGAGCGTCACGTGGCAGTCGTATCGTCCTGATCGCAATCTGCCTTGGCGCCCTCGCGGCCGGCGGCGCGGCTTATCGATATTGGGAGCAAGGATCCGGAGGAGCTCAGGCGGCCCGGCTTTCCACGCAGGCGCAGGTGCCGGTGAGCGTCGCGATCGTCGACCGGCAAGACGTGCCGATCTACTTGACCGGCCTCGGCACGGTGCAAGGCTCGTTGACAGTCGGCATTCATTCCCAGGTCGACGGCAAGCTGCAAGAGGTCCTGTTCACCGAGGGCCAGCAGGTCAAGAAGGGCGATGTGCTGGCCTTGATCGATCCGCGCCTCTACCAGGCCGCGCTCGACAACGCTAAGGCCAAAAAGGCGCAGGACGAAGCCCAGTACATCTCGGCGAGCAAGGATCTCGCGCGCTCCAAGACCCTGGTGCAATCGAACATCACGTCGCAGCAGATTGTCGACCAGCAGCAAGGCAAGGTCGATCAGCTCAAAGCCTCGATCGCGGCCGACGAGGCGATGATCCAAACCGCGCAAACCAATCTCGAGTACACCACGATCACCGCGCCGAGCGATGGACGGATCGGGGTGCGGCTCGTCGATCCGGGCAATATCGTCCATGCCAATGACCAGGGGGCGCTCGCGACGCTGGTGCTCACGCGACCGTCCGCGGTCATGTTCACTTTGCCGGCGCGGACCCTCGACGACATTCGCGATGCCATGGCGCGCGGTCCGGTCGAGGTCACTGCCTTCGACCAGGACAATCGTCGCATGCTTGCGACGGGAACGCTGCTGCTCGTCGACAACATCATCGACCAAGCCACCGCCACGATCCGGCTGAAGGCGATGTTTCCCAATGAGGACGACAAGCTGTGGCCCGGCGAGTTCGTCAATGCGCGGGTGTTGCTCGAAACGCGCAGCAACGCCGTTGTTGTCCCCTCGGCGAGCATCCAGCGCGGACCGGAGGGTCTCTTCGTGTGGATCGTCACCACCAATGGGCTGGCGGAGCCTCGCCCGATCGGAATCGGGCCGGCATACGACAAGCTGACGATCGTCACTTCCGGTCTAAGCGGCGGTGAACGCATCGTTACGGACGGTCAATACAAGCTCCAGCGCAACGTGCCGGTCACCATAACCTCTGCGCCAGTCGCGGGATTGGTTGGCAACTCGTGAATATCTCCGAACCGTTCATTCGCCGGCCGGTCGCAACCTCCTTACTGATGGCGGCGCTGGCATTCACGGGCATCGTCGCCTATCCGTTTCTGCCCGTTGCTCCCCTTCCACAGGTCGATTTTCCCACCATCCAAGTCACCGCGAATTTTCAGGGGGCAAGCGCGGAGACTATGGCCTCCTCCGTCGCCGCGCCGCTCGAGCGACAGCTCGCGCAGATTCCAGGTGTTACACAGCTCACGTCGACGAGCGCGCTCGGCGCCACGACGATCGTCATTCAGTTCGATCTCAACCGCAACATCGACTCGGCGGGACAGGACGTGCAGGCGGCAATCACGGCCGCGAGTAGGACCCTCCCGCAACTAATGACCGCGCCACCGAGCTACAAGAAGGTCAATCCGGCGGATTCGCCCATCCTCATGCTGTCGTTGCGCTCGGATACGATGCCGGTGACCGCGGTCGATGACTATGGCGACCTGTTCCTCGCCCAGCAGATCTCCCAGGTGTCCGGCGTCGCCCAGGTGTCGATCTTCGGCGATACGACGCCATCGATCCGTATCCAGGTCGATCCGGCGAAGCTCGCTTCGACCGGCGTGACCTTGGAAGAGATCCGCAGCACGCTCATCACCGCCACGACCAACGCGGCGAAGGGCACGATAAACACCGACAAGATAGGCTTTACGATCGCCGCCAACGATCAGATCACCGATGCCACGCAGTTCAACGACGTCATCCTCGCCTACCGCAACGGCGCGCCGATTCGGGTGCGCGACGTCGGTCAGGCGGTCGAGGCGCCGGTCGACCGCAATGTTGCGGCCTATCAGAACAACAACCGCGGCATCATCCTGGCGGTATTCAAGCAACCCGGCGCCAACGTCATCGACACGGTCGATCAGATCAAGGCGCAGCTCCCGCAGCTGACCGCCAGGATTCCTCCTGCGGTCAAAGTGGAAACGATCCTGGACCGCACCACGACGATTCGCGCCTCCGTACGCGACGTCCAGTTCACCCTCGGGCTCACCATCGGCCTTGTCGTGATGGTCGTTCTGCTGTTCCTACGCAGTTTCTGGGCCACGGTGATCCCGGGCATCACCGTGCCGCTCGCGCTACTCGGCTCGTTTGCGGCAATGTATGCGTTCAACTTCAGCCTCGACAATCTGTCGCTGATGGCGCTCACCATCGCCGTGGGATTCGTCGTCGACGACGCCATCGTGGTGGTGGAAAACATCTATCGTCACATCGAGGATGGGGCTTCGCCCTTCGAGGCGGCGCTGGCGGGCTCGCGGGAGATCGGCTTCACCGTGCTTTCGATCAGCCTATCGCTGGTCGCCGTGTTCATTCCACTCTTGCTCATGGGCGGCATCATCGGCCGCATGTTCCGCGAATTCGCGCTCACCGTGACAGCCTCGATCGCGGTCTCCGCGCTCGTCTCCCTGACGCTTGCGCCGATGCTGTGCTCGCGTTTCATGCATCGCGAATCGGACGAGCACGGTCGCATCTACCGCATCATCGAGGCGGGCTTCAACGGAATGCTGGCATTCTACAGGCGCACCCTCGATGTCGTGCTGCGCCAAAGGGCGATCACGCTGGGGGTTTTCTTCGCCACGATGGCGCTGACCGGGATCATGGTCTATCAGATCCCGAAAGGCTTTTTCCCGATCCAGGATACCGGCGTCATCCAGGGCTTTGCCGAAACCGCGCAGGATGCGCCGCCCGAGCAGATGATGCGCATCCTGCGCGAGTTCGGCGCGGTGCTCCTGCACGATCCGGACGTGGCCGGCTTCGGCTCCTTCACCGGTTCAACCGGGGGCGCAAACACCGCC
>Ga0126369_10000299_pt1 | contig 31910 bp, 30 predicted proteins | sample PanSoiMetaPlot_1_FD_109646 | JGI IMG/M metagenome (GOLD analysis project Ga0126369, IMG submission 109646) | Tropical forest soil microbial communities from Panama - MetaG Plot_1 | ecosystem: Environmental > Terrestrial > Soil > Tropical forest > Bulk soil | place: Panama | collected 2016-02-17
CACACTTCTTTTGCGGCTGATGATATGATGCTCGCAGTGATATTGGAACTACCCTCCAAACCGTACAACGAAATTCTAAAAGGCATTCGTATCTGCAACGAAAAACGGCGCTCCAGTCAGCCGCTTGGGCAAAAAAGTGCCGGCTGCATCTTCAAAAACCCTCCAGGCGCTTCGGCGGGCCACATGATTGACGAGTTAGGGCTCAAGGGCCTCTCGGTCGGCGACGCCCGCGTGAGCGACCGCCACGCCAATTTCTTTGTGAACACGGGCCGCGCCTCCGCCAAAGACATGCTGGCGTTGATCGACGATGTCCGCGGGCGCGTCCAAAAGGCCTACGGCGTGGCCCTGAAAAACGAGGTGGTCGTTTGGAACGCCTGAAGCCCATGCAGAGGAACGCCACCGCGCCTGCAGAAGCCACGGAGCGTTACCGGCCGGAGCTGATTGCCGACGAAGAACCGCGCTACCTGCGACGCCAGAAGCCCGTCGAAATCCGCCGCAAAAAACTCGGTGGCCGCGGCTGGAGGTTCTACCGCCACATTCTGGTTTTCACCGCTACCGGTGCCATCCTAACCGTGGGCGCGTATTACGCAACGCAGTTTCTTCTCTATTCGCCGGCGATGCTTTTGCTGAAGCCCGAGCAGATTGAACTCACGGGCAATCACGTGGTCACGCGTGAAGCGGTTTTGAGGCAATTCGCGCAAGACCACAATCGCAGCGTTTTGCAAATTCCGCTCGACCTCCGTCGTAGCCAGCTCGAGCAAATTCCCTGGGTCGAGTCCGCGACCGTGCACCGGATTCTCCCAAATCGCATCCGCGTAGAACTCACGGAACGCACTCCCGTTGCTTTCGCGCGCAATGGCAACGAAGTGGAGCTGATTGATCCTCACGGCATGATCCTGGATCGCCCTCAAGACACCGATTATCAATTTCCCGTCGTCACCGGAGTCTCGGACGATTTGCCGCGCGATCAGCGCGAGAAGCGCATGCAACTTTTTCAGGAGTTTATGAAGGATATCGAACTTGTGCGGGGCGGAGCGTCGCAGGCCGTCAGCGAAGTGGACCTCTCGATTCCCAAAGATCTGCGCGTGGTCCTGACCGGTCTCGCCAGCCCCACCGACACGCAAGCTGTCACTGTGCACTTCGGCTCGAGCGATTTTTCCGGCAAGTTCAAGATGCTCGTCGACAATTTTTCGCAATGGCAGGCCCATACCGGCCGGGTGCAGTCCATTGATTTGCAGTACACGCGGCAAGTGGTCGTGAATCCCGACACCAGCCCGGGCGCGATCGCCGCAAGAACAAAATAGATTCAACTGAGGGGCGGCGGATTGGCGAAGAAAGATAAATACCTGGTTGGGCTCGACATAGGCAGCACCAAAACTTCCATCCTCATCGCCGAAATCGAAGGCGAGATTGTAAAGTTCCTGTCTCTTGGCGCGGCCGAATCCAAAGGTTTGCGCAAAGGACTGATCGTCAATCTCGATTCCACGGTCAGCTCCATTCGTCGCGCCGTGGAAGAAGCCGAAGGCGTAGCCAACCTTCCGGTGGAAGAAGCCCTCATCGGCGTCGCCGGTCATCACGTTCGCGGTGTGAATAGCCGCGGCGGAATCACACTCGGTCAGCGCCCGCGCGACATCGAAAGAGAAGACGTGCGCCGCGCCGTGGATGCCGCGCGCAACATCTCTCTTCCCGAAGATCGCGAAGTTCTTCACGTCCTCCCTCACGAATTCATTGTGGACATGCAGGACAACATTCGCGATCCCATCGGGATGCTCGGCCAGCGGCTCGTCGCCAATGTTTACGTCGTTACTTCGTCGATTGCAGCTTCGCAGAATCTGGTAACCGCCGCGAATAAAGCGGGAATCCTCATCAGCGATACGGTGCTAGAGCCGCTCGCTTCCGCCGAAGCCTGCCTCACGCAGGACGAGCGCGATCTCGGCTGCTGTCTGCTCGATATTGGCGGTGGCACGACGGAAGTGCTCGCTTATGGCGGCGGAGTAGTTCGCCACATTGGCGTCGTTCCCATCGGCGGCGACCATTTCACCAACGATCTTGCGGTGGGCTTGCGCACTCCCATTCCCGAAGCCGAACGCATCAAGCGCCGCCATGGCTGGGCGGCCTCGGCATTTCTGAAAGACAATGGCGCGCTCGAAATCGCGAGCGTCGGCGACCGCCCGCCTCGCCAGATTTTTCCGCATATGCTCACCGACATCATCGAACCTCGCGCCATGGAACTGCTCTCGCTCATTCGCGACGACCTCCAGCGCGCCGGCCTGGATGGCCAGATGCCGGCTGGATTTGTTCTCGCCGGCGGCGGCGCGCGCCTGCGCGGCCTCGATGACCTCATCGAACAATCGTTCCATTTGCCCGTGCGCATCGCGGAGCCAAAAGGTTTGGCGGATCTCCCGGAACAGGTAGCTCAGCCGGAGTACGCCACGGTTGTGGGACTGGTGTTGAGCGGCGCGAAGGCGCGCCGCTCCGGCCCGCAACGCTCAGGGACCCTGGTATCCAAACTGAAAGCCATGTTCGCGGGTGCCTCGTGACCCTGCCAACCGGGTGCGCGAACGTGAAGGAAGCCGACAAAACATGACGGGAAAAGACGCGGGCATTCGCATGAGCTTCAGCGAAGAATTGCAGCCGGCAAAAATTAAAGTCATCGGCGTCGGCGGGGGCGGTTGCAACGCGGTCAACCGTATGATTCGCGCGAAGCTGGAAGGCGTCGAATTCATCGCCGCGAATACCGACTTGCAGGCGCTGAAGCTTTCGCAGGCTCCGGCGAAATTGCAGCTCGGCGCGAAACTCACCAAGGGACTCGGCGCGGGCGCCAATCCTGAGGTCGGCCGCAAAGCCGCGCTCGAAGACACGGACAAAATTATCGAAGCGCTTGAAGGCGCGGACATGATTTTCATCACCTCCGGCCTTGGCGGCGGCACCGGCAGCGGTGCCGCGCCGGTGGTCGCGTCACTCGCCAGCGAATTGGGTGCGCTCAGCGTGGCCGTCGTCACCAAGCCATTCGTCTTCGAAGGCAAGCGCCGCATGATGCAGGCCGAGCAGGCGCTTCAGGAATTAATCGGCGCAGTGGACACCGTCATCGTCATTCCCAATGAGCGCCTGATGGACACCGTCGAGCGCGGCACCAGCTTCTTCGACGCGTTCCGCATCGCCGACGACATTCTTCGCCAGGCCGTGCAAGGCATTTCGGACATCATCACCGTACCCGGCATCATCAATCGCGACTTTGCCGACGTGAAAGCCATCATGCATGGCCAAGGTTACGCGGTCATGGGCACCGCCGTGGGCACGGGCACGAATCGCGCGATTGACGCTGCGAACCGTGCCATCGCCAGCCCGCTCCTCGAAGACAATTCCATTCAAGGCGCGCAGGGCATTCTCATCAATGTTTCCGGCAGCTCCAGCCTGACGCTGCACGAAGTGCACGAAGCCTCGACCGTCATCCAAAAAGCTGCCCACGAAAACGCCAACATCATTTTCGGCGCCGTGCAGGACGACTCCATGAAGGACTCCGTCAAGATCACCGTGATTGCCGCGGGCTTCAGGGACGCCAACAAGAAAAACGCGCTGCCAAAGCAATCCTTCCTGCCAAAGACTTGGAAAGCCGGCCGCGAAATCATGGAGCAGCCGATGCAGCCCGCGAACGTGGTGCATCAGGTCCAGCAAAACGTCCGCGAAGTCAGCGAGGAGGTTCCCGCAGCGGACGACCTGGACGTTCCGACGTTCCTCCGCCGTCAGGCCCAAAAAGCGTAACGCTAGGCCGCCAAGACCAAAGGGCTGATCGCCTTCCCCAAACCATCGCCACGAACGACAGGCATCGTGGCAAGACTGAAACACAGCCATGGTCACTTTGAACAACGCCATCCTGTGTCAGAGGGTTTGTACATGAATCGCGACATGCCGCTCCCGCCTCCTCACCATTGCCAAGAAGGAACCCGCCGCCCTCCTGGAGTTCGTCGCCTAACTCTTACTCCGCAATCAGCTCCCCCCGGCTTACCCTCGGCGGCGAAGCCAACGAATGCAACGCGCAAGACCTTCTCGGGCCTCTGTCAAACCAAGAGCTAACGTAAAAACGAAATATAGAACGCCGTACGGTCCAAGCACCAAGACCGCGCGAAGGATCGGTGAGCGAAAGGCTAGGAAATGCTGAATCCCCAAGCCTGCCGCGGCTGCGAGCAACGCGGCCACCCAGAGACTGATAAGGTAGGCTGGCGGTGCTCCGGAATGCCCGATCCTCCGGTTCAGCGTGCGGCGAAGCAGCACAAATTCCAGCCACGAGGCAATCCCTGCGGAGATCGTCAGTCCGGCGACTCCCCAGCGGCCTTCGATGCCCAACGCCGGCGGCAAGGGAACCGCGAAAAGGTAGCCAAGAACTGTGGTCAGCACGACGCGCACCACCGCGTACCGAAGCGGCGTGCGTGTATCGCGCAGTGCGTAGTAGGTCGAGGCGTACAACCGGCCAAACGTCGAGGCCACCAGGCCCACGCTGGAGCCGGCAAGAATCCCCCAAACATAAATCGTGTCAGCGTGCTGGAATCGCCCGGACTGGTAGATGGCGCCTACGATCACGTCACCCAGCACAAGAAACCCGGCGACCGAGGGTACGACAAAGAACGCGATCCGCCTCAAACCGGAATTCAACCGCATGCGGAGTGTTTCTGCGACCACACTTTCTTCGCCCAGAGTGCCCGACATTACCGGCAGCTCCGCGGCGGAGATGGACATCCCGAACAAACTCACGGGAAGCGTGTACAAAGTCTGCGCGTAGGAAAGCGCAGCGACCGCTCCGGTCGGCAGAAGGCTCGCGAGAAGCGCGTCAATGTATGCGCTTATTTGCAGGACGCCGCGCCCCACAAAAACGGGAATGAAATTTCGCACTACGATAGCGACATTTCCTCGAGGATCGCCGAGGGACAGATGCAGGCCTTGAAGGAGCCGCAGCACGGCGGGCAATTGCACTCCTACTTGGAAAGCGCTCCCCGCCACGGATCCCCAGGCCAGGATCACAGCCAGCTGGTTCTGCATGTGATTGCGCCCGAACCCCAACAATGTAGCGATCATGGCCCCGTTCCAAATCACCGGAGCCACGTAAGGAAGAAAAAAACGGCGATGGCTGTTGAGAATGCCGAGGCACCACGCGGAGAAGACCAATAAGCCCGCGCCGGGGAAAAGAATGCGCACAATCTGAATGGTCAACTCGCGTTTTTCTCCCGAAAAACCGGGTGCGATGACCGCGATTAGAAAAGGAGTTGCGAGCACGCCGATGAGAACGAGCAAGGAAATGGTCAATGCCAAGAGTGCTGCTACCGCTCCGGCAGTACGGCGCGCCTCTTCATCCTCTTTTTGTGCGAGCAAGCTTGCGTAAACCGGAATAAAAGAAGCAGAGAGAACTCCTTCACCAAACAGATTTTGCAGAAAATTGGGAATGCGGAAGGCGGCGCGGAACGCGTCCGCGGCAGCGGAATTACCGAAATAGTGCGCAAAAACGCGATCGCGAACGAGCCCGAAGATTCGGCTCAGGAAGATTCCTGCCGCTACAAGAAAGGCGAAGCGGCCAGAAGTCCCGCCATGCGCACCATTGTGTTCCGGGCGAGTCACAAGCGACGAGAATCGAGTGTCCAAAGAGATTCAAAAAGTCTGATTAGAAATGTTGCCCGCCGAAATGTCAATTTCCAGGACAGTACGTGGTCAGCAATTAAACAACTCTTGGTCGCGTGAGGGCCTGCTCCGATCTTAAGGGAACTTCGAAGGGTCTGTTCCCGTCCTGCTTCGTCTCTGGAACCCCCGCCGCACGGTCCTTTAGACTCCTCCAATACCGCTGCGCGCCCGCTCGTCACTTGCCACTGTGCATTGCTTCGGCCAGCTTGCGGACTTCGGATTCAAAGGCGGCGAAGTCGCCGGAGGAGTAGGGGAGTACGGAGCCGAGGCCGGCGTGAAATTCGATGGCGCCGGTCCTCTGCGCGACTTGGGTGATGTTGGAATGTGTGATGCCGGCTCCGGGGACAACGATGATGCGATCCGGTTGCGTCGGACTCCCAACACCGGAGATGCGGTCGCGCGCCGTGGCGACGAGTTGGGCCAGCTTCGCGGCGCCTTGCAGGGCCGTTTTCGCCCCAGCCGAAGTAAGAACTCTTGCGGCGTCGGTTTGGATCACCGCTTCGAGGGCCCGCGCAAGGTCGGCAGTTTCGTCGAATGCGCGGTGAAACGTCACCGGCAAAGGCCGCGCGAGGTCCACGAGCCTTCGCGTTCGCGCCATGTCGATGCGGCGATTCTTTTTCAAGACGCCCAGCACAACTCCATCCATGTTGCATTCGGCGGCCACGGCAATAGAGCGTTCCATTTCCGCGAACTCGGAGTCCGAGTAGACGAACGCTCCCGGGCGCGGGCGGATCATGGAATAGACCGGGATGTGGACCTTTTCGCGGACGCCGCGAAGCAGTTCGCGGCTCGGGGTGAGGCCTCCGACGGACAGGTCGGCGCACAATTCGATGCGGTCGGCGCCGCCGCGTTCGGCGGCGCCAGCCTTTTCGACGCCGTCCACGCTGATTTCGAGCAAGAGTTTTCGCGTCATCGGCTAAAGACCGCGCATGGGATTCGAATGAGTGAGCGTACCCTGAGTCCAATTCCAAACGATGCCGAGGGCGGAGGCGAGGTTCCAGCCCCAGAGGAACAGGCGCATCTCTCGTGGCAGATACTTGCGATCCCGCCAGAGCACCGTTGCGTCTAGCACAAACCAAACGGCGCCGAGGGCGAGGAATCCCGCGACGATCCGATCGTGAAAATAGAACCACACCAGCGCCGTCTCGATGGCGAGAAACGCGGCAATAAGGAATTTCGCGGGCACACGGCCGATCGCGGTGGCCGTAGTTTGGCGGCCACTCAATTTGTCCGGCTCGATGTCCATCACTTCGCCGAAGACGTGCGAATGCATGGCAAAAAGCGCTCCGAAGAGAAACGTCGGGCAGGGAAGTTGCCGTACCTGGTTGAGCCAACTGCTCAGCACAAACACGAGCAAGTAGCTCGCCTGGATGGCCACGTCGAACGGCGGATGGCCTTTCCAGCCGAAGCGCGGGGCGTTGTAGACGCCGACTGCCAGGAGGAGAATCGCATACCACCCCAAAATGCGGGGGCCTACGAGCCAGTAAAACGCAACGAGGAAGGGAAGTTGCACGACGACGATTTGCCATTTCAAGTCGGCGAGCTGCTCGCGCGCGCCGCGCGAGCCGAACATGTACGTTCCTTTTCGCGGATTCAGTTGATCGGCTTTGGCGTCGGCCAAGTCGTTGACGCCGTAGAGCAGTAATCCCAGGGGGAACAGAATGAAAACGAGTCCGAGCCACAGCCGCCCTGAGTGTAGAAAGTCAGCGCGGCCCAGCGGGAGAAGATAAAACAGCGCGGTCGTGCTCCAAAGTCCGGGGCGAGAGACCTGAATAAGAAATTTTGCGTGCTTGAGCATATTTAATGCGTAATTCCAAAAAAATATTTCAGCAGCAGAGCGCCCCCTGGGAGCCCAGGGTCCACAAGTTCCTATTGGTGGTACGGGCCGCCATGTCGGAGCTAATAGCTCGACCCTCACAAGATGCTCCTCCGGGCTGCAGCTGTGGTAGGCTTACGCACCGAAGAAGTCAGGATTGTACCCGGAATTGTGTCCACGGTTTGTCCACGTTCAAAAAACTTCTGCAAGGAGGTCCGCGGTGAAAATTCGCTTCAGCAAACTTCTTCCAGCAATTCTTGTGACTGGAGTCCTGGTGTCTTGCGCACCGGCCTACCACCAACCTGACGAGCGCTATATTTTCGTGGCCTTCAACACGAGCTTGCCCTACTGGCAGGAAGCGGCGGCGGGGTTGGAGGATTCGGCCAAACAATTGGGCGTGAAAGCCGAGCTGACGGGGCCGGCGAGTTTTTCCACGAATGAAGAGGTGACCGCATTTCAGCAGGCGGTCGGGCAAAAGCCGGCGGGCATTTTGCTCTCGGCCTCGAATCCGGAAGCTTTCCGCGATGGCATCAATTCGGCGATCGAGCTGGGAGTCCCGGTGATTTGCGTGGACGCTGATTCGCCGGAGTCGAAACGCATTACGTTTGTGGGCACAGACAACTTCCGCGCCGGCCAGGAGAGCGGAAAGCGCATGGGCGAGTTGCTGAAAGGCAAAGGGGGTGTTGTGATCATCACCATCCCGGGACAATACAATTTGGGCGAACGCGTTCGCGGCGTGGAAGACGCGTTCAAGAAGTATCCGGGAATCAAAATCACCAAAACCCTAGACGACAAAGGCGATTCGCGTAACGCTTATGACGCAATTTCGGCGCTGCTCCAAGGCAAGGACAAGCCCGACGGGATCATCGGACTCGAGGCCTCGGGAGGCGAAGGGGCGGCCGATGCGCTACACCGTGTGGACCTGGATGGCAAGATTCCAATCGTGGCGTTTGACAAGGATCCGGAGACGCTGGACTGGATTCAGCGTGGCGCGATTACCGCGACCGTGGTGCAGAAGCCCTATGTGATGGCCTACTACGGGCTAAAGTTTCTGGACGACCTCCATCACAACGCGGTTCATGATTTTAAGGAGTGGAGGACGGCACCCGCTTCTCCGATGCCGGCGTGGGTGGACACCGGAACCGCGATTGTGGACAAGAATAATCTGGCGGCGTTCCGCGATGCAATGGCGAGCCACACGAAGCCGCCAATCTAAGGACGGTTCTGAGTCTTAAGTTACCAGATGGAAGTAACGGTGAAACCCAAGATTTAACCTTGGAGTTGCTGCGGCGCTAGGCCAAGCCCATTGAGGCGAATGCGGTAATCGAGGCGAGGCCCAGCCCGACGCCCAGAAGCATTCCTGCCAGAACATCGCTGAGGAAGTGCATGCCGAGGACGATGCGGGACACCGCAATGTTCAGCGCGAGGAACACCAGAACGCCTTCGAGCGAGGGATAAAAGTAGCTGATGACCAGCGCGATGGAAAACGCAGTCATGGTGTGGCCGGAGGGAAACGAGAATTTATCCGGCGGAAGGATTTTCGACCAGCAGTGCGGCTCGATTTGGCAGGGGCGCGGACGCTGGCTCAAGTGCTTTAGCGCCTTGAACACGAAAATTCCAAAGACGGCGGCGGAGCCGGCGGCAGTTACCGCTGCGAATCGCTGCGGGCCGCCGAAGCCCAGGAGCAAGAAGCCCAGGGCGTACCAAATCCAACCGTCACCCATGCGGGTCACCGTAATGGTCCAGATGCGGACCCATCGCGGCGCACGCCACCGGTTCATGCGCTGCATGACGCGGTGATCGCGGCGCTCGATGCGTGTCCAGAGGCTGCGTGCGACTGCCATGGCCCTACCTCACCACAACACTGCGAAACAGACAAACCCTCTCATAAAGTAGGATGCCGAAAAGGCAAACACGGTTCCCGCGCAGACCGAAAGGGTGCGAGAAATTGCCGCCGGGCGAACCGCATCCGAGCTTCGAGAGCCGTTTCATAGACCGCCTCAACTTGCTAAATTCGCCTCGAAAGTGGGATCGATATCCCAAAGCATGCGTTTTTTTGCTGCGCCGTTTTCCATGGCCGCGGTCCATTTCTTGCAGAAGCGAATTTCATTTAACCAGTGCCCTGCGGAGAAAATCGGGACTAACGGAACGATGGGAGCAAATACGGACGTCCAGTGCTTGTCCCCAAAGAGCGAGCCGATGATGCTAAAAACATCGGCCGTGATCCTGCCATAGCTGCCGTGATGGCCCGCCACGCGGCCCCAGCCGGAGCGCAGTCCGCGGAAAAACTCGTCCGCATTTCTGGCTCCTGGAACTTCGGTGTAAGTGAGCCCCACACCCGCAAGGGCATGAGCATCGCTGCCCGCGACGGCGATTTTGCCGAGACGGGCAGCCAGCCGCGCGGCGCTTTCGTTGGTCTTGCGCCACATCTGGCCGTTGCGAGCTTCGTAAGCGGGAACATAGGATTCGAACCAGGCGAAATCCTGGGCTTCGCGGTGGCCGGTGAGTCCCGAGAAAACGTGATTGACGCTGAAGAAAAGCTTGCGTTCTGTCAGATACATCAGAAGAGCAACGAAATCCTTGGCGCGCCGCTGAATTTCGATGTGATCGCGCTCTGTGATGTTGTAAACGCCAAGATGCGCTTCGGTACCGCTGGGCATGCGTACGGTGACTTCCTCGCTGAGGAAGAAGTCCGGTCGGGAACGCAGGGCTTCGGAGCCGTCCAGCGAGTCGTGGTCGGTGACGGTAATAGCAGTCATGCCTCTCCGCTTCAGAAGGTTGTACACTTCAAGCGGCTCGCTGTACGACTCTTGACACAAGTTCTTGAGCCCGGCAAGGTTAAACATTCCCGAAGCTTTTGAATGCACATGCAGGTCGCAGCGCATGCAGCGATTGTCGGAATTCAATGTGAACAGGACATGAAGAGGGCACGAAATCTAGGTGAATGTGCTCATGGAACTTATTGAACACAAAAAGGTTATTGGCTTATCCACATGGCATGTAGAATGCTGAGTACTAGAATGGCTATGCCGTAGCGCTACCCTGCGGTATGTGGCACAATCCCGCTCAATGAAAAGGATTCTGATTGTCTACCATGATGCCGGAGGGGGGCATCGCAACGCGGCAGTTGCTTTACAGACCGTCCTTGGCCCTAGGCAGGGTGACTGGCAGGTCGAACTCGTTCAATTTCAAGAGGTTACGGACAAGCTAGATATCTTGCGAAGGCTGACGGGCATCCGCATCCAACAGCAGTATAACATCATTCTGCAAAACGGCTGGACCCTCGGGAGCATTTATCTACTGCGCCTGCTGCAAGCAACCATTCGTCTCTTTCACCGGCCGCTGGTGAATCTGCTTGCAAGGCATTGGCGCAAGAATCCGGCGGACCTGCTGGTTTCGGTGATTCCTCATTTCAATTGGCAGATTTGCGAAAGCTGGACGCGCGTGTATCCTGGGCGGCGGTTCGTTACCATCATCACGGATCTTGCGGATTTGCCGCCGCGCTTTTGGATTGAGCCGATCAAGGAACAGTATGTCGTTGCGGGAACCGAAAAAGCTGCGGAGCAGGCGCGCGCCATGGGGCACGACGAGCAGCATATCTTTCGAACATCGGGGATGATCGTGCGGCCGGACTTTTACGCCATAGATAATTCCGATCCTGGCGAGTTGCGGAAGCAAATGGGTTTAAGGAGTGACCGTACGACGGCGATGGTTCTCTTCGGCGGGCACGGCTCGAGAGTGATGCTCGATATCGCGGAGCGTTTGGACGCAGCAGGCCTTCCGTTGCAATTGATCCTGATTTGCGGGCGGAACGAGGCGCTGGCGACGAAACTGCGCTCGCGCAAGTGGAAGATGCCCGTCCATGTTGTGGGATTCACAAAAGAAGTGCATCGCCTGATGCGCGCGGCGGATTTTTTGATTGGCAAACCCGGGCCAGGAAGCATTGCGGAGGCGATGATCCGGAAGCTTCCGGTGCTGATCGAATGCAATGCGTGGACGCTTCCGCAGGAGCGGTACAACGCCGAATGGGTCAAAGAGAAAAATGTCGGGATTGTGCTGAAGAGCTTCAAAGATGTCGCGAGCGGAGCGAGACAGATGCTCGAGCCTGCGAGACTCGCGGAGTTTCGCACGAACGTTGACGCTCAGAATAACCGCGCCATCTTCGAAATTCCCGGGATTCTTGCGAAACTTCTTGGAGAACCGTCCGCAGGCGCGAACAAGAGTCCAGAACTCGTTCGCGCCTCTCTGGGCGGAAACTGATTCTGGAATCACCGACCGAGCGCTTTGCGAATGTGCGCCAGATGATGCCAGGAGTGCCGCAGGGCGTGATCCTCTACAACGAACTGCGCGGTGACCGGTGCGCCGTAGCTCAGCGAGAAGGGCGCCGCCTGGTCCAACTTGTCATCCGTAAATCCGCGCACAGCGGCCGCCGCCTCAGTACTGTTGCGGCGCAAGAGTTCGAGTGCCGTTGCCTTTGTTACACCTGCATGTTCCTGGGAATGCTCGGAGTTCAACTGAGCGACAACTTCCCAGGTGACCTCCGTAATGGGCTTGCCACTGGCAATGGCTCGAGCGAGATCAATCTCAATCGGGTAGACACTTGCAACGTGGTGAACGATCACGCCGATTGACCGTCGATCGGTTGCTGACACCGGTGTTTTCCATTGCGCTTCCGAAAGTCCTTCGGCAAACGCTGCCAACGCCGCGGCGCCTTCCTCGATACGATCTGCTAATAATGCGGCACGACGATTCATTGTTTCTCCTGTCTGTTTAGTAGAGGTGCCGGCCGCTGCGCGCGGAATGCTTCCGCTGCGAGTCGCAACAACCTCAAGGTACTCAGCATCCACTTTCGTGGCATTGCCCGTAGCTTTGTTATGGGCGGACCACAACTGGACAAGCTCGCTTCGTAACGCCGCTTGGCCGCTTGCATCGAGGGAAGCGAATTGCCGTGTCATCGGTCCGTAATTAGCCCGGAAAAATTCCACGACTGCTTCGGGCGCAAACGGATACTCAAAGTGATAATCGCGACGCGCAAACTTCAGGTCTGAAATCCCGTTACAAAGACGCGCGCGAACCGTAGCTTCATCGCCCCACAGCACCGGTGAGGGCATCCCCGAAGGAGCGATGTGCTTGGCAATCGTCTTGAACATTTGCCCCACGAAACCGCCGGGTGTCCAATTCGCCATGGCAATCATCCCGCCGGGTCGGCACACGCGGATAAGCTCTGCCGCCACGCGATCCGGGCGGGGGGCGAACATCGCGCCGAGCAAGCTGACTACTACGTCGAATTGGCCATCTTCGTACGGCAGCGCTTCTGCATCCCCCTCTTCAAAGGTGGCTTCTAGCCCTTCGGAGGTTGCGCGTGACCGGGCTTTCTCGAGCCAGTTTGTGGAAATGTCGCAGCCCGTTACTGTTGCTCCTCCGCGAGCGGCAATCAATGCCAGTTGCCCGGCACCGCAACCGACATCCAGCAGCCGCATTCCCGGCGTGACAGCTAACCCATGGAAAAATTGTTCAGCGCCCTTCTCCATGTGGCGCGAAAAAGCGTCGTAGTCTCCTGTCATCCAAGTGGTTTTTAACCGGGCCTTGAGTTGGTCAAACTCTGTCGTGGTAAATGTCTGTGGCACACTCGCACTCATGGTTTGCTTACCTTTCATAACTGTCTCGGATCGGTTCTTCGCGATCCGGCGGTATGATGCACCTAGCAAGCTCTGCAAACTTGGCCGAGCGTCCCGGTTTCTTGACACAAACGCCCAATTCGCCGGGCAAACCTCGACGGGCCGTACACGCGAAAGCGTCGACTGGCGGAGCGGCTCCGCGTACACGGCCCGGATTTCCTACAATCGCAAACAAAGGCCCTACTGGTCTGCGCGGAAGAAGATGTAGTCGGCCGAGTACGGCACCAGCACCTGCTTGCCAATTTCGGCGGGAGTCAGGCAGCTATCCGTTGGAGCGGATCCGCCCTTGGTATTGAGCCGCTGGATGAACGTCGTCTTCGTCAGCAATTTGCCGCCGGTCGGTCCCTCATCGGAGCCGATCACCTGCAGCAACAAACAGTCAATCGAGCCGGTATTGGCGCAGCTGTTGGGATCGGTTCCCGCATGGATGAAGTTCTCTTTTTGCGCCCATACACGGCTGCTGTCGAATGAGCTCTGCCACGTAACATCGCCGAAACGTGGTGGGTTTGGTCCGATACCGTTGGGATTCACAACGGGGCTGAGGAAGTGTGTGATGATCTGTACAGCGGCGCCGAAAACATTGGTAAACAGTGTCGCCTCAGGACGCGCATTGTTCACGGTCCAGGATACGCCGGTGGTTGTCGGTAGGCAGACATAGCCTTGTGTTCCCACTCCATGAGCCGCCAAAAACGCGGAGTTCCCAACTGGCGGTGTGATGAGCACTGGAGCCGCTGGGCTCTGTATTGCGCTGAACGTGGTGTCATCCTTCTTGTCTGGCGACTTATCTTGCCCCGAGGCAATGCCCGAAACGGCCAGCATGGCAAACGCCGCCACCGTTCCCCGAACGATACTGTAAGCGGCTCGACCGCCACAGAACTTCCTGCTGCAATTGTCTTTCACTTCTTTCTCCTTCTTTGATTTGGTTTCTACTCGCCACGTCCCACCACTGCTTAGACTATCGGCCTCGCTTTAGAATTTGACTGACCGTCCCGCATTCTTGACACAAACGCCCAATTCCGCGAGGCTATCGCAATGGATGTGCTCTCCGAGGTCTTGAAGTCCGTCAAGCTGAGTGGCGCGGTGTTTTTTAACGGGGAGTTTTCGGCTCCATGGTGCTTCAGTTCCTCGCCAACAGCAGCCAGACAACACTTTCTTTCCGGAACAGGACACTTGATCGTCTTCCACCTTCTGACCGAAGGCCGTGCCTATGCCAGATTGCCCGGTGGCCGGAAGGAAGAGCTGACGGCGGGCGACATTGTGATCATCCCGCACGGCGATACGCACTTGCTGGGCAATGGCGCACCTGAGAAACCGGTGGATTCGTTTCGCACTTTTGCAAAGTACGTGGCCACGGGACTCAAGGTTGTGCGTTTCGGCGGCGGCGGGGACGTCACGAAATTCGTTTGCGGGTATCTCTCGTGCGAGCCGCGATTGAGCGAGGTTTTTCTGGCCGGTTTGCCCCGAGTGTTGGTGGTTCACGTCGCGAAAGAAGCGTCGGGACAATGGCTCGAAAATTCCATCCGCTTCTCGGTGGAAGCCGCAAGCGGCGCGGATGCGGGTAGCGGGCTTATGCTTGCCAAGCTGTCCGAGCTGCTTTTTGTGGAAACCCTGCGGCGGTACATCTGCGCGCTTCCTCCGGGCCAGACTGGCTGGCTCTCCGGGGCGCGCGACCCCGTCATCGGCCAAACGCTCGCGCTTCTGCACAAAGAGCCGGCGCACCCATGGACCATCTCGAGTCTGGCACGTTGCGTCGGTCTATCGCGCACGCGTCTTGCGGAGCGTTTTCGCCATTTTTTGGGAGAGCCACCCATGGCCTACTTGACGCAATGGCGGCTGAAACTGGGGGCGGAGATGCTTCAGTCCACCGAGGACAGCGTGGCGCAAGTCGCTGCGGCCGTGGGCTACGGCTCTGAGGCCGCGTTCAACCGCGCATTCAAGAGAGGGTTTGCTTGTCCTCCAGCGCAATTCCGACGGCAGCGGAGGGCCCCGCCATTTCGCCGCTCTCAAGCGGGCCATCGGACGGAAACAAAACCTGCTACGACGAGCAAAGTCCGGCCGCCAACCAGCAAGGGCACTGCCGCATGAAACTGAAAATCAATAGGAGGCCATCATGGCAACGACAAGAGTCGCAATTTCACCAATGAAGGTGGCGCAGATTTCCAAGGCGGGAGGCGATTTTGAGATCGTTGAGCGGGACATTCCAAAGCCGAGTACAAGAGAGGTGCGCATCAAGGTGCAAGCCTGTGGTGTCTGCCATAGCGACCTGTTTGTGAAGGAGGGCCTCTGGCCGGGAATCCAGTATCCCCGGGTTCCCTGCCGCAATCCCAGAGTTGCCGGCATCAGCTACGACGGAGGATATCAGCAGTACATGGTCGCTCCCGTCGAAGCATTGGCGGCAATACCGGACACGCTTAGCGATGCCGAAGCAGGCCCGCTGCTGTGCGCGGGAGTCACGACCTTTAACGCCTTGCGGCATAGCGGCGCGTTGCCGGGCAGTCTCGTTGCGGTGCAAGGCATCGGCGGGCTGGGCCACCTGGGAGTTCAATTCGCAAACAAGTTTGGTTACCAGGTAGCGGCGATCGGGCGCGGGCCTGAAAATGCGACGATCGCAAAGAAGCTCGGAGCTAGCATGTACATCGACAGCCAATCCAGTAATGCAGCGCAGGAATTGCAAAAGCTGGGCGGTGCACAGGCAATTCTGGCCACAGCGCCCAACTCGAAAGCGATGTCCGAGTTGATCGAAGGCTTGGCGCCGACTGGGAAGTTCATGGTCGTAGGGATATCGTCTGACCCGATTGCGGTCACACCGTTGCAGCTCATCAGCGGAGAACGTGCCATCCAAGGTTCGGCGGTGGGAACACCAACAGATTCCGAGGACACGATGAACTTCGCCGAGTTAACTGGCGTGCGCCCGATGATTGAAACATATCCGCTCGAAAAAGCTGGCGAGGCTTACGCGCGAATGATGAGCGGCAAGGCGCAGTTCCGCGTTGTTTTGACGATGTGAAGCCTTGCCCGAATCGCCAGGAAGAAAGACCAATTCTGCTACAGGCGGGCGTGTTCCGTGCGGCGGGGATGCGGGAAGCGCGGGCCGGCGTGAGAGTCGCGGCGCGGCGTGCTCATGTGAGGCTTCGCGCAACTGGTGGCCCACCAGCGGGAGCCATATTTCTTGGACTCGCACATTTTCACGCAGGCGCGGTGTGCTTTGGATTCCGCGCAATGGCAGTAGCAACCGCCCGTGGGAACGCGGCGCAGCAGGGAAGGCGTGTCAGCCAGGAGCGGCAGCGCGCTGGCAACGAGGAATGTCGCGACCGCTAGCAGATGAGCGGAGGATCTCAACAAACGGGCAAGGCGCGCTTTCAGATCGGTTGAGATTCTTGGCGCCCCGAGCAGAATCGGGGCGCGAAGATTGACATACACTGGAAGCGTTGAACGTTTCAAACCATGAGACATTTCAGAGACCTGGTGGCGCAAGGCGTTCCCATTGCGAAAAGGGCCGATGAGCCATTTTGCGCCAGCTTTTCGAGAAAAACCGATAGCGCGGGGCGCTTGAGAGTTCTGTAACTGGGGTTCTGGAACCGGGACGTGTGACGCCTCGATTTTCGCTGGGGGTCCCGCGAGTAGTTTGAGGAATTGCAAAGCCGGTGCCGATTTGAACTTGGGGTCCGGTTTTGGAGCTCGTCTCGGAAGCTCTGAAGGATAACTTACACATAAGAAGCCACTTAAATGCTTTTGCCGTCTTTGATTCCTCCTTGGCTGGAGCCCTGCACTACTTCCGAGCGTGGGCGCGTTTCGTCTGGTGAGAGGTCGAGAAAGACAAGCGAGGGAAAAAGGGCTTGCTTGTCGTTCTTGGCAAATCGTACCCGCCTGCCTCGGAGAGATTCTGCCTCGCGCTTCGTAATCCTCATTCTTCCGAGCTTGCGAGCGAATACTGTTTGTCTAACCGCCAGTCAGCATAGGACAACACCTTCATTTCGGAAAATTGCAGGAGAGATTCCTCTCGTCGCTCCGCCCGCCTGCACGGGCTTCGCACCTCGGATGCCACGGTTTGGTTCCTGGCGGGCTTCCGAAAATCATGGCGCTGAAACGAGCGGTAGTTCAATAAAGCTTACCTGGCCCGGCGCATGGTAAATGCGCTGCGTTGCTTTTCGGTAGTCGCTCGGTTTAGCCCAGAAAATATTTGGCACGAATGATTGCGGATTGCGGTCGTAAAGTGGGAACCAACTTGATTGGATTTGGACCATAACTCGGTGGCCGGGAAGGAAGACGTGATTGGCCGTGGGCAGGGCAAATTTGTAACGCAGCGGCTTGTCCGGCGTGACGGCTTTCGGTGTTTCCAGGCTTTCGCGATATCTTCCGCGGAAAATGTCGGCGGAAACCATTAATTGATAGCCGCCCATTTCCTCCTGGCCGGCAACTTCATCGGGATAGACATCGATTAGTTTCACGACCCAGTCGGAATCGCTGCCGCTGGTAGAGGCCATGATGTTGGCGATGGGCTGCCCACTGATTTTCGCAGGCTCGTGTAATTCGTCAGAAACGAAGACGAGCACGTCAGGCCGGCCGGAGGCTTCGCGCTGATCGTCCACTAACCATTGCGACCAGGTGAACCGGCCGCTGTAACCCACCGGCTGATTGGGCCGCGCGCGATAGGGAACGGGCTTGGCCGGATCGGAAATGTACTCATCGAAGGGTGCGTCGTTGGGCTTCGGCGCTGCAAAATTCAGCCTCAAACCCGAAGACAAATAGAGCGGCGTTGTGTGAATCGAGCAACCACTCGAGCAGCCTGCGGGCCAAGCGGGCAGACGCAACCATTTGTTTGCGCCGGTTTCGAAGGCATTCACCGGAGCGACGTCGGCTTTCGGCGCGCCGTCTTTCAAATACTGCGCAAGGAATGGCGCGAGAATTTCTTTGCGGAAGTACAGGCCCGTGTCACTCGAGAATTTCAGCGCGCCTAGAGAGCTAGCGTCTTCGATTTCCTGGCCGTGATGCCACGGCCCCATCACGAGGAACACTTTATCATTGCTCGTGTCTTTGGGTTTGATGGCTTTGTAGACTGCCATGGCGCCGTAAATGTCTTCCTGATCCCACAAACTGTGGACCAGCATCACCGGAACTTTCAGTGGCTGCGCAGCGAGGATTTTGTCCATGGCTTGTTGCTGCCAGAACGAGTCGTAGCTTGGATGTTCGAGAATTTTGCGCCAGAAGCCGACCTGTTCGAGACCGCGTTCGCGGCCAAGCTCGCCGGCGGAACCTGCGTGCATGTATTCGTCGTAATCATCGAAGTGGCTGAACCACCATTTGGCTTTGTTGTCGCGCGTGGCTTCCTGCTCGTAGATGTACGGCATGTTCTGCTGGCGAAACGCGCCGTTGTGGAACCAGTCGTCACCCATCCAGCCGTCCACCATGGGATTCATGGGGACGGAGACCTTCAGCGCGGGATGCGGATTCACCAACGCCATGAGAGGGAGGAAACCGTTGTAGGAAATTCCGAGGATGCCGACTTTGCCGTTGCTCTCGGGAAGATTCTTCACGAGCCAGTCGATCGTGTCGTAGGTGTCGGTGGAGTGGTCCACGGAAGTCGGATTCAGCGGGCCGTGAAGAGGCCGGTTCATGACGTAATCGCCTTCAGAATCGTACTTGCCGCGGACGTCTTGCACCACGCGGATGTAGCTGCCTTCGACGATGACTTCTGTCGCGTTGTCGTAACCCCATAGGATCGGGCCGAGGTGGGCGCTAGCCGCGTGCGACGTCAGGTCCGTGGCGCTATAAGGCGTGCGCGTAAGAAGGATGGGCGCATTTTTCGCGCCTTTAGGAATGAGGATGACCGAGTGGAGCTTTACGCCGTCGCGCATGGGAATCATTACGTCTCGGCGCGAGTAGTCCCAAGTGCTGTCGGCCACTTTAAGTTGCGTGGGCGTTTCGGTCGCCAGGGTAGCTTGAGCGGGTTGTTGTGTAGCGCTCTGCGCCTCGACTTTTGCGCCAGGAAAAAAGGCAGCAAGGCAGCCAAGCAGGGTGAACAGACAACGGCGAGATCTTCCGGTCATGCGAACCTCTCTGGTCAGGAATCAGATGGCGCAAAGCTACCCGCAGCGGACTAGCACCGCAAGTCCGGGCATTGTAGTTGGAGGAGATAACGGCGAGCAAGCGCGCCGGGTCAGTTGAGCCGGCGGGCGACCGCGATGCGCGCTTGGCCGAGGGCGTGGGCCACTTGCGTTTCGCGGAGGCGCGAGGCGTCGTATTCGAATGAGAGTTGCTTTCGCGAATCGTCGAGGCGAAAGCGGCGCAGGCCGTAAATGTTCGCGAATTCGCCGAGATGGCGCAACTGGTCGTCGCTCAGCGGGGATTGCAGTTCATAAGTAACTTCCACGAGTGTCATGGCGGGATTATACCAGCGGCGGAGGAAATCTTGATGAATTCGGATGTAACCGGAAATCATCTAATATAGCGACATGTCCGATCTACCTGCGAACCCAAGGCCGGCTGGCGCAAACCTGCCGATTTTGTCCGGCGCGCCGAAGGTCAAAGACCCGGTGTGTGGAATGTCGGTGGATCCTGCGAAGGCCGCCGGCAGAGTCGACCACAGCGGGAAGACTTACTATTTCTGCTCGAAGCGATGCATGGAACGGTTTAAGCAAGACCCGGAGAGGTTCCTTACGGCTCCTGGAACGGCGGGAAGGGAACATGGGCGCGCGCATGCCCATGCCCATCGTGACGCTCTGGCGGACGCTCCCAAGCAAGCTGCGATGCAGCATGCCCCAGCCGCTGCAGTGCCTGCTTCGGCTCCTCGTTCGAATGCGCAGAGGGTGCGCTACACCTGCCCGATGCACCCGGAGGTGGTGCAGATAGGCCCTGGCACTTGCCCCATCTGCGGGATGGCGCTCGAGCCGATGGATGTTTTCGCAGAAGTCGAGGCCGATCCCGAGTATGACTCGATGCGGAGGCGATTTTGGGTGAGCGCGGCGTTGTCGTTGCCGGTGCTGGTTCTCTCGATGTTTGGCGACGCGCTCGGCTTGCGGATGGCGCACAGTGTCCGCAATGTGATCGAATTTGTCCTGGCTACGCCGGTGGTACTGTGGGGCGGCTGGCCGTTTTTTCAGCGTTTCTGGGCGTCGCTCGTCAATCGCAGCCCGAACATGTTTACGCTGATTGGGCTGGGAACGGGCGCGGCGTATGTCGAGAGCGTTGTCGCCACTCTGTTCCCTCAAGTGGTCCCAGTAAACGTTTCCGACATGCCTGGGACCGTCCCCGTTTATTTTGAGTCAGCCGCGGTGATCACAACACTGGTCTTGCTTGGGCAGGTTTTGGAATTGCGCGCCCGGCAACGCACGAGCGGCGCGATTCGCGCGCTGCTAAATCTCGAGCCGCAGCAAGCGCATTTGCTTGCGACAGATGGCGACGAAAAAGATGTGCCGCTCGATCAGGTGAAGCGCGGCGACCGGCTGCGCGTGCGTCCGGGCGAGCGTGTGCCGGTAGACGGAGTGATTCGTGAAGGCGCGAGCCCAATAGACGAGTCGATGGTCACCGGGGAGCCGATCCCCGTTGAAAAGAAGGCAGGCGATAGCGTTACGGGCGGCACGCTGAACACCAGCGGCAGCTTCGTGATGGAAGCGCAACGCGTGGGCAGCGAAACGATGCTCGCACAGATCGTGAAGCTCGTCAGCGAAGCGCAGCGCAGCCGCGCACCGATGCAACGCCTCGCGGACCGCGTCGCCGCTTACTTTGTTCCGGCCGTTGTGCTGGCCGCGGCGTTGGCGTTTCTTGGCTGGCTTTTCTTGGGTCCGGAGCCGCGTTTTGCTCATGCGCTGGTCGCGGCGGTATCGGTTCTCATCATTGCGTGTCCATGCGCACTTGGACTGGCAACGCCGATGTCCGTCATGGTTGCTGTGGGACGGGGGGCGCACGCGGGCATCCTCGTGCGAAACGCCGAAGCGCTAGAGACTCTCGCCAAAGTCGACACGCTTGTCGTAGACAAAACGGGGACGCTTACCGAGGGGAAGCCCAGCGTGGTCTCAGTGGCCATTCCTCAGCACGGCGAGTACACCGCAGAGGAATTGCTCCGCTTCGCTGCAAGTCTAGAGCAGATGAGTGAGCATCCCTTGGCCAGAGCGATTGTTCGCGCAGCAAAGGAAAGGAAGTTGGAACTCATTTCGACGACTGATTTTCAAGCGACTGCTGGAAGAGGTGTGCGCGGGAAGGTTGGCGGAAAAGACATCGCGGTAGGAACGATGGGTTTTCTGCTGGCGTCAAGCATCGACAATCCTACACATGGTCCTGAGCTCACAGGCGCAGAAGGTTCTGCAACTACCTATGCTCGGGTCGCAGTCGACGGAGATTGGGAAGGCGATATCGTACTGGCAGATTCCATCAAAGAATCGACTCCAGATGCGATTCGAGCATTGCAGGACGAAGGATTGCGCATCGTCCTTGCCACGGGGGACCGCAAGGCGTCGGCGAAAACGATTGCCGGCAAACTGGGGATTACTGAAGTGCGGGCAGAAGTATTGCCTGAAGAAAAAAGCCAAGTCGTAAAACAGCTGAGGAGCGAAGGACGCATTGTCGCCATGGCCGGCGACGGGATTAATGATGCGCCTTCGCTTGCCTCCGCCGACGTCGGCATTGCCATGGGGACTGGAACCGACGTGGCCATTGAAAATGCCGGGATCACCCTGCTCAAAGGCGACCTAAGCGGAATCGCGCGGGCGCGCAAGCTGAGCCGCGCGACCATTCGCAACATCAAGCAGAACCTTGCCTGGGCGTTTCTTTACAACGTGATCGGAATTCCGGTGGCCGCCGGCGTGTTTTACAAGCTCGTTGGTTGGCTCCTGAGTCCGATGCTGGCTAGCGCGGCGATGAGTTTCAGCTCGGTTTCCGTGATTGCCAACGCTCTTCGTTTGCGCAAAGTGAGCTTGTAATGCTCTTGCGGTGCCTGTTTTTGAGCATTCAGCTCTTCGGACAAAGTTAGGTCAAAAAAACAGGTCGTTCTAACCCTGACTTATAGCGCCCCCTATCGTCTAATCCATCGAAGCGAGGGAACTTTTCCCGAAGTCTTTCGTACTGGATTAGGAAAGCCCGGTATCAGCCTGCAAAACGTGTAGAGCCAGCGGGGGTCCTGTATGTCGAGCAATGGAAATGCTTTAACGAATGGACTGAATGGCAAAAACAGCAAGAAACGCCGCCGGCGCATACTTTGGGCGGCGGTAGCTACCCTGGTCCTGGGCGGTGGCGCGTACGGCGTCAAGGCGGCCCTCAGCCCGAATCACACGATTGACCCCTCCAAGCTGGCGTCGGTAGAACGCGGCGACTTGGCGCGGGTGGTCGTTGCTACCGGCAAAATTCAGCCGCTTTCCAAAGTGGAAGTGAAATCCAAGGCCAGCGGCATCGTGAAGAAACTGTATGTGGACTATGGCGACCGCGTGAAGCAAGGGCAAGTGCTGGCGGACCTCGACAAGGTGCAACTTGAGGCGGCAGTGCGCGCTTCTCAGGCCAACCTGCAAGCCGCTGAAGCTGCTTTGCAGTCGGCGAAAGCTACGCTCGAACGCAACAAAGTGGACGCCGAAGGCCCCGACGTGCCGTTTTTGAAGCTCAACATGGAGCGCGCTGAGACCATGTACAAAGACGGCGTGATGTCCAAGAGCTTGGTGGAAGAAGCAGAGAAAAATTATCAGCTCGCGCTCAACAAGCAGGTCAGCGCGCAGAGAAACTTGCAGGTTTCGCAAGCGGAAATCGCCAAGTGCGACGCGCAGGTCGCGCAAGCGAAAGCGTCGCTCGAAAACGCGCAGGAAGACTTGCGCAACTCGACCATTATCAGCCCGATCGACGGGCTGGTGCTTTCGCGCGACGTCAACGTGGGTGACGCCGTCAGCTCGATTCTCGTGCTGGGCTCGCAAGCCACGTTGATCGTGACGCTCGGAGATGTCAGCGAAGTCTACGTTCAGGGAAAAGTGGACGAGGCCGACATAGGCAAGGTTTACTTGGATCAACCCGCGCGCATCGTCGTGGAATCGTTCAAGGACAAGAAATTTACGGGCAAAGTCACGAAGATTTCCCCGCTTGGCAAGGAAAAGGACAACGTCACGACATTTGAGGTGCGCGTGTCGATCTCCAACCCCGGCGGCGAGTTGAAAGCCAACATGAGCGCGAACGCTGAAATTCTGCTCGAAGAAAAGAAGAACGTGCTCATGATTCCGGAAGCGGCGCTGATCTATGACAAAGACCGTAAAGCCTCGGTGGAAATCCCCGACGCCAAGGGAGAAAACGGCAAGAAGAAGCTCAGCGTGAAGCTGGGCATCTCGAATGGCGTGAAGACGGAAATCCTCGAAGGCCTGAACGAAAAGCAGCAAGTCATTCTGCAATAGCCTTCCTGCCGGGCGGGCGCCATGAACTTCACGGACCTATTGCGGGATACGCTGGCAACGCTTTGGGCGCACAAGCGGAGGACGTTGCTGACCATGTTCGGTATCGCCTGGGGCATCATCTCCATCACGATCATGGTGGCGGCGGGCGAAGGTCTGGGCGACGGCATCCAGAAAAACCAGGAGACCTTTGGTAAGGATGTGATGATCGTGTTTGCCGGCCGCACCAGCATGCAGGCGGGCGGGATGCGCTCGGGGCGCCAAGTTCGGTGGCTCGAAGACGATTACATTCAAGTGGGCAAGGAAGCTCCCGCGTGCAAATACGTGATGCCTGAGCTCGGCAATAGTGTGCAAGTTCGAAGCCTCTTCAACAGTGGAACGATTCAGGTGGTTGGGGCCCTTCCGCCGTTTTCGGAGATCCGCAGCGTGGTTCCTGCGCAAGGGCGCTTCTACAACGATGAGGACAACGCAGAGGCGCGCAACGTGGCCCTCCTTGGCAGCGATACCAAGAAGCAGCTTTTCGCCGAGCGTGACGCGATGGGCCAGACCGTCTGGATGAACGGCATTCCTTACGTCGTTATCGGCGTAATGAAGGCGAAAGACCAGAACTCCAGCTACGACGGCTTCGACACCCGGAAGATTTTCATTCCGTTCAATTCCATGCGCCGCGATTTTCCGAATAAGCCTCCCGCGGTGGAGCACAGCGTGGACCGCCTTCTCGTCGCCCCCTGGTCTCTTGAGACGCATATTGAGTGTGTCCACCAGATTCGCCGCACGCTTGGCCGCCTGCATAATTTCGATCCTCGCGATAAAGAAGCAGCCGGCATCTGGGATACGGTGAAGAACGCTCAGGCCAACCGCATGATAATCGTGGGGATGGAAATTTTCATGGGTGCGGTTGGCGTGGCGACGCTCTTTTTGGGTGGGCTCAGCGTCATGAACGTTATGCTTGTTAGTGTTCGAGAACGCACGCGCGAAATCGGTGTGCGCATGGCCCTCGGCGCGACGCGGCGCTCCATCCTGCGACAGTTTTTTCTGGAGACGATTTTCGTCGTGGCCATCAGCGGCGGCGTTGGCCTGATTATCTCTTATGGCTTTTGCGGTCTCGTGAATCTCGCTCCCATGCCGCCATTTTTCAGCGGCATGCTAACGAACTGGAAAATCGCCGCGATGTCCATCGCGTTGCTCGGCGTGATTTCCATTCTTTCGGCGCTGTATCCAGCGAACCGCGCGGCCTCTGTCGATCCCATTGAGGCGCTGCGTTTTGAGGCAGGTGGTTGATGTTCACCGAGATCTTCAAGCAGGCGTGGACAGCGCTGGGGCGCAATCCCATTCGAAGCTTCCTCACGATGTCGGGCATTTCGTGGGGCATCGTTGCCGTGACGCTGTTACTGAGTTACGGCTCTGGCTTCCGCAGCGTCTTGATGTACACCTTTGAAGTTTTCGGAAAGGGCGCGGTGATTGCCTGGCCGGGAACCACCAGCGAGCAGGCTGGTGGAGAGCGCGCTGGCAAACCGGTGCGCTTCGAAGAAGAAGACGCGGAATGGGTGAAGGCGCAATCGCCGCTGGTCAAACGCCTCACACGAGAAACAGTTCGTTTCCGGGGCGTCTCTTATGGTGAGCGCCTTTCGGACTCCGCCGTCCGCGGGGTGTTTCCCGAATACGGCGAGATGCGGAACGAAGTCCCGACCGACGGCCGTTGGATCACTCCCGAAGACATTGCCGAGCGCCGCCGCGTCGCCTTTCTCGGCGCCCGCCTTCGCAAAAAACTGTTCAGCGGCGAGCCGGCGGTCGGCGAGATCATCCGCATCAACGGCGTGCCGTTCACGGTTATCGGCTCGATGGACATGAAGTTTTCCGACAGCTGTTATTTCAATTGCGATGACGAGTCCACTTTCATCCCTTACACGGCGGCCAGCGACCTTTGGGATACAAAGTATTCCAGCGTGATTGTCTTCGAGCCGGTGGCTCCGGTTTTCGAAGCTCAAGCGATGCAGCAGTTCCGCGCGGCCATTGCGAATCGCCAGCACTTTTCGCCGAACGACAAGCGGGCCATCACCATGTTTGGGCGCGAAGAATTCAAGCCCATTATGGAAGGCATTACCATCGGCATCGAAGCGCTGCTCTTCTTCATTGGTGCCATGACGCTGGGAATTGGCGGCGTAGGTGTGATGAACATCATGCTGGTTTCGGTCGAGGAGCGCGTCCGCGAGATTGGTCTGCGCCGTGCGCTGGGCGCGAGGAAATCGCACATTCGTTCGCAGTTTTTGCTGGAAGCGCTGGTAATGACGCTCGCTGCCGGTGCCATCGGGATGCTGCTATCCTGGGCGCTCACTTCCGCGATTGGCACCCTGCCGTTTCTCGGGCCTGCCTACGAAGACGAATCGGGTAAAGTAGACATCCACCTCACGCTTTCGCTTTTCACCTTGGCGCTTTCCACAATCGTCTTGGTTCTTACTGGTGTCATCAGCGGTTGGCTTCCCGCCATGCAAGCGGCCAAACTCGATCCAGTCGAGGCGTTGCGCTACGAATAGACGTTCCCAGACGCAAAACGAAGGCAACAAAAACTGAAACCTGGAACTAAAGCTTCAGCTCTGACCAAGGATCGAGTCAAAGTACGCGAGCATTTCCGGCGAGTCCCATTGTTGAGGGCCGTAAAACTTGCGCGCGATTTTTCCGCTGCGATCGATAATGTAGGTGTCCGGAAACAACGTAGTGCCATACGCGCGGGCGATGGGTGAAGTCGGGCTGTTCGTGGACGGGTCGCGGTGGACCGAGGGATCGCGATACGTGGGAAAAATCACGCCCTCATCCTTCAGGAATTTTTCGTACGCCTCCGCGTCATGGTCCACGCTCACGCCGAGGACGGTGGCATTTCGCCCTTCTATATACTTTTGAAGCTTATTCAGCGACGGCGTTTCTTCGACGCAGGGCGGACACCAACTCGCCCAGAAATTCAGCACTACGATCTTGCCTCGCAAATCGCTGAGGTGGCCCGGCTTGCCTTCAATGTTCGTGGCAAAGTCTTGTGCTCTCTTGCCGGCGACCGAGGGCTCGCCCTGCCGGTACATCGGCTGCGCGAAAATAACGAAAGCAAGCGCGATGAATGCCATCACGCCCCAGGCCGCCATTTTTCTTAGTAGTCCCATCACGTATGATGGTAGCGCATTTTTGCAGCGTCAGAAACTGACCTTCCGCATCCAACAAAAACAGAAATGGCGAGCGACAATTCCAACCTGTCCGCGATGAAGCAGCCCGGGATGGCCCCCCTGCCCGACATTGTTACCGCCATCGTTCCCGCCCGCAATGAGGAAGCCGTCATCGCCGCTTGCCTTGAGTCGCTGGCGGGGCAGCCCGAGATTGGGCAAATCCTGGTGGTCAACGACCAATCTTCGGACGCGACCGGCGAAATCGTGCGTGGCTGGATGAAAGAAGTAGCGAGTCTGCGCCTTCTCGAAACAAACAATTTGCCCGACGGCTGGGTAGGCAAAAATCACGCCCTTTGGGTCGGCGTGCAGCAGGCTACAAGCCCGTGGCTCCTTTTCACCGATGCCGACGCGAAGCATGCCCCGAACTCCGTGACGGGCGCGTTGCAAATTGCTCACGAACAGCAGGCCGCGCTGGTCTCGTTTTCTCCGGAGCAAGTCACCCGCAACTGGTATGAAAAGGCGCTCATCCCCTTCATCTACTTGCGGTTGGCAAAGAAATTCTCCTATGACCAAGTGAACGATCCGAAATCACCAATCGCCGCGGCAAACGGCCAGTTTCTGTTGATTCGCCGCGATGTGTACGATGCCATCGGCGGCCACCGTGGCGTTGCCGGAGAAGTTCTGGAAGACGTCGCAATCGCCTTGCGAGTCAAGCAAGCCGGCCACCGGATTTGGTTCGGTTCGGGCAAAGAACTGGTTCGCACGCGGATGTACAGTTCGTTCGGTGCGATGTGGGAAGGCTGGAAGAAAAACCTTTATCGTCTGATGGGCGGAACGCCGTGGGTGGTCATTCGTGAGGTGGAATCCACGCTGCCGTGGATTCCTTTCTTGTTGATTCTTCTCGGACTGAAGTTCCCGTTCTTGTTTTTTATTGGCGTGCTGTTCTTGATTGCCCGCCAGACCATCTACGGCCTCGACCTCGCCCGTAACCATTACCCGTTTTCCCTCATCTTTTATTACATCCCTGCGGCCCTCTTGTATGCGGGTGCGCTCTGGGCATCCTACCGGAGCTACAGAAAAGGCAGAATCGTCTGGAAGGGCAGGGAATACTCCATGGACGACCCTGAATCGGTAAAATAGGTATTGGCCAAAGCGATGGTCCTTCTCACGCGCAAAATCGAATTTTCGGCCTCGCACCTCTATCACAACCCGAATCTTTCGGCCGAGGAGAACCGCCGAATCTTTGGTAAGTGCAACAACCCGCACGGCCACGGGCACAACTACACGCTGGAAGTGACCGTAGCGGGCGAACCGGATCCCGTCACCGGCATGGTGCTGGACCTAAAAGAATTGAAAGAGATTCTCGAGCGTGAAGTGATGCAGCGCATGGATCATCGCCACTTGAATTACGAAGTGCCGGAGTTGGCGGGCCAAATTCCCACGTGCGAAAACATTGCGCAGGTGATCTGGAATTTGCTCGATCCGCAAATCACGCAGGGAAGGTTGCACCGCGTGCGGCTCTACGAATCGCCGGATCTTTTCGTCGATTGCTGTCGCGATGGCGCAAGCGAAGCAGAGAATTGAGAAACAGGAAGAGGTTATGAAAAACGCTGCTCCCCATGTCGAACTTGGCCGCCGGTACCGGTTTGCGGCGTCGCATCGGTTACACACGCCGCAATTGAGCGAAGAAGACAATAGCCGCGTTTTTGGTAAGTGCAACAATCCATACGGGCACGGCCACAATTACGTTTTGGAGGTCAGCCTTTCGGGAACGGTGGATCCCGCCACGGGCATGATAGCGAATCTCACGGAGTTGGACGCTTTCGTCGAACGCCAAGTGCTTGAGGAGTTCGATCATCACTCGCTCAACGAGGACGTCGCGGCGTTTCGCGAAAAAGTTCCTACGACAGAGAATCTTTGCATCGAAATCTTTAGACGCTTACAGAACTTTCCCCATGCCAGACTCGAGCGCGTACGCATCCAAGAAACAGGCAATAACAGCTTTGAATACGCGGGAAAGACGGAGGGAAACCGCTCGTGACCAAGCCAACCGAAGAAATCCTGTTGAACGACAGGGATGACCGCAAGGAACTTGATGCGAAGACGATCGCCTGTCACGTCCGCGAGATGATCAAGATTATTGGCGAGGATCCTAATCGCGAGGGCCTGCGCAAGACCCCGGAGCGCTTCGAGAAGGCTTTCAAGTTCCTCACCAGCGGCTATCACCAGAATATCGACCACATCCTTAACGGAGCCACTTTTAGCGTGAACTACGATGAAATGGTCATCGTCAAGGACATCGAATTCTTCAGCCTCTGTGAGCATCACATTTTGCCGTTCTTTGGCAGAGCGCACGTAGCATATTTGCCGGACAAGCGTGTCCTCGGTCTCAGCAAAATCGCGCGCATGGTCAACATGTATGCTCGTCGGTTGCAGATTCAGGAGCGCCTGACGAGCCAGGTCGCAAACGCGATTCAGGAGAAGATTGCCCCGCAAGGTGTGGGCGTGATCGTTGAGGCGCGCCACTTGTGCATGCAGATGCGCGGCGTCGAGAAACAATGCGGCCAGGCGATAACCAGTTACATGCTCGGTGCTTTCCGCCACAACAAGCAGACGCGCGACGAGTTCCTGTCCCTCGTCAGCCGGAAAAAAGCGTAACTAGCCACCATTTTGGCGCTGGATTCTCGCCTCCCTGTCGCATACAGTCTTTAAATCAATGGCCACGGAACAGGTTTCCATCGTTATTGAAGAAGCTTCGTCTGCGGTCCCCCCGCGTTCTGTGGAGAAGGGCCACCGGATAACCGTCGTCTTTTGCTTTCTCGCCATTTACCTCATCTGGGGATCCACGTACCTGGCGATTCGTTACGCGGTCGAGAGCATCCCCCCTCTTTACACGGCGGGCCTCCGACATCTCACTGCTGCTTCCATTCTTCTCATTTGGTGCCTGGCCAAGCGCCTCCGCCCCACATGGGCGCAGATCCGCGCCAGCGTCATCATTGGCGCGTTCTTTTTTCTGATTGGCCACGGCGCCCTGCACTGGGCCGAGCAAAGAGTCCCCTCTGGCCTGGCTTCGCTGCTAATTGCCAGCGAGCCGGTCTGGGTCTTCCTGCTCTCTGCCGCCGCGGCAAGGCAATGGCATTGGAACGCTTGGTTGCTAACGGGAAGCCTTTTGGGCCTTGGCGGCGTGGGTCTTTTGATGGGGCGCAGCGCGCTCACATCCGTCCCCGGCATGTTCGTCAGCTCGCTGGCTGTGGTCATCAGCGCGCTCTCGTGGTCTGTCGGTGTGGTCTATTCGCGGCGGTCGCACCTTTCAGGGAATCCGCTACTTTTGTCGGCGCTTTCGCTGCTGGCAGGTTCCGCGCAATTACTCCTGGTGGGCACGATCGCAGGGGAATACCGGGGATTCTCTCTCGCATCGGTTTCGCAGCGCTCCTGGTTATCGCTCGGCTACTTGATTGTTTTCGGTTCCGTCGTCGCCTTTACCGCCTATAACTGGTTCATGGAGCACTACTCGCCAACTCTCGTCGCTACGCACACGTTCATCAACCCCATCGTGGCGGTGCTTTTGGGATGGCTTTTGGCGAGCGAGGCCGTAACGTTCAACGTGCTGCTTTCGGCCTCCATGGTGGTCAGCGCGGTGATCCTGGTGGACCGCGGCATGGCCCGCCTGCCGCAGCGCATCTAGAATTGCTGTTCCCTTAGGCCGCATCAAAAAGGAAAGGGTGCGCTTCGCAAATGGCAAGCCGCACTCTTTCAGGAATGAAAGGCCGGCGAAAATCTACATCTTTGAGATATCCACCGTGGCCCGGACCGTGTCCCACTCTTCACGCAGTGTGCACCCTTTGGCGGTTTTATCGTAAGCAATCGTAAAGTTTTCGACGGGTGAAGGCAGCGTGGAGAGTTTCATGTCCACCCTGGCCAGTTCGTCGCTCTCGTATTTGTAGGGGATGCCCCATTCTCCGGTTTTCTTGTTGATGATAAGCGTCCACTTGTCCTGGTTCGGAATGACAAACAGCGTATAACTGCCTGCCGGCACGTGAGTCCCGCCGACCATTAAGTCCGTCGTGGTGACAAACGTGGTGGCTTCGTTTGCGCCGTTTCGCCAAACCTTTCCGTAAGGCTCGACGCCACCTATCATCTTTCTCCCCTTCAGGCGCGGGCTGGAATAGTCAGTCTTAATGCTTTGGCCGCCGCCCAAATCGCAGGAAGCCGACGCGGGCGGACTCGGCCTCGAAGCCTTGTCCGACTGTGCCGACCCCAGCAGAGCCATCATTCCGATGGCCAAGCATGCGACTCCCAGAAATGCAACGCTTCTCTTCATGATTTTCCTCCTCAGAGCCTTCCGCAAATATTGAATCGAATTTGCCCTTCTCTCGCAACTGTGATCGCCTTCGTCTCTTTAAGACGCATCCCCCGTGATTTTGTCTCGGTCCGTTCCGCTCTTGCGAATGGACGGAAAAGGGTCTAAATCTTAAATTGTGCGGGGAGCGGGGACGTGGCGGAGGTGACTATGAAATCGCGACGCCGCTTGTTAATGACAACCACGGGCGCCTTGGGCTTCTTCATCGTTGAGCCTCTCCTTCGAGGACAGACTCAGGGTCAGAGTAAGGCGTCGCCCAGGCTGCACCCGTATCCAAACGGCCGCGACCCTAACAACCCCCAGGACATCGATGAGCCCAGCCGTTTGGACCCCAAGGCAATCCAGCAGGAGAACCAGCGAAAGCTGCGTGCCGATGTGTCCAGGCTTTACGAAATGGCCGCCGATCTTAAAAGCGAGGTCGAAAAAACGGACGCCACCGCCACGCTTTCTATCTCGCTCGTCAAAAAAGCCCAAGAGATTGAAAAACTCGCGAAACAAGTCAGAAACCTGGCCAAAGGCTGGTCCTAACCCTCCGGTTTTCAGGCCGCAAGCCTTGCCAAATCTAGGGGATAAGGAGACCACTACGACCGCAGAGTGTTCCCGAGCTTATCCAATGCCATTTATTGACTTCCCTTTACAGACCGAAGAAAGTTATGTTAGCCTGACAGTGTTGAAGAGAAGAGGAACATTTCAGGGGATAACGGAGAGGGGCACTTGAGCGCGACTAAAACGGTGTTGATCGAACAATTCCGGACCCATGTAAAAGATACTGGCTCGCCCGAAGTGCAGATTGCCCTTCTGAGCGAGAGGATCAACTACCTGACCACGCATCTCAAGTCCCACGTGAAAGACCACGCATCCCGCCGCGGATTGATCATGATGGTC
>Ga0126369_10000300_pt1 | contig 31853 bp, 31 predicted proteins | sample PanSoiMetaPlot_1_FD_109646 | JGI IMG/M metagenome (GOLD analysis project Ga0126369, IMG submission 109646) | Tropical forest soil microbial communities from Panama - MetaG Plot_1 | ecosystem: Environmental > Terrestrial > Soil > Tropical forest > Bulk soil | place: Panama | collected 2016-02-17
CTTTTGAACAGCACGCATTTCACCTGGGCGCGCTCGTCCTTCAAGGTGAAATAGTAATGCCCCGACGCGGCGCTGCGGCAGTTGGAGATTTCTCCCTGCACGCTAATGTCGGTGAAGTTTTTTGCCAGCAGGTCGCGAATCCGCGCCGTCAAATCGCTGACGGTGTAGATGCGCTTCTCTGGTTGCAAATTAAACGTAAGCTGGCTCATGGAGTCGCCGGCAGAAGCAACAGCTATTCTTCGTCCTCACCCATCTGCATCGTCAGGTAGCGCTCGTAGCCCAGTTCTTTAATCATGTGCATCTGCGCTTCCAGCCAGTCAACGTGATCTTCTTCGTCCTTCAACAGTGTGACCAACAGATCGCGTGACCCATTGTCTTTTTCGGCCACCGCAACCTGAATCGCCGCGTTGTAATCTTTCACCGCGCTCAGCTCCAGGGTCAGATCGCTCTGCAACATCTCTCTTACATCCTTGCCAACTGTCAGTTCCAGCGGCTTCATGGTCGGTGAGCCGTCCAGAAACAGGATGCGTTCCATCAGCGCTTCCGCATGCTTCATTTCACCGATCGACTGTTTCTTGATGTACTCCGAAAGTTTTTTGTAGCCCCAGTTTTCGCACATTTCCGCGTGCAGGAAATATTGATTAATGGCGGTAAGTTCTTCGCGCAGTGCTTTGTTTAGTTCTTCGACGACCTTAGGTGAACCCTTCATGTATTTGGCCCTCCGACCGGTGCCGAGTGTAGCGCAGGAAGTTTCGCAAGAACAGTTGCGTTTTAATTTGCAGCGATGTGTGTGGCGTGCGATGCGGCGGAGCAATCACCGTCGAAAGCGGGAGATCAGCCAGAAAAGCAGTGACAGGCCAACACTCAGCACCATGCAGCTGAAAATCGGAAAGTAAAACGTAGTGTGATCGTCTTTGTGCACGATGTCGCCGGGAAGACGTCCCAGGCGAAATGGCAGCTTGCCGCCAAAATAGAAAAACGCGGCCACTACAGCGAGGAGACCGCCCAGCATCAGCAAAATTCTGCCAAGTTCGCGAAACGAGTCCATAAGAGTAAAACGGTCTGGAGCAAGGACAATAACAATCTACATGAGCCGGAACCCGGGCTCAGGCCGCAGCGATGCGCTTCATCAAGTCGTTTTGCTCGTTGATCGATTCGGCGCCGATCGTGAATGCGTCCAATACTCCCAGCCCCAGCGCGTAATTCAATGCTTCATTCTGGCGATTCCGCAAATCGCCCTGGCCTAGGATCTTCATGCCCACGACGCCCTTCCCGGCCGCGCGCATCTCGCGGAGCACGCTCACAACCGTGTCCGGTTCAGCATCCATGTGCGAACCAACGGGATTGACGCGAGCCAGGTCGACCTCGACCCAAGGTGACTTGGCGGCCGTCCGCAGCGCCTCAATCGTGTGGCACGAGCAGCCGTGCGCTCGGATAATCCCCTTCTGCTTGGCCTCCGACAGGGCGTCCATCGCTCCGCGATACCGCGTGGTCCAATCGCCCTCCGTCACGCAATGCATCAGCACAATGTCCAGATGGTCGGTGCCCAACTCGCGGCGGAAGCGCTCCAGATCCGCGTTCATTTCCGAAGCGCTGCGCGCCCACGACTTCGTCAGTAGCGTCACCTTGCTGCGGTCAACATGCTTCAACGCTTCCGCGACGTGCGGGTGGCTGCCGTAAGAGTCTGCTGCGTCGAAAAAACGCAGCCCGTTGTCGTACCCGTTCTGGAGCAGTCGCGAGAGCCCATCGATTCCTAGCGCCGTTTGATTCGAATGATGACCAGAGCCCACGGTGCCGGTGCCCATGGCCAGCCGCGAGGTTTTGATTCCCGTCTGACCGAGAGTGACCGTGTCGGTGGCAGCGAATTTTTGATTTAACGCCGGCAATGAATCCGGCAATGAGGACAGGCGCGCGGCCAGCATCTTTCGGCCCATGCTGGCAAAGGCCGACGCCGCGGCCGTCCAATGCAGGAATTCCCGACGAGTGAAGCGAGACATGGTTACCTCCCGGGGAGGGGCTATGTGGAACCCCTATTATGCATGGACGGAGGCGGCCCGCATAGGGGAGCACGAAACATTTCGGGGATACAATTGGAGCCCGCACCCACACCAGGAGCTCAACGGAAACCGTGCTAAATAAGTTCCAAGCCCGAAAAGAAATAGCCAATTTCGAAGGCCGCCGTCTCTGGCGCGTCCGATCCGTGCGTGCAGTTCGTGCCGATGCTGGTGCCCAGGTCGTGGCGAATCGTGCCGGGCGCTGCCTTCTTGGGATCCGTGGCTCCCATGGTGTCGCGCCACTTGCTGATTGCGCTATCGGCCTCCAGCACCATGGCGATAATTTTGTCGGAACTCATGAATTCGGTGAGTTCGCCAAAAAACGGCCGGGCCTTGTGCACGGCGTAGAATCCGCCGGCTTCTTCCTTGGTCAAGCGCATGGATTTGATGGCGACGATGGTAAAACCCGCCTTGTGGATACGCGCCAGGATTTCTCCTTGCTGCCGGCGAGAAACCGCGTCAGGCTTGATGATGGCGAAGGTGCGTTCGAGTGCCAAAGTAATCTCCTTACAAGACCAAGTAATACAGTGAAGATGTACCGCCACGAGCGAAGCGATCTTTACTCGTTAGTTCTCATTTCAGCGCCGCGGCGACAGTCGAACCCAAATCCGCCGGCGTCTCCACGGTGTGGATGCCTGCTGCATTCATGGCGGCGTACTTGTCCTTCGCGGTGCCTTGACCACCACTGATGATGGCCCCCGCGTGACCCATGCGCCGCCCCGGTGGCGCGGTCTGGCCCGCAATGAAGCCGACCACCGGTTTCTTTACGTTTACCTTGATCCACGCTGCGGCGCGCTCTTCCGCGTTGCCACCAATCTCCCCGATCAGCACGATGGCGTGGGTGTCCGGGTCATCGTTAAACATTTTGATGGCATCGAGGAAGGTGGTGCCAATGATTGGATCGCCGCCAATTCCAATGCACGTCGACTGGCCAATACCGAGTTGCGTCAATTGATGCACCGCTTCATACGTGAGAGTGCCGCTGCGGCTGACCACACCGACGTTTCCCTGCTTGTGAATGCGCCCAGGCATAATCCCGATTTTGCATTTGCCCGGCGAGATGGTCCCTGGACAATTGGGGCCAATCAGCCGCGTCTTTGACTTGCCCACCACTTCCATCACCCGCACCATGTCCAGCGCCGGGATGCCTTCTGTAATGCAGACCACCAGCGGCACATTTGCATCCGCTGCCTCGAGTATCGCGTCCGCAGAATATGGCGGCGGCACAAAAATCACCGTGGCATCCGCGCCCGTTGCTTTCACGCCTTCGGACACTGTGTTGAACACTGGCCGTTCCAGATGCTTCGTGCCACCCTTGCCGGGAGTGACGCCGCCCACCACGTTGGTGCCGTATTCAATCATCTGTTGCGCGTGGAAAGTGCCTTCGCGTCCTGTGAATCCCTGCACCAGCAATCGCGTCTTTTCGTTTACCAGAACGCTCATCGCGCGCCTCCCGCCAGCACCACCACTTTTTGCGCGCCATCCTTCATTCCGTCTGCAATCGTAAAATTCAAGCCGCTCTCCCGCAGGATCTGCTGTCCGCGCTCCACGTTCGTTCCTTCCATACGCACCACAATGGGAATCGTGACGTGCAGATCTTTCGCCGCCGCCACGACTCCGGTCGCCAGAACATCGCAGCGCAGGATGCCGCCAAAAATATTGATGAACACGGCCCGTACTTCCGGATCGCTCAGCAAGATGTGGAACGCATTCTTCACCTGATCCGCCGTCGCACCACCTCCGACGTCCAGAAAATTCGCCGGAGAGCCTCCCGTGTACTTGATGATGTCCATCGTGGCCATCGCCAGGCCCGCGCCATTCACCATGCACGCAACGGTTCCATCCAGCTTGATGTAATTCAGCCCGTACTTGGATGCTTCCACTTCCAGCGTGTCCTCCTCGTCCAAGTCCCGCAGCTCTCGCAAATCTTTGTGCCGGAACAGCGCGTTGTCATCAAACGTAACCTTCGCGTCCAGCGCCACCAGTTTCCCATCGCCCGTCACCACGCATGGATTGATCTCAATCATCGAAGCATCCGTGTCGATGAATGCGCGATACAGCGCCTGGAAAAACGGCGTCGCTCCAGTGGCCTGCTCGCCCGTCAAGCCAAGACCAAAGGCGATTTTGCGCGCTTGATACGGCTGCAGCCCCACGGCCGGGTGAATGTGCTCGCGAAGGATCGCGCCCGGATTCTCTTTTGCTACCTGCTCGATTTCCATGCCGCCCGACGCGCTCGCCATGAACACCGGCCGCCCGGTCTCCCGGTCGATCAACAATCCCAGATAGAGTTCGCGCTTGATGTCCAACCCTTCCTCGATCAGCAACCTCTTTACGATGCGCCCCTGTGGGCCCGTCTGCGCCGTCACCAGATTCATTCCCAAGATCTGCGACGCGATTTCCGCAGCTTCATCGGCCGAACGCGCCAACTTCACGCCCCCACCTTTGCCGCGTCCTCCCGCATGAATCTGCGCTTTCACCACACACACCTGGGACTTCAAGCGCCGCGCGGCTTCCCGTGCTTCCTCTTTGGTGAACGCCACGTCGCCGCGGGGAGTGGTGACCCCGTAGCGCGCGAGAATCGCCTTGGCCTGGTATTCGTGAATCTTCATTTGAGGTTCTGCCTTCTGGAGCGGTCCCAATTCAACTGGGGCCGACGGACTGTGCGACGATAGAACCGTGCACAGATGTTAGAATTTGCGCTTCGTCAAACATTAAAGTTTACTTGAGACATGGGGATGGGGCAAGGCAACAACTTATCTACAAGCGACACCATGAACACCACCTTGACTCTGATACAAAACCTGGAAGCCGGCAGCCTTCTCACGCGGCCGCAAGCCGAATCCTTGATGGAGGAACTCCTCTCCGGCCGAATAGACACGCCGGAAATCGTACGCATGCTGCAAGCATTGAACTCGCGGCCCGCTGACGCCGGGGAACTCGCCAGCTTTGCCCGCGTCATGCGGCAACATGCTGCCCTCGTTTTCCCTCCCGGCGTTGCACTTCCGGAAAAAATGGTGGACACCTGCGGCACCGGCGGTGACCGCAGCGGAACATTCAACATCTCCACGGCTGCGGCGATCGTCGCCTCCGCCGCGGGTGCGCGCGTCGCAAAGCACGGAAATCGTTCCGTCAGTTCCCGCTGCGGCTCCGCCGACGTGCTGGAAGTACTGGGCATCCGCATCGACTTGCCTCTGGAACACGCAGGACGCGCGATTCGCGAAATCGGTATTGGCTTTCTGTTCGCACCCACAGCCCATGCCGCAACGCGTCACGTTATTCCTGCGCGCAAACAGATCGCCCGGCGCACCGTCTTCAATCTCCTCGGTCCGCTTACAAATCCGGCCGGCGCCCAATGCCAGGTCCTCGGAGTGTTTTCCGCTGAGCTTGTGGATTTGGTTGCGGCCACGCTCGCTGAGCTTGGCGTAGAGCGAGCCCTCGTGCTCCACGGCGCCGGCGGCCTCGACGAAATTTCACCCGCGGGCGAAACGCTAATCGCCGAGGTGCGCGCCGGAACCATCCGGCGGTACACCGTTTCACCCGAGGATTTCGGAGTGCAGCGCGCGCCCCTACACGCGATTCGCGGCGGTGCTCCCGAGGAAAACGCAAAGTTGATGCGTGAACTTCTTGCGGGAGAGCGCGGAGCGCCGCACGACGCCGTGGTGATGAACGCTTCTGCTGCACTCGTCGTGACGGATAGTGCCGAGGATTTCAGGTCAGGCGCGGAAATGGCAGCGCAGGCTATTGCTTCTGGTGCGGCTAAAGAAAAACTCCGCCAGCTTGTTTCGTTCGTCAAATAGTGGCTGAGCCTGTTCGCTCTGAGCATAGCCGAATAGCTCAGCCGATGTTTGGGTCGGCTAACCCCAACTCATTCTTCCCGGCTTGTCCGGGCCGCTGCTGGATTCGCTGAGCTCGTGGATTTTCCAGGCCGCAAGGTCGCCCAGCACTCCGGCGGCTACGAAAATCGCCATGTTACTTCGTGACATGGACGATGAATTTACCCTGCCCGATCTCGCCGGCTTCTGCTTTGTGCTTTGCGGGTCCAGGTTAATCTGACAGGTTCTGCCTTTCCGATGTGATTCGTGACTCGTCTCGATACGTGAGCAACAGATCGCCGCGAATGGCAGAAAGCTGTAGCGCCTGTCGGGTATAGATCCGCCCGTGCGCCTGGGTTGGTTGATTCTTCGCCGGGCGCAGCAGCGCGTCAACAGCATGCACTTCCCAGTTCGAATTCGCCGGCGCCGAGAAATATGACCGCAATAGAGTACGGCTGTTGTACCTTTAATTATCCTTGATCTTGCGGGGTGAAACCCGGGCAGGCCGCTAAAGCTTACAACGAGAGGAAATTCTGAAGAAGCTCTTTGCCCGCTACTGTCAGTACCGACTCCGGGTGGAACTGCACCCCTTCCAGCAAATACCGCTTGTGCCGCATTCCCATAATGATGCCATCCCGCGTCTCCGCGGTTATCGTCAGTTCCCGGGGCAGCGATTTGCGCTCCACAATCAGCGAGTGATAGCGAGTTGCCGTGAACGGATTCATCAGCTTGCGAAATATGCCCTTTCCGTCATGCTCGATTTCGCTTGTTTTGCCGTGAAACAACTTCGGCGCTCGAATGATCTTTCCTCCAAACGCAGAGCCCATGGCTTGATGCCCCAGGCACACGCCCAAGATGGGAATCTTGCCTGCCAGTTTCTGGATCAGCTCAACGCAAATTCCCGCTTCCTGAGGTGTGCACGGGCCGGGCGAGATTACAATCTTCTCCGGTTTTCGGCGGACGATATCTTCAACCGAAATCTTGTCGTTGCGGTGCACCTCTACCTGACATCCCAGTTCACCCAGATACTGCGCCAGGTTGTAGGTGAAGGAATCGTAGTTGTCGAGCAGCAGAATCACCGCTTTCGTTTCTCCTTCGCGGGCCCGGCGGCATGCGCCGCTTCCAGTGCGCGCAGCAAAGCTTTCGACTTATTCACCGACTCATCGAACTCACCTTCCGGCGTCGAGTCCGCCACAATACCTCCGCCCGCTTGCACATAGGCTACTCCATTTTTGATGACCATGGTGCGCAACGCGATACAAGAGTCCAGGTTCCCTGCGAAGTCCAGGTACAAAATCCCTCCCGCGTAAATGCCACGCCTGGTCTTTTCGAATTCCTCGATGATTTCCATGGCGCGGACCTTTGGCGCCCCGGAAACTGTGCCCGCGGGAAAACACGCCATCAAGGCATCGAAGCAGTCCACGTCTTCGCGTAACTGTCCGCGCAAACTGGACACCAGATGCATCACGTGCGAGTAGCGTTCCACGGTCATCAGTTTCTCGGCGCGCACCGTTCCGTACTCGCACACTCTGCCCAAATCATTTCGCCCCAGATCCACCAGCATGATGTGCTCGGCTCGCTCTTTCTCGCTGGCCAGCATTTCTTTCTCGAGCCGCTGATCTTCCGCCTCGTTTTCCCCTCGCCAACGCGTCCCTGCAATCGGCCGGTAAAACACATCGCGCCCCTGCACCTTCACCAGCATTTCCGGCGAACTCCCAACCACATATACGTCGTTCAGTTGCAGGTAGAAAAGATAGGGCGAGGGATTCAGCGCGCGCAGCTCGCGGTAAACGTCAAATGGTGCCGACTTGCTTTTGGCGGAGAATCGCTGACTAAGCACTACCTGGAAAATATCGCCCGCGCGAATGTACTGTTTCGCTTTCCGAACCACCTCCAGGTACGCCGCGCGTTTGAAGTTCGAGGTGACTTTTGGCGCGTGCGTTTTCCCCTTCGCGGGCACCTTCGGACGTTCCGCCGCGACCGGCTGCTCCAGCAGCTTTCGCGTGCGTTCGATTTCCTTCCCTGCGGCCTGATACTTCGCGCGCAAACCGCCTCGCCCGTCGGTGAACACGTTGCGCACAATCCACAGGCGGTGTTGCACATGATCGAACGCAATAATCCCGTGATAGAACATCAACATCGCGTCGTACAAACCAATGTCGTCGCGCAAGCGCTTCGGCAACCTCTCGATCAGCCGCACCATGTCGTAGCTGAAGTAGCCGATCGCGCCCGCAACCAGCGGCGGCAAGCCCGGCAGGCGCACCGGCCGGAACCGCTGCATGCGTTCGCGCAAGAAGGAAATCGGGTCGCGCTCTTCCCAAATGATCCGTTCCGGACTTTCCAGCACGCAGGCCCCGCCGGCATAGCGAAACACTTCCTCTGGGTTCGCGCCGGCGAATGTGTACCGCGCGATCTTTTCGCCGCCTTCCACGCTTTCCAGCAAGAAGGAATATCGTGCTCCCTGAGCCACGCGCAGATACGCGCTCACCGGCGTCAGCAGGTCGGCCGAAAAGACGTCGTAGAGCGGAATCAGGTTCCCGCGCTTTGCCAGCTTTTTGAATTCCTGAAAAGTGGGTTGGATCATGACCTGGTCTAGAGGTGCAAGCGCGCAATGTGGCTTTGAACTCCGCGAGGATTTTTTATGCGCATCGCCGGTCGACTAGTGATGCGATCTTTCGGTTCCTTTCAATGCCGCTAACACCGCTCTCCTCATTGCCGCTTCCGGCGCGCGCCTTCCCATCCAGTGCTCCCATTGCGCAATTCCCTGCGCCAGAAACATTTCCACGCCAGAGACTGTCTTGATGCCTCGATCGGCGGCCATTTGCAGCAACTTCGTCTGCTTCGGGCGGTAGACCAAGTCCATGACGAGAGAACAGTTTAACTCGCCCGCCGCAAGAAGCGAAACTCCGACTTGCGGATGCATCCCCACCGGCGTGGCATGCAAGATCGCGTCGAACTTGGATTTGCGCAATGCGGCCTTCGGCACGGCTTCGCCCTCAACCGCGCGCGCCAGCGAGCGAGCCGCATTCTCGCGCCGCGCGCACACAAAGACGTGCGCACCGGCCTTGGCCAACGCGAACGCCGCGGCCCTCGCCGATCCTCCCGCTCCGAAAATCAGAACGCGGCTGCCAAGTAAGTTCATTTTCTTTTCGAGCGCACGCAGCACACCCAGGTAATCCGTATTGCTTCCGTGGAGCGAGCCGTCTCGCCGCACGGTCACAGTGTTCACCGCACCAATCTTCGCCGCCACAGGTTCGCACGCATCCAGCCGGCGGAACACTGCCTCTTTGTGCGGCAGCGTTACACTGAATCCCTTGACCCCGAAGTCCGGCACGGCCCTCAGAAAGTCTTCCAGCCGCTCCACCAGGAACGGCAGAAACACCGCATCTTTCCCCGTGGAGATGTATCCCGTGTTATGCAGCAGTGGCGACAGGGAATGTGCGACGGGATTGCCAACCACTCCGTAAACCTGCGTCTTGTGCGTCAGTCGGTGTGCGCGATATAGCTCTTTCAGTTCGCGCAGATGCACTTGTCCGGGCGCCGTCGATGCTGCAACCGGGGCGTAGGCCAAGGCGCTCCCTTCACGCAAAGCCAGAATGCGCGCCGGCATTCCGATTTCGCCCATTGGTATGGCCACTGCCTGCCGCGATTTGCGCACCCATTCCAACAGCCGCACGCTGTCGCCAATACTCCTCGCCATCGCCGCGACTTTCACGCCATCCACTCCGCCGCTCGGAGCGACATTCACCTTTTTGGTCAATCGCGGGGTCCGTCGAAAATCATGGACCGAGAGCAACACTTTTTCCGGCACCGCATAACCGCGCACCGTTTCTCCCGGCAATTCGCGCAGCGTCTCGATTTCCAGGTCGCACCATTGGCATCCCGCTTCACGCGCTTTCATCAACCAAAAAAGTTCCGCGCCGGCATCGCCGGAAAACTCCCCCCCAGCAATCCGTCGTCGGCAAGTGGCTAGTAACACAGCTTTTCGCAGCCGCGCCCTCTTGAGCCAGTGCAGGAATTTCTCGCGCTCCTGATCGTTGCGCGGCCAGTCGAGGCGTAGCTCCACAATCCGGGTCAGTCGCCGAGCCTGGAGCACCAATAACTGCATTTGCCGGGCGGTACTAGCCGCCGCGACGCCGCAGATGCGATGTGTCGCATCACCAAACAGAGGGTACGGCAAAAGCGCCTCCTAATTCATTGAAAATAAAGCTTGTAGCATGCCTTTGCAAATGTGTAAAGCGTCCCCGCCCATTCTGTTGACGGCACCCGGGGCGCTTGTTAGCTTCAGAGGTGCAAGTCCCCGCACGGCCCTTTTTGGCGTGATCTAAGGAGTACGATGATGCGCGCAAACGCAGCAGGACTATGTCTCGCAATTATGCTGGCCGCCGCCAGTTCCTGGGCGCAAGAGAATCCGCAGAGCCAAGTCGTGTCCTCCACGCAACGTGTGGCAGAGGCGAGTTCCCCCGACTACACCGCGGTATATTGCTCCAGTTTCTTCAGCAGCGAGAAAGCACCCGACACGATCTATATCGCCTCGGGCGAACAGTCCAACGACAAGATACTGTTCTCTCGCGGCGACTATGTGTACCTCAGCCGAGGTTCCGTTCAAGGCGTGAAAGTTGGTGATCGGTTTGACGTCATTCGCCCGGAAGTGGATCCCGACAAGGTGCAGTGGTTCAAGTGGCAGGCGAAGTTGACCAAGGCCATGGGCACATTCTATCGCGATACCGGCCAGGTCAGGGTCGTCAATGTGCAGCCGAATACGTCCACTGCGGAAATCGTGCACTCCTGCGCTTACATGCAGCGCGGCGACATCGTCCGTCCTTTTGTGGAACGCCCTTCTCCTCCCTATAAGCCGTCCGAAAAATTCGATCACTTTGCGCCCGTTAGCGGCAAGCCTGTGGGCATGCTGGTGGTCGGCCCGGAATTTACTCAGGCCTACGGAAAGAATTCGATTGTTTACGTTAACCTGGGCAACAACCAGGGCGTGAAGGTTGGCGACTATCTGCGCATCTTCCGCTACCAGGGATCTTTGAACGAAACCGCTCCCAACACCAGGGGTTACGCTTATAAAATCTTCGGTTTTGGAAGCACTCCGAAACGCTATGAATGGAATGATCTGCCGCGCGAAATTCTAGGCGAAGGTATCGTCATCAACGTCGGCCCCAACTCCTGCACCATGTTTGTCACTTACACCACCATCGACACGTACGCCGGCGATTACGTCGAAATCGAATAGTCCGCTCTTCGCACCATGGCCCGCGCCCGCATTTTCGGCGCGGGCTTTTTGTTTTTGGAGTCTCTTTAGCTTTGCTGCCTTACGATTTCGCACGTAAACCCGTAGATCGCCGTTTCCGGATCCTTCCAGGCATCTCGCGAAAAACCCGCTTTATGGCAGGTTTCCTCCAGGAACCTCTCGCGGTCCAGACGATGTTCTACGGCGACTTGCGGTAGCAACAATCCACGCCTCATTCCCTGCTCCACCACCAAACCGTGTTTCCCAACCTCAATTTCTTCCGGGAGAATTCGCTGCAGCGGCGAAAGCAGCGATACTTCGATTTCGCTGTCCGCCACTTCCTCAGGCAGCATCTGCGTGAACCTTGGGTCCGCCAGCGCCGCCGAGGCCGTGCAACGTATGATGCATTCGCCCAGAGGCTCGCGGCCGTCGATCACTCCAATACAACCACGCAGGTTACCGCGCACATGCAACGTAACGAACACCCCGCATCGCGTCGAAAAAATGCCCTGGGTTGGAAATCGCTCAAGCAAGCATCCATTGCAGATGGCTTCGGTTAATGCCTGGCGAGCAAGAGCCAGGATGGCCTTCCGTTCCTCTTCAGAGAGGCACTGCATCCTGCGGCTTCTTCCGCGATTCGAGTAGGTCCAACTTGCGTCGTTGCTTGATGCGGTCGTCCAGATGACTCCAGAACCGGTAGAAATATTGTCCCGCGGAAACGAGCGCGCTGATGACCACCAGCCACAGCAAAATGCGGCCCACCGGCTCCAGGCGCGGACGGTGCACGCCGCCGATCAGCACCGCCGCCGCGCAAACCTGCAATACCATTTTCGTTTTTCCCAGCGTCGAAGCTGCAATCGTAAATCCTTCGGCGGACGCGATGTTCCGCAAACCCATGATCGTGAATTCCCGTCCGATGATGATCACCACCATCCACGCGGGAACCAGGTGCATATCCACCAGCGCGATAAACGCCGCTGTAATCAGCAGCTTGTCTGCAATCGGATCCAGCAAAATTCCCAGTGTGGTTATCTGCGAATTCCGCCGTGCCAAATATCCATCCGCCCAATCCGTGGCCGCAGCCATCAGCAGGATCAATACCCCCCAAAACTCGAAGCGCATGCTCACGCCCCATAGCTCCACATTCGGGCTGCGCGTCAGCAGAACCACAATCAGGAGGGGTACGAAGAAGATTCGTAGCAGCGTGAGTGAGTTTGGAAGATTCATAAGGAAAATGGGGTTTGGCGCGCTCTTCGGAGGCCAACTGGTGCCTCTCGGCTCACTATAGTCCCCGCCCAACCACGCGTCAACGCTCTAGGGCGTATGTACGCTCGACGTTGGGCGGTACTTTTGGGTTACGGGGTGAGGCAAATCCCCCCGAATCGCTGAATACTCATTCGTAACACACCTGCTGCAAAGCTGTGCAAAACTCTGGCGCCTCGATGCATCAGAAACATGTACGAAGCCTTCGATGAATATCCAGTAAACTAAAGCAACTACAGGTATACCTATCACTTACAAGGAACAGAGGCTCGCGGATTCATCGCGACAGTCTTTCCCTCCATCTTTGTTCGGCAGGACCACCTTGCACTTTCCACAGCGTTTTCCACAGAAATTGGGCACTTCGCCTACCCTTCAAACAGCAAAATCTCTTTTACATCTGATTCATATTACTGGCATTCCGCAAGGGTTACCCAAAAGTAACGACCGGAGTCTGCCGCTAGCTTTCAAATCGCGTGTGGCCCTCGCAACACCCGCACCGGTAGGAACAAGATCGCTCGCAGCAACTCAAAAACTCCATGAACCGCGAGGCCCACAAGTCGCAACGGCAGCAGTAACAGCCACACAAATGGGTAAGCCACCAGCGCCAGCAGCGCTAACGGCCAGCAGATGATCAACAAGATGCACCACAGAAAAAAAGAAGCCATGGTCTTACCCCCTGATCTCTTTATACGAAGACTCATGCGCGGATGTTTCCTTGGCCAGAAATTCGTTCAGCTTCAATCGACGCGCGATGCTTTCTGGCACGTCCGCCTCCAACTCCATCCGCGAATCATTTACGTGAGACTCCCGCACCCGGCCGAGCGCGTGGATTAACGCCAGCGTCCGCCCTTCGCTCAACGGGATGCGGAGCGAAAGTCGGACCACTGGATCGATCGGCACGGCCTTCTCGATTCTTCGTAGCAATTCATCGATGCCCTCGCCGGTAAGCGCCGAAACAAAGATTGGCGGTTCTCCGGTGTTGCTCGAATTGCGCCAGGCCGCCTCAAACTCTTCCTGTTGCTGCGGCGTGAGCTGGTCCACTTTGTTGAACACGTGCAGCCGCGGCCGCTCTAGCACCCCGAGTTCCCCCAGAATCTTGTCCACTTCCTGATCCAATTCGTCGTGATGCAAATTCGAAATGTCGCTTACCTGCAAGAGCAGCGCTGCTTCCTGCACTTCTTCCAGCGTTGCGCGAAACGCAGTGATCAGCCCTTTGGGCAGCGCGCGGATGAACCCCACCGTGTCGGACACCAAGATGCGGCGGTTCGACGGTAGGCGAATAGCTCGCACGGTTGGATCCAGCGTCGCGAACATGCGTGAAGAAACCAGCACCTCCGCCCTGCTCAAAGCGTTGAACAGCGTCGACTTCCCCGCGTTGGTATAGCCCACTAGCGCTACGGTTCCCAGCGGCACGGCATTCCGCGCTTCGCGCCGCAACGCTCTTTGCTGGCGGACCTCGTCGATGTTTTTCTGAATCCTGCGCACCCGGTCACGGATTCTGCGCCGGTCGGTTTCCAGTTTCTTTTCTCCGGGGCCGCGCACGCCGATGCGCCCCGCTCCGCCGCCTGCGCCGCCGGATCCCCCTCCACCGCTTTTGCCGCCCAACCGCGACATTTCCGTGCCGCGCCCGGCCAGCCGCGGCAACATGTAATTCAGTTGCGCCAGTTCCACCTGCAGCTGCCCTTCGCGGCTTCGCGCATGCTTCGCAAAAATATCCAGGATCAATTGCGTGCGGTCGATTACCCGGCGCTCCGTGGCCTTTTCGATATTGCGCTGCTGCATCGGCGTCAACTCGCTGTCGAAAATGATCAGCGGCGCTTTGTGAGCGTTGGCTTCCGCGCGAATCTCGTCCAGTTTGCCTCGCCCCACCAGCGTGGCCGGATCAGCGGCTTCGCGCACCTGGAAGAGCGTGCCGGCGACCTCCGCGCCAGCACTTTTCGCCAGTTCCACCAGCTCCGCCAACGATTCGCGTCCCTGTTCTCCTGCCGGCATTCCCGGGAAACGCGGCGCGCGTTTCCACCCCACCCCAACCAGCAAGACGCGTTCCGCAGTTGAAGTATCGTGTTGGAGTTTCATGCGCAAAAGCAGGTGGGACTCATACGCCGCAACCGCTCAGGTGTGGTGGAGTCGTGCCTCATCAAGCGGATTATACGTCGTTTCGCCGCTCTCAAGATACCGCCGCGTCCAGTTGCTCGCGGACCCGCGCCAGCGCCGCCTGCTGAATCGCGAGATCGTCGCCGAATCCTTCCAGCCAGCAAACTGCCGCTTCGCGCCGGAACCACGTCATCTGGCGTTTCGCATACTGCCGTGTCGCCTGCTGAATGGCCATTCGTGCTGCCTCCAGCGTCAACTCGTTTTCCAAAACCAGCCGCAATTCCCGGTAGCCGATAAAGTCGAACGGCTTCGCAGCTTCGCTCAGGCCGCTGTTGATCAGCCCGCGCACTTCCTCCATCCATCCACGCGCCAGCATCGTCTCCGTTCGCGCATTCACGCGCTGGCCTAGCGTCTTTTTTTCGGGCGCCAGCCCGATCTTGATTGCTCGCCAGCCCTCCAATCGTTTTCTTCCGCTCTGATACACCTCGGTCAGCGGCTTTCGTGTCAACAGGCACACTTCGACGGCCCGTATCAATTTTTGCTCGTCCGCCGACGCAATCTTTTTTGCTGCCGCCGCATCCAGGCGCTGCAGCACCTTGTGCAGGTGCCCCGGCCCGCGCTTCGCTGCGCTTTCGCGTAATTTCTGGCGCAATGGCTCGGACCGTATCGGAACATTCGCCAACCCTTCCAATAATGCGCGCAGGTACAGCCCCGTGCCCACGGTGAAAATCGGCAATCGTCGCAGTGCGCTTAACTTCCCCAGCACTTCGATTGCGCGCGCCCGGTAATCTCCGGCGGTTGCTTCTTCTGATGCGTCCAACACATCGATCAAGTGGTGCGCTACCCCCCCGCGCTCGGTCGGCGCCGGCTTTGCCGTGCCCACATCGAATCCCCGGTAGAGTTGCGTGGAGTCGCACGCCACAACATCTCCGCCCAACTGTTGCGCCAGCCAGATTCCCAATGCTGATTTTCCGGAAGCGGTCGGTCCTAAAATGGCAACCAGCGGAGACTCTAGTTTGTCGCTCATTTGGGGAAGAGCCGCGGCCACGCCGTATCAACACTACCGCCAATACAACCAGCGCCAGCAGTACGCTGCCAGGCACTTGTGGAACGGGCCCGTTTCATTGTGATCCTAGTGGTTAGGCGGCTGGATGTTGTAATAATACGTGAAACGCAGCTCGATGTATGGTCCTTTGAACGCCCCAGGCAGCGGTTGAAACGGGTTCGACGCGCGAATGGAAGAATACGCCGCGCGATCCAGAGGCTCTTTGCCAGAACTAAATACCTGCGCGGGATCGCCGTCTGGCACGCTGCCATCCTTCATGATTTTAAATTGCAGCGACACAACGCCCTGATCACCCAGCTGCACCGACGCCGGCATCACGGAAAACCAGTTCTGTTTCACCCTGAGGTACACGCGCTGGAGGTAATCGTTGAAATCCACGCCTTCCGTGTCCGTCAGCATTTGCAGGCCTGCGCCTGCGGTGCCTCGCCCGCCGCCGCCCCCGCCCCCGGCACCGGCTGGTAGTTGTCCTCCGCCACCGATGGGCCGTGGGGAATTAATCCTGGCGTTCCGTTCCGCCTCGCGAATCGCATCTCCCGGTGAAGAGCCTTGCTTGGGCAGGATCAGTCCTTGCTGCGGCACCGGCATGTCGGGCGTTTCAAGCTTCTGTGGCGTTTTTGGTAAATCGCCCTTACTTCCCTGAGCAGGAGGCTGAGGAGTGGGCGCCACCACAGTAGATTTCGGCGTTGGCGCGCTCGGCAATTCTCTCTTCGGCGCTTCCGGCTGCGGCACAGGAACGGGCGCAGGCGCCGGTTTCGCAATCGGTGGCGCTACCTTTTGCAACACTTTAGGATCTACATTTACTGGTGCGTGTGGTGCTGGCGCTCGCTGCGGAGTAGGCCGTAGCGATTCCAGTGCTCCCGGCGGCAACAGCACCGTGATCTGTCTCCGCGCTAGTTCTTCTTCTTCATTCGAACGCACGTGCGGTCCGAATATTTTTGGCTCGAAGATCAAGAGCAGCACGAGAGCAATGTGCAGCGCTACTGACCCGATGGTCGTTACGCGCTCGCCAACTGTTCGCTTGCCCGCACCTTCTGGCCGGAGGAATGTTACCTCACCGGTCTGAATGATGTCCGGCTCAACCAGATCTTCCGAAACACGCAGCGGAATGTCGGTGGTTAATTCCGGCGGCGCGGAACCTTGCGGCACCGTAATCCGCTCGTCCATCTCGGTCGGTTGTACCGGCAGGTCCGATTCTTCGACCTTTTGCACCAACTCGACGTTTACATCCCGCGGCACTACCATCCGCGCCGCAATCGATTCCAGCGGCAAATTCACCGGTATCGTGGAATGGCCATCCAAATGCACAATTGGCAGCGTGGAAGGAACCAGCGTCCGCTCATCCAAGGCGGACGGACGTCGCCGCGTCGTGGCCGTCTCTTCCTTGGACGGCAGTCGCGCACCTGGGGGAACTAGGGTCCTTGGAATCATCGGTTCCTGTGTTCAGGAGCTGCTTGCTGTGCTACTGGTTGGACGCGCGCTTCATGTTCCCGGATGCTTTCCATCACTCGCGTCGCCAGTTGCAGTGCCGCTCTCCCTGCCTCTCCATCTGTCTTCGGTGCCACGCGCGTCCGCACTGCCTGCGCGAACGCCTCCAGCTCTGCCCGCAGCGGTTCCAGTGCCGGAGCAGGCAGCTTCTCGAACCCGAATTCCGGCTGCGGTCCCGGGCGCTTCACGCCGATTCTCAGCGCATCGCGCCGCGCATAATCCAGCGAAATGTATTCATGGCGCTGGAAGAATCGCATCTTTCTCACACGCTCTGTCGAAACTCGGCTCGAAGTCACATTGGCGACTGCGCCGCCGGCAAATTCCAGTCGCGCATGCGCTATATCCACTTTGTCGGTCAGCACGGGAATGCCCACGGCCTTCACTTCCGTCGCCGGTTCTTTCACCAACGCCAGCAGGATATCCAGGTCGTGAATCATCAAGTCGTAGATCACGTCGACGTCCAGACTGCGCGGCGTAAACACTCCCAGGCGGTGCACTTCAAAAAAAAGCGGACGCTGCACAATCGGCTCTACCGCCAGCACCGCGGGATTAAATCTTTCGACGTGCCCCACCTGCAGAATTCTTCCGTGGCGCCTGGCAGCTTCCAGCAACCTGTCCGCTTGCTCCAGCGTGCTGGCCATGGGTTTCTCGATCAGCGTGTCGATCCCCATTTCCAGCAACTGGCACCCGATTTCCGCGTGCAGCACCGTCGGTACGGCCACCGATGCCGCATCCACCGCACCGCGCAACTCCTCAATGTACCGGAAAGCTCGAGTTTGGAATTCCTTGGCAACTTCGGCGGCACGCACGGCGTCCTGGTCGAACACACCGGCTAGTTCCACGCGCGGCACTTCGCGATACACGCGCGCATGGTTCCGGCCAAATTCACCGGTACCCACCACCCCTACACGAATTTTTCGGGATTCCCCCGTTGTCCCCGCGCCCGCACTCATTCTTTCTTCATTCCCGCGGAGCGGCCCTTTGGTTCCGCGACCTGGGCCACAGGAAACGCTTGAATGGCGATTCCGGCGGCATCCGCCGTTTCAATCAACCTGCTTCGGTCAAACAAAAGGGTTCTCGAGGCATCGATGGCGAGCGCCGTCGCACCCGCCTCACCCATGCCTTTGACGGTCGGCAAGCCTACCACAGGTACATCGAACCGCATGTCCTGCTGCGGCTTGCTTACCTTCACCACCACCAGCGGTTTCCCGTTGGCAAAACGCGCGGCCCGCGCAATGGCCTCGTCCGTGCCTTCCATCGCTTCCACCGCCACGCACGCGCGCTCCGCAATCACCACGGTCTGACCAATATCCATATCTGCCAACCGCCGCGCCACCACGAGCCCGTATTCCATATCGGCCGCCTCGTGCTCGTTGGGCGCGCGCCGCGTCAGCACTCCCGCTTCGGGCAGCAACGGCTTCAGAAACAGCGTTGAATCCACCAATTGGATGCCTTCTTCCTCAAAAACTTTTGCCACCGCGCCAATCAGCGAATCCGTATTTTTCCTTGGCAACGAAACCAGCAACTTCGCCAATTTCCAGTCGGGCCGGATCGCGCTGAAAATCTTGTTGTGCTTCACCTGCCCGGCCATCACCGCCCGCTTCACTCCTTCGCGCTGCATCAACTCGATGGCCTTGCTCAATTCCCCCAGGCTCACCCAGTGCAGCCGTTTCGCCACCTGCTCCAACTCCGGCGAAGCTTCTTCTTTCAGCGCGATTACCGCCATCTCAATCCCCTGGCTCCGCGCACCTTCCAGCACCAGGAACGGGAATCGCCCATTCCCCGCGATTAGTCCCCAACCTGAGTTGTTTTGAAAAGCTTCCGGCATCAATTTGGACCTACTTCACGATCCCGCGCTCGGCCTTCTCCACGAACTCGATCAGTTCCCTTACGTCCTCCGATTCCCCCAGGGTTTTTCGCAGCTCTTCGATCGCTTGCGATGTATTTTTTTTGGAACGCGTCAGCATGCGAAACGCCTTCTGCAACCTCTTGACTCGCTCCGCCGAGAAACCCTTTCGCTCCAGCCCGATCGAATTTGTCCCATAGCACCTCGTCTCCCGCTCCGTCACGATCAGCGAAAATGGCGGCACATCCTGCGTAATCACCGTGCATGCCCCGATGTACGCGTATCGCCCCAGGCGGCAAAACTGGTGCACCGGCGAGAACGAGCCAATCGTCACGTAATCCTGCACCGTCACGTGGCCCGCCAGCGTCGCCCCATTCACGAACAACGTCCCGCTGCCGATCTGGCAGTCGTGGCCCACGTGCGAGTACGCCAGAAAAAAATTGTTGCTGCCGATCCTCGTCGTGCCGCCGCCTTTTTTCGTTCCCCGGCTGATGGTCACGTATTCCCGGAAAATGTTCTTGTCACCAACCGCCAATTCCACATGCTCTCCCGCGTAGGTATAGTCCTGCGGGTCGCCGCCAACCACACAGAATGGATGAAACACATTTCCCGCACCAAATTTCGCCGGCCCCTGCACCACAGCGTGATCATGCACCATGCAACCTTCGCCCAAATCCACGTCCGCTCCCACAACCGCAAACGCCCCCACCTGCACACCTTCCCCAAGTTTCGCTTTCGGCGAAACCATTGCCAGGGGATTAATCCGCTCTGCGCTCATTGCCCCGCGCTAGTTTCTTTGTTCCGGTCGACCATCACGCACATCAGCGAAGCTTCTGTCGTCAGATTCTCCCCCACAAATGCTTTCGCGCGGATCTTGCACAGGTCACCCTTCCACGCCAGGATGTCCACTTCCACTCGCAACTGGTCGCCAGGCACCACCGGCCGCCGGAATTTCACGTCGTTCATCGACGCCAGGTACAGCAGCTTGTTGTCGCGGTCGGGAATTTCCTGCAGCAGGAGCAATCCGCCCGCCTGCGCCATCGCCTCCAGGATCAACACGCCGGGCATAATCGGCTTGCCAGGAAAATGGCCCTGAAAAAACGCTTCGTTGATGCTCACGTTTTTGATCGCCACGATGCGCTTGTAGCGCTCCATTTCCAGAACTTTGTCGATCAACAGAAATGGGTACCGGTGAGGCAAAAACTTTTGTATTTCGTTGATGTCCAGAGTCATGCATGCTCCCGCGCCACTAGCCCTTCTGCAGCGCCCTCCGTATTCTCGCAAACTTTCTATTATAGACAGTTTACACCTGCGACTGAAGCATTCTCCTCGGTTGGCAGCGGGTCAGTGTGATCACCGCTGTCGGATCCGGTGTTCCAGCCGCGAAGCCCGGATACCCTACCCCGGACAAGCTGTCCCCCAGTGAATCGACTGTCGGCGGACACTTCCGGACAAATGGAAGGGGCAGCGTCGGGGCGTCAGCAACGGCCGCCTAATCGAACTCTGCTTCAGCCAACAGTAGACCTTCCAGCACGATTGATGGAAAGCCACTGGAGCGGGTCGTGCGGAGGCGGATTTGGCGAATGCGTCCATGGTGGCGACGTTTGCGCCGGGAAAGGTCCGAAATAGTTGTCGAAGGCGAGATTTTCTTTAGACAAGATGACAACGCGCTTGATTGGACTTACTGGTGGCATCCGCACCTCATCGACAAATCGGAGCCCGGGCACGGATCGGAGATCAATTCTATTGCAAAGATTTGACCAGCCTTCCGGTACCGTTTTGCGGAGGCTTGTACGCGTTAATTCTCACACTGTCTGATCCACTTCACGGGCGTGAAACCGCAAATAATCTACTGCTTCTCTTCGCTCTTCTTCGGGACGTCGAACGATCGTTCCACCGCGTCTTTCGGATCGCTGGAGAACTGGTGATCGCGCCACAGCCAGCGCATCATGTCCGGCAAAATCGCCCCGCCCATCTTCTGTCCGTGCTTGTTCATCCCCCACGCGTAGTTCACATCGTAGTCTTTCGCACTGAGTGCCTGCATCATTCGCACGTTTTGATAGAACCAGTCGCGCGCTTCGTTGTAGGCTTCCCCGGCGCGCTGGCCACGATTGTCGTTTCTTCTGTCGCAGAGAAAGATGCGAATTGGTTTCTTTTCGGTCGCACGGATGAGATCGGGATACGCGTTTCCCCCGCGCAGGTCCACAAAGCTGCCGACGTTGCTCAGCACCTTGCGAAATTCGTTTGGACGCTGCCACGCCACCGTGAATGCGGCGATGGCACCCGAACTGGATCCACCGATGCCGTGCCGTTCGGGGTCCTTCGAAATGTTGTATTCCTTGTAGAGCACGGGCATCAGTTCATCCACAATTACGCGCGCGTATTTGTCGTCGAGGGAATTGTATTCCGTTGGTCGGTTGGTGGTGCGGTCGCCCCACTCGGTCGCGTTGGGCTCCGGCTGATCGGGCCGCCGGCCGGGGTTGATGAACACACCGATCATCACCGGGAGTTCACGTCGGAAGATCAAGTTGTCCAACACGTTCTGTGCGCGCATGTCGCCGTCAGGGTTCATGAAAGCCTGACCGTCGTTGTAGATCATCAGGCTGGTGGGAACGGCCGATTCGTACTGCGCGGGGACGTAAACCCAATAGCTGTGCTGTGTGCCTGGATACGCGTTGCTCGGCAGCGTGAACGGCCCGCGGATTGCGCCTTTAGGGACGCCGTCCTGCGGCAACGAGTCAGGCCCAAGCTTGTAGAAGGCGTCCGGGTCCGGCGTCTGGACCGGAGCACACTGGGCAGGTGCGACCAAGGGAATCGCCAGCGCGACCAAGAGAATTGTCGTGGGTCGTGAAATCATCAAGGCACATAAGATAGCACATCAACCCAGCAACAAAAGTTTCGAGCTATTCCCGAACCTTCTCTTCTGAGAAGTGTCAGAGGCCCCATTTTTGTTGTCCAGTCGGTTACTCTCTAGTCAGTGCCTGTAGTACTGCCTAGCCATGGACAGCCGCGTCGTCTCCACCTTGAATGGTAGGTCAGGGCGGGTTACCCCTGTCTCGAACTCCGAGCACGCGGGTGACAGCTCGTCAGTCCTGATCGCGATACGAGTGGAGGTTTTTAGTGCAACGCTTCATCACCGTTCTCTCGCTCTGCCTTGCTGTTAGCCTGCCCACCATCGCCGAAGAGATTTCCTTGAAAGACGGAACGAAAATCGTTGGGCACATGACAGCCGTCTTTACCGACAAGATTGAAGTCGAGACCAGCTACGGCAAGGTACAGCTCAACCGCGGCGACATCGTCACCATCAGCTTCCCGGAAAATAGCCGCGCCAACGAGTCCGCACCCGCCCCGGCAAAGCTGGAGGCTCCAAAAATCGACGAAACCCTGAATGGGGTCCAGTACATCAACCGCACCGGAAAATTCGTTATGACCTTTCCGCCGGATTGGGTCGTCAGCCCAGAGCTCCGGCGCTCCCCCGACACGCTCGCCGGTCTAACTTCCCGCGACAAAATGCGTTTTCTTATGGTCATTCAGGAGCAATACCCAGGCTCGCTGGAGAGCTACAAGGAGCTAAACATCCTCAGCGCTCGAAAAATGCTTGGCAACTTTGAAGAACTCGCTCAGTCTCCTGTCACCATCGACGGCAAACCCGGTCTTCTCGTTTTCTATCGCGGCACGTCTCAGAAAGACCTGCCAGTCGAATTCGTCTCCGCCTTCATCCAATCGGGAAAAACGTTCACAAAAGTCACCGCCTGGTGCGTGGAACCTCTGTTCCGCGATATGCAACCAACCTTCGAGAAAATACTGAACTCCTATCGCAGCACCGGCGGACAGACCAGTGCCGCCGCCGGCTCCGCCAAGCCCTGACATTCATCTCAACGAATCTGCGCTCGTCCCGTTCACGGGCGATGACCGCAGTGATGAGCTGGAGGCGACCTCCAAGTTGTCCCTAGTCAATGGAGCACTGCAGTTGAAGAATGGTGATAACCCGCCAGCTAACCTGAATCCGATTGCGTCAAATGAGTTTCAAGCCGAAGATCGTGCAACGATCAAGTTCCACGAAGTTGGCAAGGGTCACGTCGCTGGACTTACTCTCTTCTCGCAAGCGGTGCGCGGTATCACTTTTCCAGAAAGCGGATTGATCCACAATTCCGGCGCAATATCTGTCAGAGGTCCTTCGGAAGTACCACAAAGTGCAGATCATCCCGCAGCGGTCTGCCAAAACGCTCGTCACCGTAAGGAAACGGTCGCGTCTCTCCGGTCAGGGCATAACCTCGCCGTTCATACCACGCGATCAGCGTCGTTCGTACGTTTACGACTGTCATGCAAATACGATGCGCACCGCGTTCCTTGACGAAATCTTCTGCGGCAGTGAACAACGTGCGGCCTAATTGTTTATTTTGCGGACCGGGCCTGACGGTCAGCAGCCCTGGATTCCAGACATCGCCTTTTTCCGGATCCGGCCACACGGTTCCCAGAAGTGTTCCATTCGCTTCGTCTCGATGGATCGGCAGGCCGGCATTTGCGGCCAAATCTTCTCTCAGCAGCGCCTCATGGAGTCGTTCCCCTCGAGGATTCCTGCCTCGATGTTCCAACTGGCCGAAGCCTCGGAGCCTTGCAACGCTAGGTTGACGAGGTCCATGATCTCAGCGTAATCCACTTCCACCGCGGCATTCAGTAACACTGGTGAGGTTTATCGCACGAGCAGAAATGCCGCTACCGCATCTTTACGCTTCCCGAGCCACGACGCATACGGGCATCGCCGAATACTTACCTGTTGCTTTCCCAAAGTAAGTATGCCATCTTCCTGTTGCTTTCCAAAATGGCCACGCCTATGAAACAGAAAACCGACGTGCTGCAAGGCACTTTGGCATTGATGGTCCTCAAGACTCTCGATGTCCTTGGCTCGCTTCATGGCTATGGAATTGCCCGCCGCATCGAGCAGATCAGCGGAGATGTCCTCGCGGTGAATCAAGGCACTCTCTATCCCGTGCTGCTGAAGCTGGAGCAAGAAGGCGCCATCGCCTCCGAGTGGGGCGCCTCGGCAAACAATCGCAGGGCGCGCTTTTACCGTCTGACGCGCGCAGGACGTAAGCAGCTGCAAGCGGAAACGCAAGGTTGGGAACAAACGTCAGCGATCATCGCGCGGTTCTTCGAAGTGAAGGCGGAGGATCTGTCATGAAATCCCGGAAAGAAAGAATCGGATCGCAGCGTTGATAAGATGCCAGGCTCATCCCCAGTGCCATAATGAGTGACGCCGCAGTATTTTACGTGTGCCCCTCGAAAGCTTTCGACTCGCGACACTTGGCAACGATTAAGGTTATGTCATCTTGCTGTTCATGAGCGCTGAATTGCCGAACTTCATCGACAAGCAACGCAATCAACGCATGGGAAGGCATTCCATGGTGCCGCCGCAACACTTCGATCAGCCGCCGCTCGCCAAACTCCTCCGAGGCCTCGTTGAACGATTCGGTCACGCCGTCGGTATAGAGAACCAGGACATCTCCAGGGAATAACTGCCGCTCCTCCAGCAAGCAATTCCAGTCCTCAAATAGCCCTAAAACTGTCGCTTGGGAGACCAACCGTTCCAAACTACCATCGCGTCGCAGCAGCAGCGCTGCAAGATGCCCGCAGTTTGCATAGCGCATCCGCTGCGTCTTATCGTCATACTCAGTGAAGAAAAATGTAGCGTAGTCGCCGTCGGCGGTATTTGCGCAAAATAGTTGGTTCACGGATCGCAGGAACCGCTCCGGTTGGTCCGACGCAATTGCACACTGGCTTCGCAGGCTGGCCTGAAGATTGGCCATCAACAGAGCGGCCGCGATTCCTTTGCCCGCGATATCGCCGACTACCAGTCCCAGCCGTTCTGCGCCGAGCTCAAGAAAATCGTAGTAGTCTCCCCCCACCTGCCGCGCCTGTTGGCAAGCCCCTGCGTATTCCAGCGTCCCCATTGCCGGCGTGCTTTGCGGAAAAAGTCTCGCCTGCACTTGCCGCGCAATTTCCAATTCCTGCGCGGTGCGCCGTTCGGATTCAAGTCGCTCCTCGCTTTGCCGCCGTTGCTCTTCCACTAGTCGAGTCGCTTGATCAAACTCGATCATCGCAAAGCGGTTCCCGTCAACGTCCTCAAAATTGACAACTACGCTTCCGAACGGCGCAAGCTCTGGCGGACAATCGAATTTCACTCCCCGCTCTTTCCATTCACGGTATTTCACGTCAACATTGTCCGTCAAAAATACCAACTGTCTGGTCTTGCCGATCAGCGCATAGTCTTCCGAATCGGGCTTGGGAGCAACGAGCGATATCCTTGCCGTGCCGTCCGGCGGCGCAACCATTACCCAACGTCCAAATTCCGCTGACTCGTAATCCAGAGCCACGGCGAAACCAAGGCAGTCCACAAAAAACCGCCGGCTTCGTTCCTGATCACGTACAAACAGTGTTACTTGTTGCAGCAGAAGGTAGGGATCGCGACGATCTAGCCTGGTGGCAGGCTGGATATTCCACAGCGGTGAACGCGCTTCGCTCATCGCGCGATTATACTTCTGAACTTGCCGAGCTCACCAAACGAAGGCTCGCTTTCGGTACATGCGGCTTTTTTCTCGTATTCCATTCTATAATCTCCGACAACTATGCCGCTCGCTCCAGGCACTAAGCTCGGTCGCTATGAAATACTCTCTGCCCTAGGCACGGGTGGTATGGGCGGCCGCAACACCGCCATCGGCTTCAGTACTGTATGCTTTACTGCCGCTTCCGCCATACTCCTCCTTCCCAATCGCACGCGATTTCGTTGGCGCCTCTCGCGCCTTTTGCCACTAACGGACGGACCGACAGCTTTGATGTCGCTGGCGGTCCGATTTTTACACAATTCTCGGTGATTCAACAGGCTGCACCTCGCTCAGCGGCTAGATGCTGTGGACCCGAGGGTGGCTTTCGTGTTACTCATCAATATCACCGAACATCGCCAGTACTTAGGATGGTAACGACGAGAACCTATCTCGGACGGAACGTTTATGGATTGGCCGCTATTCTTTTTGGCATCATCACTCTGGTCTGGCATGACTTTAACAACTGGCAACAGATTCGCGCGCTTGGTAACGTTCCTCACCGCGAGATTCTCGTATACATTGCGGCTGCCATCGAGATCTTTGGGGGCCTGGCGATTCAATGGACGAGAACCGCGCGAGCCGGCGCACTCGCGCTAGGTTCCCTCTATCTTATATTTGCGTTGCTCTGGGTCCCACACATTGTGGCGGAACCACGCGTTTTTGATCGCTGGGGCAACTTTTTCGAACAAATTTTCATTGCTGTCGGGAGCGCTGATCGTTTATGGCTCGTTCAGCCCGGGCGGTTCGCAACGAGCAACCATGGTGGCTCGGCTCGGGTACATGTCCTTCGGAATCTGCGTTGTTTCCTTCATACTCGAACAACTCGTTTATCTTTCTGGGACCGCATCCTTCGTTCCCAAATGGATTCCTCCGGGACCAATGTTCTGGGCCATAGTCACCACCATGGCGTTTGCACTCGCCGCCATCGCTCTACTTTCCGGACGTTCGGCCCTTCTAGCCGCTCGCTGAACTACAGCGATGCTCAGCGGCTTCGGCCTGCTGGTATGGCTGCCCGCGCCTTTCGCCGATTTTCTCAGCCAAAAGCGTTCCACCTCGCTGCCTACTTGAGACCTTACCTCAATTTCAATGCACTCAATGGCTCACCTACGCCGATATTTCTTCTGGTGTAAGAAATTGGTCAGGTCATACTGCGCAGTACAGCGCACCATTCGTCGGATCGCTATCGGTTCGCTCGGCAACAGCTTTGACGATGCTCGTGACTACCGTATAAGACGCGTACTCACGGTCCGTCACGCTCGGAGCACCCAGGTTGTATTCAGGATCGGTGCAGATGCTCATCGACGAAAATTGGTTCTTCCCGTAAATCACTTCGTGCAGAGTCTTTGCAAGACCCGCCGCGCCGCCCCTGGTAAAGATCATATGGGCAACGGAATTCATCGCCACGTGCCCGTCGCCTCGCGCCTCTTTCCAGACCTATAAGATGGCTTGGTTCAGATCGTTTCTGGTCATAGTTACAATAGTTACAGCTTCCATTTGCAATCCTACTCCCTGTCGCTCCTGCGAAAGGACACTGCCCGCGCGGTACTTTCGGAAACCAAACGGCTAATTGCGCAACGTTCTCACCAATGCCAATCTGCGCAGTCCCGTAGCTTTACTATCCTGAGAGAAGGGCTTACCGGTTATGTTCGGGTTGCGACTTCTAAATCGGAAACAGACTCGGCGGATTGTCGGCTGCCGTCATGCACCCTCAACGGTCACAATGTCCGTCTTCGACGCCAGGTGCTTCAGTTGCCCTCACTCTGACCTTCAAAGCGCCTCAAGGCGTCTGCTAGACTGTTCGGCCATGGAAAACGTCGTAGTTCGAACTCTTTGCGTACTGCTATTCCTTGCGACCCGGCTAGCCGCCCAAGATGTCATCCCGCTCCAGACCGCCGCGCCGCCCGGTTCGACACCGGAGAACTATCCGGAGAAAGAGTACTTCTCGAGAGTCTGGAACACGGAAGTCGTCGCCAATGTGACCAAGCCGAGCCTGACAGTTTTCAAGCCTTCGCCGAAGTTGAGAAACGGGACCGCCGTGGTGATCTGCCCGGGCGGTGGCTTTATGGCCCTTTCCATCTCCAGCGAGGGCACCGATGTTGCCAAGTTCATGGCTGCGAGAGGCGTGACGGCTTTTGTGCTGAAGTACCGTCTCGCACACACCGGCGACGACGCTACGCAGGAATTTGTCGAAATGTTTGCTGACAAGCAAAAATTTCAAGAGATGGCAGCGAAGGTTGTTCCCTTGTCCATCGCCGATGGGTTGGCTGCGCTCACGTACGTTCGGCAGCACGCCTCGGAATGGGGCGTTTCCCCCCAGCGCGTCGGCATCATCGGCTTCTCCGCAGGTGGAACGGTAGCTGCCGGGGTCGCCTTCCATTACCGGCCTGAAGGCAGGCCCGCTTTCGTCGCCCCGATCTATGCGGCCGGGGCGAGGTTTAAGGATGATCCGGTTCCGGCGGATGCGCCACCGATGTTCGCTGTGGCTGCGACAGATGATCAACTAGGACTGGCGCCGCAAAGCGTGGCTTTGTACGAGCAGTGGACAGGCGCGAATAAATCGGCCGAATTGCACATGTATGCACAGGGTGGCCACGGCTTTGGAATGCGAAGGCAAAACCTGCCTACCGATCATTGGATCGACAGGTTTGTCGATTGGCTGGAGTTACAGGGTTGGTTGAGGAAGTGACGGCTGAGACTGGGTGGCGATTGCGGCTGGCCGAGTGCAACCGCGTGGGGCACTAAAATCAGTTCGATTGCCTGAAATCAGTTGCGATCTCCAAAACCGTGTAGGCCGCCACACTTCGCACATTGTGTGGGTGGCTCAGCGTTGTCCACGTGGTGCTTTACTGGCGGCAAAGCCTTCAGGTACGCGAATATAGCCTCAAGGTCTGCGTCGGTTAAATTGCGATAGAAGTGCCACGGCATTGCTGAAAATATAGGTCGAGCCCCCACTCTTCCTGTTTTCATTACTTTCAGGAATAGCTCCTCGTCGTAGTAACTAATGCCAGACGGGTCAGGAGTCAGGTTGGAGCTGGCGGCAGCCCGATCTCCGTGACGAAAAACCTTCCCGCCGGCAAAATCTAATCCACGAATAAAACCCTCTTCATTGGACGGCGTATGGCAAGTCTCGCAACCAGCAAGCCTTACTAGATGTGTTCCCCTCCTGACCATGCTCGATGATTTGGTAAGGCGGATCGAATCCATCGCGATCGTTGGTGGATGTTTTCCTGGCGCGTACTTCGCCATTTCAGGCAACTGATTTCTGACCGCTGGAATTGAGCGAAGATACCGCACGATGGAATGCACTTCGTCATCGCCTAAGCTGTGAAAATACCGCGAGGGCATTTCGGGATTCAACAATCTTCCGTTTTTCCCAATACCCTCCTTAACCGCTCTGACAATCTCCTCGTCACTCCACCGCCCGATGCCTGTAGCCACATCCGGGGTTATGTTGGGAGCAATTACTTGGTTTGGGCTGCCTTCGCCCGATAATACGCGTCCACTACCGACCCGCCCCGGAGGGATTGGCCAGCCCGGTTTTGAGAAATCACGCTCCGAATGGCACTCGAAGCAGATCGTCACGGATTCCACGAGGTACTTCCCCTGTTCCAGGCCATCAGGAACGATCGTCGACGCGATTAAAGCCTCCGCTGCGATGACAATCAAAAGAAAAGCGAGAATCCGTTTAACGTCCATTAGCTTTCTGGCAAACCTCCATGCATCTTGAGTGCGTTTTAGAGAGACGCTGACTCCTCGATTGTTGCTCAGAACGATGCAGCGGCGCGACCGCACTCATGATAGGTCACTGAGCATCAATTGTCGTACCGTTTCTAGATCTTCGGCGGCGGCGCTTGCCCGCCGCTCGGTCTTGAGCTGGCTATCGGCCGCCTTTGTGCGTTAACAATATAGCTGCCCAATCCCACCAACGCGCGGTTTTTCCCCTCCAGATTCAAGTGAACAGGACAAACCGATCGCCTGTACCTTGGCCGCATCTCAACCCGGTTGCTTCAGCGGCTTCTCTTCAATCCGCAAACCCTCGGGCCCGCCGAGCTCATGAAAACGAACCATCTTTGGCATGTGCGTCTATCCCCGGGGTGTTAGATGGACCATCCATCACTGAGCCTCAAGTAAAATGTCGGAATGTGAGCGGGCTGTGCGACCCTGTGCCCTATTCGGGTAGATGCGCCTCGCCCGTAATCGTCAGGTCCGTCTCAACAACCGGCGCGTCCGTTCCCGGTTGTCCTCCGCCGACTGAAAGCTTATAGGACCCCGGTGCGATGATGCGATCGCCTGCTTCGTTGACGTGACTCAGGTCACGCGGGTTCAGCGTCACGTCCACGTGTTTCGTTTCCCCGGCGCGGACGTGCACTCGTGTGAAGCCGCAAAGCGCGCGAATCGGCGCTCCGGGCAACTTGGGATACGTCAAGTAAAGCTCAACGACCTCGTCGCCATCGCGCGCGCTGGTGTTTTTCACAATTGCGCCCACATTCAACAGATCCCCAGCGTGCAAATTAGTTGTCGAGAGCTTCACGTTGCTGTATTCGAATTTCGCGTAGCTCAGTCCGTAACCGAACGGATATAGCGGCGCACCTTTGAAATAGCGGTACGTTCGGTTGGACATCGAGTAGTCCGCAAATGCGGGAAGCTGCGCCACTCCCGTATAGAACGTGACCGGCAAGCGGCCCGCTGGATTATTCACGCCCGCAAGCGTCTGCGCAATGGCCGCGCCGCCCTCCTCTCCGGAATACCACGCTTCCAGAATCGCGTTGGCGTGTTCCTTCACCCAGTTCACGCTGAGCGCGCTGCCATTCATTAGCACCACGACCAGCGGTTTGCCCGACGCAGCCAAGCTTTCCAGCAAATCCTGCTCGGGCTTCGGCAGGTCCAGGCTGGTGCGATCGCCGCCCTTGAAACCTTCCTCGCTCACCGGCATCTCTTCGCCTTCAAGTTCGCTGGTGATGCCGACCACCGCCACCACCACGTCAACATCCTTCGCCACGGCAAGCGCTTCCGGCGACGGACGCCGATCGATCTTGCTCCAAACCAACTGCCCCGGCTCTGTAGCGCCCTCCGCTCTTTGGTAATCGATTTTCAACGCGTATGTCTTACCTTGCTCAAGGTGCGCGGGCCCAACCTTCGTTTCCACGCCATTGGTGTGGTACGCCAGTATCACCGTTTTGCCATTCAGCGACACGCGAAAGAACCCATCGCCTTTAAATCCAAGATTGTAATCGCCCGTAGTGTGCGGCGCGAGCGTCGCTTCCCAACTCACAATAACCGAGTCACTCTTGGCAACTTCAGCTGGCAATGCGGTTGCCGCAACACCGATGCCCGGTTCCGTCCGGGTCGCCAGGGGTGACTGCTTCGTTGCCGACGACGAAAACGCGAATCTGTTCTTCATCGAGTAGTAGCTCGCATGCACGCCCGGCTTGCCGTCCGTGGTCAGCAGTTCGGCAGGAACAGGCGACACCTCCTTGCTCAAAAATTGTGTGCCCGCCACAAATCGTATCTGCGCCCCACGAAATTCTGCCCGCATCCCCTCCAACACAGAAACGGAATGCGTAGGAACCCCGTTGTAGTTGCCCAGCAAAACCGGCGTTTGATCGGCCAGCGGCCCAATCACGGCAATCTTCACGCCCGAAGTCCTTAGTGGAAGAACGCCATCATTCTTCAGCAGCACCATCGACTCATTGGCCAGTTTGCGAGCCAGCGCCCGATTCTGCGGCCCATCGAGCAGCGACTCATCGATCTTCGTGAACGGAACCATCTCCGGCGGGTCGAACATGCCCAGCTTCATGCGCGCCGTGAATAAGCGCTTCAGCGCCACATCGATTTCACTTTCCTTCAAATAGCCTTTCTTGACCGCATCGATATACGCGACGTAGTCGTGGTTGTCCGTAACCTTGTCAACGAAATCGATGCACTCATTGTCCATCCCCAGCTTCAGGCTGATCGCAGACGCTTCCGGTTGCGTCGGCCTATAGTGGTGGCCGTCGAATATGTTCTGCACCGCGCCGCAATCCGATACCACGTAACCCTGAAACTTCCACTTGTCCCGCAACTGGTCCACCAGCAAAAACTCGTTCGCGCAAGCCGGCTGGCCATTAATGCTGTTGTACGCGCACATCACCGACCCCGCTTTGCCTTCCGTCACTGTCGCGCGAAACGCCGGGAGGTACGTATCCTCTTCATCATGTTTACTCACTTTCACGTCGGCGGTGTGCCGCGTGGGCTCTGGCCCGCTGTGTACCGCGTAATGTTTGGGAGTCGCGATTGTGCGGTAGTAGCGCGGGTCGTCGCCCTGCATTCCAGTCACAAACGCCACGCCCAGGCGCGCGGTCAGAAACGGGTCTTCGCCATACGTTTCTTGGCCGCGCCCCCAGCGCGGATCACGA
>Ga0126369_10000301_pt1 | contig 31838 bp, 33 predicted proteins | sample PanSoiMetaPlot_1_FD_109646 | JGI IMG/M metagenome (GOLD analysis project Ga0126369, IMG submission 109646) | Tropical forest soil microbial communities from Panama - MetaG Plot_1 | ecosystem: Environmental > Terrestrial > Soil > Tropical forest > Bulk soil | place: Panama | collected 2016-02-17
CCGTGGCCAGGTGCCGTCGGCCGGCGTCGAGCAGCTCGGCGGTGATCTCCGCACGCGCGCGTTCGCGCGCGGTGCGCGGAACCGAGGGAGCCGCGATGGCCCGGCCGGGCGCCTGCTGATTCACCATGCCAGTATCGTGCCACAAATCAAGAGCGGAGTGAACAATTCAGAGCACTGCTCTTGACAACAGATCCCGGTGGTGTGAGGCTGAGGAGAGAGCGGTGCTCACTAATGTGCGGCGACGGCGAGGAGGCGCGGAGATGGAACAGAACGCGGGCGAGGCGGGCACCAACGCGCAGGAGCTGCATGTGGTGGTCGGCGCCGGGTCCATCGGAAGCGGCATCGCGCAGGCGCTGGCGGGGCAGGGCAAGCGGGTCCGCATCGTGACCCGCTCGGGGTCGGGCCCGGCGGCAGCGGAGCGGGTCGCGGCGGACGCCGCTGACGGCCGAGGGATGAGCGAGCTGAGCGCAGGCGCCGCCGCGATCTACAACTGCGCCAACCCGCCCTACCACCGCTGGCCGGAGCTGTGGCCGCCGATCGCGGCGTCGCTGCTGAAGGCGGCCGAGCAGAACGGGGCCGTGCTGGTGACGGTGTCCAATCTCTACGGCTACGGTCCGGCGCAGGGATCACTTGGAGTCCCCGGCTACGACGCCGCCCATCCGATGACCGAGGCGACGCCGCTCGCAGCGAGTGGGCGCAAGGGACGGGTCCGGGCCCAGATGTGGCGCGACGCGCTCGCCGCGCACCAGGCTGGCAAGGTCCGGGCCGTGGAGGTCCGGGCGTCGGATTACGTGGGGCCTGGCGCGTCGAGCGTCCTGGGTGAGCGGGTCGTGCCACGGATACTGCGCGGCAAGGCCGTGTCCGTGCTTGGCAGGCCGGACCGGCCGCACACCTGGACCTTCACCGGCGACGTGGTCACGCTGGCAATTCTTGCTGGACGCAACCCGGTGGCATGGGGCCGGGCCTGGCATGTGCCCTCCGCCGAGGCCAGGACGCAGCGCGAGGCGATCGACGAAATGGCCCGCGCGGCCGGCGTGCCGCCGGTGCCCGTGCGCGCCCTGCCGCGGCTCCTCCTCCGCGCGGCCGGCGTGGCTTCCCCGCTGATGCGGGAGCTCGCCGAGACGGACTACCAATTCCGCGAGGACTTCGTGCTCGACTCCTCCGCCGCGACGCAGGCGTTCGGGCTCACCGCGACGCCGTGGGATCAGGTGCTCCGCGAGGTGGTCGCTTCGTACCTAGCCGACTCGCCGGCCTCCGCGGGGACACGGTAGGTCATGATGGGCTGGTGCCGTCCCAGCCCGTCACCACGGCGTCTCCCGGCCCGCTCGCCCTGGTCGGCAGCGGCGAGTACCTGCCGGTCATGGCGGGAGTCGAGGCGATGTTGCTGGCCGGGCGGCCGCGCAGGTACGTGCAGCTTCCCACGGCGGCGGCGCCCGAAGGCGAGCGCAGCCTGCGCCGCTGGCTCGACCTCGGTGCCGCGCAGGCCGAGCGGCTCGGGGTCGAGCAGGTGCCCGTTGTCGTCAGGGACCGGGCCGAGGCCGACGAGCCCGGACTCGCCGCGCTGATCGCCGACGCCGGGCTGGTCTACCTCTCCGGGGGCAATCCCGGCTACCTAGCGCGGACCCTGCGCGGCACCCGGGTCTGGCAAGCCATACTCGCCGCCTGGCAGGCCGGCTCTGGGCTGGCGGGCTGCTCGGCGGGGGCCATGGCGCTGACCGGCTGGGTTCCGTCGATGCGCGACCTGCACGCCGAGCCTGACCCGGGCCTCGGTGTGCTGCCGCACCTGCGGGTGCTCCCGCACTTCGACAGGATGCTCAGCTGGCGTCCCGACATGTTGACCCAGGCGGAGCTGCAGTCGCCCGCGGGCACCACCGTGGTCGGCATCGATGAGGACACCGCGCTGGTGGACCTGACCGGGGTCGGCCACTCCTGGCAGGTGCACGGCAGGCAGCTGGCATGGACACTGGCCGATGGGGCGCGCACCGGCCATCCCGTCGGCACGACGCTGGCGACGCCGGGCGGGGCAGACTCAGCGGGGTAGCGATGAGAAGTTGGGATGGCCGCAATCGGCGATCAGTCCTTGCGGCCGGTCAGGGCCAGGCTGGCGCCGATGCCGATCATGACCAAGCCGCTCGCTCCGCCGATCCGCTCAATGCGCCGCGGCGAGCGGGCGAGCCAGTCCCTCGCCGATCCCGCCGCGAGCGCGTAGCTGCTGTCGCAGACCACCGCGATGGCCAGGAACACCGCGCCGAGGACCAGCATCTGCAGCGGAACTCCGCCTGCGGAGCGGTCCACGAACTGCGGCAGCACCGCCACGAAGAACACGATCGATTTGGGGTTGCTCACGCCGACGATGATGCCGTCGCCGATGATCCGGCCTAGCGGCTTGGGCGCCACCGCGCGGCCGAGTGAAGCGCTCAGTGAGCGCCGGTGCCTGATGGCCTGGACGCCGAGGTAGATCAGGTACGCGGCGCCGGCCAGCTTGATCACGGTGAACAGGGCGACGGATCGCTCGATCAGCGCGCCCACGCCGAACGCCACGCCGATGACCTGGCAGTACACCCCGATCTGCCCGCCGAGTGCGGTGCCTACGCCCGCCGCCCTGCCAAGCGTCAGCGAACGGCTGACCACGAACAGCACATTGGGCCCGGGGATGACGATCAGCACCAGCGCCAGCAGCGCGAATGCCGCAAGGTGGCTCGGCGTGGGCATGCCGCCAGCCTATCGGCGCCCGCCGGGCGAATGTCGACACCTTTATCGGCGGCGCGGTGGGCACAGGGGCATGCTGGCGCTGTGGGCGATGCGGACGAGGATGCGGTGACCGAGGTGATCGTTTGGGAGCGCGCATTGCTGCACCCGGACGTCCGCTCGTCGGCTGAGCAGCTTGACCGGCTGCTGGACCCGGACTTCAGGGAGATAGGCGCGTCCGGTCGGCTGTGGACCCGCGCCGAGACGATCGAAGCCCTGGCCGGAGGCGGGGAAGTCCGACGTGGCGAACCGATCGGCGATTCGGAGATGCAAGGCCGACGCCTGGCCAGTGACCTGGTACTGCTCACCTATGTGTCCCATGCCGCTGGACGGCGCGCCTGGCGGACCTCCTTGTGGCGGCGGTCCGGCAGCCAATGGCGGCTGCTGCACCATCAGGGCACGCTGTGTCCGTGACCGGGCACGGTGCCTGGGTACTTCAGGCCAGTTCCGGTGTTCAGGAGAACCACTTCCTCGGTGCCCATGAGCCATCCGGACTCGCGCAGCCGGCGGACTGCGGTAACTCCGGCTGCGCCCTCCGGGCAGATGAAGCAGCCTTCGTGGCGGGCGATCTCGCGCTGGTCCGCTAGCAGCGCCTCGTCATCAACCGCGACGGCGGTTCCCTCAGTCGCGTACAGCGCGTCAAGCACGAGGAAGTCACCGAGCGCCTTGGGCACGGTAATGCCGAAGGCCACCGTCCTGGCATCCGGCCACGGCTCGCTCTGCCTGGCCCGGGCGGCGAACGCCCGCGCGATCGGTGCACAGCCGCTCGCCTGAACCGCCACCAGCCTCGGCAGATCGCCGCCGATCCAGCCGAGCTCGCGGAGCTGGAGCAGCGCCAGGTAGATGCCGATGATCGCTACCCCGCCGCCGACCGGGCAGACGATCACGCCTGGCGGCCTCCAGCCGAGCTGCTCGGCGATCTCGAAGCCGATCGTCTTCTTCCCGTCCAGCCGGTAGGGCTCGCCCAGCGTGGATGCGTCCTGGAAGCCTGGCCGCCCCGGCAATTCCGCTGCCACCACCCGTGCCGCGTCGCCGATGTGCCCGCCGACGAGGCGGAGCTCGGCGCCGGCGGCGACGCACTCGGCGCGGGTGATCTCGGGCGAGCCGGTCGGCATCACGATCAGCGCCCGCAGCCCGGCGCGCGCGGCGTACGCCGCCCAGGCAGCGCCCGCGTTGCCGTTCGTGGGCATGGCGATCCCGGTCACGCCCAGCTCAGCCGCGCGGCTGACCCCGACTGCGGCCCCTCGCGCCTTGAAGGTGCCGGTGGGCAGCATGGCATCGTCTTTCATGACCAGACCGGGCACTCCGAGCGCCTTGCCGAGCTTGCGGAGGGGCAGCAGCGGCGTCATTCCCTCGCCCATGCTCACCACTCGCGACCGGTGGCCGACGGGCAGCAGCTCGTGGTAGCGCCAGAGCGTCGGGGGCCGGCCTGCGATCGCGGCGGGGCTAGCCAGTTCCGCGACTAGGTCGAGGTCATACCTGGTCAGGAGCGGTCCGCCGCAGGAGCACCGGCCCTGGACAATGGCAGCGTCCCGGCAAGCACCGCATTTGGAGCATTCCAGGTGCGACAGCGCCGAATACGGTGACTCAGGTGGCATGAATTTCCCCTCTAGCGCCATAAAGGACCTGTCGTTATGATCCGCTCAGGAACGGCCAGGGATGCGCCGCCGTGTGGAGGAGGTCACATGCGAGGTACTCGTGCACGTGGACCGCTATTCGCGGCCATACTTGCCGGCTTGCTGATCGCAGCTCCCGCCTGGGCTGCCGCTCCGGCCGCGGGATCGGTGACTCGGCCGGCCACGCAGGCGGCGGCTGCCGCCCTGCCTGCTCCGGTGCCATGCAACACATCGGCCGGCTCCTGCTGGAAGCCACCGCTCGTCTCGCGCTGGCAGTACCAGCTGCAGGGCTCGATCAACTCGGCCGGCCAGTGCATCTACCCGACGACCGGGTTCATCAACACCGCGATCACGGGCACCTCGTTCGCCACCGGGCAGCAGGTCGCGCCCACGGTGTTCGACATCGACATCTACCAGGACGGCAAGTGCTACACGCCGAACAACTACGGCGTCCTGAACGCGGCCGCCGTGAACGCGCTGCACGCACAGGGCGATAAGGTCATCGGCTACATCGACGCGGGGACCGCGGAGAACTGGCGTCCGGATTACCCGCAGTACCAGAGCTTCAATAACAGCTGCGGCGGCTGCTTGTTCGGCAAGCCGGTGGGCGGCTTCAGGAACGAGTTCTGGCTGAACATCAACACCAACGTGACGGGAACCAACCCGAACACTGGCCAGACCGAGACCGCGCAGCAGTTCATCCTTGATGAGCTGACGGCCCGGCTGGCGAAGGCCAAGTCGGCTGGAGTGGACGCGATCGAGTTCGACAACATCGACGCCTACCAGAACAAGACTGGCCTCAGCATCTCCGCAGCGACGCAGGAGCAGTTCGATGCCGCGATCGCGAACCTGGCGCACTCCAATGGCTTCAGCGTGGGGTTCAAGAACGACCTCGGCCAGGCCAGCGACCTGCAGCCATACTTCGACTTCGCCATTAACGAGCAGTGCTGGCAATACAACGAATGCAACTTCCCGGCGCCCGGGCTGCAGGCCTGGCCGTCGACCTACGGCAAGGCCGTGTTCAACGTCGAGTACAAGCTGGCGACATCAAAATTCTGCGCCCAGGCGAACTCGGCGAGCTACAACTTCAACTCGATTCTCAAGGACGTCAACCTCTACGACGTGCCGTACACCCCGTGCCGCTGACCTAACCGGCAGGCAGCACGGGCGCGTGCGCTTCGAGCAGGTCGTCGCACAGCGCCACGATCTGGTCGGTGGTCAGCGTGGCCGCCGCGTTCGGGTCGAGCAGTGCCGCCTGGTACACGTGATCGCGGCGCCCGGTGAGTGCGGCGTGCACGGTCAGCTCGATGACGTTGCAGAACGTCCGGTTCAGCGCGGCCAGCTGCACCGGTAGCGCGCCGACCGGCTTGGGCTGCGGGCCGCCCGGCCCCAGGTCGCATGGCACCTCCACGCAGGCGTCCGGCGGCAAGTTGTCGATCAGCGAGCCGTTGCGCACGTTGACGTAGATCTCCCGCTCGGTGCCTGTCAGCGCGGAGTGGATGAACTGCGACGCGAGCTCGCCGGTAGGCGCCAGGTCGAGCGGCTGTCCGGCGTCGAGCTGGCGGGTGAGTGCCTCCAGCTCGCGCAGGTTCTCCTCGCAGCGTTCCAGGTAGTCGCCGACGAAGATGCGGAACCTGTCCACCTCGCCGTCATGGCGCATGAACCACGGCACGTATTCCGCGGAGTGCTCACTCGACTCGGTCGGGAAGTACCCGAACCTGCGGAAGATCTCCACTCGCACCCTGCGCCTCAGCTCCGGGTCGGCCTCGATGACCTCGGCCAACCTGGGGTACAGCGACCTGCCCGCGTGCTCGAACCTCAGCACGAACGCCTGGTGGTTGAAGCCGGCCGTGAGGAAGCTGATCTCGGCGGCGTCGATGCCGACTAGACCGGCCAGGAACGCGTGCGTGTCGCGTACCGAGTGGCACAGGCCAAAGACCCGGTCGAAGCTCGTGCCCTGGTAGATCGCCCACGGCAGCATCGCCATCGGGTTGGTGTAGTTGAGCAGGTAGGCGTCGGGGCAGCGATCCAGCATGTCGCGCGCGATCGCGACGGCGACGGGAATCGTGCGCAGGCCGCGGAAGATGCCGCCGATGCCCAGCGTGTCGCCGATGGTCTGGCGCAGCCCGTACCTGGCCGGGATGTCGAAATCGAGCCTGGTCGCGGCGTATCCCCCGACCTGGATCTCGTTGATGACGAAGTCGGCTCCCGCCAGCGCCCGTGCCCGGTCGGAGGAGACTGTCACGACAGCGCGCGAGCCGGACTGAGCGGCGATCTGGCGCACCAGGCGCTCGGCGAAGTTAAGCCGATCGGCGCTGATGTCGTGCAGCACGAGGTGCAGGTCATGGTCCAGCTCCGGGAAGCCGCACAGGTCGGTCACCACGTTGCGGGTGAACTCGATGCTGCCTGCGCCAATGAAGACGATCGTGGTCATGCGGCCGGCCCCTTCCCTACGACCCCTTCAGCGCACAGAAGTGTTCCATTCGGCGCAGTTCCGTGCAAGAGTACGCAGTGTAATGAGTACGAACGCATATGACCTGTGTCAAGTGTGCTCAGATGAGCGAACGAATAAGCGGAGGAACCGATGAGAGCTGGTCTGCGCGCGGTCGCCGCGTGCGCTCTTGTGCTCGGGCTCGCGGCCTGCGGTTCTGGCAGCGGCGGTTCCGGCAACGGCAAGACGATCTCCATCTGGGAGGGGTACACCGGCGCCGAACAAACGGAGTTCAAGCACCTGGTCTCGGTCTACCAGACGCAACATCCCGGCACCACGATCTCGGTGCTGCAGGTCAACAACGACCTGTCGCTGCAGAAGGTGCTGACGGCCGTGCGCGGCGGGACACCGCCGGACATCGCCTACCTGTATGGCTCCTGGGCGCCAAACGTGGCGAAGATCCCGCAGGTCGTGAACCTGACCGGAGTGGTCAACCGCGCAGGGGTGAACTGGAGCGACTTCTGGACCGGCGAGCGCGATGTCGCGACGGTCAACGGCAAGGTCGTCGGCATCCCGGCACTCGTGGACAACCTCGCCGTGGTCTACAACAAGACGTTGTTCGCCAAGGCCGGGCTGGCCGCGCCCGGCCCGAACTGGACCTGGCCGCAGTTCATGGCGGACGCCCGCAAGCTGACCAACCCATCGATCAAGCAGTACGGCACGGCTTATGTGACGCCGGGGACCGAGGATACGGTCTGGCACTGGGAGGTCCTGCTGTGGGAGGCGGGCGGTTCGATCCTGAATTCTTCGAACACCAAGGCCGCGTTCGATTCCGCCGCGGGCCTGCGCGCGCTCAGCACCCTGGAGACCATGGCGGTTACCGATCACTCGATGTACCTCGATCCGACCGACTCGCCGTACGCCACCCTGTTCAATTCCGGCAGGATCGGCATGCTGGTGACCGGACCGTGGGACTTGTCGGGGTTCGGGCACGTGAAGTACGGCGTGCAGGTGATGCCTGCTTTCCCGGGAACCAACGGCGGGCACCAGACCATTTCCGGTCCCGACAACTGGGTGGTCTTCAACAACGGCGGCGCCCAGGTCAGCGCCGCGGAGAAGTTCCTGCTCTGGCTGACCGCGCCGGCGCAGGCGAAGGCGTTCTCGCTGGCCACCGGTGACCTGCCGATCCGAGCGTCCGTCGCCAATTCCGCTGGGTTCAACGCCCAGATGAACAGCGCCCTGCCGGGTGTCAGCACCTTCATTACCAACCTCGGCAACGTCCGACAGGCGCGCCCGCAGATCGCGACGTACCCGCAGATCTCCCAGGTGCTCGGCACCATGATCGTGTCGGTGCTGCTCGGCAAGTCGACGCCGAAGGCGGCTCTTGCCCAGGCCGCTGCTCAGGTCAACCACATTTTGGCGAACGGAGGCGCGGGTGGGTAAGCCGCGGCGGGCCGCCCGGGCGCGGGGCTGACGTGGCGGCAGGTTCGGTCGCCGCGCGGCGGCGGGGTTCGCGCGCGGGCGCGCGGACCCCGCTCCTCGGCCGGTCGGAGTCGATGCTCGGCTGGGCGTTCGTCACCCCGGCCGCGGTGATCATCTTGCTGTTCGGCGCGGTCCCCATCGTGTGGTCGCTGGTCATGTCGTTCCAGCGGAACAACCTGCTCTCACCGCACGCGCCGTTCATCGGCCTGAGCAACTACCGGCAGCTCGCGCACGATCCGGTCGTCATCCAGGCCACCGAGCACACGCTCGTCTACACCGCGTTGTTCGTGCCAGGCACCATGGCGATCGGCCTGTTCCTTGCCATCGCCATGAACCGCAAGCTGCGGTTCATGTGGTTCTACCGCACCGCCGCCTATGCGACCATGGCGATCTCCACCATCAGCGAGGCGCTGGTCTTCATCTGGCTCTTCGACCCGGCGTACGGCGTCGTCAACTACGCCTTCAGCGTCGCCGGCTTGCCGCAGCAACAGTTCCTGAATGACCCGTCCGAGGCGCTGTTCGTCATCGTGACGATGACGATCTGGGGCTGGTCCGGGTTCGCCGTGGTGATCTACCTAGCCGCGCTGCAGGGCATACCCAAGGAGCTGACCGAGGCCGCAGCCATCGACGGCGCTGGCCGCTGGGCGACGTTCCGCCGCATCACCTTGCCGCTGCTGAGCCCCGCGTCGTTGTTTCTTGTGGTCTGGCTCACCATCAACGCGCTGCAGTTGTTCGACGAGGTGTTCCTGTCCACCCAGGGCGGCCCGCTCGGCGCCACGACCGTGCTCGTCTACTACCTGTACGAGCAGGCGTTCACCACGAACTTCAGCTTCGGCTACGCGTCGGCGATCGCCTACCTCCTGTTCGTCGTCATCGTGATCGTGACCGCGATCCAGTTCCGCGTCGGCCGCAGGCTGACGTACTACCGGTCATGACCGCGTTGAAGGCGATCGCGATCCCGGGGCGGCTCCGGCGAGTGCGGCTGCCATTCAGCCCGTGGCACCTTGTCCTGATCCCGGCGACATTCGTGCTGATCTTCCCGTTCATCTGGATCATCGTGACCTCGGTGGAGACGTCGGACGAGGCGTTGCGATTCCCGCCGGACCTGGCGCCGAACGTGCTGCGGTTTGCCAACTACAGCGACGTGCTCGCCGCCGCGCCGTTCGGAAGATTCCTCCTGAACAGCGCGGTCGTGGCGCTCACCACGGTGATCAGCAACCTGGTGCTCTGCTCCGCCGCAGGGTACGCGTTCGCGCGGTTCAGGTTCCTCGGCCGGGGCTTGATGTTTGTCCTGATCATGACGACGCTCATGGTGCCATTCCAGGTGACGATGATCCCGCAGTTCATCATCACCAAATGGATCGGCGTGCACCTGCTGGCCGGGGCCGGGATCAATCACATCGGCGCGCTGATCGTGCCGAACGCCGCGACGGCGTTCGGGGTGTTCTTCCTGCGCCAGTTCTTCCGCACGCTGCCCATCGAGTACGAGGAGGCGGCCCGGGTGGACGGCGCGAGCAGGCTCACGGTGCTGCTGCGGATCGTGCTCCCGCTGTCCGCCCCTGCGCTGGCCACTCTGGCCGCGCTGACCTTCCTGGATTCGTGGAACAACTTCCTCTGGCCGCTGATCGCGATCACCTCGCCGAACGAGATGACCCTGCCGCTTGGCCTGGCGACCTTCCAAGGTGCGCACACCACCGAATGGAACTTGCTCATGGCCGGCAACATGATGAGCCTGGCCCCGATGCTCCTGGTCTTCCTGCTGGCACAGCGGTACTTCGTCCGCTCGGTAGCCGCGACCGGGCTTGCCGGGACATGACGACATGACGACAGGGGGAACCGTGACGGTGACCGAGGCCGAGATCGCCGCCCAGCCAGATTGCTGGCGCCGCGCCGTGGCGCTGCTGCCCGACGTGGCCGGCTTGCTGCCGTCGCAGGGCGAGCGGGTCGCCGTGGTCGGCTGCGGCACCTCATGGTTCATCGCCCAGTCCTACGCGGCGGCGAGGGAGGCGGCCGGGCATGGTGAGACCGATGCGTTCGCTGCCTCGGAAATGCCGCTCGGTCGGCGGTACGACCGGGTAGTCGCCCTGACCAGGTCGGGCACGACGACGGAGATCCTCAGGCTGCTGGCCTCAGTTCCCTCGCCGACCGTCGTGATCACCGCTGACCCCGACGCGCCCGTGGCCGCGGTCGCGGGCTCGGTCATCGCTCTCGACTTCGCCGACGAGCGCTCGGTCGTGCAGACCAGATTCGCGACCACCGAACTCGCGCTGCTGCTCGCGCACCTGGGCGCGGACCTTGAGTCGTCAGCGGCGGAGGCGGAGCGGGTGCTCGCCGGCTCGGTTCCCGCGGCGCTCACCAGCGGCAAGCAGTTCACGTTCCTCGGCACCGGCTGGACCTGCGGCCTGGCCGCCGAGGCGGCGCTGAAGCTGCGCGAGGCGGCCGGGATGTGGACCGAGGCGTACCCGGCCATGGAGTTCCGGCATGGCCCCATCGCCGTGACCGGCCCCGGCAGCGTGGTCTGGATGCTCGGGTCGGTGCCTGATGGCATAGCGGACCAGGTCGAGGCGGCAGGCGGCCTGGCGTGGTGGTCGGACCGGCCGCCACTGGCAGAGGTCGTCCTGGTGCAGCTGGTCGCGGTTGCGCTCGCCAAGGCCGCGGGGCTGAACCCGGACCGGCCGCGCAACCTCACCAGGTCCGTCATCTTGGAACCGTCATGATCCTGGTCGTCGCGCTGAACCCGGCGCTCGACATCACCCACCAGGTGGCCGGCGCCGACTGGGCGGGGGTGAACCGACCGTTCGCGGTATCGGCCAGGGCGGGGGGCAAGGGCCTGAATGTGGCCAGGGCGCTGCACGCGCTGGGCCAGGACGTGACGTTGGCCGGCCTGGCCGGAGGCCCGTCGGGCGAGGCGCTGCTGGCCGGCCTGGAAGGAACCGGAATCGAGACCGCCCTGACCCCGATCGTGGGCGACACCAGGCGGACGTTCGCCGTCGTCGACACCGTGCGGGGCCGGACCGCGCTATTCAACGAGCCTGGACCGGTGATCAGCGGCGAGGAGTACCGCAGGTTCTGCGTTCTCTATGCGGACCGGCTGGCCTACGCCGCGGCCGTCGTGCTGTCCGGAAGCCTGCCAGGCGGCGTTCCCGCTGATGCCTACGCTGGCCTGATCGCAGCGGCGGCCGCGGCGGGCGTGCCTGCCGTGCTCGACACCAGCGGGATCGCGCTGAGCCTGGGCGCGGCGGCGGGTCCCACGCTAGTCAAGCCGAACCTGGCCGAGCTGGCGACTGCGGCCGGTCGGAGCCTGGGCAGCGACGAGCAGCCGGACCTGGCGGCCGTGGACCAGGCAGCGCGCTCGCTGACGGCCGGCGCGAGTACGGCTGTGGTCTCGCTCGGCGCGCATGGCGCGGTGGCAGCCGGTCCGGACGGGAGCTGGCGCGGCAGGCCGCCTGCACCGGTGACGGGCAACCCGACCGGGGCCGGGGACGCGCTCGTGGCGGGCCTGGCCGCCGGGATCGTCCTGCGCAGGCCGTGGCCCGACCTGCTGCGGCACGCCGTCGCGCTGGGCACAGCGGCGGCGGGTGCGGCCGTAGCCGGTGAGGTCAGCATGCCCGAGTACGAACGCCTGGTGCCGCAGGTCCGGCTGGACCGGCTGGCGCCTGCCGCAGGGTCGGCCCGCAGCCGCGAAGCGGAGCCCGTCTGATGACGCTGGCGGCGAGCGCGGAGATCATCGCGGCCCGGTCCGGGCGCGGCGTCGCGGCATTCAACCTGATCGGCATTGAGCACGCGGAAGGGATTGTGGCCGGCGCGGAGCGGGCCGGGTCGCCGGTCATGCTGGCGATCAGCGAGAACTGCGTGGCCTACCACGGAGCGCTCGAGCCGGTCGGCCGGGCCGCCCTGGCCATCGCAGCCACGGCGGCGGTGCCCGTTGCCGTGCACCTGGACCACGCCACGAGCACCGAGCTGGTGCGAGGCGCGGCGCGGCTGGGCATCCGGTCGGTCATGTTCGACGCCTCCGCTCTCGATTACGGTGCCAACGTGGCGGCGACCGCCGCGCTGGCCGCGTGGTGCCGCGAGCGCGGCATCTGGGCCGAGGCCGAACTCGGCGAGATCGGCGGCAAGGACGGGGTGCACGCGCCTGGGGCGCGGACCAGCCCGGCCGAGGCCGCCGCTTACGTCGCCGCGACCGGGGTAGACGCGCTCGCCGTCGCGGTGGGCAGCTCGCACGCGATGCTGTCCCGGGATGCGGTGCTTGACCTCGAGCTGATTGGCCAGATCAGGGCCGCCGTTCCGGCCCGGGTCCCGCTCGTGCTGCACGGCTCGTCCGGGGTGCCCGAGGAGTCGCTGGCCGCGGCCGTTCGCGCGGGCATGGCGAAGATCAACATTGCGACGCAGCTGAACAAGGTGTTCACGGCGGCGGCGCGGGATCGGCTTGATGCCGACCCGCGCGTCGTCGACCCGCGCAAGTACCTGGCGGCAGCCAGGGACGCGCTGGCCGCCGAGGTGGCCCGGCTGCTCGGCGTCCTCGGCTGGGAACGGGGTGACGATGAGCCGGTACCGGCGCTGGAACGATCTGCTTGAACTGCTCGCCGAGCAGGGCACGCTCGACGTGGAACACGCGGCGAAGGCGCTCGGGGTGTCGGAGGCGACTGTCCGGCGAGACCTCGAGGACCTGGCCCGGCAGCAGATGCTCACCAGGATCCGGGGCGGCGCGGTCGCCCGAGCCGTCACCTACGACCTGCCGCTGCGGTACAAAAGCGAGCGGCATCCTACGGAGAAGCAGCGCATCGCGGCGGTGGCCGCCGCGATGATCAGGCCGGGCCAGATCGTGGGCCTCAACGGCGGCACCACCACCACGGAGGTGGCCAGGGCGCTCGCCATCCGGCCTGACCTGCAGTCCGGCGGGCCGCTGGCGCCCGCGTTCACCGTGGTGACCAACGCGCTGAACATCGCCACGGAACTGGCCGTCAGGCAGCACATCAAGCTCGTCACGACCGGAGGGGTGGCCAGGCCGCAATCGTATGAGCTAACCGGGCCGCTGGCGGCCGGCGTGCTCGACCAGGTGGCGCTCGACGTGGTGATACTCGGCGTGGACGGGATCGACGGGCAGGCTGGGGCGACGGCGCACCACGAAGGGGAGGCGGCCGTCAACCGCCTGATGACGCAGCGGGCGGGCCGGGTGATCGTGGCCGCCGACAGCTCCAAGGCCGGCCGCCGGGCGTTCGCCCGGATCTGCTCGGCCGCCGAGGTGGACGTGCTCGTGACCGATGCCGGGATCGGATCCGCGGAGTCTGCCGCCCTCGCCGAGGCCGGGGTGGCCGTTGTCCTCGCGTGATCTGGACCTCGTCGTGGTGGGCGACTGCAACCCCGACGTGATCATCGCGGACGCCGACCTGGCGCCGGAATTTGGCCAGCGAGAGCGCTTGGTCGACACGATGTCGCTGGCGATCGGCGGGTCGGCGGCGATTACCGCAGTGGCAGCCGCGCGGCTCGGCCTGCGGGTCGCGCTGGTCGCGGCGGTCGGCGATGACCCGGCTGGCGACCTCATGCTGGCGCTGCTGCGGCGGGAGGGAGTAGACGTCGGGGCCGTGGCGATCCGGCCGGGGCAGGCCACCGGCATGACGGCGGTTCTGTCTCGCAGTGCCGACCGGGCGATCCTGACCGCGCTCGGTGCGATCGGCACGCTGGCCGCCGCCGACATCCCGGCGGACCTGCTCGGCCGGGCCAGGCACTTGCACGTGAGCTCGTACTTCCTGCTCAAGTCCGCGCTCGGGCCCGGGCTGGCCGCGCTCATGGCGACCGCGCGGGAGCAAGGGCTCCGCACCTCCCTGGATACCAACGACGACCCGGCGGGGCTGTGGGGCGGCGAGGCGCTTCGGGCGGTGATCGCGCGGGCGGACGTGTTCTTGCCGAACCAGGCCGAGGCGCTGGCGATCGCCGGGGCGCCGGACCTGTCCGCCGCGGCCAGCCTGCTGAACCAGGCGGGCGGAGCCGTCGTGGTCAAGCTGGGCGCGCGCGGGGCGCTGTGCGTCCCGGCGCGGTGCCCGCCTGATCTGCGGGATCCAGGTTCCGGCCTGGCGGCCGCCGAGCCCGTGCGCGTCTGGTTGCCGCCAATGGTGCCGACCGACACGACCGGGGCCGGCGACTGCTTCAATGCCGGGCTGATCGCCGGACTGCTGGGCGGGCTCGACTTGGCCGGGGCCGCCGCCCTCGGCTGTGCGGTCGGCGCGCTGTCTACCCAAGGGTTCGGCGGGACCGGCGCCCGTACCGATATGGCGGCTGCGGCGCGCCTTGCCGAGAGCGCCACCGCGATCCGCTGCGACGCCTGACGAGGCAGGTGCCCGGCGGGATCAGTGCATGTGCATCGGAGTCAGCACGGCGTTGATGATGTACACGGTGGCATTAGCGGTCGCGATGTTGCCGCAGATGACATCGGCCTTGTTCACCTCATAGACGGCGCCCATCTTGGAGAGGGTGACTGGCTCGCCTTGCATGGTCGTCACTGTCTTGCCGGCGGTCAGCTCGGCGGGCGTGACGCGGCCGGCCACCACGTGGTACTTGAGGATCACGGCCAGTTCCTTGGGGTTCTCCAGCATGGTCATCGCAGTGCCGTGAAGCTTGGCGAACGCGCTGTTTTCTGGCGCGAACACGGTGATGCCGCGCGCGGAGTTGAGCTCGGTGGTCAGGCCGGCCTTCTTCGCCTCGGCGGCGAAGGTGGTGAGCAGGGGGTTGTGCGCGGCGGCGGTGACGACCGGGTCCATCGCCATGCCGTGCAGGCTGCCCATGCCTGCGGCGGGGATCATGCCGCAGTCCGATCCGAACGGCGTGGCGGCCGTATGCGTCATGTGCTCATGGTGGGACATGGGGCGGTGGGACGGGCCCTGCGCGGTGGTTCCCGCGCTCGCGCCGCAGCCGGCCGCGGTCAGGCAAAGCGCGGACACTGCGCTTCCTACCGCCAACGCGCCCGAGGAACTATGACGAGTCGTTCTTATTGCTAGCATGCCTGCCCTCCGATATCGGGTGCTGGTCCGTCTAGTTACTCGCCGCCGCGCGGCCCCTGGATTGCCGCGGCGACCAAGCGGTGCCGGCGTCGGCGGCGAATACCAGACGTGGGGATCAGCGACTCCCGCACCGCTCCCGGGCGCCGGCGGCAGGTCGGCGCTGCCGTGGGGGAGACGAGGGACGGCAGCCTGGAAGGGCTGCTGAACCAGGTGTCGCGCGGAGATCAAGCGGCATTCGAGGCAGTATGCGCTCGGACCGGCCCGGTCGTGTTCGGCGTAGTCCGCGCCGTGGTGCGGGATCCGTTCCAGACCGAGGAGGTCGCCCAGGAGGTCCTGCTCGAGGTGTGGCGTGCGGCGTCGCGGTTCGAGTCAGGCAAGGGAAGCGCGCTGGCCTGGGTGACCACGATCGCGCACCGCAGGGCGATCGACCGGGTCCGCGCGGAGCAGCGCGCCGCGAACCGCCAGATTCGGGCCGCCTCGCACGCGATCGCCTATGACGATGTCGTCGAGGCGGTGCAGGCAAGGCTCGACCGGGAGCGAGTGCAGCGGTGCCTGCGCTGCCTGACGAGGCTGCAACGCGAGTCGGTGACCCTGGCCTACTACGGCGGCTACACCTTCCGCGAGGTCGCGAGGCTGCTGGGCGTGCCAGAGGGCACCGTCAAGACCCGGATGCGCGACGGGTTGATCCGGCTACGGGACTGTCTGGGGGGCGAGTGATGAGGTGGCGACGGCGAGCCAGGCCACACAACCCGCACACACTGGCTGGCGCATATGCGCTGGACGCGGTGACGGCGACCGACCGGATGCGGTTCGAGCGGCACCTGGCCCGGTGCCAGGCCTGTGCGAGCGAGTTGCGCGAGCTCACTGAGGCAACCGCTGGCCTGGCGGGAGCGGTGGCGGCGGAGCCACCCGCCGACCTCATCCAGCGGATCATCGCGGTATCGGCGCGGACCAGGCAGCTTCCGCCTCATGTCGGCCAGGAGCGGCGGTGGCCGGTGCGCCGACACTTGCCCGCACCGGGTACGCGGCGGGTTCGACTGGTGACACGGCGCGCCGTCGGCGCGTTTGCCGGGGCGACATTCGTTGCCGCCTCGGTCGTCTCCGGCGGCGTCGCGCTGAACGCCGAGCGCGACCTTGGTGTCGCCCAGTGGCGAGATCATGCGATCGTCCAGGTGTTCACCGCCCCTGACGCGGTCCTGCTCACGTCGCAGGTCAGGGTGGGCGGCACGGCGACGGTGGTGATGAGCCGGCGTGACCGCGCTCTCGTCTTCATGACGGCCGGCCTGCCGGCGCTGACCGGAGCTCGCTGCTACCAGCTCTGGCTGATGGGTCCGCGCGGCGACCGGTCGGCAGGGCTGTTGCCGCCGCCACGCAACGGGATGACGAGCCCGGTCTTCGCCCGGGGGCTCTCCCCAGGTGACTGGGTAGGCCTGACGGTCGAGCCCGCGGGCGGGGCTGGCACCCCCTCCACGCCGATTCTCATGCTCAAGCTCGCGGCCTGACTGCCGCGCGGTGCTGATCGGGCGCGCCTCCGGCACGGTGCTAATGTTGCGCGCCTCCGGCACGGTGCTAGTCTTGCGCGCCTCCGGCACGGTGCTAGTCTTGCGCGCCTCCGGCACGACGCAACTGGTCGGCCGCGGCAAGCGGGTCCACCGGGTCGAAGAAGACTCCGGCGCCGAGCTCGGCCGCGGCGAGGTGCCTGATGATCCCCGGCCCGCGGAGCACCGGCGCCAGGTGGGCATGCAGGTGGGCGGTGGGCCACGGCGCCCCGTCGGCCGGTCGCTGGTGGAACCAGAGCATGTACGGCTCGCCCGCGCCGAGCGTCTGTTCCATCCGCCGCAGGCTCGCCACGAGCAGGCTGGCGAGCTCGCTGCGGGACTGCTCGCCGGCGCCCGGCAAATCGGCGACATGGTCGAGCGGGAACAGCACCATCTCGTACGGCCAGGACGGCGCCCAGGGCACCATCGCCAGCCAGCCGCCGCTGCGGCCAACGACAAGTCGGGCGTCCCGGGTACGGCACAGTGCGCAGTCCGCGGCCGCCAGCTCGGCTCGCGGAATCGGGGGGATCGCGCCGAAGCCGAGGATCTGGCTGTGCGGATGCTCGATGGTCGCTCCGATTGCCCTGCCTCGGTTCTCGAAGACGAACACGTAGCCGACGTCGTCCCGGGCGCCCAGCGCGGCCGTTCGATCCGACCACAGTTCCACCACCGGTGCGGTGCCATGCTCGCCGAGGGTCGCGAACGAGGCGTGATGGTCAGGGCTGTGCACGACCACCTCGTGCCTGTCGTCGGTCAGGCCTGGCCAGCGGTTGGTGAACCACAGCAGGTCGTAGGGCTCGGGCGCCTCAAGCCCGCCCGGGCAGAAGGGGCAGCCGCCGGGCAGGTTCGGCCGGTCCTGGCGCCACGGGGTGACGATGACCAGGGTGCCCGTCAGGGGGTCGACGCGCAGGCCGGGTTCAGTCACTGGCGATCACGCTGCGACCGTAGCGCGGTCAGATCAGCGAGATGACGGTGAGCCAGTAGTAGACCACGTAGGCGCCGGCCAGCCAGAGCACGACCGCGCTTGCCCATTCCGCGTACCGGCTGGCCCTGGTCGCGCGCCGGGCCGCCCCGCTGCCAACCCAGGCCGTGGTCAGCGTCACCCCGGTCACGACGATGCCCATGCCTAGTCCAAACAGCGCGAACTGGCCGAGCGCCGCGGCGATCCCGTGATCTTGCAGCGAGGTGCCCACCACGGCGAGGAAGACCGGGAGCGTGCAGCCAAGCGAGGCGAGCCCGTAGGCGACGCCGTAGGTCGCGTAGCCGGCCACGCCGCGGACCCGGGTGGCTGCGGCAAGCCGCTGCGCGACACGGGGCGCGGCCGGCAGCCGAACCTGCCCGCCCGCCGCGATGAGGCCGCCGAGCAGGATCAAGCCGGCGCCGACGGCGGTGCCGACCCAGGGCAGCGAGGACGCCAGCGCCGTAGCGGCCGCGCCGGCGAGGATCCCGGCGAGCCCGAAGAGCAGCGCGAAGCTCGTCGTCATGGTGGCGCTCACGCCGAGCGCGCGGCGCAGCCTGGCCCAGCCCGGGCGCGTGTTCTGCTGGTCGCTGAGGTAGTACCCGGCATATGCCGGAAGCAGCACGAAGCCGCAGGGATTGACCGAGGCGACCATGCCCGCCAGGACCGCGTATCCGAGCGGCGCGTGGGTGCCGAGCGCATAGAAGAGCCCGGCCAGGTGCGCGGACACGAACTCGACGGCGGTGAGCGGGCCGAAGGATGCAGAGAAGCGCAGGCCCGCTGCGACGGCGACGGCAAGCACGCACGCGGTCACCGCCGCGGCTAGCCAGGTCCGCCTTGTCCAGCGCCGGGCCTCGGCCGGTGCCTGCTCGGTTATCACGGTGGTCCTATCGCAGCAGCGGCGTCAGGGTGGCCAGCAGTTGGGGGCCGACGGCCACCACGGGCCCTCCCTGGCTCACCACCGGCCCCGGTGTGGCGCCCCAATGCGCATGCGGCCCGAACAACATGTAGTAGTCCCAGGTCGGTCCGCCCGCATGCGTCACGTGCGCGGAGAACCACTGGCTGGACAGGGCTGAGCCGTCCCATAGATCGATGACCCGGCGGTCTGGCAGCACCGACGTGTTCACCGACTGCCGCGTTCCGGCCACGAATGGCACCCACACCACGAACACGGCAAGGTTCGGACTCGCCGACCTGGCCAAGATGTTGCTTTGCACCCAACTGGCGCCCGCGAGGCAAGTCGGTCAAGTGGGGGACAGGATCAGCACCAGGCGTGCCTTGCCGTCGGCGCGGTTGAACATGGTCCGCAGCGTGCTGATCTGGCTCAGGGCCACGACGCGACCGTTGCCTGCCGCATGCGAGGAGGCCGTGCACCCGGCCGTGACGGCTGCCAGGAGCGCGGCGGCAAGCGCCACGATTGGCAGCCGCCAGCGCCGCAGGGTCGGCCTTGCACCCATGCCTAGTTCCTTCAGCATCTCCTTCAGCATGGCACCGCTGCTGCGGCGGCTGCGAGTGTTTTTCGCCCGCGGCGGACGATGTGGTCCGGAGCCAGGCTCCCTACTATTGCTCGGGAAGGGCCAGCCGCCGAACGTGGGAAGGAGCACGATGGCTGAGGATCTGATCGCGGAGTTCTTCGGCCGGCTCGCCGACCAGGGCCAGGTCCCCACCTTCGCCGGCGAGTCCGCAACGATTCGCTTTGACATCGGCGACGGCGAGGTCGAGCACTGGCACGTGATCGTCCGGAAGGGGAATGTCACGGTCAGTCGGCAGCACAAGTCGGCCGACGCAGTCGTGCGCATCAAACGGCCCGAGGTCGAGGCGATGGTCACCGGCCGGCTGAATGCGCAGACGGCCCTGCTCCGCGGCGCGGTTGCCTGCGAGGGCAGCCTGGCCGCACTGATGATGTTCCAGCGCTGCCTACCGGGCCCGCCCGGGTCGACCGGCCGGGTGGCGCCGATCAGCTCGGCGACGGTGATGAGCTGGCGGAGGCCCTGATGAGTGCGAGTACTGAGCTTGTGCAGATCCTCGAAGGCAACACGTTCGTGGTCAGCGACAGCGGCGGGGACATTGAGGCCTCGCCGACCGACCCGACGGGCCTGTTCTCCTTTGATACCCGGTTCCTCTCGCACTGGGTGCTCACCGTGGACGGCCAGCGGCTGAGCCCGCTGTCGACCGACGACCTGCACTATTACCAGGCGCGGTTCTTCCTCGTGCCGGGTAGCGGCACCGTCTACGTGGATTCCCAGCTTTCGGTGATCCGGCTGCGGGAAGTTGCGAACGGCTTCCATGAGGAACTCCGGGTACTCAACCACCAGAACGAAGCGGTGCGGCTAGAAATCCGGATCGAGGCGGCCAGCGACTTTGCCGACTTGTTCGAGGTCAAGGATGCCCTGGCGAAGAAGGGCGAGTACCAGTCAGAGCCGTCACCCGGGAGCCTGGTGCTCAGGTACCGGCGCGAGACCTACATGCGCGAGACCGCCATTTCGTCGACGGCGCCTGCGGTTTTCGACGAGAGCGGGCTGACCTTCCAGGTCACAGTGCCACCGCACGGGGAATGGAAGACAGAGCTGCACGTGGTGACCGTGGTGGGAATCGTCGACGGCTCGCAGCGCGGCGCGGCACGGTCACGCGGGCAGCGCAGGGTCCGCCGAGACATGGCCCGCGGGCTCGAGAAATGGCTGCAGCGCGCACCCCGCCTGGAGTGCGACTGGGAGCCGCTGGCCGCCATCTACCATCGCTGCCTGACCGACCTCGCGGCGCTGCGCTTCTCGACGCTCACCATGCCGAACCGCGCGCTGCCCGCGGCCGGGCTGCCGTGGTTCATGACCATCTTCGGCCGGGACAGCATCCTCACCAGCCTTCAGGCGCTCCCGTTCAACTCCGAGCTGGCGGCCACTACGCTGCTGGCGCTCGCCGAGCGGCAAGGAACCCGGACCGACGACTTCCGCGAGGAGGATCCCGGCCGGATCCTGCATGAGCTGCGGTACGGGGAACTCACCGCGTTCGAGGAGCGACCGCACTCGCCGTATTACGGCAGCGCCGACGCGACGCCTCTCTGGGTGATCCTGCTCGACGAGTACGAGCGGTGGACTGGTGACGTCAGGCTGGTGCGGCACTTGGAGCACGCCGCCTGCGCCGCGCTCGACTGGATCGACAAGTACGCGGACCTGCAGGGCAACGGCTACATCGCCTACCAGCGCCGCAATCCGGAGACCGGGCTCGAGAACCAGTGCTGGAAGGATTCCTGGGATTCGATCTCCTACCGTAATGGCGATCTGCCGGGTTTCCCGCGCGCCACATGCGAGCTGCAGGGGTATGCCTACGACGCCAAGGTTCGCGGTGCCAGGCTGGCCCGGGAGGTATGGCGCGATATGGCGCTGGCCGACCGGCTTGAGAAGGAGGCAGCGGAGCTGAAGCGGCGCTTCAACCGCGACTTCTGGATCGACGATGGCGAGTACTTCGCAGTCGCGCTCGACACCGACGGTCGCCGGGTGGATTCGCTCACATCCAACATCGGGCACCTGCTATGGAGCGGGATCGTCGACAAGGCGAAGGCTCGCGCCGTCGCGCGGCACTTGCTCGGCCCGCGGATGTTCAGCGGGTGGGGTGTGCGCACGATGGCTGAGGGCGACGCACGCTACAACCCGATCGGCTACCACGTCGGCACCGTGTGGCCATTCGACAACTCGTTCATCGCCTGGGGACTGCGGCGCTACGGGTTCAAGGAGGAGGCCGCGTGCATCGCGGCCGGGATCCTCCAGGCCGCGGATATCTTCGCCGGCCGGCTTCCCGAGGCGTTTGGCGGCTACCCGAGGAGCGCGACGCGCTACCCGGTGCAGTATCCGACGGCATGCAGCCCGCAGGCCTGGTCGACGGGCGCGCCATTGCTGCTGCTGCGCGTGATCCTGGGACTGGAGCCCCATCACGAGCACCTCATCGTGGACCCGGCAATGCCCAAGTGGATCGGCCATCTCGCGCTGCTCGACATGCCGGGCCGCTGGCGTCGGATGGACGCTTACGGGCGGGGCCGCGTGGACACCGATCGCGCGACGCAGCGCTGAGCCGCAACTGCCGCGCGCCGTCCGGACCGCCGCATCTCAGCAGTTCGCCCGCTGCGGGTGAAGAAGGCCCCGCATGGCACGGGGAAGCATGGCCGCATGACCAGACAACGGCGGTACCAGGTGATCGTGGGCGGCCTGGCAGTTGCCGGTGCGGCGCTGCTCGCCGCATGCAGCTCGAGCTCCAGCAGCACAACGAGCGCTGCGGCGCCGACTCATACCAGCACGACCCACGCCGGATCTCCGGCCTCGAGCAGCAAGGCGGCATGCCAGCACATCACCTCACTGCGCAAGTCGCTGGAGAGCCTCACCCACACCAGCGTGAGTCCGACCACAGCCAGCACGATCACGACTGACCTGACGAACATCCAGACCCAGCTCGCCGCGCTCAAGAGCATGCCTGCGGGCGGCGCATTCGCCGCCCAGGCGAGCCAGCTCACCGCGACCGTGAACCAGATCAAGAAGGCCGCCGGGCAGCTGACAAGCAATCCGTCGGCGGCGGTGCAGTCGCTGACCAAGGAGCTCAACAAGCTGAAGACGACGGCGCCGACGATGATCTCCGACATGAAGGCGGCCTGCCCGTAGGGCAGCCGAGCGTGGCTTTGGTCACCGATGGCGGGTAAGGAGGCCAGGTATACGCCTGGGCAGGTGGCCGGCGGGGTGCTGGACCCTGACCTGGGCCGATTGTCCCTGGCGGAGCGGGTGGCCCGCGGCAAGGCGGCTCGTACGGCTGTGCCGAGGGAGAGCCACGCGATGTTCGACCCGTCGGCCGACCGGCCGGACCCGGTCGTGCTGCTGGAGCGGCAGGCTGAATCGCGAGTACCGGACCTGGTGCCGATCCGCTATGGCCGCATGCTCGTCTCGCCGTTCGCCTACTTCCGAGGGGCGGCCTTGCCGATGGCAAGTGACCTGGCCAGCCTGCCGTGCACCGGGCTCGTCGTGCAGGCCTGCGGTGACGCTCACCTGTCGAACTTCGGGATCTTCGCCTCCCCCGAGCGGAAGTTCCTCTTCGACGTCAACGATTTCGATGAGACCCTGCCAGGTCCATGGGAATGGGATGTCAAGCGGCTGGCGGCCAGCCTTGAGGTCGCCGCCCGCGGCAATGGTTTCTCCCGCAAGCAGCGCCGCCGGATCGTGACGGCGAGCATCTGCTGCTATAGACGCACGATTCGGACGTTCGCCGGCATGAACAATATTGACGTCTGGTACGCGCGTGTGGACCTGGACCTAGTGGAGCAGATGTTCTCGCCCAGGATGGCGGCGAAAGACCGCAAGGTGGTGGCGAAGAACCTGGCCAAGGCGCGGACCCGGGACAGCATGCAGGCCTTCAGCAAGCTGTGCGGGGAGATCAACGGGCAAACCCGGATCATTGCCGACCCCCCGCTGGTCATGCCGGTGTCCCACCTAGGCCCCGAAGAGCGGGACGAGCTGGGCTTCGAGGCCCAGCTGGACAGCATGCTGGCGAATTACGGCAGGACACTAAATGGTGCATACCGGGTCTTGTTCCGTCGCTACCAGCTTGTCGACCTTGCCCGGAAGGTCGTGGGGGTCGGCAGCGTCGGCACCCGCTGCTGGATCTTCCTGTTCACCGCCCGGGATGGTGCAGAGCCGCTCCTCTTGCAGGTAAAGGAGGCGCAGCCGTCGGTGCTCGCCGCGTACACGGGCCCGAGCAAGTACGCCAGCCAGGGCCAGCGGGTCGTCGAGGGCCAGTGGCTGATCCAGCCGGTCAGCGACATCTTCCTGGGCTGGCAGCGAAGCGAGCGGGCGCGCGACGGGAAGACGCACGACTTCTATGTCCGCCAGTTGCGCGACTGGAAGTTCTCTCTCGATATCGACCGCATGCGTCCGTCGGGCATGCAGATCTACGGTGAGCTGTGCGCGTGGACGCTAGCCCGGTCGCACGCCCGGTCCGGTGACGCCGTGGCCATCGCGGCCTATCTCGGCAGCTCTGACGCCTTCGACCAGGCCATCGCGCAGTTCGCTAGCGACTATGCCGACCAGACAGAACGCGACTACCAGGCGCTGGCCACGGCAGCGGCGACGGGCCGCATCGTCGCGCAGCGCGGCCTGTGATCGTAACTGCGGCACGCTCAGAGCTCGGAACCGGCGATCATCCCCTCGAGCACGGCCTCCTCGACGGTGCGCGGCGCCAGGCAATCGCCGACCTGGCGGATCTCGGGCACCTTCGGCGCACCGCCAGAACGAGCGGCTGCCGCGGCATCCGCCGCCAGCACGTCGGCCATATCGGTCACCGGAAGGTGCCCCTGCGCCAGCACCAGGGCGCATGCGTCGACGAGCACCGGCTCGCCGGTCAGCACGTGCTGCAGGTAGACGGTCTCGGCGTCGGCGGCGCGCGGCCGGACAAGTGGCAGGATCTGCACACCAAGCCGCACGGCCTCCGCGATCATCGCATCCCTGACGTACTGCTGGATTCGCTGCCCCGCGTGATATCCGGAGACGGCCAGGGTGACCTTGTGGCCGCGCCGCGCGAGCAGCGCTGCCACGCCGAGGCCGATCCAGTCGCACCGCCAGTCGGCAACGACGACCCGCGATCGGCGTCGGGTCCGGGCGGCCGGGGTAGGCACTTCTGCGCCCCGCAGCACGTCCCAGGCCGTGAGCACTACCGGTGAGTCGGCAAGTTCCAACTCCGGCATCCGAGGCACCGCTCCGGTAGCGATGATCACGGCATCCGGCGCCATCGCGCGCACGAGGCCAATGTCAGCCGTTGTGCTCAGCTTGATCATCACGCCAGCTCGTTCGGCCTCTCCGGCCAGGTTACCGATCGCCCCGCCGAACTCGGCGCGGCCGGGAAGTTCTTGCGCGAGCAGGATCTGGCCGCCGAGCCGGCGGGTGGCCTCGACCAGCGTGACCCGGTGCCCGCGTTCCGCCGCGACGGCAGCCGCCTTGAGGCCGCCCGGCCCGCCGCCGACCACGAGGACGTCCCTCACGTGCCCGACCGGCCGCCTGACGCCGTAGGCCCGTTCGCGGCCGGTCTCCGGGCGCTGGATGCACGAGATCGGATACCCGGCGTGGAAATGGCCGATGCAGGCCTGGTTGCAGCCGATGCAGGCACGGATGGCGTCAAGCGCGCCCGAGCGGGCCTTGACCGGCAGGTCCGGGTCGCAGATCAGCGCCCGGGTCATCACGGTCGCGTCGGCGTCGCCCCTGGCCAGGATCAGCTCGGCATCCTGGGGCTGGTTGATGCGCCCGGCCACGAGCACAGGAACCGAGACCACGGACTTGACCTTGGCAGCGAGCGGAGCAGTGTAGCCATTCGGGTAGTTCATCGGGGGGACGATGTGGCCCGACCCCGCGAGCGTGGCCGAGGTGCCCGCTACCACGGAGACGTAGTCCACCAGACCCCCGCCGTCGTCGCCCCGGGCGGCGTCAAGGGCCGCCAGCGCCGAGAGCGCCTCGTCGGCGGTGAGCCCCTCGCCCGAGTCGGCGCCTGGCTCCTCGCCGATGGAGATGCGCAGGCCGACGGCTCGGCCCGGACCCACGCCGCGGCGCGCCGCGGCAAGCGCCTCGCGGAGGAACCGAAGCCGGCCCTGCGCCGAGCCGCCATACTCATCGGTGCGCTGGTTCGTCCGCGGGTTGAGGAACTGGGCGGGCAGGTAACCGTGCGAGGCGACCACCTCCACGCCGTCCATGCCGGCCCGGGCGACCCGCTGGGCAGCAGCGCCATAGCACGTCACCATCTCGCGGATCATGTCGGCCGGCATAGCGCGCGGCATCACATGGAAGCGCTCGTTGGGAACCGGGGACGGGGCGTAGGCAACTGGGTGCGTGCCGTCCTCGGACTCCATGAGCTCGCGGCCGTCATGGAACAGTTGCTGGAAGATCAGCGCCCCGTGGCCGTGCACCACCTCGGCCAGGGCGGCAAGGCCCGGAATGCACGAGTCGTCGTCGGCCATCAGGACATGGCTGCTGTACCTGGCGGTGGGATGGATACCGGCTACCTGGACCACGATCAGGCCGACGCCGCCAGCGGCGCGCGCCTCCTGATAGGCCAGCAGCTGGTCGGAAACCTTGCCGTCCACGGCCATCACGGTGTCGTGACCGGAGGAGACGATCCGGTTCGGGATCGTTACTGGGCCGATGCACAGTGGTGAGAATAGGTGGCCGAACCGCTCGCCGCCGACCTCGCCGTCACGTTCGCCGCTGACGTGCTGGCCCATGTTCGCCCCCGTCCGCGACCTCGACCATCTCGGCCGAGTCGAACTCCCAGTATGCGCGGAGCGCGGCGATCTTCCCGCAGCCGTCCGTGCGGTAGGTGTACACGCCGCGCACGATCACCAGGTGGCGGCCGCCGGGCAGGGTCGTCCGGATCACGCCGACGTCGGCAACCTCGTCCCCGCACAGGTATGACCGCTCGATCTGGAAGCTCACCTGCTCATTCGGCGCGATCACCGTGTCATAGAACGCCGCGATGGCGTCGGGCCCGCGGTGGCCCGCGCCGGCCGGGTCTAGCGGGGACGAGCCGACCGGATCGGCGACGACCGCGTCGGGCGCGAAGAGTTCGAGCCACGCCTGGCGGTCCTTCGACGCGACGGCGGCTTGAGACCTGCGCGCCAGGTCCCTGGCCGTCGGCTGCCCGGTCACCTGTTCACCTTGGCGAGGACCTTGTCCGCGAACGCCTCGAGCGCGCCGATTTTGTCTGCGAGCGACTGGGTATCGGGGCCGGTGTGATATGGCCAGCGGAAGCCCACGATCACGTCGGTGACGCCCTGCTCCTCGAGCCTGCGCACGCCGTCTGGGCGGTAGGCGTCCGCGGAGATGACGTGTACCTCGAACGGCCGGTCGTCGGTGCGCTCCTCTTTGCGCAGCTCGGCCAGCCTGGACAGCAGGCCGGGCAGCTCGGCCGGATCGCCGCCGCCGTGCATCCAACCGTCGCCGATCCGTGCCGCCCGCCGCAGGGCGGCATCGCCGTGGCCGCCGATCAGGATCGGGATCGGCGCCGTGGGCACCGGCGAGATCTGTACGGCCGGGAGCGAGAACGAGCCGCCGTGGAACTCGTAGAACGCACCGCCGGCCAGGCCGCGGATGATCTCGATCGCCTCGTCCATCCGATGGCCTCGGTCCTGCCAGGGGACGCCGAGCAGCTCGTAATCCTCGCGCCACGGGCTGGTCCCGACGCCGAGCAGCAGCCTATTTCCCGTCAGCACGGCAGTGCTGGTCGCCTGCTTCGCGACCAGCAGCGGGTGGCGCACCGGCAGCTTGAGCACGAACGTGATGAATCGGAGCCGCTCGGTCACCGCGCCCAGTGCAGGAATCAGCGAGAACGGCTCAAGGAACGGCTTGCCCTCGAGGAACTCCCGGCCGCCGTCGGGGCTGTAAGGGTACGTGCTCGTCGCCACGGCCGGGTAGCAGATGCTGTCGGGCACGACCATCGAGTCGTATCCCGCCGCCTCGGCCGCCCGGGCGAGCGGGACGTAGTACGCCGGATCAACCATCGACTCCGCGTAGCTGAACCGCACCAGGCCTCCCGCCGACTGAAGACTAGAACACGTTCTACTCTAGGTCTCGCCAGCGTCTCCGTGTTCCCTGGCGGGGAGTTCGGACAAGGCTCACGGGTGGTTCAGTCGGCGCATGGCCGCCGCCGCGGCGGGGGGCGGAGCAGCAGGCTCGCCCCGTGCCGCGGTGAGCACGACCAGCGGGGGCGGCTCGCTTTCCATTGCCAGATAGGTGCCCTCAGCCTGCCACGATGACCTCGTGCCATAGCCCGCCGTTGAGGTTGAGATTGTTGCCGAAGGTCTGGCCGGGGGCCGTGTCGCCCACGTAGGTATACAACGGGTGGCCGTTGTAGGTGACCTGGATGACCCCGCCTTGCCGCTTGATCGTTCCGAACGTGCCGGGGATGCCCGGGCTCGGAGGCGGGGTTCCGGTGACGGGAGGCCAGTAGCCGGCGCACGTGCCATTGCAGTTCGACCTGGTGGTGGTGTCGGGCACGAACCAGTACAGGGTGAAGCCCTGGGCATTGGTGAGCACCCGGACACCGCCAACCGTGGCGGTCTTCAGGCCGCTGGCAGCAGCCGGGCTGTGACCGCCCGCCCGTGCCACTGAGATGCCGAACACCAGCAGAGCCAGAACGCTGATGCCAGCCACCGCCCGTCCCGCGCCAGGAATATCGGCTGGCCTCACCCGAAACCAGCGAGTCAGCGGGCTGGTAGCGGCTGTGGGTTCGTCTGGCTGGCCGAGCGTGGCGGGGAAGGCAGCCAGGGTGGCGAGCACAGCGAACGCGGCCACCTCGATCACCCCGGCGGCGATTCCCGCAGCGGAGCGGATCTCCTTGAAACCGAACAAGCCAATCCATATCGCCTGCACGTACCCGCCCAGGGTCGCGAGCGCGAACAAGGCGCCCGCCGCTGCCAGGATCCGGCTGCCGGTCACGAGCACCGCCGCGGCCAGCCCGAAGGCCGCGTCGACCTGCAGCATGAACATCCAGCCGATGGTCGGGATTGACCGGTAGCCGGTCAGGTACAGGTCCAGGTGGATTGTCGCCGTCGCCACCAGCAGCCCGGCTCCGGCCAGGCGCAGTCCGAGGCGCCAGTGCCTCACTTGCCGATCCGCACGGTCACCCGGGAGGCGACCAGCGGCATCAGCGGCACGTGCATGTTGTCGACCAGCAGTGCGATGAGCGTGTGGGTCGACCCGGGCATTAGCCCCGCAGTAGTTGCCCTAATCGTGTTCACGCAGCTCATCCCCGTCATGCCGCCCATGCCCATCATGCCGCCGGTGGCTGTGTCGAGGTTGAGGTGCCAGTGGCCGTACCCCTCCAGGTTTGGCTTACCGAACAGAGTGCAGCTGAGCCGGTAGTTCCTAATCCGCACCACGACGGTGAACGTGCCGGAGACGGTCGCACCCGGCTTGGGCGAGACGATCGCGATCGACGGCTTGTGCATGGGCATCATGCCGGTCACCGCGGGCAGCGGCTTTGTAGGCGCGTAATCGAACATGACCGAGCGCGCGTTGCGGGTCACCTGTTGGTGGTCATCTAGGGCTGGCACCACCGTGAGCGTGTGCATGCCGGGCGTGACGTTCTGCAGCGGGACAACAGCGGCGGGGGTGCAGTACATGTTGATCAGCGACCCGTCGAGCAGCACGTGGTAGTGCCCGGTTGTGGTGGCCTCCATCCCCATCACGTGCTTGCCGGCCAGGGCGCAGGTGTCCGTATAGCCGGTCGTCCGCACCTGCACCGTCACGCTGTTCCCCGTTATCGTGGCGCCGGCGGCCGGCGACACGAGGGTGACGTGCATGTGCTCGGCGCCCATCGGGAGTGCCCCCTCGCTCATCGACATGGAGGGGCTGGACATCGGCATCGAACCCGAGGACTCCGGCATGGGCATCGAGCTGTGTCCGCCCGCAGACGACGATGGGCTGGAAGAGCACGCCGCTGCCAGCAACGCCATTACGCCCGCCCCAATGGCACGCCGCAGAGCAGAACCCGGCCGCGAACGGCCCGGCGAAGGGGACGTGGACATGGATAGAACCTCCTCAGGTCCGCGCAGATGTTAGGCACGCCGTCCGGCGGACGGCTTCGAAGACGCCCTTATAGACGCCTTCGCCGCGGCGTTGATTGCACCCACCCGAGGAGCGAGGCGAAATGGCCTCCGGCTAGCGGTTGGCGCGGCACCCGGTGCCGCTGCGAGCCGGAGCCACGTCAGGCGATCGGCAGCCGCGCTGCCAGCGCCGCTAGTTCGGCGGCCGGAACCGGTGCCGCCACCAGTTCCGATGTCCGGCCGTTGCGGCAGTACAGGCTCAGCCCGCCCAGCCGCGCCGACCATGCCATGCCCCCGCCGGCGGCGCGGGCGGCACCAGGCGGCATCGGGAACGGCCGGCCGGAGACCGCCACCACTGCCTCGACGCCACCGAGCCGCCAGGTCCGTATCACGATCCGCTGCCCCCCCGCGGTCACCATCCGCGGCCGGCCAACCTCCACCGGCACGGTGGGCTCGCCATGATGAAGACTCTGTTCCCCGCTCGGCATCGGGACCGCATGCGCGTACCGTGCGACCGCCGTCACGGCTGCGGGAACAGCCGGGCGCCCGGCCGGGAGCAGGAAGACGCCCAGCGCGACCGCCGCGCCGGCCGCAAGCGCCCCGGCGCCCGCCCGGCCGCGCCAGCGCGACCGGGCACTCGCTCTCGCGTGCCGCGGGGGCCGCGCCACCCGGCGGTCCCGAAGCCGCGTGGCGGCGGCCACCTCGACGGCCAGGCCAATCCGGTCGGCCAGCCCCGGCGGCGCGGGCTGGCGCAATAGCCGCGCGGCCCCGCGGCCGGCCCGATCCTCGCGCACCGCCTGCCAGCACTGGTCGCACTCCAGCAGGTGCGCATCCCACTGGCGGGCGGCGGCCGGGTCCAGCTCCCCGGCCAGGAACACCGCGAGCTGCCGGTCATGGCCGTCCATGGCTCACCCCCGATTCCGCGAGCAACCCGGCCAACCTGCGGCGGCCGCGATGAACCCGCGCGAGCACTGTGCCTCGCGGGCACCCCAGAGCCTCCGCTGCCTCCCGGGCTGAGTACCCGGCCACGTCGACGAGCACCACGCACACCCGCTGCGGCTCCGGCAGCAGCGCCAGGCATCGGGACACTTCCCGCGCGTCCAGGCCCGCGATCACCACATCGGCCACGTCCGGCGCGGCCTCACCGTTGCGCTCCCCGGCCAGAGGCAGCACGTCCAGCAGCGCCCGCGCAGGCACCTCCGACGGCCGACGGCGGCGACGCCGCGCCTCCGAGCGGGCCACGTTCAGGCAGATCGCGGCCAGCCAGGCGCGCGCATTGCCGCCGCGGAACGAACCGAACCCGGCGTAGGCCCGCAGGTAGGTCTCCTGCACCAGGTCCTCAGGCTCGAGCCCGTCCCCAGCAACGTGCCGCGCGACCTGGTACACCAGATCCAGATGCGGCAGCGTGGCGTCCAGGAACGCCCGATGGTCACCGCCCATGGCGCCTCACACCCAGATATGACGCTTGGCACCCGCCATTGATTGCACCACCGCCCAACGGATCCGGCAATCGAGGGGGCTCGCGTCCAGGTTCGCCAACCTTGCGAGGGTGGAGTGCCGCTGGCGGATCTCCACCCTCCCGCCAAGCTGGACAGCGCATGCCCAAGAAATCAGAGATACGTGCGGGTGATCTGCCAGCTTGTGCCGTTCCAGTACTCGGCCAGCGTCAGCAGCTGCCTGCGGCGCGGCCTGACCCGGGGGTTGTAGCGGAACCCGACGGCCACGCACTGGGCGGTGGTCACGCAGGACACGTGCAGCAGATTGTCGCCGGTGAACGGAGCCCGCGTGTCGGGCGAGGTCTGAACCGTCCAGGTCGTGCCGTTCCAGGCCTCGATCAGCGCGCGGTTGCCGTGGAAGCCGGTCGCGACGCAGGCGTTCGTGGCCGGGCAGCTGACGCCGGTCAGCCCGGCCCGGAGCTTGCTGGGCATCGGCGACTTCTGCCACATGCTGCCGTTCCATGTTTCAGCGAACGGGCGGGAGCCCGGTCGGGACGCGTTGCCCACCGCCACGCACGCCGACGGGCTCGGGCAGGAGACGTCCTGGAACGTGGTGAACGTCTCTCCCGCGATGGTCAGCGCCCGCGCCAGGGTCCAGGTGCCAGAGTTCCACGCGGCCGAGTAGGTGCGCCACTTGCCGGCCGCGCTGGTGTAATTGCCGACGGCGAGGCAGGTCGTGGCGCTCGGGCAGGCCACGCCGGCGAGTTCAGCGCCTCGCGAGTGCGCCGGAGCCGGGACGACGAGCCTGGTGAGCTTCGTGCCGTTCCAGGTATAGGCGGTGGCGTGCGAGATGTAGACGAGCCCGTGCGAGGTCCTCCGCGTCGTGCCGGCCTTGCCGACCGCCATGCAGAAAATTCCGGCAGTGCACGACACGTCCTGAAGAACCGACCAGGTGCTGCCGATGGGGTTCTTCTGGGTGACGATGCCCAGGGGGCAGCTGCAGCTGGCCGTTGGTCCCTCGACGAGCTGGACCGGGTAGCGAGAGTTGCTGAAGTGCTCGCCTACCAGCAGGCA